>Ga0102943_1002016_pt1 | contig 12140 bp, 10 predicted proteins | sample SalPonC_black_MG_FD_78174 | JGI IMG/M metagenome (GOLD analysis project Ga0102943, IMG submission 78174) | Salt pond soil microbial communities from South San Francisco under conditions of wetland restoration - Salt Pond MetaG... | ecosystem: Environmental > Aquatic > Marine > Intertidal zone >...
GATATGGGCTTTTTCCAGAATATCAAACGCGAGGGCATAGGAATCGGTGGAAATATGTTTCACATTGGCAAACACATAAAATGCCCCGGTAGGGGGCACTGTAATTCCCAGGCCCATATCCTGTAACCGCTGTATCATATACAACCGGCGTTTGTTATACACCTTTCGCATATGCTGTGTTTCTTTGGCAGCATGTTTGAGTGCGGCGGTGCCGGCCATCTGGGCCACGGAATTGGCACAGATGAAAAAATTCTGCTGCAGAATCTGCAGGGCCCTGACAAAGGCAAAAGGGGCGATCAGATACCCCAGGCGCAGACCGGTCATGGCAAAGAGTTTGGAAAATCCGTTGAGAACAAAGGCTTTGGAAGTAAATTCCAAGATGGAATGTTCTTTGCCCTCATAGACCAGGCCATGGTAGATCTCATCGGAGATGACATACAGGTCATGTTTTTTTGCAAGTGCCACAATTTCCTGCATCCGGTCCTCGGGAATCACGTTTCCGGTGGGGTTGGACGGTGAATTAATGAAAATGGCCCTGGTTTTCGGGGTGATTTTCGCTTCTATGGCATCCGGGGTAAAGACAAAACCTTCCTCTTCAAACACGGGTACAGTGACCGGAACCCCCTGGACATAATTGATGAAATTGGCATAACAGGCATAATGGGGATCGGAAATGATGACCTCATCCCCCGGGTTTACCAGAACTGAAAACAGCAGCAGCATGGCAGGGGAGGTGCCCGATGTCACCAGGATTTGTGCGGGATCAACATTGGTACCGTATGTATCTGCATGATATCGGGCAATGGCCTGGCGCAGTCTGATATCCCCCAGGCTGTGGGTATAGCAGGTGGCGTTGCAGTTCAGGGCATCCCGGGTTGCCTGATTGACACATTCAGGCACATCAAAATCAGGCTCACCGATTTCCATATGAATCACATCAATGCCGGCAGATTCCATCTGATGAATTTTTTCCAGCACATCCATCACGATAAAAGGGGTGATCTTTTCACAGCGTCTGGCAGGTTTCATTTTACAGCACCTTGTTAAGGGGATATTCGATAATGCCTTCCGCCCCTTCTTTAAGCAGCTGGGGAATCAGGTCCCTGACATGTTTTGTATTGATAATGCTTTCCACCGAATACCAGTCGGACTGGTACAGTCCTGCAATGGTGGGGGCATTGAGGCTGGGCAGAAGGGAGACAATTCTGGGTATCTTGTTTTCCGGTACATTCATTTTAATCCCCACCATCTGGTCTGCTACCAGCGCCCCTTGAAGCAGCTGGGCAATCTGCTGGATTTTTTCTCTTTTCCCGGGATTCTGCCAGGCGGTTTTATTGGCAATGAGCTGGGTATTGGTTTCCATAACTTCGTGGATTACCCGCAGGTTATGGGCCCGGATGGTACTTTCGGTTTCCGTAATCTCCACGATCGCGTCAGCAAGACCGGATACGATTTTGGCTTCTGTGGCCCCCCAGGAAAATTTTACTGTCACATTGATATGGCGTTCTTTGAAAAAGCGTCTGGTGAATTTGACCAGCTCCGTGGAAATGGTCATACCCTCCAGATCTTTGAGTGCGTTTATGGGGGATTCACTGGCCACGGCCACCACCCACCGGGCCGGCCGGGCACTGACTTTGGAATAGACAAGGTCTGTCACCACATGTACATCTGATTCATGCTCCGCCACCCAGTCACGGCCAGTGAGACCGGCATCAATAACACCGCTTTCCACATTAATGGACATTTCCTGGGCCCGGCACAGGGCGCATTCAATGGTTTCATCATCGATGTCAGGAAAATAGCTTCTTCCTTCCACATTGATTTTCCATCCCGATCGTCTGAACAGGTCAATTGTAGCATTCTGCAGGCTTCCTTTGGGGATGCCCAGTTTGAGTATCTTTTGCATTATCTGTATACCTTTTTGGGATCAAACACCTTTTGGCTGATGGTGGTAAGTTCATTGCCCTGCACCGCCCTGAAAAAACAGCTTTTATACCCTTTGTGGCAGGCTGCACCGCCGGCCTGCTCCACCTGGAGCACCAGGGTATCTTGGTCGCAGTCCACAAGAATTTTTTGGACATGCTGCACATGGCCCGAGGTTTCCCCTTTTGTCCACAGCATGTTGCGCGAACGGCTGTAATAAGTGGCTTTGCCGGTCTGCAGGGTCTTTTCAAAGGCCTGGCGGTTCATATAGGCCAGCATGAGCACCTCACCGGTTTGTGCATCCTGGGCAATGGCGGGAATCAATCCCCCGGTCTTTTCAAAATCAAGCTGGATCATGACAATTTTTTTGTATTCCTGTTTTATTTACACCACTAAAACTTATATATTTAACCAAAACCATGCAAAAAGTCAATTTATAAACAAAATTTGGCAATGCGCCAGAATCCTGACTGCTTGATGTTCTTATAAAAAACCGGTATAATGCCGGATTAAAGATTATCATAAAGCAAATTCTCTTAAAGATCACAAGGAGATAAAAATTGAAACCATTTGGAAATTTTTTTATCATATTTTTTTTGGGAAGTTTTATTTTTACCGGTTGCAGCACTATGTCCATCGGCACCCGGGGACAAGGCCAAACACCGGCGGGAAAATACTATGCCAAACAAGGTCCACCGCCTCATGCACCTGCCCACGGATACCGCCACAAATACTATGACGGCCATGCCCAGCCGGGCACAACAATATAAGCAGTCGGCTATTTGCTTAACACTTAACACTTTCTAACACTTTCATATAAACACCATGACAAATAAAAAATCCAGATCCGAAGTTTTAAAAAAACGCGGAAAGAAAGAAAAACATTTGGTCCTCTCTTTTTTCAAATGGGGTCTTGCCTCTGTTTTAATAGGGACTCTGCTGGCTGCCGGCAGTTTATTCGGACTTTATATATACCTGAGTAAAGATCTGCCAAAAATCAATTCCTTGGCAGATTACCAGCCAGCCACTGTCACCAGTGTGTTTTCAGACGATGGCCGTAAAATTGGGGAATTTTACAAAGAGCGCAGGATAGTCATCCCTTTGTCTGACATGCCCCCACACCTGATAAATGCCTTTGTCGCTGCCGAAGATTCACGGTTCCGGGAACATCCGGGTATTGATATCCAGTCCATTTTCCGGGCATTCATCAAAAATTTCCAGGCCGGTACCATTACCCAGGGAGGCAGCACCATTACCCAGCAGGTGACCAAATCCTTTCTGCTGACACCGGAACGGACCTATGAGCGCAAACTCAAGGAAGCCATTCTGGCCTACCGTATAGAAAAAAAATTCACCAAAGATGAAATTTTATTTTTATACCTGAATCAGATTTATCTGGGCCATGGTGCCTATGGGGTTGAAGCGGCTGCAGAAAACTATTTTGGAAAACATGCACAGGATCTGAATCTGGCTGAATGCGCCATGCTGGCAGGGCTTCCCCAGGCCCCCAGCCGATATTCGCCGTTCCGGTTTCCTGACCGGGCCAAACAGCGCCAGATCTATACCCTGAACCGCATGAAAGAAGAAAACATGATAACCAACATGGCGGTAACAGAAGCCATTGATCTGGAACTGGATATCAAACCCAGGAAAAACTGGTTCATTGAAAGGGTACCCTATTATACGGAACATGTCCGGCGGTATGTGGAAAAAAAATTTGGCGAAGATGCCCTGTATAACCAGGGACTTCAGATACACACTGCCGTCAATATCGAACTGCAGAAAATAGCCCGGCAAGCTGTAGTAAAAGGCCTCATGGATCTGGACCGCCGCATCGGATACCGGGGTCCGGAAAAAAACATATCCGCGCTTCAGGTGGAAGATTTCTGCCGAACTGAGGCTGAAAAAATCCAGGGAAATCTGCTGGAAAAAGGCAGTATCTATACCGGTGTGGTGCTGGATGTGGATGATGAAAACAAGGTAACCAGGGTACGGGTAGGAAATTTTTCAGGCATTATCCAGCTGAAAACCATGACCTGGGCACGCCGCCCCGATCCCAAAGTGGCTTATTACGAATCCAGGGTCACCAGGCCCTCCCAGGTGCTGAAACCAGGAGATGTGATTCAGGTAAAGGTCATTAATGACATTGACCAGAAAGAACCCTATGAATTCACCCTGTACCAGGAACCGGCTGCCCAGGCCGCACTGTTGAGTATTGCTGCGGAAACCGGACATGTAAAAGCCATGATCGGGGGGCGGGATTTCAAAGACAGCCAGTTCAACAGGGCCTACCAGTCCCGGCGGCAGCCGGGATCCGCATTCAAACCCATCATATACGCGGCTGCACTGGACAAGGGATACACCCCTGCAACCAGTATTATTGATTCGCCGGTGGTGTATGAAGATGTGTCCCGGGATTTTATCTGGAAACCCCAGAATTACAAGGAAGAATTTTACGGGCCCACGCTGTTCAGAGAGGCCCTGGTCAAATCCCGGAACGTGGTCACCATCAAAATTCTCCAGGATATCGGTATTCCCTATGCCATTGACTACGCAAGGAAGCTGGGCATCACATCGGAAATAAACCAGGATCTGTCCATCGCTCTGGGATCTTCAGGTGTATCTTTGCTGGAAATCGTCAATGCCTATTCCGTATTTTCCAATCTGGGCTACCTGATTGAACCGGTGTTTATCACCAAAATATATGACAGGGACGGCAATCTGCTGGAAACCTCAAAACTGATCCGCAAAAAGGTCATTGACATGAACACCGCCTATATCATGACAAATATCCTTGAAAGTGTGGTGCAGTCAGGCACGGGCCGGCGTGTCAAAGCCCTGAAACGACCTGTGGCAGGAAAAACAGGAACCACCAACAACCTTTTTGATGCCTGGTTTCTGGGATATACCCCCAGATATACCACCGGAGTATGGGTGGGGTTTGATCAGGAAGCATCCATGGGAAAGGGAGAAACCGGATCCAGAACAGCCAGTCCCATATGGCTTGATTTCATGCAAAAGACTCTGGAAGGAAAGCCTGCCCGGACATTTACGGTTCCGGAAGGCATTGTGTTTGCCAAAATTGATGCTAAAACCGGGCTGCTGCCCATCAAAGAATCAGAAAAAACCATTTTTGAATGTTTTAAAGAAGGGACCGTTCCCACAGCATACACCCCGGAGCCGGACAGCGCCTCAGGCACTGACGATCTTTTCAAGCAGGGCATCTAAGGATATCCACCTGATCCGGCTCCATGGCCGGATCAGTCTGGATTTCAAAATCAAGGTCTGGAAATTCTGCTTTCAGATGCTGCAGATTGCTGTTCTTATCACCCCTGAGACGGGATGCAGACCGGGGATGGACACATAATTTTATCTTTCCCGGTGTCTGCTCATCTGCGCGGTCCTGGATTTTTTGCACAACAGTGTCATACATGATGCGGGACAGGACCAGATGCCCGAAAGCCGGATGTATGGGGCCGGCAATCACATCAGGGTCATGGGTACCCGAAGCCTGAAGTCCCATGCGGATCACGGTCACACCAGACCGGGTGAATATGGAAAACATTTCAGCCGTTATCGCCACTGCCCGATCCAGGGCCAGGGGCGTATATTTTCCATTTTTGAACCATTGGGCCAGTAAGGTTTTTTTCAAAACAAGCACCGGATAAATACGGGCGGTCAGCGGTCTTAAACCTGCCAGGATTTCTGCTGTCCGGATCATGCTGTTCTGGGTGTCTTCGGGAAGGCCCACCATGACCTGGACACCTGCAGGTATTGCCTGATTTCTAAGCAATGCCATTGCCCTGCGGGTGTCATCACTGGTATGGCCCCTATCCACCCTGTTCAGCACCTGATCGTCCATGGTCTGCACCCCCAGTTCCACCAGGCTTACCGGATAGGACCGGACCAGATCCAGGCTTTTCCGGGTCACAGTATCTGGACGGGTGGAAAAGCGGATGCCCTGTATGGCCCCGCTGTCCAGAAACGGTTCCACATCTTTCATAAGACGGGTGATATGCCGGGCATCCAGCCCCAGAAAATTGCCGCCGAAAAATCCCAGTTCCACCGGGTATCGGCTGCCTTTATATGTCAGGTATTGGCGGATAACAGCAGCTATACGGCCGGTATCCGGCAAAACCGCATTTTCCCCTGTAATGACTTTCTGGTTACAGAAAGCACAGCAATGGGGGCAACCTGAATGGGGAATGAAAATGGGGATGATCAGAGGCGAGGTCATGCTCAGTCATTTTTCAGCAGCTTTATGGCATTTTTTGCAGCATCCTGTTCTGCAGCCTTTTTGGTTTTTCCCACTCCCCGGGCGGTGATATGGGATAGTTCCAAAGATATTTCAAAGGTTTTCTCATGGTCCGGTCCGATTTCCCGGGTCACCGTATATATGGGAGTGGTGGCAAAAATTTCCTGGGCATATTCCTGAAGACTGCTTTTATAATCAATGGTATGGTCACAGGACAATACCCTGTCAACTGCTTTTTGGAACAGATCCTGGATCAGGTCACAGGTGGTATCAAACCCGGCATCCAGGAAAACAGCTGCCATCACAGCTTCAAACGCATCAGAAAGAATGGAATTTTTATCTCTGCCCCCGGAAACAGCCTCTCCCTTGCCCAGCCGGACAAACCTTCCCAGATCAATGGACCGGGCCATTTCCGCCAGGGCCGGTTCACTCACGAGGGTTGCGCGCAGTTTGGACAACTCTCCTTCTTTTCTGGAAGGGCTCTGTTTCATGAGAATGTGGCCGATACAAAGCCCGAGCACCGCATCTCCCAGAAATTCCAGCCGTTCATTGTCTGTTTCACATATGCGCTGGTTCTCATTCAAAAAGGAACGGTGACAAAGAGCGGTATTCAGCAGAGCGCGATCTATGAATTGGTGGCCCAGATTGGTTTCCAGGATGTCGAGGCGGTCATGGAGATTGCGCATGGCATCCAGGCGGTCTGTCAGTGTTTTGAAAATACTGTAAGGCACCTGGATATTGTCTTTGCCGCAGCCCAGCTTCACCCCTGCATTAAAGCTTCCATGAAAATCCGACCCCCCGGTCAGCAAAAGTTTTTTCTTTTTGGCCAGACTGGCAAGGTACGCTGTCTGATGGGGGTCATGGTCAGTATAAAAAACCTCCATTCCCATCAGCCCCCGGGTGATCAGAACATCCACAAGTACCTCCAGACCCCTGGTACACGCAAATTCCAGCAGGCCTGGATGGGCCAGTACCGGAACACCGCCTGCATCAATAATGATCTGGATGGCTTTTGTGCAGGAAATTTTGCATTTTTCCACATATGCGGGTTTTCCTTTGCCGAGCCAGGTGTCAAAGGCCTGGGAAAAGGAGGAGGCAAAGCCCTTTTCCACCATCATCCTGGCAATATGGGGCCGCCCGATCTGATCGGTTTCAAAGCGCTTCTTTATGTCTGTCAGGCTGATATCCAGCCCCATCTGGTTCAATTTACGCAGGATCTTTGGATTTCGCTGTTCCCGGGACTGCTTTGCTGCTGCAAGCAGCTGGTTCAGGTTCCGGTCATACAAAGAGAAGCCATATCCGAGCAGATGAACACTGCCGATATTTTCAAACTCCGGCGGGGGATCACAGGATATTTCCACCCCGGTGAGAAATTCCACCGCACAGGTGCTCACATGGTCTGCAATCTCTTTAATACCATCAATGGAATCATGATCAGTGATGGAAATAGCCTTGATACCGGTATCCCGGGCAAGGGCAAGAATTTCCAGCGGAGAAAGAGACCCGTCTGATGCAGTGGAATGTATGTGTAGATCAATCAATGGATGGTCCGGTCAGATCCCCAGGGCATTCTCCATATCCTCTTCCCGGGTTTTACATTCAATACACTGGGTGGTCACGGGTCTGGCTTTAAGGCGTTCAATGGAAATTGGTTCTTCGCAGGTTTCACACCGGCCGAATGTTCCGTTTTCTATACGTTCCAGGGCTTTTTTTATTTTTTTTATCAGTTTATGTTCCCTGTCCCGGATCCGCAGTTCAAAACTTCTTTCGGCTTCATGGGAGGCCCGGTCCGTGGGGTCTGCAAAATTCTCTTTGGGCTTTGTCATACCCGTAACTGTACTGTCCGCATGCTTGAGCAATTCATTGAGCCTGTCTGTCAGCAAAATATTAAAATATTCCAGATCTTCTTTCTTCATGGCTTTATCCTTCTTTTAAAGGTCCGGGAACATTAAAAGAGGCTATTATAACAACATTTATTTATTTGTAAAGATATTATTGTTCGTCTGAGATATCCAGATTAAAGAGCTGGCGGGTTACGTTCAGGTAAAGGGAATCATCCCGGTGGCTGCCGGTATTTCTCAAAAATACGATGGGATCATGAATGGCCCGGGTGGCAATGGCCTGGGTCATACGACGGATGGCAGCCCTGTCCTGTTCTGACAAATGGTTGAGATGGCCCAGGGTTTTGTCACACTCCATTTCCACAATGGCTGTCATCTTGTCGTTTATGGCCTTGATGGTGGGGACAATGGCCAGACTGTCCAGCCATTTTCTGAACTTAACCACTGCCTGGGCCACAAACCGCTCAGCCTTGACGGTTTCCTGCTCCCGCTGCTGGATATTGGATGCCACAATGGTCTTAAGATCATCAATATCATAGACATAGGCATTGGACAATGCATTGATTTTCGGATCAATATCCCGGGGCACGGCAATATCAATGAAGAACAGGGTCCTGTACTGCCGTTTTTTCATGGCCTTTTTCACCTGGGCTGCCGTAATCACGTATTGGGTAGCGCCAGTGGAAGAGATGATGATATCCACGTCTGCCAGTGCCGATTCTTTTTCTTCAAACCCCAGGGCCTGGCCCCGGAATTTTTCCGCAAGGGTTACGGCATTTTCAAAGGTCCGATTGGCCACCAGAACCTGTTTCACATTATGGGACATGAGATGTTCCACCGCCAGTTCCGCCATCTCCCCTGCCCCCAGCAGCAGGACGCTTTTTGTGGACAGATCGCTGAAAATCTTATTGGCCAGCTCCACTGCAGCATAGCTTATGGAGACAGCATTGTCCCCGATCCCGGTCTCCTTGCGCACCTGTTTGGCAATGGAAAAGGCCTTGTGCATCATCCGGTTGAGCAGCACCCCTGAAGCCCCGGCTTCCACCGCAGTTCTGTAAGCTTGTTTCACCTGGCCCAGGATCTGGGGTTCCCCCACCATCATGGAATCCAGACTGGATGCCACCCGGAAAGTATGGCGGACTGCCTCGTCGCGCTGAAGCACGTAAAGGGCTGATGCAAATTCAGACACCGCAATATGTTTATGCGCAGAAACAAACAAGGTAATATCTTCTACAGAACTTTGGCTGTCAGACACATATAGAATTTCTGTCCGGTTGCAGGTGGAAAAAATCAACACCTCTTTTATGGCAGGATGCTGTTTCAGTTCTTCAAGGGCTGCCAGGATTTCTTCCCGGGAAAAAGACAGTTTTTCCCGAAGCTCCACAGGGGCGGTCTTATGGTTAACACCAATGAGTATGATATGTGGCATGGAATTCCCGCTATTTGGTAAATTCCTGGTGGTGGCCGCCCAGAAACATGTTAACCCCCAGAAATGTGAAAATAATGACCGCGAATCCAATAATGGTCATAATGGCTGATTTTCTTCCCCGCCACCCTGAATACAGCCGCAGGTGGAGCAGTACAGCATAGACCAGCCAGGCGCCCAGAGAAAACACCTCTTTGAAATCCCAGCTCCAGAAACGGCCCCATATGGCTTTGGCATATACAAACCCGGTAATCAGCCCGAAGGTCAGCAGAAAAAAACCTGTGACAATGCAGGCATGGCTGACCATATCAAGAAAATCAAGGGAAGGCAGCCGCTTGAAAAAAAATCCAGGGCTTTTGGCTTTAATCCCTTTTTCCTGGAGCAGATATAATATGCCTGCACCACAGGCCAGGCCAAGGGCCGCATCTCCTGTGAACACAAGCAGAATATGACAGTAGAACCAGAATCCTTTGAGGATTTCATTGGGCACCACCTGGGTATCGGGCAGTATCATGACCGCCAGCATGGTTCCGGATAAAACAATGGCAGCAAACAGTCCCAGCATCTTGAGGTGAAATTTATACTGTACAAATAAAAACATGCCCCCAAAGGCCAGGGCTGCCAGAGAAAGGCTCTGCACCAGGTTGTGGACGGGCAGACCGCCCATGGTTATGCCCATAACCACAATGCCGGCAAAATGCACCAGAACCCCGGCTGTAATCAGGTATATGGACAATCTGTGAACAGGTTCTTTTTGATACACCAGAAAAAACAGGTATCCTGCCAGACTCACAAAATATAACAAAAAAGCAAATTGCAGCATGGTCCCGGCTGTTTGTAATCCATTCATAATGTGTTGTGTTTATCCCTCCTGTGATGTCAGATCCTGAAAAGAAAACCCGGTGCCCAGCAGTTCAGACAGGATGATATCAATGGCAGGGATATCTTTGGCAGCAATCAAAGCCGGCACATTTTTTTCCATCACCTGTCTGAAAACCATTTTATGGCCCTCGGGGTCATGGCCTGATGCCAGCAGCCTTTTCCGGATGGCTTTCATGAGCACCAGAAAGGTGGCATATTCAGGCCCGTATGTCCGGTCCAGATCCTGTCTGATTTTTCTGGCCACAGCCGGACTGGCTCCGCAGGTGGAAACAGCGCATATCAGATCCCCCCGGTTTGAGACTGCCGGAAGAATAAAATCCCCTTCTTCAGGTGCATCCGCACTGTTGCAAAGTACCCCTGCCGATTTGGCATGTTCCAGGATCTGCCGGTTCTGTTGCGCATCATTGGTGGCGGCAAATACCAGAAACATCCCCGCCAGGTCCCGGGGCTGGAAAGTACGTTTTTCCAACGCGATCCCCGGCAGTTTTCCCAGTGCTTCACCCATTTTTTTAGCAACAACAGTCACCCGGGCACCGGAACGGACAAGGGTGGCCGCTTTTCTGGTTCCCACACGCCCACCGCCCACCACCAGGCAGTTTTTTTCTTTCACATTCAGAAAAACGGGATAATATTTCATCTGGCTGCCCTGGGTTCATCCTTGTTTGTACAAAACAATTACTATATATTGACGGCATGTTTTTTTCAATAATAATTCATAAGGCAGATATTTGATGATCATTGACACCCATACCCACTTGTTTCCTGAAACCTTTGCACAGGACCGGTCCGGATTTTTTCACAACGAACCGGAATTCACCCTGCTTTACAAAAATCCCAAAGCACAAATGGCCACTTGTGATCAGCTGGTTGATGCCATGGACCGGCACGGGGTGGATATTGCCTGCGTCAGCGGATTTCCCTGGCGCAACCCGGAACATGCCCGGGCAAACAACGACTATATCATTGGGTGTGTGAACAAATTTCCAGACCGGATCAGGGGATTGGCCTGTTTTGATCTGGAATGGAGCGGGGCGGCAAAAGAGGCTGCCCGGTGTATTGATGCCGGTCTGTCCGGAGTTGGTGAACTGGCTTTTTATCTGTCCGGCATTGACAAAAGGGCCCTGGATCTCTTGAAAGATGTTATGGCTGTACTCCGGGAAAAGGGCGACCTGCCCTGTATGATCCATACCAACGAACCAGTGGGGCATGTCTATCCGGGCAAAACCCCGGTGACTTTAGAACAGATTCAACTGCTGGCCCAGACATTTGCGGACAACCGGATCATCCTGGCCCACTGGGGCGGCGGCATTTTCTTTTACCATGCCATGAAAAAACAATTAAAACAGACCTTGAAAAATATCTGGTATGACACGGCAGCCTCCCCTTTTTTATATGATCCTGTCATTTATGCCATGGCAGCCCAGGCAGGTGTTCTGGAAAAAATCCTGCTGGGAACAGATTTTCCATTGCTGTCGCCGGACCGGTACTACAAGGACATTGCTGCCTCAGGACTGGATGAAGACCAGCAGCAGATGATTCTGGGGGGCAATGCCGCCATTTTCTATGCCTGAGCCCCCTGCCCCTGGATCAGCAGGGAAGGCAGATATGAAAGGTGGTACCTTTTCCCTTGACAGAGTCAACCGTAATACGGCCATTGTGGTATTGAACAATGTGCTTGACAATGGCGAGTCCTAAACCGGTACCTCCTTCCTGGCGGCTTCTGCCTTTGTCCACCCGGTAGAACCGGTTGAAAATTTTCGGCAGATGCTCCTTGCTGATACCGTTTCCATAATCTGTGACAGCAATCTCCACC
>Ga0102943_1002018_pt1 | contig 12129 bp, 8 predicted proteins | sample SalPonC_black_MG_FD_78174 | JGI IMG/M metagenome (GOLD analysis project Ga0102943, IMG submission 78174) | Salt pond soil microbial communities from South San Francisco under conditions of wetland restoration - Salt Pond MetaG... | ecosystem: Environmental > Aquatic > Marine > Intertidal zone >...
AGGAATATCCGAAACCGGAGCGGTTCGATTACAACCTGGTCGTCCTTGGTGCCGGTTCGGCCGGCCTGGTCGCCTCCTACATCGCGGCAGCCGTCAAGGCGAAGGTCGCCCTGATCGAAAAGGACAAGATGGGCGGCGACTGCCTGAATACCGGCTGCGTGCCCAGCAAGGCGCTGATCCGTTCGGCGAAGATCCTGGCCTACAGCCGGCGCGCGGAACAGTTCGGTCTCGAAAAGGCAGAGCTGAAGCCGGATTTCCGCGCCGTCATGGAGCGCGTACAGCGGGTGATCGGCAAGGTCGAACCCCATGATTCCGTCGAGCGCTATACCGAGCTGGGCGTCGAATGCCTCCAGGGGGAGGCCCGGATCGTCTCGCCCTACCAGGTGGAAGTAGGCGGCCGCAAGCTGACCACGCGCAGCATCATCGTAGCCACCGGCGCCGCGCCCCTGGTCCCGCCGATCGATGGACTCGACCGGGTCGATTACCTGACTTCGGACAATCTCTGGCAGCTGCGTGAGTTGCCGCAGCGGCTGGTGGTCCTCGGCGGCGGTCCGATTGGCTGCGAAATGACCCAGGCTTTTGCCCGCTTGGGCGCCGAAGTGACCCAGGTCGAGATGTCGGCGCAGTTGATGGGCCGGGAGGACCGGGAGGTGGCAGAGTATATCCGCGACCGTTTCGAAGCGGAGGGCATCAGGGTGTTGACCGGGCATGCCGCCCGGGCGGTCCGCACCGAAAAGGGCGGGCCGCTGCTGGTCTGTGAAAAGGAGGGCGAAACGGTCGAGATTCCTTTCGATCGTCTCCTGGTCGCGGTCGGCCGCCGACCGAACGTCAAGGGCTTCGGCCTGGAGGATCTGGGCGTGCGACTGGAGGAGCGCGGCACCATTGAGACCGATCCGTTTCTGCGCACCAACTTTCCGAATATCTTCTGCGCCGGAGACGTTGCCGGCCCCTACCAGTTCACGCATACCGCCGGCCACCAGGCCTGGTATGCGACGGTCAACGCCCTGTTCGGCGATTTCAAGAAGTTTCGCGTCGATAACCGTGTCATCCCCTGGTGTACGTTTACCGACCCCGAGGTCGCCCGGGTCGGTTTGAACGAGGCCGAGGCCGAAGAGCAGGAGATCGAGTATGAGGTCACCCGTTTCGAAATGGCCGAACTCGACCGGGCCATTGCCGAAGAAGAAGATCACGGCTGGATCAAGGTCCTGACCCCTCCCGGCAAAGACCGGATCCTCGGCGCGACCATCGTCGGTCCGCATGCCGGCGATCTGCTCGCCGAGTACGTGCTGGCGATGAAACACGGCATCGGCATGAACAAAATCCTCGCCACGATCCATGTCTACCCGACCCTGGCCGAAGCCAACAAAATGACGGCAGGGCAATGGAAAAACGCGCACAAACCGGAAAAGCTGCTGGCCTGGGTGGCAAAGTTCCATGCCTGGCGGCGCGGCTGATCAGCAAGCAATGTCAAGGTTTTCATCTCGGCCATTCCCTGTCTGCGAACGGAAATATTTTTATGACGGGGATTTTTTATGAAGCAGAAAGGATTTTTTAAATGAAGTCGGAGAAAATCATTTTTGCAAACCATGCCGGCGATGAACTCGCCGCGGTTCTGGAATGGCCGGAGGATGAAAAGCCGCTGGCCTTCGCGGTCTTCGCGCACTGCTTCACCTGCACCAAAAACGTCAAGGCGGCGGTCCATATCTGCAGGGCGCTCAGCCGCCGCCGCATCGCAGTGCTGCGCTTCGATTTTACCGGTCTCGGCGAGAGCGGCGGTGAGTTTGCCGCGACCACCTTCGCTGACAACATCGCCGATATTGTCGCCGCCGCCGATTATCTGCAGCACTGCCATCGGGCCCCGGAAATCCTGATCGGCCATTCGCTGGGCGGTGCCGCAGTGCTGCAGGCGGCCGAGCGGATCGATACCGTCTCTGCCGTCGCCACGCTCGGCGCTCCTTTCCAGCCCGCTCACGCTCTGCAGCATTTCGAAGAGGCCCGCGAACAGATTGAAGCCTCGGGGGAAGCCGAAGTTGCCATCGCCGGCCGGCAGTTTACGATTCGCAAAAGCTTTCTCGAGAACCTGCGGCGACAGGACCCCGCCGCAACCCTGCGTCGCCTGGATGCCGCCCTGCTGGTCCTGCATTCGCCCCGGGACAAGGTGGTCGGCATCGATAATGCCGCGGACATCTACCAGGCCGCCAAACACCCGAAGAGCTTTCTCTCACTGGACCCGGCCGACCATCTGCTCAGCCGCAGGGAGGATTCCGAGTACGCCGCCGACATGATCGCCGCCTGGGCCCGCCGTTACCTCAAGGTCGGACCTGATCAGCACGAGTTTCCGGAGGTGATCGACAATCGGGTGACCGTGCGCACGCCGGCCGGCGGCTTCCGCACCGATATGTTCGTCAACGGCCATGCCCTGGTGGCGGATGAACCGGAGTCCTACGGCGGCACCGACCGGGGCCCGTCGCCCTACGACTTCCTGCTCGCCGCGCTGGGTGCCTGCACCGGCATGACGCTGCAGATGTACGCCGGCCGCAAGCAATGGCCACTGGCAGCCGCAGTGGTGCGGCTGCGTCACGCCAAAATTCATGCCGAGGACTGCGCCCACTGTGAAGACCCTGGCCACAAGATCGACCGGTTCGAACGCGAAATCGAACTGCTCGGCGAACTGGACGACGGCCAGCGGCGGCGACTGCTGGAAATCGCCGATAAATGCCCGGTGCATCGCACCCTCGAAGCTGACGTTTTGATCGAAACATCTCTCAGAAAGAAAGATCTCTGATGATAACGTTTTCGTGAAGAGGCGGCTGGGCCGGCGGAGCGGGTCCGGCCGAACCGGGAAAAAGGAGCTTTCCTGCCGGCAAAAACCGACGCTTCCCGGTACGGCCGTCCAAATTGTGAAATTTATGTGTACAATATAAAGAGGAACGAGAAACAGGCCCTGCCCTATGCGGGCTTGTTTTGCATGAACCCGGTGAAAGCTTAGGAGGCCTGTTATGACCAATCAAGCCGATGTCTGCCTGACTTTTGACGCCGCCTGCGATGCAGCTCTGGAGATGGAGAACCGCATTTACCGCAACTACCTGGAGGCGCTGCGAACCGTCAAGGATCAAGCCGCCCTTGCCATTTTGAGGGACGCCGCGCTGGTCAAGCTGGAACACAAGCATAAGCTGGAAAAGGCGGCCCTGCGGGGCGGATTTGACGAAGTACCGGTGGACGGGCCGGTGCCGACCATGAACCTGAAAATCCGCTGCTGCGATCTGCACCGCATCGGTCCCGAAGCCGACAATCGCAAGGCGCTCGCCTATGCCGTGCAAATGGCGGAAGATGCCCTTGAGTTCTACCGCAACATGAGCGAACACTGCAGCGGTGCGCCGATGGCGGAGCTCTTCAAGAGTCTCGGCGACGACCAGACCAAGCACCTGCAGCAGTTGGAAGATGACTATGAAGAACATTTTTTGACGGAGGGCTGAACCCTGTTGCTGCGGCATCCCCTTTGCCGTTTTCACGAAGTCATTGTGACCGGAGAATACCCGATAAGAAATGGAAGACATCAAACTTTATGAAGAACTCCTGCGCCTGAAGAAAGCCGGCCAATCCGGGGTCCTGGTCACCGTCGTGGACAGTCAGGGGTCCACCCCCCGCAAGGCCGGTGCCAAGATGCTGGTGCGCGACGATCGTTCCACCATCGGTACGGTCGGCGGCGGAGCGGTCGAACTCCGCGCGCTGGAGGCGGCCGAAGAGGTTTTTACCACGGGCAAAGCACGGACCCTGGAATGCGAACTCACCGAACCCCATGGCATGACCTGCGGTGGCAGCCTGCGGTTGTTTCTGGAGCCCCTGGCAGCCATTCCGCGGCTGCTGGTGGTCGGTAAAGGCCATATCGGCCAGGCCCTGCGGGATCTCGGCAGCCGGACCGGATTTGCGGTGACCCTGCTCGATCCGCCGGCCGGGGAAGACGCTTCTGCCTCGCTGCATGGGGATCTCTCGGCGCAGCTGGGCGACCGACCCGGGTACGTGGTGGTCGCCTGTCCGAGTCATCAGCAGGATTTCATTGCAGTGCGGGCGGCCCTGGAAAGCCGGCCCCGCTTCGTCGGCATGATCGGCAGCCTGCGCAAGCGCAAGAGCCTGGAAAACTACCTGGCCGACCATGGCATCCCGGACGCCGCCATCGCCGCCGTCGCTTCTCCGGTCGGCCTTGATATCGCCGCCGAGACGCCGGCCGAAATCGCCCTCAGCATTCTGGCGCAACTGGTCGGGGACTATCGTGGCCATGACCGATAAGCTGACAGCGATCGTTCTGGCCGCCGGCCGCTCGCGGCGCATGGGCCGCAGCAAGTCGCTCCTGCCGCTGGGTGACCGGACCGTCCTGCAACAGGTCCTTACCGCCCTGCAGGCCGCCGCACCGGCCAGGGTTCTGGTGGTGCTCGGTCCCGAGGGTCAGCCGGTGGCCGACAGCCTCGCCGATTGGCCGGTCACGATCGTCTGGAATACGGCTCCGGCAAGCGAGATGGCGGATTCCCTGCGGACGGCCCTGAAGGCCCTTCCCTTTGCCGATCATGGCGTTCTGATCTGTCTCGGCGATCAGCCGCTGATCCGCCCGGCGACTTTCAGACGGCTGGCCGAGGAGCACATGGCCAGCCCTGAAGCGCTTCTGCAGCCCTGCCACCAGGGTAAAAAAGGCCATCCGGTACTGCTGCCATCTGCCGTCCTGCGGGAACTCGGCAGTCAGCCGACCCTGCGCGACCTGCTCGCCGTCCATGCGGAGCGTCTGCGGTTGATCGAAGTGAATGACCCGGGGATCTTGATGGACCTGGATACGGCAGAGGATTATCGGCGGGCTCTGGAAATCTGGCAATCCGGCAGCGACTGACAATTGCGCAGGGAAATATGTCTGGCAATGTCCAAACGAAAACGCCCCGCAGGCCTGCGGGGCGTTTTTATTCTTTGCAAAAAATCTTTATCTTATGCTTTGGCCGCACTCACTACGACCGTGTTGTCGCCTGTCGTCAACTGCTGGATATTGAGGTCGGCGAAGTTGTAGGCCGCGAACAGCAGGCCGGCCGGCAGCGTCTCGGAAATTTTTACCGGGCCGGTGACCGAGCCGGCGGCGCTCTTCAGGGTCAGGCGGCCACCATCGGTCACGCCGATTTTGGCGGCATCCTCGGCGCTGATTTCGATGATTCCTGTCGGTTCCAGTTCCCGGGTCGCCGCCGAAAAGGTGGTGGTCGAGCCGAACTGGAAGCGGGCCTTGCCGATCAGCAGGCGCAGATCGTCGCCGGGCAGTTCCGGCAGCTCAGGCAGGGGCGCGGAAAGGCTCCGATTTTCCGGTGAGTAGGCTTCCTTCCAGCAGAAGGGGCGCTGTTCCAGGATCTGGCAGACATCGGAGTAGATATCGGCCAGTTCGAACATCTCCTGGCGGATAGCCGCATCGCTGGGGGCGGGCTTGCCGGTCAGGCGGCCGAACAGTTCGGCCAGGATCGCCAGGTCGGGGCGGGCTTGGCCGGGCGGGTCCACGGCGATACGCAGGGCGTTGACCCGTTGATCGATGGAGGTCATGCTGCCGCGCTTTTCGGCAGCGGCCGCGGCGGGCAGAACGACGTCGGCCAATGCGGTCAGGTCACTGGCCAGGATATCCTGGACGACCAGGAAGTCGAGCTTGGCCAGGGCCTGACGCCAGCGGCCGCTTTCCGGGAAGTCGACCAGCGGGTTGGTGCCGGCCAGATAAAGGGCGCGAATGCTGCCATCCTCGATCCCGGCCAGAATGGCTTGGGCATCACGGCCGTTGTCAGGCAGGTCCGCATGCCAGGCCTTGGCGAACTTCTCCCTGGCGGCGGCATAATCCTGGAAACCCGGCAGACTCTCCGGACAGGCCCCGGCATCGAGCAGACCCTGCATGTTGCCTTTCTCGTCGATCGGAAACAGGCCGCCCCGGTCGCCGTCGAGGGCGCCGCTGACCATGGCCAGGTTGAGCAGGGCGGCGATGCCCGCCTCGGCATTGGCACCGGCGGTCAGGTCGCGGCCGAAGACAATGGCCAGGGAATCGGCCTGGCCGAGGTGGTCGGCCGCTTCCTCGAGCAGTTCTCGCGGGATGCCGCAGGCATTACAGGCGGCATCGACGTCGATCTGCTTCAGGTAGCTGTCCAGTTCGTCGCCGTTGTCGACGAACTGCTGCAGGTAGCCCTTGTCGGCCTTGCCCTGGTCGAGAATCAGCCGGGTCAGGGCAGCGGCCAGATAGGCCTCGCTGCCGGGACGGTACTGCAGGAAGGCCTCCGACTGCTCGGCCAGATGGATGCGCCGCATGTTGGCCAGGACCAGCTTGGCGTCGTTCTTGCGGTGCGCATACTGGATCTGCCAATCGACCGCGGGCACCTCGAAGGTCGGGTCGGCGCCGATTACCAGCACGGCGTCGGCCTGGCCGATCCGGTCGAGGTGATTGCTGGCGCCGGTCAACAGCAGGTGCTTTTTCATCAGCAGGGCGGCCCGCAGGGCACCGAATCGTGCCTCGGAGTCGATATTGTTGCTGCGCAGACCGACCCGGAACAGTTTCTGGAAAAGGTAATTTTCTTCATTGGTCAGCCGGGGCGAGGTCAAACCGGCGACCGCCTGACCTTCCGATTCGTCGCGCAGGCGGGTCAGTTCATCGGCGACCCGCTGGAGCGCCTCTTCCCAGTCGGCGTCCTGCTGCTTGTCATTCTGTTTGATGCGCGGCATGGTGAGTCGCTGGACGCTGCTCAGATAGTCGTGGGCGAAAAAGCCGCCGATGCAGAGGGTGCCGTCGTTGACGGTGACGCCGTCCTCGGAGGTCAACCGCATGAGCTTGCCCTGCTTGCTCTCCAGGTGGGCCTGGCAGTGCGCAGGACAGAGGGTGCAGACCGAAGGGGTCTTGCGCAGTTCCCAGGGACGGGCCTTGAATTTGAAGGGCTTGGAGATCATGGTGCCGGTCGGGCAGACCTGCACGCAGTTGCCGCAGAAGACGCAACGCTCCAGGTGCTTGTCGATGAAGGCCCGGTCTCCGGTCTCGTTGATGAACAGGGAATCGGCGCCGATCAGTTCGTGGCAGACCTTGACGCACTTCTCGCACATGATGCAGCGGTTGGGCACCTGCTGGATCAGCGGCCACCGGTCGATGGTGGCGGCATTGACATCTTCGGCGGCGAAGGGCTGGCTGGTCACGTCCTGTGCGTAGCAGACATCCTGCAGGTCGCATTCCCCGCCGGCGTCGCACACCGGGCAGTCGAGCGGGTGGTTGACCAGCAGCAGTTCGACGATCTCCCGCCGGATCTTGTCCAGCCGATCGGACTGGGTGGTGACCACCATGCCTTCCAGCGCTCTGGTGTTGCAGGCGGTCATGGTTTTGTCGGCACCCTCGACCTCGACCGCGCACACGCGGCAGGCCCCGGTCGGGGAGACTTTTTTCAGATAGCACAGGGTCGGGATCTTGATGCCGACGGACTCCGCGCCATCAAGAATGGTTGCGCCTGGTGCAATCTGGACGTCCTTACCATCGATCTTAAAATTGATCATCGAAATCTGCCCTTTGTCAGCTTGTCGTAAATGCTTCTCAGTCGGTGACGGCGATCATGGCAACCCGGTAACAGCGCAGGCAGCGCTCCGCTTCGCGCACGGCCTGAGTCTCGGGCATGGCCTTTTCGATCTCCTCATAGTGCCTGGCGCGCTCGGCCCCGTGGATTTTCGGCTGGTGTTCGCGGGGCAGGCCGCCGACGATGCCGACGTTTTCTTCCTTATCGAAGGTGCCGAGGTTGTTGACCAGGTCCTCCATGGCGTCGAATTCGTCAAGGTAGACCTTGCCTTCGGTCAGGTAGCGATGCATGACCTTGGCGGCGCGCTTGCCGTGGCCGACCGCCAGGACAACGGTCATCGCCCCGTATTCGCAGTCGCCGCCGGCGAACACGCCTTCGTTGTCGGTCATCATGGTGCCGCCGCGGGTGACGATGCTGTTCCAGCGGGTCTGCTCGATGCCGTAGTCGCCGTCCTCGAGATAGGAGAGGTCGGGGTCCTGGCCGATGGCCGGAATGACCATGTCGCAGGGGATGATGTATTCGCTGCCCGGGACCTCCTGGGGCCGGCGGCGGCCGGAGTCGTCGGGCTCGCCGAGCTCCATCTTGATGACCTCGACGCCGACCACCTTGTTGTTTTCGGTGATCAGCTTGGTCGGGTTGCGCAGGAACTCGAACTGCACGCCTTCTTCCTCGGCGTCGTCCACTTCGTAGTATTCCGCAGGCATCTCCTTGCGGGTCCGGCGATAGACCAGGATCGAGTCTTCGGCGCCCTCGCGCAGGGCGACGCGGACGCAGTCGATGGCGGTGTTGCCGCCGCCGACGACGATGATCCGCTTGGGCGTCTTGATACCTTCATTCAGCGCCACGGCCCGCAGGTAGTGGATGCCGCCGGCCGAGAAGCCGTCGTAGCCCTTGTCTTCACCCTCGACCCCCATCGGCTTCGACTTGAAGGCGCCGGTGCCGAGGAAGACCGCGTCGTATTTTTCCTTCAGTTCGCGCAGGGAAACGTCCCGGCCGAGCTTGACCCCGTATTCGATCTCGATGCCCAGGTCGGCGATGACCTGCGCATCGCGGCGCAGCAGATGGCGCGGCATGCGGTAGTCCGGGATGCCGACCGCCACGGTGCCGCCCGGCTCCTCGAGCATATCGATGATCTTGACCTTGTGGCCTTCCAGGGCCAGGTAATAGGCGGTTGTCAGGCCGGCGGGCCCGGCGCCGACGCAGATCACTTCCTTGCCGGTGGCCGGCTTCGGCCGCATGGGCGGCTGCTGGTGATGCATCCATTCATGATCGGCGGCCACCCGCTTGAGCACCATGATGCTGATCGGCTCGTCGACCAGGGCCCGCCGGCAGGCCGACTCGCAGGGGTGCGGGCAGACCCGGCCGCAGACCGCGGGAATCGGCATGCGGTCGCGGACATTGGCCAGCGACTGGTCGTAACGGTAGTCCTTGATCGATTCCACATAGGCGGGGATGTCGATATGCGCCGGACAGCGATCCGTGCAGGGCGCGGTCAGCTTGTCGTGGTACAGCTTGGCGGGTTTCGGCTGGCGCTCGCTGCGGATGTAGGCCAGGTAGTCGTCGCGGAAGTGCTTGACCGAATCGACAATCGGCTTGGCGGCCGTCATGCAGAGCGTGCACTTGCAGTTGTCGAGCAGGTCGGCCAATCCGGTCAGGGTCTCGAGGTCGGCTTCTTCGCCCTGTCCGGCGACGATTTTGGCCAGGGTGTCGGTCATGACCCGGGTGCCGCGTTTGCCCGGTGTGCAGCGGGCGCAGCAGTATTTGTCCTGGACCCGCTTGATGTACTCGGCGGCCATGGCGACGATATCGACGTTTTTGTCCAGCATGATGATGCCGTCCCAGCCCATGAAGGCGCCGACACGGCCTTCGTCAAGGTAGCTGCTCGGCAGCTTGATCGGCATATCCTCGGCTTCGCCCTTCTTGCGGTTGTCGACAAGCTTGCCGCCCCAGCTGGAAAACATTACTTCAGCCAAGTTGAACCTCCCCTATGTCGGGTTTTCCACGCACAAGACCGCAGGAGAAGGGCGCGTTGCCGACCTTCGCCCTGCGGCTTTTGCCTGGCAGTTTATGTTTGTATATGGTGTATACAGTATGCAGCTAAATAACATAGGCAGAACAGCTAAATCAAGCTAAATTTGCTCTTTGGACCGCCTTCCGGCCGGCATGCGGATGCTCGCCAGGTCATGTCTTCCGGGCCGCATCGGGGTTTCAGGGAAAGCGGGAGAAGGGCGTGACGATCTGGTAACGGGCCGGCATCTGCCCGCTTGCCTCGTAATAGATCCAGGTATGGTCGAAGCGGAACGTTTTGACGGTGACCGAAGGCAGCAGATAATAATCCATCTCCAGGGCAACCTCGGCCCGGCGACCCTCGGCGCCGATGACCATCTCGGCGATGCGGGCCTCGATGATGTGCAGGTCCTTGTCCAGGGTGGCGAACTGCTCCAGAAAAGCCTGCCGGTTGTCCGGGACCAGATGCACGGCAGCCGCGGAAAATTCTTCCAGCTGCATCGCCAGTACGAACGCGTCCAGCGCTTCCCGGCCCTGGGCCGCCGGTGGATGGACGAGCTTGTCCAGGCCGCAGGCTGTCAGGCCGAATCCGCACACAAGGATTATCAGGCAGGCTCTGGCGATCACTGTCATCCTTCTTCCTTCCAGGCGAAAGTTGCTGCGGCCTGCCGGATTTTCGCCAGCAGTCTGTCGACCAGCTCGATCCGGCCGAAGGGCGGCATCAGGTAGAAGCCCTTGAAGCCGAGCCCCAGGGCCTGGTCCAGCAGTTCTTCGGCGATGGCGCCGCCGATGGCGGCGCCATCCGCACCGGAGATGCCCCGCATGCGGGCGAGAACGGCGTCAGGCAGCCGGATGCCGGGGACTTCGTTATGCAGGAACAAGGCGTTGCGCTCGCTGACCAGGGGCATGATGCCGATCAGGCAGGGCAGGTCGTAAGGCTCCAGGCCGGCGGCCAGCTCTTCCAGGACGGCAGGGTCGTAGACCGGCTGGGTCTGGATGAAGCAGGCTCCGGCGGCGATCTTTTTCGTCAGCTTCTGCAACTGCCCCCCCAGATCGTCGACGTTCGGGTTGAAGGCGGCGCCGGCCAGGAAGGCGGTGCGGCCACCGAGGTCGGCGCCGTACAGGTTGGTGCCCCCATTCATGGCCTTGACCAGCTTAAGCAGTCCGACGGCATTGACATCGAAGACATTGGTCGCCCCGGTGGCTCCGGTGACGGCCACGGGGTCGCCGGTCACTGCCAGCAGAGTCTTCAAACCGAGCAGATGGGCGCCCATCAACTCCGAGTGCAGGCTGAGCAGGTTGCGGTCCCGGCCGGTCACGTGGGCAATCACCTCGATGCCGATCCGGTCCTGGATGCGCGCGGCCAGTGCCAGGTTGCCCATGCGGATCCGGCCCAGGGGGTTTTCGGCCAGATTGATCGCATCGACGCCTTGTGCCGCGAGTTTTTCGGCTCGGCTCATGACGGTGGCAACATCCAGGCCCCGGGGTGGCGGCAGCTCCACGGTGACCACCGGCCGCCGACCCCAGTCGGCCAGGAAGCCTGCCGGCTGGAGGCGCGGCTTTTGCGGCGAGTCTCCGGGCGGCCTGCTCGCGGCCGGCCGGCGCGCCGAGGGCGCCGGCCGGCGCTCGGCCGGGCGGCCGCCGACGGTCGCGGCGAGGGCCTGGATATGCTGCGGCGTGGTCCCGCAGCAGCCGCCGAGCAAAGTCGCTCCGGCATCGGCCATTTCCGCGCCCAGCGCGGCAAAGTAGTCCGGGGTGGCGAGGTAGATATGGCGGCCGTCGATGTATTCGGGGAAACCGGAATTCGGGAAGGCGGACAACGGCAGAGCGGTGGCGGTCGCCAGGTCCTGCAGAACCTTGAGCAGTTCACGCGGGCCGGCGCCGCAGTTGGCGCCGACCGCGGCCGGCCGCCGCGCCTGGAGCTGGCGGCTGGCCTCGCCGGCGGACAGGCCGTCACCGGTATAGCCGCCTTCGGCGAATGCCAGTTGGGCGATGGCCGGCAGGCCGATCTCTGCGGCCACCTCGAGCGCCAGCAGGAGTTCCCCGGTCCGGGCAAAGGTTTCCAGCAGGAAACAGTCGACCCCGCCTTCGGCGAGCGCCGTCATCTGCTCGTGAAAAGCCGCCCGCCGGTCGGTGGCCGACGGTTCGCTGTCTTCGCCCCGGACGCGCAGCAAAGGGCCGACCGAACCGGCCACCCAGCAGGGTCCGGCCGCGGCTCTGGCCAGGCGGGCCCCGGCCAGATTGATCTCCCGGCTCTTGCCGGCGAGGCCGAAGGTCCCCAGCCTCAGCGGGTTGGCGCCGAAGGTATTGGTCTCCAGCAGTTCCGCTCCGGCGGCAGCGTAATCCTGGTGGACCCGGCCGACCATCTCCGGCTGCAGCAGGTTCAGGTACTCGAACACCGCATCCAGCGGTGCCCCCCGCTGGTACAGCTGGGACCCCATGGCGCCGTCGCCGATAATCACCGGGCCGTGTCTCAATCGATCGAGCAGTTGCCGTTGGCGGGTTTCGTTCATAATGCCTTGACCGGTGGTTTGCTATCGTCTCTCCGGACCATCAGCCGGCGATCCGACGGCCT
>Ga0102943_1002019_pt1 | contig 12125 bp, 9 predicted proteins | sample SalPonC_black_MG_FD_78174 | JGI IMG/M metagenome (GOLD analysis project Ga0102943, IMG submission 78174) | Salt pond soil microbial communities from South San Francisco under conditions of wetland restoration - Salt Pond MetaG... | ecosystem: Environmental > Aquatic > Marine > Intertidal zone >...
ATGCACTTGCATCGCTCTTCGAGAATCGATTTCAGGAAGAGCCTGCGTAGCATCCTTCTCGTTCTGATTCTCGTGCCTGCGCTTGCGTGGGCCCAAATCGACCACTCAACCGAACTCCAGGTGCATGCGGACTATCTCGAGGTGAACATAACCGTCGACGGCGCCGAGCCCGAGCCGCTGTTCGCGAATCTCGAGGACGGGCTGAGCGCGAGCATCGAGTACATGATCCGCGTGGTCGAGCCGGTCCGACGACCGTGGCAGGCGCTCGGCTCGCGTGTTCTCCACGAGTTTCTGGTGAAGTACGAGTTGATCTGGGACCCGTTTCGCGAGCGGTTCACGATCTCGACGCACGACGGCGCGTTCTATACGTTCCGGGACGAAGCCGACGTCTGGGCGTTCTTCTTCAGACTCTCCGATTTTCGAATCCCGTGGACGGCGTTCTCGGACAGCGGCGAACCTGGACGCATAAGGATCGAGACGAGAGCGATGTACGAACCGATTGTCTTCGTCTCGGGGCTGAGCATCCTCTCGATCTTCCTGCCGCATTCGCGGTATCAGAGTTCGTGGCAGACGCTCGAACGAGGGGTCGGGCGGTGAATCCTCGTCGCGAAGCGGGCGCGTCGCTCACCGGACTGCTCAGTCTGATCGTCCTGTATCTCGTTCTCATCATCCTCGTGCTCGTCTTCGCCGGGCAGGTTCTCAACGATCTCTCGTTCACGCAGAGCAGTGCGACGCTGGTGATCCTCGCGCTCGCCACGCTCTTCCCGGTGCTGCTCCTCGCGATCATCATCTTCAACCTCGTGCGGCTCTTCCGCGATCGTGCTGTTGGACGCCCGGGGGCGCAGCTGAAGTCGCGGCTGCTCGTCTTTTTTCTCGTGATCGTACTGCTCGCGAGTGTACCGCAGGGAATCCTCTCGGTGAGCTTCATCCGAACCGCGATCAGTGCGTGGTTTTCCGAGGACACGGGCCGGGCGATTCGAGGTGGTCAGGAGATCGCGCTCTCGTTTTTCTCCGAGCTCGACCGGGATGTCTCCGCGTTTTCAGAGAGTCCCTACGCGATGAGTCTGTTGGATGGCGTCGAGCGGCAACCTGCCCGCGTCTGGGAACGCGTGCAGGGCGTCAATCCCATGCTCGACTCGTTTCAGGTGTTCAGTCCGGACTTCGATCCGCTGTACGCCGGTGGTGTCGAGGAGTTGCACCTCTCACCGCTCCAGGCCGCCGCCGCTCGCGAAGGACAGGTCGCGCGCGAGAGCATCGCGGGGACGAGCTTTCTGCGCACACGCGTGAGCTATGCGCCGACGGCAGCACGGGACGCGCCCGGCGACGACACGCAGGTGTTCACGGTCATCCTCGGCGCGCGACTCCCTGCCGGCTTCGATGAAGCCGCGAGCCGTCTTACCCAGGCGCTCGAGTTCTTCATCCAGCTCGATCGTTTTCAGAACAATTTCGTGACCGCGCTCGGATTCTTCTACGCGTTCTTCTCCGTGCCGCTCGTCCTGCTCAGTTTCCTCGTGAGCTTCCTGCTGAGCGACGAGATCATGCGCCCGATCGTGAGCCTCGAGGAGGCTACTCGACGGGTTGCCGAGGGAGACTTCTCGACGCGCATCCTCACGCGCCGGGGTGACGAGCTGTCGATGCTCGTGAACTCGTTCAACCGCATGGTCGGCGAGCTCGAGCGTACGCGCGAGAAGATCATCCAGACCGAGAAGATCGCCGCGTGGCAGGAGATCGCCCAGCGGCTCGCGCACGAGGTGAAGAACCCGCTTACGCCCATTCGCCTCGCCGCCGAGCGGACGCTGCGCAAGTACCAGAACGCGAGCGACGACTTCCCGGCGGTCCTCGAGACCTCGGTCAGGTCGATCGTGAACGAAGTCGACAACCTGACCGCGCTGCTCTCCGAGTTCCGCGAGTTCTCGCGTCTCCCGGCTCCGAGCATGGAAGACACCGACCTGGCGACGATCATTCGCGAAGTCGTCGCGACCTACGCCGCGGAGATCGCGGTCCCGGTGAGCATGGAAGGCGTGAGCGATGACCTGCGCGTCCACGCCGACCCCGGACAGGTGCGACAGCTCGTGAGTAACCTCGTGAAGAACGCGCTCGAAGCGGTCTCGGGCGATGGCGATGCCGGGCGAGTGTCCATCCACGTCGATCCCGTGTCGAGGGGGGACGTCAGGTACTGTCGGCTCAGGATCGAGGACAACGGGTCGGGCATCGATCCCGATCAACAGACGAAGATCTTCGATCCCTACGTCACGACCAAGCGCAAGGGCACCGGTCTCGGCCTTGCTATTGTACAGCGGATCGTCTTCGATCATCATGGACAGATCTGGTTCGAAACACAGCCCGGTGTCGGGACGACATTCTACGTCGACCTTCCGGCAGCAGCGCACTCCTCGCAGCACAAAGGATCTTCATGAGCAGCGTACTTGTCATCGACGACGAAGCGGGCATTCGGGATGTCCTGAAAGAGATCCTCGTCGACGAGGGCTACGAAGTGTATACGGGCGAGGACGGCATCGAAGGGCTCCAGATCGTGAAGAGCGAGCGGGTCGATCTCGTCATTCTCGACGTCTGGCTCCCGAACATGGGGGGCATCGACGTGCTCAAGGAGCTGAAGGCGCTCCGGCCGGAGCTCGAGGTGATCGTCATATCGGGGCACGGCAATATCGATCTCGCGGTGAAGGCGGTGAAACTCGGCGCCTTCGACTTTCTCGAGAAGCCGCTGAGCCTCGATCGGGTAACCACGATCACGAAGAATGCGCTTCAGATGGAGGAGCTCCGACGCGAGAACCGGGTCCTGAAGAACCGTCTGGTCAACAGCGATGAGATGATCGGCGAGAGCGGGCCGATGAAAGAGGTGCAGTCGCTCATCCGGCAGACCGCGGCCAGCGATTCCCGCGTGATGATTCTCGGGGAGAACGGTACCGGAAAGGAGCTCGTCGCGCGCGAGATCCATCGCCGCAGCGAACGCAGCGCCGGACCATTCGTCGAGGTGAACTGCGCCGCGATCCCGGACACGCTCATCGAGAGCGAACTCTTCGGGCACGAGAAAGGGGCGTTCACCAGCGCCGTCGGCAGCCGCAAGGGCAAGTTCGAGGCGGCGCACGGCGGGACGCTCTTTCTCGACGAGATCGCCGATATGTCGCTGAGCGCTCAGGCGAAGGTGTTGCGCGTCATCCAGGAGATGCGATTCGAGCGGGTGGGCGGCGAGCAGCCGATCTCTGTCGACGTTCGGGTGATCGCGGCGACAAACAAGGACATTCACGCGGAGGTCACGGCGGGGCGCTTTCGCGAGGACCTCTACTTCAGACTCAACGTTGTCTGGATTCAGGTGCCGCCGCTGCGCGAGCGTCAGGACGATGTCCCGCGGATCGCGAGCTACTTCCTCGCGAAGTATCAGGACGCCGACCAGACGCCGCGACACTTCGATGCCGAGGCGCTCGTGTATCTGCAGAATTATTCCTGGCCCGGCAACGTTCGGGAATTGAAAAACTTCGTCGAACGAGTTACTATCATGTCTGACGAGGAGGTGCTGACCCGGGAGATCGCCGAGTTCTTCCTGGGAGAACGGCACGAGGAAGGCGGGACGGATCCGGTACTCGCCGAGTTCCAGGAAATGGGGCTCAACGAGGCGAAGGACAGTTTCGAGAAGCGCATCATAGAGCAACGTCTGAGGGAGAACGAGAACAATATCTCCCGTGCCGCCACCGAGCTGGGTATTTATCCGAGCAACCTCCACGCCAAGATCAAGAAATACGGGATTCAGGTGGATCGATGAAGGCCATTACCGGACGACAGAGCGAAGTTCTGGATTGCATCAAGGCCTTTATCAGCGAACATCATTTCCCACCCACCATTCGCGAAATCTCAGAGAGCTTCTCCATCTCGGTGAAGGGTGCCTACGATCACGTGAAGGCGCTCGAGAAGAAGGGTTTTCTCAGGATCGACAACAATCGCTCGCGTACGATCGAGGTCGTCGGACAGGACGATGACGAAGACGAGCAGGTGCGCGAAGTGCCGATCCTCGGCAACGTGGCCGCCGGTCTTCCGCTGCTCGCCGAGGAGAATCTCGAGGGCACGATCCGCATGCCGAGTGAGCAGCTCGGGTCAGGTTCGCATTTCGCGCTCCACGTCCGTGGCGACAGCATGCGCAACGCCGGCATCATGGACGGCGATCTCGCGGTCTTCCGACAGCAGCCGGTCGCCGAGAACGGCGACATCGTCGTCGCGATGGTCGAAGAAGCGGTGACGCTGAAGCGCTTCTTCAAGGAGAAGAATCGCGTTCGGTTGCAGGCGGAGAACCCGGCGTACCCACCGATCTTCACGCAGAACGTCCGTGTTCTCGGAAAGCTCGCTCATCTGATCCGCAGCTATGAGTAAGGTCCCGTCCATACTCCTCTTTCTCGGGCCCGAAGATGGCTTGCGAGCGGAGGAGCTCGACTCGCTTCGCTCGCGCATCAGAAAAGAGACGGGCGACAGCGCCGACGAGCATCGCGTCTACCTGCCCGACGGATCGATCGGCGAGACGATCGACCTCCTGCAGAACGGGGCGCTCTTCTCGTCGCATCGGCTCGCGATCGTCGGCGGGGCCGAGCAGATTCGCAAGAAGGATGAGATTGCCTCGATCGCGGCGTACTGCGCGTCGCCTCCCGATGGAGCGACGCTCGTGCTCGTCTCTGATGCCGTGCGGCTCGACAGCAAACTCGAGAAGGTCGTTCCCGGGAACGCGCGCAAGGTCTTCTGGGAACTCTTCGAGAACCAGAAGCGCGGCTGGGTCGTTTCGCATTTTCGCAAGCGAAGTGTGGAGATCAGTTCGGATGCCATCGAGCTCTTCCTCGAGCTCGTCGAGAACAATACGCAGGAGCTGCGCACCGAAGCCGACAAGCTCTGCGTCTACGTCGGCAGCCGTCCGGGCAATCCACGGGTCGAGCTCGACGACGTAGAGACGTTCATCTACCACAGCCGCGACGAGAACGTCTTCAGTCTCTACAAGAGTATCGTCGCTGACGACTTCCAGGGTGCGCTCGAGATCATGGAGAAGATTGATTCCTCCGGCGAGGGCGGGCCGATTCCGCTCGTCGGCGGGCTGGTTTTTCAGGTGAAGAAGCTCGTTGCCTTGCGATCCCTGCTCGATAACGGGTTCAACGCGGACGAGGCGTTCAAGCGGCTGAACATCCGGGGCAAGCGGATCCAGTCCGACTACCGAACCGCCGTCGGGCGCTTCGATCTTCCCGAACTCCAGCGACAGCTCAATGTCCTGATCAACCACGATGCGGCCTTTCGCGAGCTCGGGAGCGGAATGCAGCGGACGCTCCTCGACCTGCTCGTGTACCAGCTGATGTTCCGAACCGACTCATTCGCTGTAGAGGAAGATTATGCGCGGCATATCAGCTAAGCTACGAATCGGTCTCATTACGATCCTGCTCGCCGGATGCGCGAGCGCCCCGGGAGCAATACCAGTGGAAGAACGACTCGCACCGTGTCCGGACTCGCCAAACTGTGTTTCGAGCTACGCGCAAGACGACGTGCACGCGATCGAACCGCTTCCGATGCCGGCTGATCAGGACGCGACCGGCGCGCTGCGTCGGATCGTGGAGTCGTTTCCGCGCACGACGATCGTCACCGTCGACGGAGACTATCTGCACGCCACCTTCGCGTCGCGGATCTTCCGCTTCGTGGACGATGTCGAGTTTCTCGTGGACCGCGATGCCGGTGTCGTTCACGTCAGGAGCGCATCCCGAGTCGGATACGGCGACATGGGTGTGAACCGCAGGCGGGTCGAAGAGATCCGATCGCTTCTCACAGACTGATCAGCAGGGGGAACCATGCAACTCAAAGTACTCATAGCGGACAAGCTCTCTCCCGCGGCTGTGGATGCACTTGCCGAGCTCGGCGCATCGGTGCGTCTCGAGCCGGACCTGACGGCGGATGCACTGCCGGACAACGTCGGCGATGCCGAGGTGCTCGTCGTCCGCTCTACCAAGGTCTCCCGCGCGACGATCGAGGCGGCGCGTGAGCTCTCGCTCATCGTGCGGGCCGGAGCCGGGGTGAACACGATCGACATCGAGGCGGCGAGCGAGTACGGGGTCTCGGTCGCCAACTGTCCGGGAAAGAACACTGCCGCCGTCGCCGAGCTCGCCGTCGGGCTCATGATCTGCGCAGACCGACGAATACCGGCGGCAACTGCGGACCTGGTCGCCGGGAATTGGCGGAAGAAGGAGTACGGCAAGGCGAGCGGGCTCCACGGGCGTACCGTGGGAATCGTCGGTTTCGGCTCGATTGGTCGCGCGTTCGCGGTGCGCGCTCAGGCGCTCGGGATGCGGGTGTGCGCCTGGTCGCGAAGTCTCACGAGCGCAATCGCCGACGAAGCTGGAGTCGAGTACTGCGCCGGTATCATCGATGTCGCCGAGCGATCCGATGTGGTGAGCGTGCATCTCGCCGTTTCCTCCGAGACGAAGGGGCTCATCGGAAGCGAGTTCTTTGGCGCGATGCGCGACGGCGCGACCTTCATCAATACGTCGCGCGGTGAGATTGTCGACCAGGACGCCCTCGCCTCGGCCATCTCCACCCGCGGGATCCAGGCGGCCCTCGACGTCTACGCCGACGAGCCCTCCGGCGGCGAGGCCGATTTCGGCGACACCGCGTTCGCCGCGCTGCTCTCCGCCGCCACGCCGCACATCGGTGCCTCGACCGACCAGGCAGCCGAGGCGATCGCCGCCGAAACCGTCCGAGTCATCGAATCGTACATCCAGACCGGAAAGCCGGTGAACGCGGTGAACATCCGCGCGAAGGCCGCGAAGGACGTGAGCCTCGTCGTTCGGCACTACAACCAGGTCGGCGTCCTCGCGTCGGTCCTCGACGAGCTGAAGGACGCGGGAATCAACGTCGAAGAGATGGAGAACACGATTTTCCAGGGCGGCACGACCGCGACGTGCTCGCTGAAGCTCGACAAGGCGCCGAGCGCCGGGCACCTCGACCGGATGCGGACCGGCGAGCATATCATTCAGGTGATGCTCAAGTAGACCGTCCGGTCTCGGGACGATCTCAGGACACGAGTTCCTGCGTCAGATGGGGCACTCGATTGATGTAGCGGACGTGCAGCTCACCCGGCGGCTCGAGGTCGAACCGGGTGATCGCCGTGTTGAAGTGGTAGACCGTGAGGTTCGCTCCCGGGAGGCGGCCGAAGAGCGCCTTCACGAGCGCCTCCATGAACCCCGCGTGGCTTACGATCGCAACCGGGCCCTCGGGTTCCTCTTCGGCCATGCGCCAGAGTTCCTTCGACACGCGGATCGCGCGCCCCTGCGCCGTCGGCCAGTCCTCCTCACCGCGCGCGGTGTCCCACCAGCCTTCCTCCTTCACGGCGTCGGAGAGCTCGACGGCGGGAAATTCGTCGGTGATCTGAGCGCGCGTCATGCCCGGGTACCCGAGTACTCCGCGACCGTCGCGGTGCTCGAGGAAGATCCCGCCGCTCTCGTGGATGTCGACCCAGATCCTCGGGGCGATCCCCATTGCCTCGCCGATCGCGGTGGCGGTCTGCAGCGACCGATGCATGGCGCTGCAGTAGAGACGGCGTATACCGTACCCTTCCACAGTTTCCACGCTCGTCTCCTCGGGGTCACGGCCGTGGCGCTGTTCGGGGTGCGGTTCGGTCGCGAGATGACGCGCGAGGCGGGCCGCCTGCACGTGACCGAGCTCGGTGATCGGCGGGTCGCAGACCCGATCGCGCGGATCGGCGAGCGCATTGTTGTACGACTGGGCGTGACGGATAATATAGAGTTCCACGAATGCCTCTTCAGTTGGGGTCTGGGGGATTGGCCGCCTGCACCGCTTCGCGGACTGCCTCGGCCGTCTCGTACGGAATCTTCGCCTCGGCTGCGATCGACTCGGCGGTCGCGGATGCGATCGCGCCGAGACTCTTGAACCGTTCGATGAGCCGTCGGCTGCGCGTCGGCCCGATACCGGGAACCGACTCGAGCGTGTTCAGGCTGATGTCGTTGCTCTGGAGTCCCGCGCGGAAGGTCGTCGCGAAGCGGTGCGCCTCGTCGCGGACCGCCTGGAGGATGCGTAGCGGCTCGGATCCTTCGGGCAGGCGGATCGATTCCGACGCGCCGGGGAGGAAGAGCTCCTCCTCGCGCTTGGCGAGGCCCACCACCGGAATGTCGAGCTCGAGCGCCTCGAGTACCGCGATCGTCGAACTGACCTGTCCCTTGCCGCCGTCGATCAGGATCAGATCGGGCGGCGTGAGCTCCTCGTTGAGCACGCGCGTGTAGCGGCGCGCGATGACCTCGCGCATCGCGGCGAAGTCGTCTATCGTGCCGTCGAGGGTCTTCATGTGGAAGCGTCGATAGCGATTCTTGTCCGGTCGTCCGTTCAGGAAGCTCACGAGCGAGGCGACCGGGTGCTGTCCGCCGATGTGCGCGATGTCGAAGCCCTCGATGCGCAGCGGCAGCCGAGGGAGCGAGAGCACCTTCTGCAGCTCCTCGAGCCCCGGGATATTCCCCTGCTCGCGCACGCGCTTGTCGAAATCGCGGTGCGCGTTTTCCGCCGCGAGGTTCGTCACCGAACTGTCGCGTGGCGTCTCGGGGAAGTAGATCGCAACATCCTTGCGAAGCTCGAGCGCGAAGAAACGCTGGAGGTCGGCTGAGATCTGCTCCACGACACCCGGTTCGACGCCGATGATCAGCTTCTCGGGGACGTTCTTCGCCGCGGTGTAGTACTGGATCAGGAACTGCGGGATGAACTCCTCGGGCTCTCCGTAGACCTCGGAGTGGAACAATTCGGTGCCGAGCAGCTTCCCCGCGCGCATATGGAAGATCGTCATCGAGACGAGCTCGTCGCGCTGGTAGAGGCCGAGGTAGTCGCGCACGTCCGGATCGAAATCGACGACCTGCTGTTCCTCCTCGGTCCCGCGAATCGCCGCGATCGTGTCGCGCAGGTCGGCGGCCTTCTCGAACTTCAGATCCGTGACCGCCGCCTCCATTTCCTGCTCCAGATCTTCGATCAGGGCCGCCGACTCACCCGAGAGCAGCTTCTTGATCCCTTCGATCCGCTTCATGTACTCGGCATGATCGGTCTTGCCCGCGCAGACCGCCGCGCATCTACCGATATGGTAGTAAAGGCAGGGGTGTTCGCGCTTTCGGATCGGTCCGCGGCACTTTCGCAGCGGAAAGAGCTTTTCGATCACCTCGAGGTAGCGGTCGATCTGGTGGACATTCGCGTACGGTCCGAAATAGGCGCTTCCGTCCTCGACGACGCGTCGCGTGCGAAAAACCCGCGGGTACTCCTCGTTGGTGATGCGGATCACCGGGTAGGTCTTCCCGTCCTTCAGGTTGATGTTATACCGCGGCCGATTCTCCTTGATCAGGTTGTTCTCGAGCAGCAGTGCCTCGTACTCGCTGCGGCAGACGATATACTCGATCCGGTCGACCTTCTTCATCAGGACCGTGGTCTTCACGTCCTTGTCCTTGCTGAAGTACGATCGGACCCGGCTCTTGAGACTCTTTGCCTTGCCGACGTAGAGGATCGTGTCCTCGACGTCTCTCATGAGGTAGACACCGGGTTCGGTGGGGAAGTGCGAGACCGATTCACGCGGGCTCATATGCGCAGATACTGATGCTTGCTCCATAAATGCCGATATAAGAATACAAAGGCCCGATGCGAAAACGAAATTGCGCCCTCACGAACACATCGTCTCCGCTTCTCTCGCTCGCTGTCGTAGCGGGCCTGGCCCTCGTCTCGCCGTCGATCGGAGCCGGTGAACGAACGATCGTGCTCGGCGCCGCGGACGACTGGCGCGACCTCGCGATCGAGGAACGAATCGCGGTTCGACCCGGCCGGCAGGGCTATCTCGACCTGACGCTCGAGCCGTTCAGCTTCGAGCCGGGGTCGACGACCGAGCTTCTGCTCGGATTCGACGATCTTCCGCTTCGCGACGCGACCGGCCGGTACACCGTGGAAGCCGCGCCGGAGCTCACTCGGACGGCGCAACGTACCGGGACCGGTGCGCTGCTCGTCGACGGGTCCGAAGACCGGCTCACCGTCGTCCCCCGAACGGGTTCGGCCTTCCTGCCCGGTACCGAATGGGCGAGTTTCAGCATCGAATTCTGGCTCTACCCGGTCGTCTTCGAAGACGGTGCGACCGTCCTCTCCTGGCGCGCGCGCGAGGGGCGCGCCGAAGCGTTCCGAACGCAGGAGATCGCAATGGAGGTCGACCGCGGAGCGCTGACCGCGCGATTCGACAACTTCTTCATCCGCCCCGACGGTGAGGGCGTGAACGTGTCGCTGCGAAGCACCGCGCGTCTCATCCCGAGATCATGGTCGCACCATCTCGTCCGGTTCGACGCGCGGTCCGGGCTGCTCGAGTACCTCGTCGACGGCTCGCCGGTCGACCTCACGTACGTCTCACGAACCGGTCGACAGGACGGCAGCGTCTACTTCCCCCGCATCGCGGCTTTCCCTGGCGAGGGGCTTGTCGTCGCCGACGGACTCGTCGGTGCGCTCGACGAATTGCGGATCGAGCGTCAATTTCTCGAACACCCCGAGACGACCGATTACCGGCCCGAAGGCGGGGCGATCGTGTCCGACTACATCGACCTCGGCTCCGCCGGCGCGCGACTGACATCGCTCGACGCGACCGTCGACGCGCCGGGACTCAGCGACGTCTTCCTCTACTACCGACTCGCCAACCTGCGAGGGGCCGATCCTGCCGCGTCTTCGAGCACCGTCGTTGGCGGCGCCCCCGGCGACTGGGTCCCGATCGAGCCGGGCACGCGACTGATCGACGCGCGCGGGCGCTTCGTTCAGGTGCGCGCCGAGCTCTATCCGGACACAAGGCTCGGAGTCAGTCCGACCCTTTCGCAGATCTCACTGACGTATGAACCCGATCCAGCACCGCTGCCTCCTACAGCTCTGCGAGCGACACCTCGCGACGGAATGGTCGAGCTCGCCTGGGCGCCGGTCCAGGATCCGGATGTCGAAGGATATCTGGTATACTATGGGGATCAATCCGGTCGCTATTTCGGAACCGGGAGTGAGCAGGGTGCATCGCCCATCGACGTGGGCCGTGCCACTTCGGTTTCCGTGCGTGGTCTCGAGAACGGAACGCTCTACTTCTTCGCCGTCGAGGCGTACGACAGTTCCCGCGAGGCAGCGCGCAACGAGCTCTCATCGGAGGTAGCTGCCCGGCCGGCGAAGGTCCACAGATGATCAGTGAGCGTGTACAGGAACTACTCGTCCGCGCGCGCAACGCGTTCCGCCTGCGCGACTACGAGACGGCCGGCCTCCTCGTCGACGACATGCTCGAGGAGTATCCCGAGTCCATCGCCGGGCACATCCTCAAGGGCATCATCCTCGGTCGAACTGGTCACAACAAGGACGCGATCAGAGTCTTTCGGCGGGCGCTCGAGCTCGATCCGGTCAACGCCGAGGCGTTCAACAATATCGCTGTCAGCCTGCGTCAGGAAGGTCAGCTCCACCAGGCGCTGCGCGCGGTGCAGAAGGCCGGCGATCTGTTCGGTGAGCGCGCCGACATCCTCTACAACAAGGGCAATATCCTCAAGGATCTCGGACAGATCGACGAGGCAATCGCCGCCTACCTCCAGGCGCTCGAGGCCGATCCACGGTACGTGCTCGCGTACAACAATCTCGGAACGCTCTACCAGGGGCGCGGAGATCTTAACCGGGCGATCGAGACGTTCAGCCTCGGGCTCGCGATCGACCAGAACCATCCGACGCTTCGCTACAATCTCGGGCTCGCCTACGAAGAGACCAATCGTCTCGAGGAGGCCGAGGCCGAGTACGAGCGGTCGCTGAAGTCGCGTCCCGGCTGGGGCGAGGCGCTCAACAATCTCGGGATCGTATTTCAGAAGCAGGAACGCTACCAGCAGGCCGAGCGAACGTTTCGCGAGATCCTGCACATCAACACGAAGGACCCGAGAGCGAACAACAACCTCGCGACGAACTTCGCGCTCCAGGGACGCAATCGTGAGGCGATGCAGTTCTACCGCGAGGCGCTGCAGTCAGACCCTTCGTACTCGAGAGCCGCCGGGAATCTCGGGCAGTTGATCGATCACCAGAAGGACATCGGCGACACCGTCGACGAGTTGCAGCAGCTCGCCGAGCTCGAC
>Ga0102943_1002020_pt1 | contig 12119 bp, 7 predicted proteins | sample SalPonC_black_MG_FD_78174 | JGI IMG/M metagenome (GOLD analysis project Ga0102943, IMG submission 78174) | Salt pond soil microbial communities from South San Francisco under conditions of wetland restoration - Salt Pond MetaG... | ecosystem: Environmental > Aquatic > Marine > Intertidal zone >...
AGCTTGAACAGACTTCAAAATTGTGGGTTACTCCATCAAAAAACAATGAAAATTAAGATGGGATTACAATATCTTGCCGTCTGTACCCTGCAGATACTGACTCTGAACCTTTAGAACCATCTTTACAATGCGCAATCATTTACTATTGTCCCTGCTATTTATTTCCATCACCGGTTGGTCATGCACAACAGATTCAGAGAAAAGCACAGATAACCCCTTCGCAGGCCAGAATCCCTGGCCAGACATACGTCAGGAACGAATACAGACCCTGCTTCCTCAGGCCATGGAACGGTCGGGCACCGACGCCTGGGCAGTTTTATGCCGTTCGAACAATAACGATCCGCTTGCCAGGCACATTGGCTGTGAAAATGCCGTATCCCCCGCACTGTTTCTCTTTGAGCTCAAAGATGGTGCGGTCGTTTCAACCGTATTTACGCCTCCCGGGGAGGCTGCAGCCCTGCAGGATATTGCCCTTCACGACAGTATTGCCGTTGTAAACCGATCCCCCGGGGCACTGGTGGAGGCCGCAAACTACATCAACCAAAATGTTTCGGGTAAACTTGCGCTCAATTACAGTGAGAATAATGAAATTGCAGACGGACTCAGCTACAGCCAGTATGTTCGGTTTACAGAGATGCTTATTCAACCGGTTAAGAACAACATAATTTCTTCTGAAGAACTTGTTTTTGAATGGCTGTCAGTTAAGCTCCCGGCAGAGATAGAGATCATGAGAAAAGCAGCTGAGATTACGGCTCAATGGCAGCGTGAGGTTTATGCGAAGGTCATTCCGGATGAAACTACAGACAGAGATGTCGCTGACTTTCTGGAAGCAAAAATGAGGGATCTGGGAGTGCAGGATGCCTGGTCACCGGATCAGAATCCGGCGGTAAATTCTGGTCCGGATCGGGGACATGCGCACCCAACCGAACGAGTTATTCGGCCTGGAGATGTGATACAGATCGATTTTGGAATTAAAGTGCATAATATGTGGGTGACCGACGTGCAGCGGTTTGCTTATGTGCTGGGTTCGGGTGAAACAGAGGCCCCGGAAGATATTCAGCGGTACTGGGATGTTGCGCGGGATGGCAGCCGAATGGTGTATGAGGTGCTGCAGCCGGGAATTACAGGCATCGAGGCAGACAGGGTGCAGCGTGAGTGGATGGCCGAAAACGGGTCTCAAAATGTTATGTGGAATACAGGCCATCCCGTTGGTTATGTGGCGCATGATGTTGGGCCAAGCCTGGGAGGAGCACAGGAAGGACGAGATCCCTATCCCACAGCTTTTGAAGAACTTCGGGCCGGCAACGTTTTTGCCTACGACGGATTCTATAAATGGGATATTGAAGGCGGCACAAAAACCATCTCTGTTGAAGAGATGGTTGCCATCACCGAAAACGGAGCTGAATATTTAACGGCCCCTCAGCAGGAACTCATTCTTATTTCATCGGAATGAGCTATTGATATTTTGGGCTTAAATCGTATTCTGGCACAGAAAACCCATGCTAACATGCTAACTGCCTCCAAAAAAGAATTGACCTAGAGTGAGAGATGGTTCGCACTAAAAGAAATTCAGTAAAAATTATATTGGTAACGTTTTGGTTACTGGGAATTCCAGGGATTGTGTTTTCCCAGACGGTCACTGTTACTGACCAGGCTGACGGAGACCCACTCGACAGTGTTGTGCTGATGAGTGAAGGCAGTCAGACTGCAGTCGTAACAAATGAATTCGGGCAGGCAGATCTCTCCGATTTTGAGGGATCCGGAAGTATCATCATTCGTTCGCTGGGCTATAAAAGTATCGTGCTCAGCTATCAACAAATCCGGGAATCGGGTTTTGAAATATCCCTGGAGAAGTCGGTACTGAACCTTGATCAGGTTGTGATTTCAGCAACGCGGTGGCGCCAGTCTTCCGGCAATATTCCGCTGAAGATCGTTTCTGTGGACCCGGAAGAGATATCCCTGCAAAACCCCCAGACGGCAGCCGATCTGCTGGGCGCTTCCGGTAAGGTGTTTATCCAAAAAAGCCAGCAGGGCGGCGGCAGCCCCATGATTCGCGGCTTTGCCACGAACAGACTCATCTATACCATCGATGGAGTAAGGATGAATACCGCGATTTTCAGGGGCGGGAACATTCAGAACGTCATTAATCTCGATCCGTTTGCCATTGAAAACGCCGAGGTGCTGTTTGGGCCGGGTTCAGTGATCTATGGGAGCGATGCCGTGGGCGGGGTTATGAGTTTCCTGACATTATCCCCCCGTTTAGCACTGGAAGATGATCTGCTTTTTAGCGGAAAGGCGGAGACACGGTACGCATCAGCCAACAATGAGCGAACAGGACATGTTGATTTTAATGTCGGTTGGAAAAAATGGGCGCTGGTTACAAGCTTCAGCTCCTGGGACTATGACCACCTGAGGCAGGGGAGCAACGGGCCGGAGGATTACATCAAAGAGACCTATCCGCAGCGCCGCGGCAACCGGGATGTACTGATATTCCAGGATGATCGGTTATTACAGGTTCCCACAGCCTATTCTCAAATCAACCTGATGCAGAAGGTTCGGTTCAGGCCCGATGAAAACTGGGACTTTCAGTACGGATTCCACCTATCTGAAACATCATCCTACGGCAGATATGACCGCCACCAGAGGGTTCAGAACGGAACCGCGAGATATGCTGAGTGGAAATACGGACCTCAAAAATGGATGATGAATAATATATCAGCCAGGTACGCGGATACCCGCTTCATGTTTGATCAGCTGAGCCTGCGAATGGCACATCAACTGTTTGAAGAGAGCCGGATCAGCCGCGGTTTCAATGAGAGCATCCGGCAGAGGCGAATTGAAAATGTGGATGCAATCTCCGCAAATTTGGATTTTACAAAGACTATCGGAAAACGAGCGACCATCTACTACGGTGCCGAGTATGTTTTTAATGATGTGGCATCAGTTGGCAGAAATGAAGTAATCTCAGACAGTGAGACAAATCCGGACACGATTTTACCCGGACCCAGCAGATATCCTCAGTCAACGTGGGCTTCCCTGGCAGCCTACATTAACCAGGAGTACAGAATGTCTGATCAGCTTACATTCCAGGGTGGGTTGCGGTATAACCGGTTTAAATTAGAGTCTGACTTCAGCAATAACTCAGACTTCTATCCACTGCCTTTTAATACCGCAGAAATTAATAATGGCGCGCTTACCGGAAGCCTGGGAGTTGTTTACAAACCGGGGGATAGATGGGTGATGAAAGCGAACCTTGGAACAGCTTTTCGTTCGCCCAATGTGGATGACATAGGCAAAGTCTTTGATTCTGTACCGGGCATTGTTGTCGTGCCTAACCCTGATCTTAAGGCAGAATATGCAACCAGTTTTGATATGGGGATTGCCAGGGCCTTTGGTGATTTGATGACATTCGATGTTTCAGGCTACTACACAGTTTTAAAGAATGCCATGGTGCGCAGGGATTATCAGATTAGCGGCAGGGACAGCATCGTATACGACGGGACACTGAGCCGCGTACAGGCGCTTCAAAATGCAGCAGAAGCGAGGGTTTACGGGGTTCAGGCGGGACTGGAAATAGATTTTTCCGCCGGATTCCTCTTTTTGTCAGATCTGAATTACCAGACAGGCGAAGAGGAACTGGATGACGGAACAACCAGCCCATCACGCCATGCTGCCCCGCTGTTTGGCGTAAGCCGATTGAGGTATCAGAAAAACAACACAACGCTGGAGCTGAATGCGGTGTATCAGAGCAAAAGATCCCATGAAGATCTTGCGGAGAGTGAAAAGGGAAAAGTTGAAATCTACGCTTTGGACGATAGCGGAAATACCTATTCACCGGCGTGGTACACGCTTAATTTTAAATCGATGGTTCAGCTTTCGGATACGTTTACTCTGAATGCGGGACTGGAAAACATAACCGATCAAAGATACAGGCCATATAGTTCGGGGCTGTCGGGCCCTGGGAGGAGTTTTGTACTCTCTTTAAAAGCTACTTTTTAAAGCCGATACCATAAAAAAAGCAGTGATCCCTATGGACCACTGCTTCTGTTCTCTTCATCCTGAAAAATTAATTGAGTCGAATGGTTCGCTGTTCGATTTCCCTGATCTGATCAGGAAGCTCGCCTTCAAAAACCTGATTGATTTTTTCAAACTGTTCGTCTATTTGGGCGGACAGATCGAAATAAACCTCGTACTGCTGCTGAGTAGGACGACCATCGCCGGTTGCGACTGTACTTGCCAGAGAAGCCAGCTTATTATTCAGTTTGATCGGAAAGTTCAGTACATCCTGGTAAGATTCTGCTTTCGTCTGCATCAGCTCTCCCTCAACCTCTTCAAGTACATCCAGCACGGCATCTGCCCTTTCCTGGATTTCAGTATCATCGGGATTGTCCGATTTTACTTCATTGATTTGTGATCGCACGTCACGAATTTGATTAATCACTTTGTGGGTGGTATCAAGCTTGGCTATGATGTTCTGGTGCAGATCAAATTGAGCCTGAAAATCTTCCTGGGTAGTTTCTATACGGGGATCTTTAGTCAGTTCAAATGTCTGCTCCCCTACAACGTCATCATCAATGAGAAGCTGTACAATATAAGTTCCCGGGATAGCCTTCGGACCTGTGGTTGAACCAGCCCATAAAATCTGACGACCGTCAATATCCTCTGCACCGGGATAACGCATGTTCCAGACAAACCTGTTGTTCCCTGTTTTGGTCGTGAGTACATCAGATGGAACATCGTGTTCTTCTTCATAGAATTCATCCGACTCTTCAACCGGTTCTCCATCCAGGGTCTCTTCGCTGGAGATGGTTCTGATTTCAATACCGTTCGACTCCAGAAACCGAAGCTTCACTTCCGTTTCGTCGATGCTGTTCAGGTTGTAGTATACAACCACGCCATCTTCAGGATTTTCACCTAAGGTTTCTCCCGGATCGACATCCGTGTGGTTTCCGAACAGATAGGTGGTTTCTGGCTTGAAGAGATAAGTATCAGAATTTTTAACCTCATTGCTTAGCTGATGGAGAACGGAAAGATCATCCAGGATCCAGAACGACCGGCCCTGAGTCGCGATGACAAGATCTTTATCTCTGGCATGAACGGTTAAGTCGGTGATGGGAACGGCCGGTAAATTTAACTGCAGCGGCTGCCATTTCTCCCCGTCGTTGAAGGATACATACACCCCGGTTTCAGTTCCGGCATAGAGAAGACCTTCCCTGTTGGGGTCTTCTCTGATTACGCGGGTAAAATCACCTTCCGGTATTCCATTGGTGATTTTCGTCCAGCTTCGGCCGAAATTATCGGTTTTGTAGAGCATGGGTGAAAAGTCATCAAATTTATATCGCGTGGCAGCCAGGTATGCCGTTCCTGGATTGTGCGGGGAGGGATCAATAATGCTTGCCATGGCTTCAGGCATTCCATCCGGAGTAACTTCAGTCCATGATTCCCCGTTATCCCGGCTTACATGAATCAGCCCGTCGTCGGCACCGGCCCACAAGACGCCCGGCTGTACTGTTGATTCAGCAAAGGTAAATACCGTATTGTAGTACTCTACACTCGTATCGTCTTTCGTAATTGGCCCGCCGGACTCGCCCTGCCTGGATTTGTCATTTCTGGTGAGGTCATCGCTGATGGTTTCCCAGCTCATTCCTTCATCCGTTGACCGGTGCACGTATTGTGATGTTGCATAAAGCACATTGGGATCATGCGGGGAGATATAGATCGGGAAGGTCCACTGGAATCTGTATTTCAGATCCTCGGCTCCGGCTCCCATGGGATTATCGGGCCATACATCGATACGGTCGCTCTGGTCAGTGAAGTCATTAAACTTGTTAAAATATCCGCCATAACTGCCACCAAAGGTGACATTGGGATCTTCTGGGTCGGGGGCGATATATCCACTCTCACCACCGGCTACGGGAGCCCAGTCCCTCTCTGTTATTCCGCTGCCGGCTGTTCTGCTGTAAATGCCAACGGTGCTGTTGTCTTGCTGTGCCCCGTAGATTCTGTACGGGAACTGATTGTCTGTAATAACCTGGTAGAACTGTGCTGTGGCATATTTGTAATAGGATGACCAGCTTTCACCTCCATTGTACGATACCTGGCCGCCTCCGTCGTTCGCTACAACCATACGGTTTCCATCATATGGAGAGATCCAAAGATCGTGATGATCTCCATGGGGTGTCCCAATCCGTTCAAAAGAGTCTCCGCCATCGGTAGATTTAAAGAAACCGACATTAAGCACATAAACTTCATCCTCATGATTTGTACCGGCGACAACATGAGTGTAGTACCAGGCGCGCTGACGCAGATTACGATCAGCTGTAGTGCGTGACCATGTTTCGCCGCCGTCATCCGATCTGAACAGTCCGCCATTTTCATTCTCGATGATGGTCCATACACGCTCTGAGTTTAAAGGGGAGACCGCAACCCCGATTTTGCCGGATATGCCTTTAGGCAAACCTGGTTGCTGAGAGATATTCTCCCAGCTTGCTCCACCGTCGGTGCTTTTGTAAAGACCGCTGCCCTCACCTCCGCTCGACATTTCCCAGGGGTTTCTGTACGCCTCCCAGAGAGTAGCATATAAAACCCGGGAGTTGTTCGGATCTATTTCAATATCAACAGCACCGGTATATTCATTGTGAAAAAGTACGCGCTCCCAGTTTTCTCCGCCATCGGTTGTTTTGAATACTCCCCGTTCTGAATTCCCGTCATTACCAAAAGCGTGTCCTAAAACGGCAACCCAGGCCACGTCGTCATTATCCGGATGGATAACAATTTCGCCTATGAAGTGGGAATCTCCGAGCCCGATATGTTTCCAGGTCTTTCCCCCATCTTCCGATCGGTATACTCCATCCCCTGCAGACATATTTCCCCTGATGCAGGTTTCACCCATTCCGGCATAAATTACGTTTGCATTGGAAGGGGCAACAGAAATGGCGCCCACCGAGCCGGTTTTAAAATATCCGTCAGAAACATTCACCCAGTTTATTCCGCCATCCGTGGTTTTGTACACGCCGCCCCCGGTAAATCCTGTGTAGTAGGTGTGAGGCTGATCTGCATGACCCGCGACGGCAACAGAACGTCCACCGCGGTATGGGCCGATATTGCGATACTCCAATTCCTGGAAATGAGTGTGTTCATAGTCAGGATTTGCTATTTCTTCGCCATGTCCGAATATCTGAGCCTGTGTAGTATTCGCTTGACCCAGCAGAAAAAGAGATGCTGCAAAGATCATAAAGATAGAATAGGAAAACGGTTTTGTATTGCTGTATGGCATTTCGGTAGTTGTTTACTGAAAATTTATTCTGGCTGAGTTTGAATGTATGAAAAATAGAATAGATGGATATAAAAAATGTGGGCATGTATTCGGGGCCTCTTTTAAAGCTGAAGAGTACCCTTGGGTTCCGGAACGGGTTAACAGATGAGCATCTTAGATGAATTATAAAGTGACTGCGCTGAACAAATATTAAATAACTTTCAGCGCCTCTTTTTTGACCCATCCATACATGCCATTTTCCAGACGTACGTAGAACCAACCGGATTCTGTTTCGCTTTCTTTATAATCTACCTGCATGGTATACCCCTCGTAAGCAGTGCTTACAGTAGCCGAGGTTTCAGACGGCTGCTGATAAACGGTTTCCTGCCTGTCTACCATAACTGCGGTATCATAACGTGCATTTCTGTATGTGAGAATGGATATCAGTAAAAACAGCACAATCGATACTCCGAAAGAGACATAGCTGCTTGTTCGAAAGAATCGTTTTAAATCTGCCCGAAACCAGGAACCGATAAGCAGTAGTGTTGCTGCATAGAGAAAAAATAGTGCAGTAAGAGATAACCACGTAGTACCAATCGTCTGCTGGGTGGTTTCTAAAAAACGAATCCATGGTAACTGAGGGAGGACCGCCGATTGACGTGGGAACCTTTCATTTACAAATTCCAGGGCATTTGTTGCCCGTTCTGATGTTTCTGCAAAATCGCTGGCCTTTAAAAACGAGTACTTGGCCATGCCAAGGGAGTCGAGCTGCATATAGCTGATGCCAAGGTTCAGCCACAAGGCGCCTGAATCATATCCATCCCGGCTGATCGATTGATAGGCCTCAATAGCTTGTGCGAACTCTCCGCTTTCGAGTAAGTTGTTGGCCTGCTCAAATTGCGATTGCTGCGCTGAGGCATCAAACCAAAAAAGAGAACATAGTGCAAATAGAAAAATTGCAAACGGGTATCTCATTCCAGCTCTTCTTTTAATTTTTTGTAGAGGTTTTCTGATTTGATAATATCACTGCGGAAATCGGTCGGGTCGCCGGTGGGTGCGTAGCTGATAGTTGCACATTTATCGAGCAGTTTGCGTAAGTCGGACTGGATGCTGTCCGACACCTCATGTTCAGACACTTTTTTAAGGATTTCCTGATCAGAGATGCCGGCTTCCGGCAGGGCGAGCTTATCAGAAATATAGCCAGTAATGGCTTTGTGAAGCGTATTGTAGATCGGTTTTGCGTCACCGCCATCAACAAGACTACGCGCTTCCCGGAAAAGCTCTTCTGCTTTCTGATCTGCAAAGTGGAGTCTGGCAAACTCTTTATCACCCTGAATACGGCTTAGAAGTCGTCTGTTTCTCAGGGCAAAAACAAAAATCACAGCCGGCAATACCAACAGAAACCAGAACCATACTTTTTTAAAAGGATTGAACGGAGATTTTTTTGATGCACTCCAGCTTGCAAGCCCGGTTACGGGCTGAAGCCGAAATGTTGATGTATTATTACTGCCTGTGGCTATCTGTTCTCCGGGAACTACGTTAAAGTTAAGTGCCGAAAGTGTGATAATATCGTATCGGTTGCGGGTGGGATTAAAGATGGCCACCCTGGATGACGGAATCTGGTAGCGGCCGGGAGCCCTGGCAGAAATTAGCTCGGAAAAGGTTTTACTTCCCCTTATCGTAAGCCCGCGCCGCTCTATATTGCTGGTTTCCTGCGGAGTGTAGCGTTCAAGACCGTCGGGAAGGGTGTAATCAGGCCGGCGAACCAGCGGAATGTTACCGGTGCCTTCAACGGTGGTTACAAGCTCAACGGTTTCACCTGTTTCTATTCTGTTTGATGAAAGTTTTCGTTCAACGCGTAAGTCGCCTACAGCGTTGATTCCCAGTGCATTCTGAAGGTCGGGGATATCCTGAACGCTGAGCGTTAATGGTTCTGATTCCAAAGAGAGGCGCCGCTGGTTGGCACCCGAGCCGAAAAAGCTGCCAAACGGATCGTTTCTTGACGGTTCTTTACGCACTCCCACATTCATGCTGAACTCAGACAGGGATAATTCCCCGCTTCGGGTAGGAAAAAGTGCGTATCTCATCAGAGCAGCTTTCCGGTAGCGCACACCGTTCAAAATCGTTGATTCGGCTTGTGGCTGGCGAATATTTTCCAGCTCTTCTTTCCAGAAACCATCAGTTCTCCATCCGCTTGCGGGCTGGAAGGAGGAAACTTCAATTCCCTGTTTAAAATATAAAATGATACTGGCTACAATCTGTTCGCCGATAACAGGGGTCTCGGTATTCAGGTCGAGCTCAAGGAAGATGTCTGGCATCTGGAGGCTCCCGTTTTGAGACATCTGCCCGCGCTCCAGGATTTCGATGTTAATTGGCTCTGTTGTGTACTCATCATCACCAATATTCACTGTAACAGGCGGAATGGTAAAAGCCCCTGTGGATCGTGCAACATATGAATACGAGTATGCGATGGAAGTTGTGGTTCGCCCGTTTACTATGGAAATACTGGTGCTGCGTGATGGGGTTGATGACAGGAGCCTGGCGGAAGGTATTTCAGGAGCTTCAGGCAGTGCTACATCGCTCATGGCAGAGCCGGTGATCTCGATCTGCAGTGTAAACTGTTCACCTGTAAAAATCTTGTTTTCAGATACTGTTGACTGCACGGTGAAATCCTGGGCAAACCCGTTAAAAGGATTTAGTGCACAGGAAATAATAATCAGAAAGAAAAGAAATTGAATAGACTGGTTACCAATCTTTTTCATTGCCGGACTGAGCTTGTGTTGATTCCTTTTTCCTGTTTTCGAGAAGTTCGCGTTCGAGTTGTTTTAGCGCATCTAAAATATTTTCGGCCTCTTCTTCTGTCATATCAATGGGTATCGGCTGTTGTTGATCTTCACCCTGCTGATCCTGAGGGTTTTGCTGTTGACTATCGTTCTGGGGCTGGTTTTGGTCCTGATTTTGCTGATTCTGATCGTTTTGCGAGTTCTGATTCTCCTCGTTTTCCTGATCCTGGTTCTGATCAGAATCAGACTGTTGCTGTTCATTTTCCTGTTGTTCCTGCTGTTTTCGGAGAGCAAGTTCGTAATTATGACGCGCATCCTCGTCATCAGGATTATTTCTCAGGGCCTCTCTGAAATAGTTCAGTGCCTGATCGTACTGCTCCATGTCGGTAAGCATCTTACCCGTATTATAGTCGGCCATGGATTCATCAGCAGGATTTTCAACAAGCGATTTATATCGGCTGTAGGCTGCTTCGGCTTGCTCTGCGTTTCCCATCTTAGCAAGTGCGTTGCCAAGATTAAAGTGGAGTTTGGGATTCTCGGGATCCTCTGCTATTGCTGCTCTGTAAAGTTCAGCAGCTTCTTCATAGTTACCATTTTCATAGGCCTGGTTTGCCTTGCGGGCATCATTCAGTGATGCACCTGTAAGAAAAATGAATGCGAGAAAGAGAGCAAAACGTTTCATGTCTCAAATCAATGATTGTGTTCGAAATTCAAAAAGAATAACGTTGAGTGCAGATGCAGAGTATATGTTAATTCTCCTCATTTGCGAGGGCAAGTGTCTCATCATCCATCTTTAAATTGGTAAAAATATTGGATACATCGTCGTTATCATCGAAGAGATCCATAAGTTTCAGGTTTTTTTTCGCCGTTTCAGGGTCAGCAGCAACTTCCGTCATGGGGATGCGGACAAGTTCGGCAGATTCAATTTCGTACCCTTGTTCCTCCAAAGCCTTGCGGATGTCGATCAGGTCTTCGCGCGAGGTTGTAATGCCAAAATAGTCATCCGTCGCCTCCACATCTTCAGCACCGGCTTCAATCGCCTCAAGCATAAACTCCTCTTCATCATGGTCGTCTTTTTTAACCTGTATCGAACCCTTCTGGTCAAACAGGTAGCCCACAGAGCCGTCAGTTCCAAGGTTGCCACCATGTTTGGTGAAAAGATGCCTGATTTCGCCTACGGTGCGGTTCAGGTTGTTGCTTGTGGCTTCGATAAAATAAGCTATTCCGCCTGGTCCGTAACCTTCGTAGGTCACCTCTTCGTAGTTTGCAGAGCCATCATCGAGCTCTCCGGTTCCTTTTTTGATGGCGCGCTCAATATTGTCTTTAGGAAGATTGACAGATTTTGCATTCTCAATTGCAAGAGAGAGCCGGGGGTTTGTATCGGGATCACCACCGCCTTCCCGGGCCGCAACTGTAATTTCACGGATATGCTTGGTGAAGGCCTTGGATCGCTTCGCATCCTCTTTCGCCTTCTTGTGCTTAATGTTCGCCCATTTCGAGTGTCCTGCCATAAATCGTTCTTTAACCGGTGTATGTTTAATCTGATAGGATACAAATATAACGGAAATGATAATTTTCCCCTAACGCTTGCCCGTAGATCGCCCCTTTTTATTACTACCAGCTGCTTCCTGCATGAATATTGCCCATTTAACATACAATTTCATTGTAATCCTCTGTGTATAAAAATACATTGTAGTACGATTATATTGACGTAAAAATGGAGATCATTTATGATGATGCGAAAGAGTTTAACGTGGGCAGCTGTGTTGGTTATGGTTTTGATAGCAATTTCGTGCACACAAAGTTGTTCGAGGCTGCAAACGCTGCTCGAGAACAGCTCCGGACAACAGAATGAACCCGGTTCAGCTGATGACACGGGGCAGTCTGGCGATATTATTCTGGAAGAAGGTCAAAATTTTGAGGCTTTCATTGCAGATGTACAGGATATGAGACGCAGCAGAATTGAAAACATGAGTTCCGCAGATTTAACAGTGCTTGCCGCGCCGCTGCTTACCCTTATCGAAGATACCCGTGTATTTGGCAGCCAGACACTGGCAGAGCTGGGCAGAAATTATCAGAAA
>Ga0102943_1002024_pt1 | contig 12096 bp, 8 predicted proteins | sample SalPonC_black_MG_FD_78174 | JGI IMG/M metagenome (GOLD analysis project Ga0102943, IMG submission 78174) | Salt pond soil microbial communities from South San Francisco under conditions of wetland restoration - Salt Pond MetaG... | ecosystem: Environmental > Aquatic > Marine > Intertidal zone >...
AACTTCAACATACTGTTCAGTTCGGCCGGCACTTACTGTAATTGTGTCATTCTCTTTGCTGAATTTAATCGCGTTGGCAATCAGGTTTCGTAAAACGAGCTTCACAATATCGTAATCTGCTTTTACACTCAGATCATTGGCAACCTGTGTCTCAATTGAAATTCCCTTGTTTTCTGCCTGAAACCGAACTTGTTCAGTAACGGCTTTTGCTGCCTCCGAAAATTCGAAAACCCGTTTATTTAGTTGAACACCGTTCATTTGAGCTTTTGCCCAGGCCAGCAGGTTATCCATCATATTGGAATTATCCTGAATATTCTGATCCAGCGAGTCGAGTATATTATCTCTTTCCGATTTAGACAGGTCATGCTCTCTAATCAGATATATAAGGCTTTGGAGTGAACTCAACGGACTTCTTAAATCGTGTGCAATAATTGCGAAAAGCTTGTTTTTAACCTGATTAACCTGCTCAAGTTCGTCATTCTGTTCTTTTACAGTCTTGTTGACTTCACGGATTTTTTGGTTAGAATCCTCGAGTTCACTGTTAACATCCTTCACTTTATTGTTTGATCGGTTCAGAACAAAAGCCACAACCAGTAAAAACCCTCCAAGTGAAAACGCAAAAACAATGAGCCACTGCTGCAGGTTTACGCGAGCCTGAATTTCCTGTTGCCGAGCTTCAATAATCTCTGCCTGCTGTTCCCGGGCTCGAATGTTGAAAAGCGTTTCGTATTCCGCCTGTAATCTGAGTTTTTCATCAGATGCCAGCGAATCTTCAAGTTCATTTAAGCGCTCCAGCCACTGTAAGGCTTGGGCCGTGTTACCGGCACTTTTATAGATCTCATACAGCTTATTGTACGATTCCGTTTGAAGTCCGCGATAGCCTCTACCCTCTGCTATGGATTGAGCTCTGGCATACCACCGGGCCGCTCCACCGTAATTATTTCTTTCAGCCTCCAGATTCCCCAAACTGATGGCGCTATTATATTGGCCCTCAATACTATCTAAACGATCACTCTCTTCCAGTGTGAATTGAAATATTTCTTGCGCCCGGGCCACGTCACCCCGTTGCGCTTCCATTCTGGCTAAATTGTAATAAATTCGAACTTCCGCTAAGCGGTCATTTGCAGCCTCAGCTAAGTTCAGTCCTTCCGTGTAGTACTCTTCAGCCAGTTCGTACCGACCCTGTCCCGAGTAGAGATTGCCTTTATTTACAAAAACCCTGCGTAAATTTACCTGATGACCAATATTTATGCTGATCTCTTCTGATTTGTCAAGATAAAATTCAGCCTGTTCATAATCTTCCATTTCATTGAAAAGATGGCCGATGTTATTGGATGTAATGGCTATCAAAACTGAATCTTCAACATTTTCAGCAAACACAAGGGCATCGTAAAAATTTCTGAGAGCCTCAACCTCTTCACCCATTGAGGAGTAAACAGACGCGAGGTTCATTCTCAATCCTGCTACCTGATCTTCACGCCCCAGTGAATCTGCTATATGAATGGCCTCTTCGTACAGATTGGAAGAGAGCACCAGCTGACCGGACATTTGAAGTGCGACTGCCTTCAGATTTTTTTGCGTATTCATTTCTTCAGCAGGAACATCGAGAAACCCTGCCTGATCGAGCATAATCAATGCTGAGTCAGGTTTTTCTTTGGATAGATAAAGTGATCCGAAACTTACGAGTGTTTGAAACTGAGCCAGGTCTCTCTCTTCTTCCATCCTGTCTGCAACCTGAAAAGCAAGCAGATACCACTCTTTTGCCTCTGTAAACTCTCCCCTCATTACCAACTGCTCTCCCAGTTCGTTGATGGTATCTACGGTTTCCATTGTTGATATAGCGGGGTTAACTACAGAACGCAAGCTGTCTAAGCCGGCTTGCTGGGCATTAACCTCAATCTGTAGAAATTGTAGAATAAATAATATGTTCAGGCAGAGCAATACCCTCATTTAGCGATAACTTATTAACATTAGATACTTTTAATATAATAGATTATTTGTAAAAACAGCATATGTTAAAAAAGAAAATAATTATACGTTTAATCACTTTTTTTATTCAAATAAAACGAAGGATTATTTCCCTGAACCAATCTCTCTTTTTCTACTCTTTTTTTATACAACCGCTCAACTTCTTTCAACGTATCCGCGTCTTCAGGTTTTAAATCCCATCTAATTCGTTTAAAACGTGGGAGACGAAGTGTATAACCGGCCTTGGTTCTTTTGTTGATCTGAATGTCATCAAATTCCAATTCTACCATAAGTCCCGGAATTAAACCCAGCGTCGGACCATACCGTTCAACGGTAAGCTTTTTAATTTCGGTGTTCATCTTTTTCAGCTCATCGTCGGTATACCCGCCGTAAGCTTTTCCGATAGGGACAAATTCTTCTTCATATCGCTCATCATTCTTGACCGATATGCCCAAAGTAAAATCTGAATACAGCCCCCCTCTTTTCCCGCTTCCGGCATGTGCATACATCATCACTGTATCAAGGGTTCCTCCAGGTTTTTTAACTTTTAACCAAGATTTTCCCCGCTGCCCATATTCATATCCTGAACCCCGTTTTTTAAGCATCAGTCCCTCATTACCATGAGCAATTGCGCGATCAAACAGCTCATCCAGCTTGTCAGAGTCATTTAGCCCAAACTGATTTGAAACAGCAATTCCATGCCTCTCAGATAGCATTTCAAGATTCTCTCGGCGTTGCTCAAGCGGTAAATCAAAAATTGGACTGTCATCCATATACAGAAGGTCATAAGCAATGAAGAGTACCGGCAGCTCATTTAATATTTTACCGGTTGGTTTTTTCAAGCCCATCCTTTTTTGCAGAAGTTGAAACGGCTGGATCTTTTCATCGTAGTAAACGCAAATTTCGCCATCCAGGACTATTTCAGGAAGTGCTCTCTCTTTGAAAAAACTCTGAATTTCAGGAAAAGACCGAGTTATCTCATTGAGATCTCGAGAGTAGATTTCTACTTTATTCTCTGAGTAATGAACTTGTGCCCTCATTCCGTCAAACTTCTCTTCGGCGATGTAGTCCGAAAGAGTATCCACAGATCTGCTCTCAATGGGAGAGGCAAGCATGAACGAGAGTGGATGGAAAAGTTTAAATTCTGCCTCTTCTAAGCGCCCTTCACTCGCCAGCACGGCCGTCTTACCAATACTTCCCGTAATCATATGGGCATAGCGCACACTCTCTTTTTTATAATCAAATGCTTTGGCAATGGAGGCTATCACACTTCTTGTTTCAAAACCTATTCTGAGTGAACCTTGGCCAAGCATCCGGATGGAATACTTCACTTCAACCGGGTGCATTTTTCTCCACATCTTTTTGAGCAGCTCTATTTTATCCACGCGTGAAGAAACTTCGAGAAGATCGTGAAACAGCCTGCTCACTTCTTTCAGAGATAAACGAACCGGCTCCCTTTTTTCAATGGCCTTGGGAATGTTTTGTAATAGTCTCTCAATAGCTTCCGAATTACTGCCCGTTGCGATTCTGCACGGTTTATAAACCTTGTCGTAATCAATTTCACAAAATTCCGAAGCCGCAAGTCCTGTTGTTCGGCTGCCTACTGAAGCTCGTTTCCCACTGATGGCTGAAAAAGCCCCCTCACCCAAAAACTGAGCAGCAAGTTCTAAATCTTCTGCAGTATCTATATCAGACAAATATTCTGCAAAAATCGTGGTTTTAGAGTTTGTCCCCCGTGTTTCACGTATCTGCTGTATGGTATCACATAGTTCGAAAAACGAGGTGCTCATAGGTTTAACTTTTGGAGAGCAGATCTACAATTAAAAGGTCTGCAATTTTCAATCCTTCCGATGTAAACCTCAAAACATCACCTTCTGTTTTCAGCATTCCCTTCTCTTGTTGATACTCTAGCCATGTTATTTGTTCTTGATTCAGCTCGTAGTTGTAACGGGATTTGAGCTCATCAAACCCAACTCCCCATTTGGTTCGCAACCCCAGCATTAGTCTCTCTTCTGCAAGGCTAAACATCGAAAGTTTTTCAGGATTTGTAGTGCTTCCGTCGGATAAATCATCCATATACTCTTTGATATCTGATCGGTTTTCCCATCTTAGGGCACCGTCATCAAGCAGCCAGAATGAATGCGCAGACGGCCCAAGCCCCAGATAATTTTTGTGCCGCCAATAGTTACTGTTATGTACCGCCTCTTTCCCCGGTTTGGAAAAGTTACTTACTTCATATCTTTCAATTCCTGCACGTTTTAACCTTTCGGACAGCAAGTCGAAATGTTCTGCCACCAAATCATCTTCCGGCGGAGAGATTCTTCCAAGCTTCACCTGTTTTCCCAATCGTGTCTGAGGCTCAACAGTCAATGAATAGGCTGAAATATGTGGCGGATCAAATTGAAGCAGTTGAGTAATATCATCATCAAGCATTTCAAGAGTCTGTCCCGGATTCCCATAGATGAGGTCGGCGGTAAATGTTGGGAAACCCGCCGTCTGTAAACTTTCCAGTGCTTTCAGAGCTTCTTTTTTTGTATGAGCCCGGTGCATAAACTGCAGCAGTTTTTCGTCGAATGACTGCACGCCCATGCTCGCCCGATTTATACCCAGATCCAGCAGTGATTTCAAATAGTCCGGCGTAACATCATCCGGATTCATCTCCATGGTTACCTCAACCGGATCTAAAGAAAAAGCATCTTGCAGTGCATCAAATATTCGTTTTAACTGATCCGGAGAAAGCTGAGAGGGAGTCCCGCCGCCAAGATAAATCGTTTCAATGTTCTCATCGGAATATGGGGTTCCCCGGTACGATTGAATCTCTTTAAGTAATGAATCAACAAACGGGTCAATCAGTTTTTTACGGGTAACAAAGTAGAAGTCACAATAACTGCAAGCCTGTTTACAAAACGGTATGTGTATGTAGATTCCGGCCATACATGGAAAAGAAAAGCACAGCGTAATATCTGTGCTTTGTTTAATAGAAAATTACTGCTTTGGTGTATAGAAAGGATTCTCGTCGTACGTATCAACCTGTCGATATGTACGCTGGTATTTCACATAATTTTTAGCTGACGATTGGATTGACTCAATCTCCTCATCCGTCAACTTTCGGTGTTTTTTTGCGGGCGATCCCATATACATATATCCCGATTCCAACACCTTACCGGGAGGTACCAGTGTTCCGGCAGCAACAATCACATCGCTTTCAATAACCGCCTCATCTAAAATAGTAGCATGTATTCCAATGATAACCCGGTCGTGGATCGTACAGCCGTGAACCATTGCGTTGTGGCCTATGGTAACATCGTTACCTATTCTTGTGGGACCGGTCTGATTCATCACATGGATGGATGCATTGTCCTGAACATTGGAACGTTCTCCAATTTCAATCCAGTTTACATCGCCTCTTATGGTTGAGTTAAACCAAACCGAACTGTCTTTGCCAATGGTCACATCTCCGATAACATCTGCACTTGGTGCTACAAATACAGACTCTTCGAATTGAGGGGATTTATCTAAAAATTGATAAACCATTTCTTATGAGCGATACATATAGAGTTCAACCATAGACTTAAATTGGTCGTAGGTTTGCGGATTTTGTCTTAACCGCTGGCCATTGAAGAAAAATGTAGGAGTGGCATTTACCTGTCGGCGAATTCCTTCCTGGCGCTGTCTTTCAACTCGCTGATGAATCTCTTCAGACTCCAGGTCAGCTGCGAACTGTTCCATATCCAGCCCAATCTCTTCCGCAAAGTCCATAAAATGATCACGTGCATCTCCCTGAGACCAAACTTCCTGGTATTCAAAAATCATATCGTGCATCTCTTTGAATTTTCCCTGCTCCCGGGCTGCTTCAGCTGAATAGGCTGCCAAAGCGGCAAACTGGTGACCGCTTAAAGGAAAATGGCGATATTCAAATTCGACCATGTCACCGAATTCTCTTTTGATCTGTTCTTGTGCCGGAATATAAGCTTTACAAGCCGGGCACTGATAATCGCTGTATTTTAGGATATGAACTTTTTGGGCCTGTCGTTCAGCGTTTGCGGAATCATTATCTGAGTTGTTACTCAGTCCGTAGTAAAGTACACCGCCCGCAATAACTACAAAGGCGAGAAGGGCAATAATCTGTATATTTTTCTTATTCATAATATCTATTGAAGTGTGTACATATTAAAGTTTCAAGGGCTGATAACGCAGAATATAAGAAGAGATTTTCGAGAGTACTCTATTAAATTAGTTTGTTGCTTGCTGCAATTTCGCTTTGTAAGCCATCGCGTAAATCTTCATCTGCTTAATCATAGAAGCAAGCCCGTTTGAGCGTGTCGGTGAGAGATGCTCCTGCATTCCAATTTGTTTTATAAAATCGGGATTGTGGGATAGAATATCTTCAGGAGTTTCGTCGGAGTAAAAACGAACCATCAGCGCAACCAAGCCTTTTGTTATTGCCGCATCACTGTCTGCTTTAAAAATAACTTTATCATCGTCAAGCTCTGTGTGAAGCCACACCTGGGATTGGCACCCGCGCACCAGATTATCCTCTGTTTTATATTTCTCGTCAAGAGAGTCCAGTTTTTGGCCAAGCTTTATGATGTACTTGTAGCGTTCAGGCCAATCGCCCAAAGCTTTAAATTCCCTTATTATCCGTTCCTGTTTTTCTTGTATTGTCATAGCATTTTCTTTACTGCAAAGATACAAAAAACAGGCGAATTAAAAGATTTCGATCTTCTTTCAGTTAGAATTGTGCTCAGATGAAATTTCTGTTGATGTAGCTCCTTTTATGGCTACAACCGCGGTGCCTTCTGCATTCCATTCCGGTTTAGCATAATCAATTACTTCAACATAGCCGCCGTCTTTACTCTTAATACGATACTGTTCGGTATTTGGTTTACCATCCATTACAATATCTAAATGGTCATGAAAAGATTTCAAATCGTCTTCATGAATAACATCTGCCACGTTTAAAGTAACGGCTTCATCCGCTGCAATACCGGTAATTTTACTAAAGCTTTCTGAGACAAATTCAAACATATATTCATCGCCGTCAGTTTTGACCAGTTTGTAGTTAAAATCTCTATCTCGTTCAAAAACTCTTTCGAAATCTGCATTTCTTTTTGATAGCATTGCCATGATGCGTTTCTGCAGAGACTTGTTTTCAAAAGACATTCTGACAATCTCCTGTCCGTGCACCGTCAGCATCCTGGCCGTAGCCTTCACTTCAACAGGGCCGCCTTTTTTATTTTTGATGACCATTTCATAGGATCGGTCATTAAAATCACTGGGCTTGAACGAGTCAAACTTATGCTTGTAAGTCTCTATAAGTTCATCTTCAAGAATTTCCCAGAATTTAAATTTCTTTAGCTCTTCGTCGGCATATCCGATCAAATCACGAAATGCTTTATTTGTAGTGACAATATTGCCCTGCTCATCTACATCGATCAGGGTTTTTTTACTCTCTTCTCTGAGCTTATCAAACTCCATTTCGGAGTCAACTACTTTTTTCTCAGATCTTTTTCGCTCGGTAATGTCGTGTTGATAGGAAACCCAATGAGTAATCTCGCCTTTGTCGTTAGTCAACGGATGGATATCCCACTGATTAATAAACTCTGAACCGTCTTTTCTATAGTTTACAGTGTGGCCAAAAAATGGCTTACCCTCTTTAAGCCGTTCCTTTAACTTATCCAATACAGCCCGGTCTGTTTTCTCTCCCTGCAGTATTCGTGGAGTTTTACCTAAGGCTTCTTCGCGAGTATAGCCGGTCATTTTCGTAAAACCGTCATTTACATATACAATTTTGGGATCAGGCTTTTCAAGTCCAAGTTCCGTAATCACAATAGAATCATAATCGCTTTTTATAGCTCTCTCAAGAAGATTTAGATGATTTTTAAATTTATCCCTCTCTTCAACTGTTTCACTAAACAACTCCTTCAATTCTTTAAAGGATTTTTCGTCTTTAGCGAGCGAATTTAACTTCTGTTCTAAATTATCCATCAAACTATACGATTTATCTTACAGATTCTCTTCTTTAATAGAAGAAAAAGCTTTTTCGTTCAGATTCATTTTGAGTTAATTTTTCAAAACGAGAATTCCATTCAATATCATTCCAATTATTTAATATTTTTTCAAAAATTCTCGACCGGAAGTTAAACAACTGCGAGAAGATTTCCCGCAGTTACTAACTGTCCTTATAACTCAGTTACCCCTCTTTAAGGATAATTTTAGCAATAGTGGCAAGCTGCATGTTAGACGTGCCTTCATAGATCTTACCAATTTTAGCGTCTCTGTAATATTTCTCAACAGGATACTCTTTCACATATCCGTAACCGCCATAGAGATCAACCGCCATTGAACTGACTTTTTCTGCAACTTCTGAGCTGTAGTATTTTGCCATGGCTGCTTCTTTCAAAAATGGCTGACCGGCCTCTTTCAATCGGGCCGCATTATAAACAAGCAATCTTGCCATTTCTAACTGAATAGCCATTTCACTGAGCTGAAACTGAACACCCTGAAAATCTGCAATAGCTTTACCAAACTGCTTTCGCTCCTTTGTATATGCTACAGCGGCATCGAATGCTCCCTGCGCAATACCTATCATTTGTGCACCAATACCGATACGACCTTCATTCAGTGTTTCAATCGCCACCTTATATCCTTTTCCAACTTCACCGAGTACATTTTCTTTCGGAACCCGAACATCTTCGAGCAACAACTCGCAGGTTGAGCTCGCTCTGATTCCCAGTTTATTCTCTTTTTTGGAGACAGAAAACCCTTCCATTCCACGCTCAACGATAAAGGCTGTAATACCTTTGTACCCTGCAGATTGATCCAGTGTAGCAAAAACCAGGAAAATATCGGCTTCTTTCGCGTTTGTAATCCAGAGTTTGGTACCGTTTAAAACATAGTCGTCACCGTCTTCTTTTGCAGCACATTTCAGCGCAAATGCGTCACTGCCTGAACCGGCCTCAGAAAGGCAGTAGGCCCCTACTTTTTCTGTTGCCAATTGAGGTAAAAACTTTTTCTTTATGTCATCTGAACCCCAATGTAAAAATGCATTGTTAACCAACGTATTTTGCACATCCATAAAAACTCCCACAGACGCATCAACCCTGGATATCTGTTCAATGGCAACAATACTCATAAAAAATGATCCGCCACCACCCTGATACTCCTCCGGGATTTCGATACCCATAAAACCCATATCAAAAAACTGCTTGATCAGACCTTCATCCAATTTTGCAGCCTCATCCATTTCATGAACCTTTGGCTTAATCATCGTATCTGCAAATTCAGCTGCAGCATCTCTCAGCATCTGCTCATCTTCTGTCAATTGTGTGAGCGGAGCAATTTTATTTTCTGTATCAGACATAGTCGTTCTTATTTAGTTATTCAATAATTTTTTCGGTACAAATATAGCAGTTTGTAAGCGCTTTTCCGTACTCAATTTCTGTTTATGTTAGCTAAACAGAGCACTCCTCTTTATTTTACATAAAGATTATAAATACAGAATAAAATTAATTGCAGTGAAGATGCAAAAAGAAACGAATCTTTTTTCAGAATTTGAACCCATAAGCCGCGAACAGTGGGAGGAACAGATCAAAAAAGATCTGAAGGGAGCTGATTATAAACAGAAACTAAAATGGGACACGCTTGAGGAACTTACTCCGTATCCATTTTATCGCTCTGATAATTTAGAAAGCCTGGAGCTCTATCAGCCTGATTCGATCCGGACTAACATTAATTCTACCTGGAAACGAGTTGAACAGATTTCAGAATCTGATCCGGTTAAAGCCAATGCCGAATTGAAGCAGTCTGTAAAAGGTGGAGCTAACGCTTTTCAGATCAAATGCGACATTGCTTACAGCGAGGGAGCAGTTGGAGGAAATATGATTGGAACCCAGATTCAGTCTCAGAAACACTTTAATGAGTTGGTTTCTGATATTGACTTTGCTGATTACAAATTACTCTTCAACAGTGGCATGAACAGCCCGGCTCTGCTGGCCATGATCCAAAACTCGGATGCTAAAATTCAGGATGCTGCTTTCTTCTTCGATCCTTTTACATATACTGCAAAACATGGCCGTGAGCCGTTGCCATCCGAAAAGTTGACCAATATCATCCGGCAGCTTGCTGGCAGGAATGATTTTAAAACTCTGTGTGCCGATGGACTTTTTTATCACACTAGCGGTGCTTCCATCATCCAGGAGCTGGGAATTTCACTGGCTATTGCAAGTGAGTATTTAGCTCGCAGCAATAAGGAAAACCTTAATCAGACCGCAAAGGCCGTTCTCTTCCGTTTAAGCGCCGGATCTCTCTACTTTCCTGAAATTGCAAAATTCAGAGCGGCGCGAATTTTATGGGCTAACCTGCTCGATGCCTACGGTATAAATAACTCTCTGCCCTTGCACATTCATGCCGAAACCACCCCGCAGAATCAGACAATTGCAGATCCCCAAAATAACACACTGAGGGCAACCACTGAGGCGATGTCGGCCGTAATTGGAGGCGTAGATTCTCTCATGATTCAGCCCTTCGACAGTCAATTCAACAGCACAAATTCATTTTCAACCCGTATTGCCCGCAACATTCATCATATCATTGCTGAAGAAGCACATTTTGGTAAGGTTGATGACCCGGCAGCGGGTTCTTACTACGTTGAGCAGCTTACCGAAGAAATTGCCAAAAAAAGCTGGGGGTTTTTCCAACTGATTGAGAAACAGGGTGGATTCCTTAAAGCACTGAAAAACCGAATTATTCAGTCCGAGATCGAGACTTCCAGAAACAGAAAATTGCAGGCTTACGCCAGAGGTAAGCGCACTTTGGTCGGGACCAACAATTATCCGAACAGTGATGAAAAGGTTCCCAACCCTGTTATCAGAACCGATTTTACCAATGTCTTGAACACAACAGATCATTCACCATCTATCGATTCTGTAAATTTGATTGATTCACTTTCTGAAAATCTCAGAAAAAGTCAGATTGCAGGTGATCTCTTTGAATCATATTTAGAGCCTCAAAAAGTTCTTTATACTTCCCTTGAGCCTTTTCGGGCTGCTGAAATATTCGAGTCGATTCGGCACCGTACTCAAGAATACACAGAGTCAAACAAAACAAACCCAACTGTTCAACTGGTGCCGGTGGGTAATAAAAAATGGAGGAAACTTCGTGCTACTTTTGCATCCAATATGTTAGGCTGTGCCGGATTTCATATAGATTCACCGATCGGGTTTGAATCCATTGAGAGTGCTTCTGAAAAATTGAGTTCTGATAATTCCGATATCTACGTACTGTGTGGAGCAGACGAAGAATACCCCGAATTGATCAAACCGTTTTGTGATGCATTTGAAAAAAAAGGAACCCTTTTGCTGGCCGGCAACCCACAAGATAAACAGGCTGAATTCAGAAATTTTGGCATCGATCACTTCATCTATTCAGGCATGAACATCCCCGAAACACTTTCAGAAATTCAGGATCAAATTTTTAATTCAGAAAAAGCATCATCATGAGACCCGATTTTTCAAACATAGAATTAAAACCCGGCTTGGCTGCCGATCAGTCTGCCTCAGATGAATCTACGCAGACTACATGGACCACCCCTGAAAATATTGACGTTAAATCCAGATATTCAGAAAGTGATGTTTCAAATTTGAATCATCTCGATTTTGCAGCCGGAATTCCGCCCTATCTCCGTGGACCGTATTCTACAATGTATACGGTTCGTCCCTGGACAGTTCGCCAATATTCAGGTTTTTCAACAGCGGAAGATTCCAACGCTTTTTATCGAAAAAACTTGGCTGCCGGTCAAAAAGGCCTTTCCGTAGCTTTTGATCTGGCTACGCACCGCGGATATGACTCCGATCACCCCAGGGTTTCCGGAGATGTGGGGAAAGCGGGTGTTGCCATCGACTCCATTCTGGATATGAAGATTTTGTTTGACCGGATTCCGCTGGATGAGATGTCTGTTTCCATGACCATGAACGGGGCCGTTATCCCTGTTATGGCATTTTACATTGTGGCAGCAGAAGAGCAGGGTGTTTCTCCCGAAAAGCTCAGCGGAACTATTCAGAATGATATTCTCAAAGAGTTCATGGTTCGCAATACCTACATCTATCCGCCTGAACCATCCATGCGGAT
>Ga0102943_1002025_pt1 | contig 12094 bp, 8 predicted proteins | sample SalPonC_black_MG_FD_78174 | JGI IMG/M metagenome (GOLD analysis project Ga0102943, IMG submission 78174) | Salt pond soil microbial communities from South San Francisco under conditions of wetland restoration - Salt Pond MetaG... | ecosystem: Environmental > Aquatic > Marine > Intertidal zone >...
GCCCGGAACAGGCCGGTGACTGCAAAGCGCCTGGAGGCCATATACCAGGACATGACCCTTTGATTTAATCCTCTTGAACAGGTTCCCGGATGGACACAGCATCAGGCCATGGCAAAGATATCATCCCAGCGCTCCTGCCGGACCAGGTTGCCGTGATCCGGGCAGGCCCGGTTCCAGGGACGATCCACCAGAACCGTTTTCACCCCCATCTGCCCGGCCAGGTACAGGGCCATATCCACGGAATCCTCCACGGCCAGATCAAAGGGCCGGGCCGCAAGTTCCGCCTTGGTGACGGAAAGGGTCTGATCGTTGCCCGGGCGGTTATACTTATCCACCATGGTAAAAGAATCAAATGGAACCCCGGTTTTCCGGAGCCAGGCCAGGGTGGACTCCCGGGTTGAGGTGGGCCGTCCTGTGACAATATCGATGTGATGCCCTGCCGTCTTCCAGGCGTTAAGGGCTGCCACCGCCCCTTGCACCGGGGCATAGGCCATGATGCAGTCCGGCCGATGGGCCAGGTCAAACAGATAAAGGAACTGGGCCTCGGTCAGGTCAAAAGAGGTTTTGAGGTCAAATGTCCTGATCCGCTCCAGGGGAACCCGCTGACCAAATTGCGCGTCAGCGATATCAATATACATCTCAATGGTCTGTGAAAGCACATCATCCACATCCACATAAATCTTTTTCACCGCATACCTCTTGATTGGCCCAGCCGCAGGGGCATTTAAAAGGGGTTATTTTCTCATAGGCCGGGACAGGGGTCAACTGATGGGGCAAGGCAATTTTTTTATCTTGCCCTCAGCCCCTTAACCTGCTTGAATACCCGGCCATGAAGATCAGACATTTTACCAGTGACACCCTGACCATTGACAGGTTTGACGCCGAACCCGGCCAGGCCTGGTGCATCCTGGGCAGCAACCGCTCCGGCATTGACACCTTTTTCAAACTTCTGACCGGGCAACTGCCCGCCCCCAGGAGCTGCGTTTGCCTGCCAGACGCCTGCGGCGTATTCTCCTTTGAGGCCCAGCAGGCCCTGTTTGAGAAAGAGCTGAAAAACGACGACACCGACTTCATGGACCGCCTGGACCCAGGCACCCTGGCCCGGCAGTTCATCAAAGATCCGGAAACCCATAGAAACCTTATTGCGGCCTTTGACCTGGCGCAGGTTCTGGACCAGGGATACCGGCAATTGTCCACAGGCCAGTCCAGAAAGCTTCTGCTTCTCTCCCAGATATCAAAGGGGGCCCAATGCCTGCTCATCCAAAGCCCCTATGACGGACTGGATCCCGGCGCCTGCAGCGAGCTGAACCAGGCCTTGGGTCTTTGCGCAGATCAGGGGATGCTCATCCTCATCTTTGTCAACAACCCTGAAGATGTCCCGGACTGGGCCACCCATATCGGCATCATGGCTCAGGGCCGGCTGACCGCTGCCGGTCCCAGAAAGGATATTCCCGGCCACTGCCTCACCGATCAGGGCCAGGCAGACTTCAAGGCCAGGCTCATTGATATTCTTAACAGCCCTGCCGATTCCCATGCAGACACACCCGACAAAAACGCGACCCAACTGGTCTGCATTGAAGACGGCCAGGCCGGGTACCAGGGAAAGCCCGTATTCAAAGGGCTGAATCTTGGTATCTGCCCGGGACAGCACACCCTTGTATACGGCCCCAATGGCTGCGGCAAATCCACCCTGATTCAGATGATCACCGGGGATCATCCCGCCTGTTACCAGAACCGCCTGTGGGTCTTTGGCATCCGCCGGGGCACCGGTGAGTCCATCTGGGAGCTCAAGCAGAACATGGGCATTGTCAGCCACGACCTGCACAGAAACTACCTGGTCCCGGGATCGGTTCTGGACTGTGTGCTCTCCGGCCTCTACGACTCCATCGGCCTGTACACCACGCCCACGGCAGAGGATCAAAAAAAAGGCATGGCCTGGCTGGAACGGGTCAGCCTGGCGCCCCGGGCCCATGACCCGTTCAGACAGCTTTGTTACGCAGACCAGCGCCTGGTCCTCATTGCCCGGGCCCTGATCAAGCTGCCAAACCTGCTTCTCCTGGATGAACCCACTCAAGGGTTAGATCGCCCCAACCGCCACGCCGTTCTGGATTTTTTAGAAGAGGTGGCCCAGGACAATATCTCCACCATTCTATATGTCAGCCACCGAAACGACGAAAACCGCCCGTTTTTCATCCGGCAGATCAATATGGCAGATTTCAGTGCCTGAACCCAGGCGTCAGGATCTCTTGCCGGCGCGGTGTTCTGAAAATCCCGTATACAGGGGAATCACAAGGAACAGGGCCACGGTAAAAACCACCCCCTGCCATCCAAGAAATTCGTGGGCATAGCCGGCCGCTGTAATCCCGATCCAGCCCCCCATGTAATAGAACAGGACATACAGGGCGTTGGCCTGGCCCTGGCCCCGGGTCAGCTTTTCGTTCAGCAGGCCAACGGCTGTGGCATGGATGGTAAAAAATCCCCCGCACAGGGCCAACAGCCCCAGAATAACCGCCCACAGCGCCGGAATCAGGAGCAGGCAAAATGCCGCTGCCAGAACCAGGCACCCCAGCATCATGGTTTTTCCTGCCCCGGCCTGCCGGGAAAACTGCCCGGCCAGGGGACCGATGAAAATCCCCAGGATATAGACCAGATACACCAGGGTGATCCTCTCTGTGGAGAGTTGAAACGGCGCCTCAGCCAAGCGGTAGGGCAGATAGTTGAAGATCGGGGAAAATATCAACAGGCCTGCTGCCCCGCAGCAGTAAAGGACAAAGAGGTCCCGGCTGAACAGCAGCGCCTTGAACCCGCCAAAACCGCCTTCACCCGGCCTGGCCTGGCTCGCCTCTGAGTCTTGGGGTCTGGGCAGGGCAAGTACCGCAAACACCGTGGTCACGACAATGAGGGCCGATGCAGAGACAAAGGCGTAGCGCCAGTGCAGCGGGGGATGGATAAAGCCCCCTAAAAGCCGCCCCCCAAGGCCCCCCAATACCGTGGCCGCCACATAGGTTCCCATGACCACAGACAGCTTTTCCTTGGGCAGATTCTTGGCCAGCCAGGCAGCCAGACTGGTGGTCAGGGCTGGCAGAAAAAGCCCCTGAAGCAGGCGGGCCGCCACCAGCAGGGTAAAATTATGGGTCCAGGCACAGACCAGGCCCCCGGCCGCAACCATAGTTCCCCCTCCGATCAATATGGGATGGATGGAAATCCGGTCGGACAGCCAGCCAAAAAAGAGGTTGGAAACAACGATCCCTAAAATAACAAAGGAAACCGTAAACGAGACCTGGACCAGGGAGACCCCGAATTCCGCCTCCAGCACCGGCAGAATGGGCTGGGTGATATAAATATTGGTAAACGCTGCGGTGACCAGGGCACAGACGGCCGCCCCCAGCTTGAAAATGCGCTTGTCCATAGATTCATGGTATAGGGCCTCAGCCCGGCATTTTCAAGACATTTTCCCCTCTAACCGACCTGGCGCAGGGCATAGACCACCGCCGCCCGCATGGCCCGGTCTTTAATACACTTTGGCGTCGCAAGTTTCATGCGCCTGAGCAAGGGGTGAACCCCTGCCGGCGGCGTTGAAAAAAAATGGCGGACAATGCCGGCCACGGTCCGGTACTTCCGGGTGGAGACCTTGTCTTTAAGGGATTTCAGGGCCCGGGCCAGGGTAATCTCTTCAGGGGTATAATCCGTGCCAAAGGGAAAATCTTTGAAATACCCCTCAGCCCTGAAAGGGGCCAACGCCTTGGCGATCCGATCCGGGGTGTTGTTCCGGTACTCGGCCGGGATCTGGTAATCCGCGGCAATCTTGCCCGCCTTTTTGGCCTGGGCCAGCAATTCATCCTGGAACCTGGAATCCGACACGTTTAACAGTTCTGCAATCACCTCCTGGTCGCATTTGCCCCGAAGGTCGGCAATGCCGTATTCGGTTACCACGATATCCCGCAAATGCCTGGGGATGGTGGTGTGGCCGTAGTTGAACACGATATTGGAACACAGCTTTTTCTTTCTCTTCTTGGTGCTCCGGACCATCATGATCAGCCGTCCGTCCTTCAGGGCATGGGCCATGGAGACAAAGTTGTACTGACCGCCCACGCCGGAGACAATACTGCCGCTTTCAAGACCGTCAGACACCACAGACCCCAGCAGGGTCACCATCATCCCGGCATTGACAAAGCGGGCATTTTTCCGCTGAAGGGACTTGAGACGCTCGCCCCCGTAAAGCTGGTTCACATATTCCACCCCGGTCATGGAAAACAGCCTGCGCTCCTGTTCAGGCATCTGGTTCAGGGCCTTGTAAAAGTCCTTGGGCCCGATGAAAAAAGCGCCATGGCAGACCGCGCCCTCCTTGAGCTTCTGGCCCAGGTGGCGATTCAGCATCGCCTTTGTCTTTTCTTGCCTCAGGTCCGCGGCAACGCTTTTGCCGTCAAGAATAATCCTGCCATCCATGTACTCAAAGGGGCCGTCAATGATGCCGTACTTCATCAGCATCCTGACGTTTGCCTTGGTCAGGCGCTCGGAGATGATCTCCCGGTCCACAAGGATGTCCAGGATATCCGGGGGAATCACCTCGGTCATGGCCCGGGTGTTGAGCAGTTCCTGGATACCGGCATGGTCATAGACCTTTCGCCTGAGGATCCCGGCCTTGTAAAGCTGGACAAACACGTCCACCAGCATCTCCGTGGCCCCGTAGAGCCCCTTTTCAAAGCTGCCGGTCCCTCCGATTTTCCGGACCAGGCTGCTGTAACGGCCCAGAACATTGATGGAATCCAGAACCCTCAGGTATGCCGCGTTGTTTTTATGGCGCATGATCATGGCCGAGGCAATGGCATCCCCCAGGGAGCCGATGCCGATCTGAAGGGTGCCGTCATCCTTGATCAAAGAGGAGACATTGAGCCCGATCATATGGTCTGCCGGGGCCACAGCAGCCTTGGGCACGGAAAACAGCGGGAAGTTGTACTTGGGGTCGTCCAGGATAATGTCGTATACCGAGGTTTCCATGACTGCATCCCCGTACATATAGGGAAGGTTGGCATTCATCTGGCCCACGATCATGGTCTTTTTGCCGTGATTCCGGGCTTCAAGCATCTTTTCCACCCCCTCCACGGTCAGGTCGGGATTACAGCTCATGGAGACCCGGGTCCTGTCTCCCGAAGGATGGGGGGCGATCATGTTGCCAATGACGTTGAGTCCATTGTCCACCAGATCCCGTATGGCATGGGTATAATTGCTGGAAATATAGTTCTGCTGGGCATAGGGGGAGTTGAGATAGCCGCCGGCCTTGGTGAAAAACTCCTTGATCTTTACGTTGGGGGGCAGCTGGTTTTTCCGCAAATCCTTCATGTACTCAAATTCAACAAAACCGTCCCAGATCCGCTTGACAATGGGGTCCAGCAGCCGGGCCTCAAGGGCAGAGGAGGCTGAGGGCTTTTCAAGGGAAAGGGCCGTAATAATGGTCAGGTCAATGGCGGGGTTTGTCTTGGCCCGAAGATAAAGGGCGTTGGCCAGGTGATTGGGCTTGCCCAGGGCCAGGGGAATGCCGAACACGATCTTTCTGCCCACGGTCTCTATAATGCGGTCAACACAGGCTTCCGCATCATTTAAGAATTGCACTTGTGCGCCTTTCATCATTGCCTTCCCTTTCCCAGGCTGTCATGACCCGATGCTTAAATAAGTAATCATCTGCTAACACACAACACACCGGATCTAAACAAAATTTCGAATGAATACAATCGATAAAGAACTGTTTTTAGGACAGGCAAAACCACTGGCAGGGCATAGGCAAAACACCTAGGTGGGCATGGATATCCCCGGGAAGGCCCTATTGGCCGCCCTGAACCCAGGTTACGGCGTGCTTCATCAGCTGGGCTGCGGATTTGATCTGTATCTTTTTTTTAATGCTTTCACGGTAGGTACCGATGGTTTTCACGCTCAGGTTGAGCATATCGGCGATCTCGCCCCTGCGGAACCCCTGGCCGATAAGCTGGAAGACCTCCAGTTCCCGGTTGGAGAGCAGATTCACGGGGTTGTCCTCATCACCGCCCTGTCCGGAGACGATCTTGCCCAGAATGGCATCCACCATCCGGGCCGACAGATACCGCTTTCCCCAGAGGACCTGGCGCACGGCAACCACCACATCGGCAGTCATCTCCTGCTTGGTGATATAGCCCAGGGCCCCGGCCCTGAGTACCCGCTCGGCATACAGGGATTCATCGTGCATGGAAATGACCAGGATAGGAATATGAGAATAATTCTGCCTCAAGAATTCGATGAGATCCAGGCCGGAACGATCCTTGAGGGTGATATCCACGATGGCCAGATCCACCTGGCGGGCCGCCACCATATCCATGGCCTGGGACACGCTTTCCGCCTCCCCCACCACCTGGAGATCCGCTTCCTCGTCAATGAGCTGGGCCAGCCCCTTGCGAAACACGGGATGGTCGTCTACGACAAGTATTTTTTTTCGATCCTGCACCGGATAATCGTCCCCCCTGATCCGTTTTCAAGCACTGCCAGCCGGGCCCCGATAAGATCTGCCCGATGCTGCATGATGGTCAGCCCCATGCCCTGCCGGGCCAAATCAAGGCTGTTCCCGTCTTTGTGTACCGGGCAGGACCCTGGATCCGGCATGCCAATGCCAGGCATGCCAATGCCAGGCATACCAATGCCGTTGTCCCGGACCTCCACAACCAGATCCGGCAGGTCCTCAAAACAAACAACCTCAATCCGGGCTGCCTTGCCGTGCCGGACCGCATTATGGACAGACTCTCTGATGATATAATAGATATGGGTCAGTGCGGCGGTGTTAGACAGTCCTGGCTTGCAGGTCTTGTCCGTGATTTGGCAGAAAATGCCAAAGGCCTTTTCCACATCCCGGCACATCTGCTGCACTGCAGCCATGAATCCGGTCGCCTCCAGGCAGACCGGCACCAGTCCCCGGACCATGGCCCGGGTCTTCTGTATGGCCTGGTTGACCAGCCCCTGGATCTCTTTGGCCAGGGCCGCGTCTTTATGATTCTTTTTTTCCAGACGGCTTGCCAAAAGGGATGACATGGCCTCCACCCCGGCCAGGTGGGACCCCAGGTCATCGTGAAGAACCTGGCCCATCTGCTGGCGCTCTTCTTCGGAAACCTTTGCGATCTTGCGCTCCAATTGCTTCTGCCTGGAGATGTCCGTAATCGAGGCCACGCTTTGCCGGGTCCCCTGGATCAGGGCCACGGTGAGAATACACTCCCGGACCCCGTTGTTGGGCACCAGGATCCGGCAGGGGTAATTTCTGGGAACACTGCCGGAGGATTGCCGGCGCTTCCGGTGATTTTCCATGACCCGTTCCCGGTCCGGCTCGGCAACGAGCTCGGGAAACGTCATCTTTCCCTGAATATCGTCTTTGGTAATGCCGGAGATACGTTCCAGCTCGGTGTTGACCATGGAGATGGTCATATCGTCTTCAATCAGAATGGTGGCGGTGCCGGTATTTTCAAAAATGGTCTTGTACCGGATATATGTCTGGTCCGTCACGATTTCAGCAGTTTTTCCAGCTTGTGCTGTCAGATCCATTTGCCGCCCCTGTGTCTTGGATGTGTCGCAAAAGACCTTATCAGCAATTTTTAAGGATTTCCAGCGGCAAAATACACCCCGGCAAACCAACAGATTCATGTTGACAGGCCTTATCCTGTCATCCTATCCTTTTCAGGCGCCACTGCAGGACTGACGCTTAACTTTTGAGGGCTTAAGATATGGACAATATGGACCTGAAAAACAAATTGCCGGCCAGTCTCAACGAGTTCCGTTTGCTGTCCAGGCAGGCACTGGACCACCGGGAGGCCTTCTGGGCGACCCAGGCAAGACGGCTGTCCTGGCATAAGGATTTTTCCTGGGTGGTCAAAGAAGACTTTTCAAAGGCAGACTTTTCCTGGTTCGGGGACGGACGGATCAACGCCGCTGAAAATGCCCTGCACCGCATCATCGAGGCTGGCGGGTCAGACGCCATCGCCCTGACCTATTATCAAACCGCCCAGACCGCTAAAACCTATACCTATTCCCAGCTAAAGGACGCTGTCCTGACCCTGGCCTCAGCCTTGAACCGGGACGAAATCACCCATGGGGACTGCATTGCCATCGCCCTTGCCAACAGCCCTGAATTTGTCATCTGCGCCCTGGCCTGCGCCTATCTGGGCATTACCTATCTGCCCATCGGCTGCCATCTGCCCGCAGCCCAGGTGGCCGAGGATGTCAAATCCGCCCATGCCAAGATGCTGATCATGGCCCATTGCAACAATGATGACGATGACCAGCCAAAGGCAGACAAGGTGCGCGGCCTGATCAATGACGCCGCCTTTATCACCGCAGGGGACAAAGCCGGGCCAAACCCTACTCTGGCAGAGTATATGGCCGGAAGTGACGCCTCTTTTCCGGCACCGGCCTATCCCCTGTCCGACTTTCCCCTGTTTGCCATTTACGAAAACCGGGTGGCGGGAAAACCCATGGGAACGGTATTTGGTACCGGGGGGTTCCTGGTCCAGTCCCACACCTCGTTTGACGCCATCTTCAACAAGGCCCTGGCCCAGAACGAACCCGGCCAGATCTTCAACACCCTGGATACGGCCAAGGCCGCCTCCCAGGCCTATGGCCTCTGGGGACCGCTAACCTGCGGCACAGGCATTGTAATCGCCGATCCTGACTTCAGAGCCGACACCGTGGACACCGTCCTCACCGAACTGAAGGATCCGGCCATGATCTGCCAGCCCGGGCTGCTGTCACAGATGAAAACCCAATTGGAGACCACCCCCTTACAGACCAGCCATCGGTTTTCCGTGATCGCCTGCTGCGGGGATGTACTGCCGCCCAGGCTGGTCAAATTTGCCGACGGAACCCTGGTTTCCTCTCCGGAACGGGTGGTCAACATGTGGGTACAGAACAAATGCGGCACCGCACTGATCAACGCCTATCCGGTACCGGAGCTGAACCGCACCGGCGCATTAGGGCTCGGGGCCCTGGGGATCGCTCCGCTGATCCTCAACGATTTTGGCCAGCCCTGTAAAACCAACGTCAGCGGCAACCTGGTCTTTGGCACCTCATGGCCTGCCATGGGGCGACCCACCTATGGGGCCAAAAAACAATATATCAAAACCTGCTTTTCAAAATTCACCACCCGTTTCCAGACCTTTGACGGCCTTCGGTTTGACAAGGACGGGTTTTACTGGTTCATGGGGCGGCTGGACGATGTCATCAAGATCAAAGGCCAGACCCTTGGCACCTCCCTGATCGAGTCCATGCTCATGTCCCATCCCATGGTTGTGGAGGCCGCCATCATCAGCTCCAGAAAAGACGCCGGTCATGCCCTGACGGCCTTTGTGGTTCTGGGGGCTCCTGTGCCTGACGAAGAAAAGTTCATCCTGGACATCAAGGCCTATATTGCCGAAAAAATAGGCACCTTTGCCGTACCGGAACGGATTGTGGTGGCCAGGCAGCTGCCGAGAACCGCAACGGGAAAACTGGTGCGGGGGATGCTTCGGCGAATCGCCTCAGGAGACTCCCAAGCCATTAAAGATACCAGTCACCTGGTCAATGCAGAATCCATTCAGGATCTCATTGAAAAAGAGTAAGGAGCACGTGTGGAACTTCGTAACCGAGTCCTTGAGGCGGTTGCCGAAATAGGCAAAACAAGTGTATCCATGTCTGCCTATGAGCGGCAGCTGGCTGTCTCAAGCGAGGTATGGCTGGCCCAGCTGGCCGATCTGATCCGGCAGGATCCCCCGGCAGAGGAAATGGCCCTGCTGAAAGGGGAGCTGGCATCCGTGGTGGAGGTCCTGCTCAAGGCGGCCGCCTCCCCCCAGATCAACACCATCCTGGGGGACGCCCTGAGCCTGATGCTTAAAATGGACCGGGTCAGCGGCTCCACCGCTCCGGTGCTTGGCAGGCTTTTGGGTCCGTCCCTGGCCGAAGAGGCAGCACAAGGCAACATGGCCTTTCTCCTTGTCAATCCCGGCACCGTGTCCACACGCCTGGCCGTATACCGGGGCCTGGAACAGGTCCACAGGGGGGAAATCCATCTGTCTCCGGACGAAGAAGACAGCATTGGATACCGGGTCAGGGCTGTGATCTCTCACCTTGAAACCGCCAGCATCGACCTGGGATCTCTGGACGGCATTGCCTGCCAGGGGGGGTTTTTGCAGCTCATCCCCAGCGGCACCTACCGGGTGGTCCCGGAGATGGTCCAAGACCTGGTGGAACGGCCCCTGCGGGAACATGCCAGCAACATGGGCATCTCCATGGGCCTGAAACTGGCCCAGCTGGCCGGCAGCCAGGCCGATATGCTCCTGACCACCACAGACCCCTTTGTCTGCGACGAGCTGGATGTGGTGGACAGGATCACCGGATTTGTCAAGATCAAGCGCACCGGGGCTGGCGGCCATTACCTGAGCCACAAGGCAGCCTGGCAGCTGGTGGCCTCACTGATGAACCAGGATCCCGGCCAGGTGGATGCGGTTACCGCCCACGTGGGCGGGGGCACCTCCCTGGCCGCCCATCGGCGGGGCAAGGTGTCCATGCTCATCGACGCCTACTCAGGCCTGGCCTCCACCAGCCGCAGCGGCGCCATTGACATCGACCGGGTAATCAAGTCCATCAAGGCCAATGAATTTTCCGTCAAAGACCTGGAACAGGTCATGACCGAACGCGGCGGCCTGCTCTCCCTGGTGGGCACCAATGATTTCTACGCCATGATCGGTTTTCTCAAACAGGGGGCCACCCCCACCCAGCGCAAAAAAATCGGGCTGGTCCAGGATTTTCTGGCCAGAGGCATTGCCAGCGGCATGCTTCGCCTCACCGCTGACGGTGCCGATGTCAAGGTCCTGGTGGTCACCGGCGGCCTTGCCACGGCCCCGGACATGATGCGCCGGGTAAAAAACAATATCCGGGGCCGGTATCCCGTGGTGGTCATGCCCGGATACTTTGAGCACGAGGCCCTGGCAGCCGGTCAGATCAGAGGGTTTTACGAACCCGAAACCCTCAAGGACTACGAAACCGAGCGGGATGCCCTGGCCCGCAAACGCCATATAGAAGACGAGATCATCGACACCCCCATATTCAAACGGGAAATCCGGTTCAAGAAAAAAGGGGCCCCCCTGACCACCATGGACGATGTCATTGACGCGGCCTACCTCACGGTCAAGGAAAACTATGCCCCCACCATCGCCATTGTGGGGGCCAACAACGAGGAAGCCATCCTGGCGGCCAAACGGGCCAACGAAGAGGGGCAGTTCCGCATCGCCAAGTTTGTGCTTATCGGAGATTTCCAGGAGATCAACCAGATCGCCTATGAGACAGATCTGGTCATTGACAACGACAACTACACCATCGTGGATACGGAAAATCCCATTGAAGAGGCCATGGCCCTCCTGGACCAGAAACAGGTGGATATCCTCATGAAGGGGCTGATCCACACCGAGGATATCCTCAGGGGCATTATCAAATATCTGAAAAAGAACGGCCTGCTTGAAAAAGGCCAGGTCATGAGCCACACCGCCATTGTGGACATCCCCACCCGAAGCAAGCTGCTGGCCTTTTCCGACGGGGCATTAAACACCTATCCTGACGAAACCAAGCGCATCGCCATCCTTGAAAACGCCCTTAAGGTGGTGCACAATCTCAACATCAAGGTGCCCAAAGTGGCGGTGATCTCCGCCGTTGAAAGTGTGAACCAGAGCGTGGAAAGCTCCATTGAGGCCGAGCGCATTGCCGACCGATTTGCCGACCGGGATGATTGTGTCGTGGAAGGACCGCTGTCCCTGGACGTGGCCATGGACCCGGCCATTGCCAATGAAAAACACTACAACGGGCAGATCAAGGGCAATGCCGATGTTCTTATCCTCCCGGACATTGATGCGGGCAATATCCTGTGGAAAACCCTGACCACCCAGTCAGGCGCCGCCCTGGCCGGGGTCATCCTCTGCGGGGACATGCCCCTGATCCTCACTTCCCGGGGGGATTCGGCCCGCTCAAAACTGGCCTCCCTGTCCCTGGCCGTGAAATTCTACTTTGACCTGAAAAACAAGCAAGATGCCACCCCTGCCCCGAAATAACGGGCAGTATGCCA
>Ga0102943_1002027_pt1 | contig 12092 bp, 10 predicted proteins | sample SalPonC_black_MG_FD_78174 | JGI IMG/M metagenome (GOLD analysis project Ga0102943, IMG submission 78174) | Salt pond soil microbial communities from South San Francisco under conditions of wetland restoration - Salt Pond MetaG... | ecosystem: Environmental > Aquatic > Marine > Intertidal zone >...
ATACGGCAATTTTCAGGCCCTCGGCCCATTTGACCGTGCCAAGATCCGGTATTGTCTTTTTTTCCAGCAAAGACAAAAATGTGGATTTGCCGGAGCCGTTTTCCCCCACCACTCCCAGGCAGGCACCAGGCCCCAGTTCAAAGGTAATGCCGGAAAAAAGACAGGTATCTTTAAATCCCTTGGTAAGGTTGTGCACCTGCATCAGTTTTCGGGTCTGCCGGCCGGTGCCGGTGAAATCGATATCCACTCTGGCAATGTGGCGGTTTCTTTCCCTGAGTGCGCACAGATCCTGGCGCAGTTTGTCTGCCTGGTCAATGCGGAACCGGGCCTTGGATGTCCTGGCCTTGGGACCCTGTTTGAGCCACTGGTCTTCTCTGCGCATTTTACTGGCCAAAGATGCCTGCTGTTTCTTTTGGGCTGTTAGGAATTTTTGGCGCTCTTTTTCAAACACCTGGTAGGATCCCTGCACGGCAAAATATCCCTGGTCGTAAAACAGGCCCATTTCCATGATACCGGTGCACACATTTTCCAGAAAAGCCCTGTCATGGCTCACCAGAATATAGGAAAAGGGTGCAGATACAAGGATTTGCTCCAGCCACAGGATGCCGCTGATATCCAGATGGTTGGTGGGCTCATCCAGCAGCAGAAGATCCGGTCCCATGCACAGGGAACGGGTGATGGCCAAGCGTTTCTTCCACCCACCGGACAATAGTTTTACCGGAATGCTTGTATCTGCAAATCCGCCTTTTCCCAGGGCCTGGTTTATCCGCCGAAGGCGCTCTTTGTCATCCATGGGAAGGTGTGACAGGCTGTTGAACAGCGTTTCTTCCACGGTCTTATCCGGTTCCAGCCGGTCTTCCTGGTCAAGATAGACAACACGCGCTCCCTTTTGTACTGCCACTTCACCTTTGTCAGGAAGCACCATGCCTGCAATGATCTTGAGCAAAGTAGATTTGCCACTGCCATTGCTGCCGATGAGCCCTAAGTGTCCCCCTTTTTTAAAATCAAAAGTCAGATCCGCAAAAAGGGTGTCATCGCCAAAGGATTGGGACATTTCCGTGATGCTGAAAAGAACGGTCATGAAATGATTTTCCGGTACTAATGGGTTTTCTGGATCCGTTTGAACACCCGGACCATCTTGATAACAAAGGTGAGGGCCAGCGCTGTGCTTATAAGCAGGACAAAACTGGCGGCAAAAAATGCCATGATAAAACTGAAAGGGTCATCAAGGCCATAGGATGCCCTGAGCAGATTAACGCCGAAAAACAGGAAAAAAAGCGATACAAGCGTCAGCACAATCTGAAAAATCCACCAAGTATATTTCATGAAATCCTTTGATTTTTTTATTCTTTACACACAATGCGAAAAATTTGCAGCCAAGGGTACCGGTTCTGTCAAAAAAAATCAAATCAATATTGATTATTCACGAGCGGGGCATATATTACTGTAATGATTTAGGGTTTAATCACAACAAATGACCGGCAAACAACTATTTCGGAGAATACAATTTCATGAGGGTGCTGCTGGTGGAAGATGATGAAAAAATCGCCCGGTTTGTGGAAAAAGGGCTGCGGGCATCCGGTTTTGCTGTGGATACGGCTGCCACAGGCCCTTTGGGATTTGAAAAAGCAGGTGAAACATCCTATGACACGGTGATCATTGATATTATGCTGCCGGAAATGGATGGATTTTCCCTGATCCGCAAAATCCGGGGGGATGACCATAATACCCCCATTATCGTGTTGAGCGCCAGAGACCGGGTGGAAGACCGCGTCCGGGGCCTTGAAGCAGGGGCAGATGATTATTTGACCAAACCCTTTGCTTTTTCCGAACTGCTGGCCCGGATCCAGGCCTTGATCAGGCGGGCCGGCAATGTGTCAGATCCGGTACTGCTCTCTTACGAGGATCTGTCTCTGGATATTGTAAAACGCCAGGTCAAAAGGGGAGGGAAGACGATTGACCTGCAGCCCCTGGAGTTTTCTCTGCTGGAATACCTGCTGCGCAACCGGGAACGGGTGGTATCCAAAACCATGATCATGGAACATGTATGGAATTACAATTTTGATCCCATGACAAATGTGGTGGAAGCCAGAATCTGCCGGCTGCGGGAAAAAATTGACAAAGATTTTTCTGTAAAACTGATCCAAACCGTCAGGGGGGCAGGGTATGTGCTGAGGAACCAGGATGCCTGATCTGTTCAGGACCATCAGTTTCCGTCTCACCCTCTGGTATACCGGTATTTTTTCCATTTCCGCGTGTGTTGCATTTGTGCTGTTTTATTATCTGGCAGTGTCCACCCTCCAGGAGCAGACAGATCAGGAACTGCTGGAAAAAGCCAGCCAGTTTTCCGCTGTCATCCAGCAGAACGGACTGCGGGGCGCCAAGACCCTTGCGGTGATTGAAGCCCAGGCAGCAGGAGAAAAAATGATTTTTTTCAGGCTGCTCTATCCCACAGGCGAGGTGTTTGCATCATCCCATATGTCCTATTGGAAAGATGTTACAGTGGACCAGCACCTGCTGGATCGGCTGGTAAAAAAAAAATCCCATGTGTTTGACACCCGCACCATAGCCCGGACACATAAGGCCCGCATCCTGTATGCCTTTGTGGCCCATAACGCCATTTTACAAACCGGGGTTGTCATGGATGCCCAGTCCAGATTTCTCAATGCCTTTAAACGGATATTTCTTGTTGCCATGGTATTTATCATCAGTTTTTCCGCTGTTTCCGGCTGGTTTCTGGTGCGCAAGGCGTTGCTGCGGGTGGATACCATCACCCGGACCGCCAAAGAGATTACCGGCTCCAGTCTTCAAAAGCGGGTGCCGGAGACCGGGAGCAAGGATGAACTGGACCATCTGGCCAATACCTTTAACCAGATGCTGGACCGTATCCAGGCCCTGGTGAGCAGTGTCCGGGAAATGGGGGACAATATCGCCCATGACCTGAAAAGCCCGGTCACACGGATCCGGGGAGGGGCGGAAATGACCATGATACAGGGAAAAACCATGGATGATTTTCATGCCATGGCCGCTGACACCATAGAGGAATCAGACCGACTCCTGGATATGATAAACACCATGCTGGTTATTTCCAGAACAGAGGCGGGAGAAGGCGAATTTCAGTTCCAGCAGGTGGATGTAACCAAAATGGTGCAGCAGGCCTGTGATTTGTTCGTTCCGGTTGCAGAGGACAGGCAGATTCAGTTTACCTGCAAAATTGCCCACAGGTTTTATGCACATGCAGATATCAAAATGCTCCAGCGCGCATTTTCCAACCTGGTGGACAATGCATTGAAATATACTGGCAAAGGCGGACAGGTGGTGGTTCAGGCCCGGCAGAAAACCGGTGAAAATCTGGAGATTCAGGTGATGGATACCGGGCCGGGAATACCGCCACAGTTCCAGGCGCGCATTTTTGAACGGTTTTTTCGGACCGAATCCTCCAGAAACAGCCCCGGCACAGGGTTGGGGCTGCCCCTGGCCAGAACCATAGCACAGGCCCACGGGGGAGATGTCCGGGTGGAAAGCACACCCGGCACAGGATCTGTCTTCACCCTTTCATTACCATATTGTAATTTTCAGGTCATACAAACATCATAGTTTTGTATTATATTGATATGCATAGAACAGACGATTGTTGTCATTTTCGGTACAACCTATTGAAAGGAGAAGATCCATGAAACACACAAAACAAATTCATGCCATAGTGCTGGTTATGTTCATCAGTCTTGTGATGGCCCCGGTGCCGTTGCTGGCAAAGAAATCCGCCCAGATGATTCCTGCCGGTTTTTCCGACCTTGCCAGGGAAGTCAAACCGGCAGTGGTCAATATCCAGACCGTTAAAACCATCCAGGGAGGAGGACGGGTGTTCCAGCATTTTTTCGGGCAGCCCTTTGGCAACCGGGAAGGGCTGGAGGATTTTTTTGCCCCTTTTTTCAACCAGCAGCCCCGGGACCGCAAGGAGCAGAGTCTGGGATCAGGGTTTATCATCAGCAAAGATGGCTATATTGTTACCAATAACCATGTCATAAAAGATGCGGATGAAATCAAGGTGATCCTCCATGACAAACAAGCGTATGATGCCAGGATTGTGGGCACAGATCCCATGACCGATCTGGCCCTGATCAAGGTGGATGCCCAAGATCTGCAGCCACTGGAATTCGGCAGGTCCAGCGATGCAAAAATCGGATCCTGGGTGGTGGCCATAGGCAGTCCCTTTGGACTTGAACAGACGGTTACAGCCGGTATTATTTCCGCCAAGGGCCGGATTCTGGGATCCGGCCCTTATGATGATTTTATCCAGACCGATGCTTCCATTAACCCGGGCAACAGCGGCGGACCGCTGCTCAACCTGGCGGGGGACGTAATCGGTATCAACACCGCCATTGTCAGGTCTGGCCAGGGAATCGGATTTGCCATTCCATCTGATCTGGCCACGAACATAATTGATCAGCTTATCGAAACCCAGCAGGTGTCCAGGGGATGGATGGGGGTGGCAATTCAGAATGTGACCCCGGAACTGGCAGAATATTACGGCATCAAAGATACTGGCGGTGTGTATGTGGCCAAGGTGTATGAAAACAATCCCGCATATGAGGCAGGTATAAAGTCCGGGGATGTCATCACTGCCATCAACGGTAAAAAGATCGATACCTCCCGGGATCTGACCATCACCATTGCCAATCTCAAGGTGAACGAAACCATTGATGTGACCCTGATAAGAGAAGGCAAAGAAAAAATTGTCAAGGTGACGCTCGGGGAACGGCCGGACCAGGATCCTGAAACCCTGGCATCCAGTGATGCCTTTGACGGGTTTGGGTTCAAATTCAAGCCTGTGGATGAACAGATTGCAAGGCGCCTGGGATATCCTGCCGGCATCAAGGGCCTTGTTGTGACACAGATAGAACCAGGCACCCCGGCAGAAAAATCCGGTGTGCGGCCCGGAGACCTGCTCATGGAACTTAACCGCCAGCGCATAACCAGTATGAAAGAATACCAGTCCCTGCTGGACCGCATTGAAAAAGGCCAGACTGCCCAGCTGCTTTTCAGACGGGGCAACAGCCACGTATTTGTTGTCCGGTTTGAAAAATAATACCTGTCACCCGGGGCGTTTGGGAAAATGGCAAAATGCCCCGGGTTTTTCTTGCCATCCCATGGCAGAAATGTACAATATGAACACACGATGTGTGAAAAATAAGTTTGCCCGGACACAATATTCCGTATCCGGCATAAAAGCAGGAGGCGATTATCATGGATACGATCATCGAAAGCCGAACCCTTCAGATCAAACTCGCCGATGGCACCCGGATCAGAGGAGAGGTCAACTTGAACCGGGGAAACGGCTATGACAGGTTGAGCGACCTTGTGGGAGATTACCATGAAAATTTTTTAACGGTGTTCAACGCCGCCTTTGGGCAGGAAGATGAGACCACACCCGCCAGCTGTCACACCATTCTGATCAACAAAAGCCATATCCTGTTCGCCATACCGGAAGATGACATGGCCTGACCGGTCCTGTGCCAAAGCCTTTCATCTGCGCATGTGGACAACCCTTTTTAAAGGGGAACAGAACATCTCAGGCTGTTGATATGCCCTTATTTTGTACCATGGTTTTGTACCAAAAAGATGGAAATCGGACTTTGGGAATGCAACTTTTTGAAATAACAAAAAAAATGAATTTTTGTAGAAAAAATATGGTGGAGCTGAGGGGGATCGAACCCCTGACCTTACGGCTGCCAGCCGTACGCTCTCCCAGCTGAGCTACAGCCCCACATGTGGAAAAGATGCTGATTAATAATAGAAACAAGGGGCTGTGTCAATACAAAAATCAGATTTTTTTAAATTATATCTGTCAAGGTTTCGGAACAGTTAAGAATCCTATAATAAAATATTGACACATGGTTTCACAAAAAGATATTATTGAACGTTTTATTAATTTTCAATTATTAGCTGCATGAAGGAGAAACCAATGCTGCGTTATCTGCGGGAAAATTCTGGTAACTGGATAATAAAAATTTTTCTTGGAATTATTGTGTTGGTATTTGTATTTCTGGGTGTAGGGTCCATGAAATCCGGACGGAACAATTCCGTGGCCTCTGTTAATGATGAACCCATTACCGTCACCGAATTTCAAGATGCTTACCGGAATCTGGTGGAACGGATGCGGGAACGGTTTCAAGACAATCTCACCGAAGACCTGTTACAGGCCCTGAATGTAAAGCAGCAGGCCCTGAATTCCCTGATCGAACAGAAACTGGTGACAGCCCAGGCTGAAAAGCTTAACATCACGGTCTCAGACCAGGAACTTGAGAGCGCTATTCTGGCCATTGATGCGTTTCACAAAAACGGGGTTTTTGATATGGACCAGTATAAGCGGATCCTGGGGCTGAATGCACTAAGCCCTGAAATGTTTGAACAGCTCCAGCGCAGTGCCATGAAACAGCAGAAAATCCGGGATATGGTACTGGGCAGTGTTTTTGTCTCTGAGCTGGAAGCAAAAAGTTTTTACCTGCACAACAATACCCGGATGGCAGTGCATTACCTTAAGATCGATCCTGCTGCTTTCACAGATATCACCCCTGCACCGGAGCAGATCCAGAACCATTACCAAAAAAATATGGACCAGTACCAATCTGAACCCAAACGCAAAGCGCAGTATATACAATTTTCTCCCAAAGATTACCGCAGCCAGGTAACGATCACCCGGGCACAGGTGCAGAACTATTATGAAGAGCATCCTGATGAATTTCATATACCGGAAAAAGTGGAGGCCCGCCATATTCTGATCAAAGTGGATGATCCGGCTGATGAACAGGCTGTGGAAGAAGGCAGGATAAAGGCCGAAGCTGTTTATCAACGGGCGCTTTCCGGTGAGGATTTTGCTGAACTGGCAACAGAAATGTCCCAGGGGCCTTCCAAAGAAGATGGGGGATATCTGGGGACATTTGAAAAGAAAAACATGGTCCAGCCATTTGCAGAAAAGGCCTTTTCCATGAAATCCGGTGATATTTCTGAACCCGTACAAACCCAGTTCGGCTGGCATGTGATAAAGGTCCTGAACCGGTTGGATGCGCACATACCATCTGTGGAAGAGGCAGCCGAAGCCATTGAAGCCCGTCTGGCGGAACAGGCAATGCAGAACATCGCCTATGATAAGGCTGGAGAAGCCTTTGATGCCGTCATTGACGGAGAATCCCTGGAGCAGATAGCCCTGCTTACCCAGAAAACGGTCATGGATACCGATTTTTTTGACCAGAATGCTAGCGGACTCGATATGGGACAGGCGGCTGATTTTGCTGATGCCGCTTTTTCCCTTGAAAAACAGTTGATCAGTGATGTCAAACAGATCGGCAATGCCTATTTTCTTATCAAGGTAGTGGAAATCAGGGACCCTGAGCAGCTGCCCCTGGATGCGGTGCAGGAACGTATCAGAAAAACCCTTGAAAAACAGCTGCGTATGGCAGCTGCAGAAGCCAAAGCGCAGGAACTGCTGTCAGATGCGCAATCTGCTGAAAATCTGACAGCATTTGCACAGGAAAACAACCTGACACTGTCAGCCACAGAATTGTTCACCCGCAATGATTTTGTCCAGGATGTGGGCAAATCTGCTGATTTTACCAGTGCCGCTTTCAAGCTGACCCCTAACCGTCCCTTGTGCCCCAGGGTGTTGAAAACAGACCAGGGATTTTATGTTATTGCATTCAAGGAAAAACAGGTGCCTGAATCCGAAAAAATCCAGGAAAATCTTCCAGATGTTAAACAGCAGCTTTTGCAGACCAAGCAGGGACAATCCTACCAGGCATGGATAAATGCGCTCAGAGACAACAGTGAAATTGAAATCGATCCCCAATTCATGAACTAGGACAAGACCGGTGAAAAAACAACATGGTTTCATATGCCTGGTGCTTTTATGGTTTGCTGTTGCATCCTGTTCCCCAAAGCATCCTGTGCCGTTTTCTTCTGGGGATGCACCTTCTGACCCTGCCCTGGTTCATGGGGTGCTGCCCAACGGGTTCCAATATGTGCTCATGGAAAACCATACCCCCAAAGACCGGGTGAATATCCATCTCAATGTGTTTGCAGGATCGGTTCACGAAACAGATGAACAGCAGGGAATAGCCCATTTTCTCGAACATATGCTGTTCAATGGGACACAGCATTTCAAACCCGGGGAACTGGTGGCATATTTTCAGTCCATTGGAATGGATTTTGGTGCAGATGTCAATGCCAGCACCTCTTTTTTTCATACAAAGTATGATATAAGCCTGCCCAGCGGGGACAAGGAACATCTGGCAGATGCCCTGCTGGTTATGATGGATTATGCCAAAGGCGCCCTGCTGTTAGAAGATGAAGTTGACAAGGAACGCGGTATTATTCTGGCAGAAAAACAGGAAAGAGACTCTGTTTCTTATCGAACCTTTAAAAAAAAGTTTGCCTTTGAACTTGCCGGATCCCTTCTGACAAAGCGGTTTCCCATCGGTATTGCGCCGGTCATTCAAGGGGCTGACAAAGATCTGCTCAAACAGTTTTATGATGCCTGGTACCGGCCTGACAATATGGTTCTGGTCATGGTGGGGGACATGGATATCCAGATGGCACAGGACCTTATCCAGGACCGTTTCACCGCTTTGTGCCCGCGATCTTCCGGGACACCGCCTGAGCCGTCCGACATCAAATGGACCCCCCATAAAGGGATAAAACCCTTTTATCTACATGAGCCGGAAGCCTCTAAAACGCAAATCACCATCGAGCGCATCACATATACCGACAGTGAAAACCAGACCCTGGACAACCTTAAACAGGAACTGGTCACGCATCTGGCCGATACCATCCTTCAAAACCGCCTGTCCCGCATGATCAGGCAGCAGACAGCAGATTTTTCCGCTGCATCTGTATATTCGGGCACTTTTTTGCAGCACATTTCCATGGCTGCCATTACAGCGGACAGCAAGCCTGAAGACTGGGAAACCAGTCTTGTTCAGCTGGAAAAAATGCTGCGCCAGGCCCTTGTATCCGGGTTTACACAGCAAGAGCTGGACCAGGTCACAGCGGATTTTATCTCTCAACTGGATGCTGGTGTCAAACAGGCAGATACCCGTAAAACTGCCCGGATTGCCAGATCCCTTCTGCAATCCGTTCAGGATAGAAAGCTTTTTTTGTCTCCGCAGCAAAAAAAAGATCTGCTGCTGCCCTTTATTGAACAACTGTCCCTGGACCAGGTAAACCAGGGATTCAAAGATTCGTGGAAATCTGGCCACAGGCTGGTTCTGGTTACCGGTAATGCACAGATTGCATCTGCTGCACCACAACAAACAATTTACAACATATTTATGGAAAGCCGGCAGCAGCCGGCCAATCTGTTTATCCCGGCAGCAGCCAGAGACTTTCCCTATCTTCCGGTTCCCACAAAACCGGCCCGGATAACACGCCACCAAAAAAATGTGAATGCCCTTGGCATTGTCCAGATCGATCTCGATAACCACATCCGCCTCAATCTGAAACAAACCGATTTCCAGGAAGGACAGTTCCTGTTCAAGGTGGTTTTCGGCAAGGGCAGGGCATGCCAGCCCCCTGATATTCCAGGTCTTTCTGACATCAGCCAGCAGACCATCCGCCTGAGCGGCCTGGCCGGTATGGACCCGGATCAGCTGAAACAGGCCCTGGCGGGCAGGGATGTCAGCATCGACTTTTCAGTGGGGGAATCCTTTTTCTCCCTGGAGGGGCGGGCAGATCCTGAAGAAGCTGCACTGGTGTTTCAGCTCATCTATGCCCATCTGGCTGACCCTGGTTTTCGTTCTGAAGGACTTGCACTTGCCAAAACCCAATACCGTCAGATGTATGACGCGTTGAAACGGACACCTAACGGTGTCATGCGTATCCATGGCAACCGGTTTCTGGCAGAGGGAAATCCATTGTTCGGCATGGCCCATCCTGATGCAGTGGATCAGATCACACTAAGGGATGTCCGATCCTGGCTACTGCCCCATTTTGCCAATGATGCGCTTGAAATATCCATTGTTGGCGATTTTGAATCAGATACGGTGATATCACATGCCCTTGCCCATCTGGGCGGTTTTACCGCCAGAAACAATACCCAGCCGGGCTGTTTTCCGGAGCCGGTGGCATTTCCCAAAGGGGAACAGCTGCATCTGACCCTGGATACGAAAATAGAAAAAGGCATGGTGCGGATGGCCTTTCTTACGGATGATTTCTGGGATATCCAGCAGACCCGTGGGTTGTCCATATTGTCAAAGGTGGTTTCCGAACGTCTGAGAAAAATTGTGCGTGAAAAACTCGGGGCAGCGTATTCTCCCTATGTTTACAACCAGCCGTCCATGGTCCATGACGGATACGGCATCCTGCAGATGGTGGTGCCGGTGTCACGGGATAATTTTGCTCTGGTGGAACAGACAATGCAAGATATCGTCACAGATATTGCAGCAGACGGGGTGGCCCCAAAAGAGGTGGAACTGGCATTGAATCCTGTTCTCAGTCAGATTAAGGATCTCGTAAAGACCAACCCCTACTGGCTGAATTCTGTTGTGGCAGATTCCATGAACCATCCAGAAAAACTGCATTGGGCAAAAACCATTTTAGACGGTTATGCTTCCATAAATGTTGACGTGCTGACAGGATTGGCCAAAAAATACCTTGACCTGAACACCGCAGCCTTCATCCGAATTCAGCCGAAAAGCTGGTGAAAAGAATGGGGGCAGGGCTATGATTGATATTGCCGGGGCGGGCTTTCCACCTGTTCGGTGACATTGTTGCGCAGATAATAGTCCAGATCGAACAATTGTTTGAAACTCAAATCCTTGAACTGTACATGCCGTTTGCGTACCTTCATGGAGCTGAAAGAGGGGGTATTGGTTACTTCATAATCATTTACTGTTTTAAAGGGAAGATCCCCCACATAATACCCCATGCTGCTTAAAAAAACCGTTTCTTCCGGGAGCTGGTCATCCTGTTCGTCGGTATTGCTGGTATCAATATATTTAAAAGACAGCCCCCCCATGCTGATATCGATAATCTGGCCAAGTTTTCGGGATTTGGGACTGATGGCGGCATAGGCTCCTTCAGTTGCTTTATACCGCTTGTTTTTCCTTCTTTCAACTGTCCTTTTTCTGCCAACCATAAGAAGGTTCCTTGTCTATTTTTGGGATATTATTGTTTGATTGTTCAGGGTTATATATATTTTTTAAAACAATTTTTAATGTTTAATGCAATAAATATGCCCCTTTCAAGCTGTACCGGCTTGAATCTGCAATCATTTGCAATACCGCCCATTAGTCCGATGATAGAAAAAGCTGAAAACATATGCGCTCCATTTTTTTGCCGTCACGAGCAATGGGCATAAAGGAAAATAAAGTAATAAAAAATGGTATATTTTTCCATACTATTGGATATATTTTTTCCATTTTCTCCTTTATGTGTCTGTTTCATCCGGATCCGCCAAAAAATTTTCCCATGCCGCCATGCATGCTGCATAGCCAAACCCTCTGTAGCGCAGAAAATTCATGGCTTTTTTCTTTTGTGTTTCCAAATCAAGATGCTGCCATTGTCTGTGTTTGAAACCAAGGGCTTTTTTTGCCATATAGCTGTCTGCATAATCTGTGAGCAGCGTATCACATATTTGGGAGGATATGCCTTTTTGTTTCAGTTCATATCCCAGGGCAAATTTTGATTTTGGATTGTATCGTTTGCGGTGTTCAACAAACAGTCTGGCAAAGGTTTCATCATTGATGTATTCATAGTGTTTCAGTTGATCAATCACTTTGAGAATGGCTTTTTCATCAAATTGTTTTTTGTGCAGATGGTCTTTGACCTCTTTTTCACTGCGGGGTCTGTGTCCCAAGTATCGGACAGCCAGGTCCAGTGCTTTTTTTACATCACTATCCAATGAATCAAACAGGCCCATGGGAAATTTTTTTCCAGTTGATGGTAAGGGTTGCAAGCTTTGCGCCACTGGTCTCATGAAAAAGTGTGAGTATCCGGTCCAACCGAATGTGATTCCTGGCGGCCACGGCTGAATAGGGCAGTGTCATCTCCTGAACAAATGCCTGTTCTGTTTTCATTTCAGGGTATGCTCTCCAGCA
>Ga0102943_1002028_pt1 | contig 12091 bp, 11 predicted proteins | sample SalPonC_black_MG_FD_78174 | JGI IMG/M metagenome (GOLD analysis project Ga0102943, IMG submission 78174) | Salt pond soil microbial communities from South San Francisco under conditions of wetland restoration - Salt Pond MetaG... | ecosystem: Environmental > Aquatic > Marine > Intertidal zone >...
GGTACAGCATGGGGATTTTAAAATTGATAAAGCTGCGCCGTCTGTCCCGGAAAGGGCCGTCCCGGTATACGCGGGAAAACGTAGGTGCATCGGGGCGAGCGGGCTGAATCTGGAAAGCCGCTTCCACCGTGGAGTCTACGGCGAAAATGTCCGTGTTTATGTCCCAGGGACCATCGGACTTAAGGGACAGATCAATCCTTTTTCCTTCCAGCAAGCGCGTAACTGCCTGCTCATCCAAAGCCAAACCGAAAGACGTTGTCCGGGGCTTCGAAACGGGCGGCAACGACTATCTCAAAAAACCCTTCAGCATCGAGGAACTGCTGGTACGAATGAAGGTGCTGCTCAATGATAAGCGGCTCCTGCCAAAAGGGCCGCCAACCCCCAAAACTTTCCGGCTGGGCCGGTATACGCTCGATATCAAAAAGCGCCGGCTAAGCCTCGACCGGAAAGAACACACCCAACTGACTACCCGTGAAGCCGATCTGCTCCAGCTCTTCTGCCTCAACCAAAACGAACTGCTCCGCAAGGAAACCATCCTCCTCCAAATCTGGGAAGACGATGCCTTTCTCAACTCCCGCAGCATGGATGTCTTCATCTCCCGCCTGCGTAAATACCTGAACCGCGATCCGGATGTGGAGATCGTCAATCAGCGGGGCGTGGGGTATAGACTGGTGGTGCATGGGAGGGAATAGGCAGTCGGCAGTTCCGCGCTGACAATTATACCTTTACAGTGAAGATGTAAAGGAGAATTTTTCCCAGAGGAAAGACAGTCGACAGGAGAGGCTGACCGGGAATAACAGTACACTCCTCAATCAAAATACCGGTAGCGCCGGAAACAGCGGAAAGCCCACCGGAAGAATAGCTGTGCCCCGGATATCCCTGCCAGGATCAGAAAAATGATGAGAAAAAAGGGGATCAGATCGGGGACGGCGCCTGTGTGTTGCAGCATCACCGGTCTTGGTTTTCGTGAAAAGACCTATTGTATTCTACATCGCTAATTTCCAGCCGGTACCAGGTGAAGTCGCCTTCATCCAGCTTCCAGGTCACTGCGGCGCTGGCAGGGACGCGGATGCCTTCAAATTCCCGGGACTGGCCCGTCCGGATAAACCAGGTTTCCAGTGTAAATTCCCCGCCCCGGTCGTAGTAGCGCTCTGCCTGAAAGCTGACAACTTCTCCTTTGGCATTGAAGCGAAAGAGGCCGGAAGCGCTGACACCGCCGTGGGTCATTGTCGCTTTAGCCGTGGAGGAGTTAACGGGATCCCAGGTGATGTAATCGCTTATTGCGGCCGTCGGATACCAGACTATTTCCCCCAGATAGCGCAGCAGCGTACCCTGATCGGTCTGCTCTCCACTGGCATCGGCGACCGGGAGAAGCGACAACATTTTGATGAGCATATGTCCCCGCCCGTTCTGATATTTGTCTCGCCCCGCAATGTGCAGCAAGCCCGCATCGATCTCTGCCTGCCAGATGAAGCCCGGCGGGTAAACCCGCACGTATTGCTGGGCCTCTACCGGCATCCAGTTGCTTCCGGGTTTGGTGCGCAGCTTCCCCCTCTGCCGAAAGTGGGCCGTCCGGATCAGAGGCTGACCCACTGCGCCGGATGCTCGCAGCCAATGCTGCACAGCCACGGGCAAATCCGTCAGCATCTCATCAGTCATTTTGCTGGTGGGAGGCGCGTCCATCTCAGCCAGCAAAGTCTCTACTTCCCCGGCTACCTGCTCATCAAAACGCCAACTTCCATAGGCCAGCACCACAGCCGCCAGAATGATAACATTAGCAACCGTGCCCGCCTTGGCGTCGGGCCAGTACAGTATGATAAGCAGTTGAGAAAGCAACATCCCGCCTGTAGCGGCCATCCACCACCATTCTTTCTTAGCCAGATAGCCCGCAGCGGCGGTCAGTAATATCAGACAAGCGATTAGCCACAGTATGCCTACCGCCTTCGGCCAGGCGCCGGTGAGGGACAGCAGCGTTTGCCCACTTAGTTGCTCCACCTGCGCCATCCCCCACTCCTTGACAAAGCCCAGCAGATGAATAGATGCATGAATGATGATGATCAGTGCGAAGAGAATGCGTAACATGCCGGTTTCCTTTTTCTAAAAAAAATAAACAGAGCGCAGGAACGCAATGATATTTATCATACTGATGCGGTCTATTCCCTCGGGTTTTTTACTTAAAAACTTACTATTCTCCAATGTAACCGCTATGGAAGGCTTTGTAACACGGGGACGGAAAGGCTGAGCTACGCTCCGCTTTGCAGTTCTCCCGGCCTCCAAATCACCGAGCCGTCAATCCTGCTGCTTCAGGTAGTTCTCCGGAATCTGCTCCAGCGGCCTGATGCGGATATTGCGGTAGAACACCTCGGCGCCTTCCGACTGTATCTGGATTTTACCTTCGGCCAGCGGAGAGAATGTTTCGCCATTTCCGGACTGCCGCAGGTTGAACAGCACCATATTCCGCACACCGTTGACGAGATGTACGCTGGTATCGCCATGACAGAAAAGCTCGAGGGTATTCCACTCACCGGTAGGTTTCTCCGTGTCGGGATATTTGATACAATGACGTCCGGTTTCGTTGTAGGGGCTAAAGGTGCGCATCGGCGCTCCGGTATGGTAGCGGTAGCTGCTGTCGAGTGTAACCGTGGCGGGAATATCGGCGATGGCGCCGGCCACTCCCCAGTAATCGCCGCAATCGCCCTCCTGCACCTGCAGTTCGTGGGAGCGCATCCAGAAGGCCCCGCCGGCGGCGTGAGGTCCGACTGCGTGGTAGAGCACGCCGCTGTCACGCTTCGCCTTGTCGCGCGGCGGCCAGCGCTTTTGCCCCCACTTAAATTCCAGCTTGAGGTGATAGTCCTGAAAATCATCCGCTGTCGAAATGCCGCCCCAGATCTGGCCGGAGATCCGGATCGCGGGAGCGCCGCCCTCCTCGACTACTGTAAAGACCTGCATCGGGTCATAATTCAGGCCCATAGCTTCCTCCTCAAATCGTGTCAGGCTGTCGGGAATCTCAATCCCATCGTGGGGCGGCCCCAGGTAGGTGTCCCAGCCGCTGAGGTCGCTGCCGTTGAACAGCGATGTCCATCCGGTCGCTTCCTCATAGGGGACATCCCGGCACCCGGCAATAAATAAGGTGAGCAGGAGCACGGAAAGAATAGCGCGCTTCATGTTTTTTGTCTGTTTTGATGAGTCGGCTTGCGCCAAAAGTTGACAGCACTGAATTTAACTGTTTTTTGGAGGAAAATAGGAAAGAAGAAAAAAAGAAGAGGAAATTTCACCCTGTGCAATGGTCACTTCGTGAATTCCACAGAATTAACCCGGATTATTCATGGCAAGTCCATGGATAATGACGACAAACGATTGAAAATCAAATATTTTCAATCATTTGTGTCAGGGTTAACCCTGACCATTGCAAAATTTTGCAATTCGTTAGCCCTTCGGGCGGAAAATTCCTTGTGAATTTTCCGGGTTAATCCAACCCGAGCTAAGGAGGGACGGGCACGAAGCATAGAAACCTAGTACACAGTGTACTAGCTTTCTATCACCGCCTCAGTAAATTGCTTTCCTGCGAGGACCGCTTCCGGGGCGGTCGCGGAAATATCCCGTCGAGCAGGGAGGCCGGCAGCCTGGGTGGAAGCGACTGCAACCGGGGGAGGAGGAAAGGCAACCTCGAAAGGGAGTCGGAGTTGTCAGGAACAAATCCGGAGGAGTTCTCAGAAGGTGAAAGGGAGGACCAGTTCACCGGCTGAACCGGCTCCTTTTCCGCCCGCCACCAGGCCCGTCGCCAGCGTAGCTTAAGTTCCCGCTCAGAGAAGAAGACGGAGGGCTGAACGAAAACCGGATTGACCCACAGCGCCGCCTCGGAACTCCGGGGGCTGCGCCCCTCCCCGGCGCGGGGAACGACGGCCAGCGGCTGGGAAAGTAAGGGTAGAAACGGGAGCAGCAGAACACTCAACAAAAACCATCCTCTTTTCATGGCGCTGGAATTTTTGGTTTTATTGACGGAGTGAACTTGAGTCACCCCGTCAATAGCGGGAAAAAGCCGGCTACCTGAAATTGCCCCCAAGCAGCCGGCATCATGACGAAAATTGTGAAAACGGAATTACTAACTTGCTTTATACTGCAGGAAATCAATCGCTATTCAACCTGTTTTAAGCATTACCAATTTAAATGATAGTATAACTATTGAATAGACATGATACCGCACGATTTTGTTCGTGAGAAAAGATCATGACGAAGAGACAGGCGTCCTATCCTTTACAAACGCAGCGTATCCCCATGGATTTGCTGGGCTTGCAGCAGACGCTGCGTCATTTCCTCCACGACAGGCTGGTACGATTCCTCATCCGCCAGGTTATTCATTTCCCAGGGATCGGCCTGCAGGTCGAAGAGCTGCATCTCTCCAGCCATGGGATACACGATCAGTTTGTGCTGTTCGGTCCGGATCATGCGGCAATACTGTTCCCCGGCGCGGTGGTTGTAATAGGCCCCGTAGATCGGAGCCGGACGGTATTGCTCCGGCTGGAAGATGAGCGGAGCGATGCTTCGGTAGGCTACAGAATCGGGCGGCGCCAGGCCGGCCAGCTCGCAGGTGGTAGCGAAGAGGCTGTTGAGGTATACCGGCGAGGCATTGGTTTTCCCCCGCGGAATACCTTTACCGGCGAAAATCATAGGAATGCGGATGCTGTGCTCGTAGAACGATTGCTTGCCCATCAGTCCGTGTTCGCCCATGGCCAGGCCGTTATCAGCCGAGAAAACAATGATGGTATTCTCCGCCTGCCCCGAAGTTTCCAGCGCATCGAGCAATCGCCCGATTTGGGTGTCGAGATGCGTGATAATGGCGTAATATTCCCTGAGCTGTACGCGGATAGCTTCCTTGGTACGTGGAAAGGGAGCCAGACGCTCATCGCGCAGCTTGTACTTGTCGTAGCCCATCCCGAAGGGATGCTCGGGCAGCAGGTTGGGAGGGATAGAGACCTCATCGAGGGCGTAGCGTTCCAGATATTCCTCCGGCGCCTGTCGCGGATCGTGCGGTGCGTGATAGGAGACGTACATAAAGAAGGGCTGCGCCTCACGGCCGGGTCGTCGCTGCAGAAACTGTATCGCTCCCTCGGTCCACAACTCGGAGCTGTGGGCGATCCCGCCCGGCGTTTCTATCCAGTGCCCCAGTTGACTGCGGTCCTCGGGCGCCCAGGCATTATCTGGTGCAGGGCGGTTATAGACACTGTCGGTAGAATGAATCATCCCCTGCAGCAGATAGGGATTCCAGGCTTTGATATCCATCGTATCGGAGGGATGAAAGGCGGCGCCCAACCCGCCCAGGTATTCAAAGGATCGCCGCAGTGCCGCTTCACCGTTGTGCCACTTGCCGGTCATAAAAGTTTCGTAGCCGGCCGCGCGGAAGGTCTCGCCCCACAGTGGGTACCCTTCCAGCTGCGGCGACCGGATACTATGAATGCTGCGCCCCGTATTCAGGACAGCCCGGCTAGCGACACATACCGCCGGAGTAAAGGCGCCCTGTATAAAAGCATGGGTGAAGGCCAGGCCGCGCTGCGCCAGCCGGTCCAGGTTCGGCGTCTCGATAACCGGATTGTTGAGGTGATGAATGCTGCGGTACATCTGATCATCGGTGAAGATGAACAGGATGTTGGGCGGGCCTTCGGGTTCCGAAGATTCGGAGGCGCAGCCCATGAGTAGCAGCAGGAAAAGGTAGTAGATACAACGATTCGTTACGGGTTTCATTTCGTGGTGTTTTTGGGGAAAATAAGGAAAAATGGAAGTTCCTGGGTGTTGAGTTCTCGAGTTCTTCCCCGCCTCTCCTTCGCCGGGTTGGACAAAAGTTGATGCGCTCGCAGCCGTTCTTACGTGGCATCTGGGTAGTAAAGCTTGCAGAGGAATTTTCGCCGACGTGAAAATGAGCCCGGAGCATCACGTAGAGCGCGCCGGACTAAAAAAGGACAGCCTTGCGAGCCCTGAACTTTGCGTTCTTTGCGCCTCTGCGTGCCGCTTATTGTCAGCCTTGCGCGCCATGCTTACAGGAGGCCCCACGCAGAGACGCAGAGGGCGCAGAGCAAATAGCGCGCCGGACTAAAAAGGACAGCGTGGCGAGCCCTGAACTTTGCGTTCTTTGCGCCTCTGCGTGCCGCTTACCGTCAGCCTTGCGCGCTTTGAACTTTGCGTTCTTTGCGCCTCTGCGTGCCGCTTATTGTCAGCCTTGCGCGCCATGCTTACAGGAGGCCCCACGCAGAGACGCAGAGGGCGCAGAGCAAATAGCGCGCCGGACTAAAAAAGGACAGCGTGGCGCGCCCTGAACTTTGCGTTCTTTGCGCCTCCGCGCTTCAGTTGAAGTACTCTTTAATTTTGAAAATATCAGAGTAAGGCATAAAGTGGATGCTCGTCTGGTTGACTTTCTCTTCGAACCGGCCTTCTTTAGTGATTATAAAGGCTCTTTCCGGTTCATAATCAGAAATATAGCTTCGGAGGGATTTGCTAATCTTCGGCTTTTTAAGCGTACTGTATTTGACTTCCACTGGAGTAAGTTGGCCGGGGTAATCTATGATGATATCCACCTCTGCTTTATCCTTGGTGCGCCAAAATTTTAGATTACAATTTTCCCTTATGAACAAACTATACAGCGTATTAAAAACCAGATTTTGAAAAATAAATCCGAAGGCAGGCGTATCAAAATCTTCAAAGAGGTTGTTTCTCAAGTAGTTGCATAAACCTAAGTCTACAAAATAAGAACAAGGCGATTTAACGATCTCTTTTAGCCGGTTGGTGAAGTAAGGCGTGCTTTCCCGAATAATGAAGGTTTTTTCCAAATACCAAAGGTAGTCCTTTACGGTATTGGCCGATACGTTGACATATTGCGACAACTGATGGTAATTCACCGGGCGAGCTGTTTGTTGAGCCAGTATGCTTACCAGTTTTGAATAGGCGCTAACATGGTTTACAGGAAGCAATAAGTTTACGTCCCTGTAGAGATAACTTTGGATGATTTCAGCAATCATGTCCCGTTTTTCAGATTTACGTTTTTCAGTTATCACGGCGGGATAGGCGCCGTAGAGCATGTATTCATCCAATAGCTGTTTGCTTTGTTCTGTCTCTACTTCAAAGTACATAGCCAATCGGTCCGAGTACAGGTAAGAGGTCTTGTAATCCACGAATTCAGGAAAAGTCACCGGCAATAACTCAAACACTTTTTTTCTCCCGGCAAGAGATTCAGCAATTTGTTCTTTTAATTCCAGTGAGCCTGAACCGGATACCACTATCTTTGCACCAATACCCAGATCATAGATTCCTTTTAAAAAAAGCCCGGCGTTTACCTTCCTCTGAATTTCATCAATAAATACTACGCCTTCGCGTTCGCCGAATTCCAGCTTGATTCTGTTGATCAATTTTTCCTGGCTCTCAAAAACAGTTTTGTCTCTTTCTACGTCCAGGTTGAAAAAGAGGGTTGACACATTATCCTGAATCAACTCCTCTTGCAACATTTTCAACAACGTGCTTTTCCCCACCTGCCTCGGACCGATAACCACGGTGATCTCCTTTTTGGAAAGGTGCCGGCGTAATTCTGGAAAAATATATCGTTTAATCATCCCGGGCTTTTTCACAAATTAAGCTTTATTTCAGAATAATCGGGTTAAAATAATTAACAATTTCAGAATAATCGGGTTAAAACTAATTAAAATGGATAAAAAACCTGTAGTTCTGTCCATACTCACCCTGGGCTTCGTTACACAGAGAGTCGAAGAGGATTACAAAAAGTTGCGCAACTCAGGCAAAAGGATACAAAGGTTATAGCATGGCGTGCTGACATGAGTGGAGGACGTGAAGAGGGTATTTGCTGCGCGAATATTCTTTGCCGCACGCAAAACTCGCCAAGTGCGCAGAGCATGAAGCGTTCCATGCCGGTGTGAACGGATCGCGCGAAGAGAGTAATTCACTTTGCGCCCTCTGCGCCTCTGCGTGCCGCTTACTGTCAGCCTTGCGCGCCATGCTTACAGGAGGCCCCACGCAGAGACGCAGTGGGCGCAGAGTAAATAGCGCGCCGGAATAAAAAAAAACAGCGTTGCGCGCCCTGAACTTTGCGTTCTCTGCGCCTCTGCGTGACGCTTCCCACCAGCATAGCCGCCCTTTGCGCGCTACGCGCACAGAGTGATGCCCCACGCAAAGACGCAGTGGGCGCAGAGCAAATAGCGCGCCGGAATAAAAAAAAACAGCGTTGCGCGCCCTGAACTTTGCGCCCTTTGCGCCTCTGCGTGCCGCTTTTCAACAGCATAGCCGCCCTTTGCGCGCTACGCGCACAGGGTGATGCCCCACGCAGAGACGCAGTGGGCGCAGAGCAAATAGCGCGCCGGAATAAAAAAAAACAGCGTTGCGCGCCCTGAACTTTGCGTTCTCTGCGCCTCTGCGTGACGCTTCCCACCAGCATAGCCGCCCTTTGCGCGCCCAAGAATTCAGATGATCATCCCGGCGCCCATAGTTTCATTGGTGCCCTCGTCGACGAGGATGATACTCCCCGTGATGCGGTTTTTGCGGTAGCTGTCGAAAAATAGTGGTTTGGTGGTGCGGATAACGACGCGGGCGATATCGTTCATGCCGATATTTTTGTCCTCCTGATTGCGGTGCAGAGTATTGATATCGAGTTTATAGCGGATATCTTTAATGATGCAGCGCGCCTCCTTGGTGGTATGCATAATGGTGTACTTGCCGCGCAGCTGAAGCGGGCGTTCATTAAACCAGCAGACCATGACCTCCATATCCTGGCTCACCTCGGGATGGTTATTTTCGCGGACGATCATATCACCGCGGCTCAGGTCGAGGTTGTCTTCCAGCAGGACGGTGACAGACATGGGCGGGTGAGCTTCTTCCAGTTCTCCGTCGGAGGTGTCGATGCGGGCGATGCGGCTGGTAAATCCCGAGGGCAGCAGCAACACTTCGTCGCCTTTTTTCATAACGCCACCGGCGATGCGGCCGGCGTAGCCCCGGTAGTCGTGGTATTCATCCGTATTCGGACGAATGACGAACTGCACCGGAAAGCGGGCGTCGATGAAGTTGTGGTCACTGCCGATGTGGACGTTTTCCAGGTAGTACAGCAAGGTCGTACCCCCATACCAGGGCATTTTTCCCGACTTTTTAACTACATTATCTCCTTTTAGCGCGGAGATCGGGATGAAATGCACATCATTGACGTCGAGCTTGTAGGAGAAGCGTTCGAAGTCGTCCTTGATTTCCTCATAGACCTCCTCGCTGTAGTCTACCAGGTCCATCTTATTGATACAGACGACCAGGTGAGGAATTTGCAAAAGGGAAGCGATAAAAGCATGACGACGCGTTTGTTCCAGCACGCCCTTGCGCGCATCGATGAGGACCAGCGCCACGTTGGCGGTGGAAGCGCCCGTCACCATATTGCGGGTATATTGGATGTGCCCCGGCGTATCGGCAATGATAAACTTGCGGCGCGGCGTAGTGAAGTACCGGTAAGCCACGTCGATCGTGATACCCTGTTCACGTTCCGCTTTAAGGCCATCGGTAAGCAGGGCCAGATTGACCTCCTCTTCGCCGCGGCGCTGGCTGGAAGCGGTAACCGCCTCCATCTGATCTTCGAAAATCGACTTACTGTCGTACAGCAGGCGACCGATGAGGGTGCTTTTCCCGTCGTCAACACTGCCGGCTGTGGTAAAGCGCAGCAGTTCCATATTTTGATGTTCCACGAGTGGATGAATTTTCTTGTTAAAAAAGTAGCCCGCTTTCGCTAAAAGCCGGGACGGATTAGAAATAACCTTGCTTCTTGCGGTCTTCCATCGAGGTCTCCGAGCGCTTGTCATCGGCGCGGCCGCCGCGTTCGGTGACGCGGGCGGTAGCAACCTCCTCGATAATATCGTCGATGGTCGTCGCGGTAGACTCCCAAACGCCGGTACAGGTCGTATCGCCGATGGTGCGGCAGCGCACATCCATCTCGGTGATAGAGGCTTCCTCCTCCGGCTTCTTATTGATATACGGCGAATCGGCCAGCAGCATGCCGTCGCGGCGGAACACCTTGCGGCGATGGGTAAAATAAAGATTGGGGAGTTCTACTTCCTCGGTTTTAAGATACATCCACACGTCGAGCTCCGTCCAGTTGCTGATGGGAAATACGCGGAAGTGCTCGCCGTAGTGCTTTTTGCCGTTAAAGAGGTTCCACAGTTCCGGGCGCTGGTTTTTGGGATCCCACTGCCCGAATTCGTCGCGATGGGAAAAGAAGCGCTCCTTGGCGCGGGCTTTTTCTTCATCGCGGCGCCCACCGCCCAAGGCGGCGTCAAACTTACCCTTTTCCAGAGAATCGAGCAGCACGGCGGTCTGCAGGGCGTTGCGGCTGGCACTGTAGCCTCGCTCCTCGGTCACCAATCCCCGCTCGATGGCTTCTTCAACCGAACCGACGATGAGCTTGGCGCCCAGGCGCTCGACCAGGCGGTCCCGGAATTCGATGGTCTCCGGAAAGTTGTGCCCCGTGTCGATGTGCAGCAAAGGGAAAGGAATGCGCGCCGGCCAGAAGGCCTTCATCGCCAGATGCGTCATCAGGATGGAATCCTTGCCGCCCGAGAAAAGCAGTACGGGATTTTCAAACTGCGCCGCTACCTCCCGCATGATAAAGATCGACTCCGACTCTAGTTCTTTGAGGTGGTTGAGATGGTAGTTCATATTTTTTCGAATACTTTTTGCTTTGAAAATTGTACATTCCTCTGCCCTATCCGGGTCGCAAGGGCCCGTCCGAGCAACTTATGTTCAGCCTAATGCCCGGCGCACTAGACGGCTGATGCCTCAAATCATAAAAGACCATAACTATCAGCGCACTGTGACCAGTCATCGTTCCCGGCCACCCTGGCCGGTTCCCGCATTACCGGTCTTGACCGGATAGATCGTAGGTCAGCAGCGGCCGGATATATTCCATTATCCGGTGCACCGAGGCTTCAATTTCCAGCTCATCCGTCCGGATTTCCAGCTCCGGACTTTCCGGCGCTTCGTAGGGTTGGTCGATACCGGTGAATCCTTTGATTTCGCCGGCCCGTGCTTTAGCGTACAGCCCTTTCACATCCCTGGCTTCGCAGACCTCCAGGGGCGCATTGATATAAACTTCGATAAAATCTTCCGGACCGATGATTTCCCGGGCCATCTGCCGGATGGCGCGCGTAGGGCTGATAAAAGAATTGATACAAATAACACCGCTGTGCAGATATAGTTTCCCTACCTCCGCAATGCGGCGGATGTTCTCCCGGCGGTCTTCCTCGCTGAATCCCAGGTTCTTACTGATCCCGGAACGAATATTGTCCCCGTCGAGCACCTGAGCGAAAAAACCGGCTTCAAAGAGGCGCCGCTCCAGGTGTTTGGCTATCGTACTCTTTCCCGAGCCCGACAGGCCCGTCAGCCACAATACTTTGCTGTGCTGATTGAGAAAGCGCTCCCGGTCGGCGCGCTGGATCAACTGATCAAATATAGGATGGATGTTCTCGCCCAATGTGAAATGCGTTCTGTAAACGGGTGGTTATAATTTCAAAGTAGCAAAGAAAAGCCTTGTTTGGGTAAAATGAAAATATAAGGCAATTAAATTAGCCGCTTCCTGACAATCGGGTCCTCCTTATAGCCGGGAGGCTAACCCTTTCGCATATAGGCACTTATGATCGAATGGGAATAGATAGAAGTGTTCATGGAAATATTAGCGATCCTGAATTTGACTTGATTGGAGCCAATCTCGGGGTTGCCGGCGCTGCGCGCGGTCCCGCTCATTTTGAGCGGGATGGGGGTCGGGGTGCTGCTGCACCCCTCTTGTGGGGACTCGATCGCTTCGCTCCCTCGCTGTGGGGTGGGTTGGCCGGGGAACGACCCCGGATAATCCCCTCAGCGAGGCTGATACTACTACAAAAATATCACCCCTCCGAGTCAATTCATGAATTTTAAAAATTCGGGATGACTTCTGTTTACCTGGTGAGTACTAGTACACTGTGTATTAAGTTAGTTGACATTTTGAAGCGCCAGATTTTTGTTCAAATCAAGGCGCGGCGGAGCCTCGTAGCCTCAGCTACGAAGGCGAGTACGCAACGAAGAGTTGGGCAAA
>Ga0102943_1002034_pt1 | contig 12076 bp, 11 predicted proteins | sample SalPonC_black_MG_FD_78174 | JGI IMG/M metagenome (GOLD analysis project Ga0102943, IMG submission 78174) | Salt pond soil microbial communities from South San Francisco under conditions of wetland restoration - Salt Pond MetaG... | ecosystem: Environmental > Aquatic > Marine > Intertidal zone >...
ATCTTCTGCCTGGACGCCGCCGAGTTGATCGGGGAGGAACTTTTCCACCGTGTCCAGGAGTTGAGTATCGCCCTCTATGAAATGGGCGCGAAGAAGGTCGCGGAGGCCGGTATCCTGTTGGCGGATACAAAATTCGAATTCGGCACGGACGGAGCCGGGCGCCTTTACCTGATCGACGAGATTCTCACCCCCGATTCCTCCCGTTATTGGCCGAAAGCCGAATACAAGCCCGGCGGGCCGCAGCCCTCTTACGACAAGCAATTCGTGCGCGATTTCCTGGAGTCGCTTGATTGGGATAAGACTCCGCCGCCGCCCAAGTTGCCGGAGGACGTTTTGCAGGGCACGCTCAAGCGCTACATCGAAGCTTATAAGACAATTGTCCTATGAGCTTCCGATCAGCGAAAGTGTCACTTTTTCACCTTTCACCTTCACACCTTCATAACCACAAATAATGCCCGTTTGGTTAATCGAAGTCTTTGCTGCGAAGGATCTGGACAGCAGCTTTATCCTCATACTTTTGATGACGGCACCGGTTTGGCTGGCGATGATCGCCTTGCCGGAGTCGCGACTCGTTCGCTCATTGGCCCAACCCTTTCTGCTGCCGCCGCTCTATTGTATCGTGCTCTTCGTTCTTTTATGGAAATCGCACCAGTCGGCGGTCCTGCCCGATCCCTATGCACCCATCACCTACGAATCGGCGCGCCAGTTCTCCAGGCATCCGATTTCGTTTCTCGCGCTTTTTTGCAACTTGCAAATTCTCAATCTCGTAGCGGGCACGCTGATCTATCAAAAAGCCATGCGTTGCGGAATGCGCGCCCCGGTCGAATTGCTTCTGTGCTGGTTTATTGGGGCGGTCGCGTTAATCCCGTTTGCATTGCGTCTTCTGGTGCGTAAAAAATCACTGGCATGAGCGAGCTGACCGGACTTGGCATGACGGATGTAGCCTCAAGGCCGCGGCACTGGCGGGTTTGGTTGCTCGGTGGGTGTAGTCTCCTGCTCGTCCTGACGGTCGTGCTTTTACGGAACTATCTTTTCGTGAAGGCGGGGATGTTGGAGCCGGATTTTTCCCTGATCCATGACGCTTACGACTTTAATCTGTGGCAGTTGCCGATCGGCCTGCTTGTGATCGCACTGGTTTTCTTCGGACTCGCGACAACTTGGACCGGCTTTCGCAAGCCGCTATATTGCTTCTGCGGGATCTATCTCTTTCTTGCCGTGGATCTCCTCGCATTGCGATATTATGTAACCTACGTCGAACCGGAGCGGCTGGTTCTGCGTAAGGTCCGGCTCGAAACTCCGAAGCTAGCGCAAACAGTGCGCATCCTGCATATTTCCGACATACAAGCCGGTTCCATCGGCGATTACGAAAAGGAGATTTTCGCAAGGATTGCGGCGCTTGAGCCCGACTTGATTTTGAACACCGGCGACTACCTGCAGGAAGTGCCACCGGCGACCTTTGAAAGTGAATTGCCCAAATTGATAGAACTTTTCAGGACTTTGGATCCCGAATACGGGATCTATGGAGTCTTCGGTGATACGGAAATGGAGCTCTACGGAGTGCCGGAAGAATCGCTTGAGCCGCTGGACATACTTTCCTCGGAAACGGTCGAGATCGACACCGGTGGCGGCGTGATTAGCATCCATGGTTTGAGTCTCTATCAATCCAACAAACCGGAGTGGGCCCGGCGAACGGTGGAGCAGTGGCTGGAGGATTCCGGGGATCCAGAGTTCCGCATCCTGATGGGGCATGCGCCGGATTATGCCATGGGTATGGCGGAGCAACCGATCGACCTCTGTCTCGCCGGTCATACCCACGGAGGTCAGGTGCGTTTGCCTTTCATCGGTCCACTTACGACTTACAGCAAGGTTCCGAAGGATTGGGCCCGCGGGTTTCGCCGTATCGGTATTCCCTATCTTAATGTATCGGCTGGTGCCGGTTCCAATCGCCGCCACGGCTTGCCGCCCATCCGCTTTAACTGCCCGACGGAAATGACGCTGATCGAATTGGTGCCGCTGCGCAGCATCCGTTAAAAAACAAACCACCCGACCAGCGCGCAAAGAAAAATAATCAGCAGCACGCTCAGGCTAATACGTTCTTGTCGGGTGAGTCGCATGCCGGTATCGCATCTCGCCTGCCAGTGAAGCTCAAGGTTTGATTTTTCGGACTTTCTGTGTCAGCGTCCGGGGTTTATGAAGAAGGTGCCATTCATTCTACTTTTACCCATTCTGCTTGTTGGTTGCGTCAGCAGCACCCAGCACTCGGAATTCGTAAAAACCATTACGTTTTCCTCACTCCAGACCTTCAGCTACCAACACACGCTGATCACCGGCATGGACTTTCGTGAGTCGGAAGAGCAACTTTTGGAAGATCTCTCCGAAGAGGTCTTGACGGCGGAGTTTACCTCGCGCGGCTTTGATCGGGCCGAGGGTGACGGTGATTTTTTCGTGGTCGCCAAATGGCGAAAGGCAGTCAGCAGCTATCCCGATATTTTCGATAGTATCGACGGGCCTCGGGATTCCCTGAACCGACGGGACAATCCCAGCTACCGCTTCGCCTCCCGGATTCATCTTACGGTTGAGATCTACGAGACCGCGACTGGCGAATTATTCTGGAGAGAGGATCTACCCAATATTTTCGACGCCGTTCAGTTCACCGAGGAGCGCGTCATTGAGTCTCTCCGCCGCGCGGTCGAGGACTTCCCCGAACGCGTCGAGAAAGATCCGAACCTTCCGGATATCGAGTAAGGCGGAAAATTTTCGGGCGGAACGCCTCAAATAAAGGCGGTCAGATCACTTTATTCAGAAAGTTGCCGATCACACCCGCACAGATTTCCGGGTCCTCGAGATGCGGCATGTGGCCGGCGCCATCCAGGATTTCGAGAGTAGCGTCGGGTAGGAGATGAGCCATTTTTTCGGTAATGCCCGCGTATTTGGCGTCTTTACGGCCACCGATCAGCAGTGTGGGCAGTTTGATCTTATGCAGTTCCGGCCAAAGATTAGGGCACTGGCCCTGCCCGAATTGACGTAAGCTGGCCGCGAGTCCTTCGGCCCTGTGTTCTTTGCGGAGGGCCTGCATGGGCTCCCGCCAGTCCGGCCGGATCTTTTTCTGGCTGCGAATCATCGGAGTGTTTTGCCAAAACTCGATAAAGCTATCGACGCCTTCTGATTCGATTCGTTGCGCCAGCTTCTCATCCACTGCCTTGCGCTCTTCGCACGCGGCTTCCGCTTCAATCCCGGGATTGGGGCTGATCAATACCAGTGCGTCCCATTGTCTTGGAGAACTGACTGCATGGAGGAGTGCGGCACGCGCTCCCATGGAATAGCCCAGAAGTATGTTGGGCCTTGAATGCCGGGAGTTGAGTGTTGAACGTTCTTTTTCAACCAAGCGAAGGGTCGCTTCCGGCGTGCAATCGAGTTGTGGGTTCGGTCCGTGCCCGGGCAGATTTGGAAAGTGCCAGTTACCACCGCACAGCTTTGCAAAGGGTGCGAAGTCGGCCCCCCCGCCGGTGAAGCCGTGTAGGGCGAGGATGGTGGTGTTGGCGCGCTGGGTAGCCATGGGTGGCGTCGCCTGAACGGCGACGGGTCATACGCAAGGGAAGGCCCTAGGGTTTTAAGGCCTTAATCGACAACTTTAGCGGAAATGATCTTTTGTTCTTCCACCGGCCGGTCACCGGGGCCCTTCTCGACCTTTTCCAGTTTCTTCACGACGTCCATTCCATCGACGACTTCGCCGAAGATCGTGTGCTTCATATGGAGCCAGGGAGTGGGCACAGTGGTGATAAAGAACTGGCTGCCGTTGGTGCCGGGGCCGGCGTTGGCCATGGCGAGTAGGCCGGGCTTGTCGAAGGACAGATCTCGGGCGCACTCGTCTTCGAAGGGCTTACCCCAGATGGACTCGCCGCCCATGCCCGATCCGGTCGGATCTCCGCCCTGAATCATGAAATCTTCGATAATCCGGTGGAAGATGATGCCGTTGTAGTAGCCGTTTTCGACGTGTGTCGTGAAGTTTTCGCAGGTTTTCGGTGCGACGTCTTCGAAAAGTTCGAATTCGATGCTTCCTTGGGTGGTTTCGAGGGTGACTTTGGACATGTTGGTGTGGTAGGTTGTTTTTAACCACGGATGAACACAGATGAACACGGATCAATTCTCAATCCAGATTATCCGTTTTGATCAGTGGTTATTCTTTTGTGTTGAGATGAGAAATTGTTTCGACGACGAAATGGTCGAGGCTGGACTGGGCCGCCTCGAAGCCAAGCGGTAAATCGAGTTCCTGCAAGGTTTTGCTCGTCATCGGGCCGATGCTGCCGTAGGCGGGCTGCCGGGCACCCTCTTCAAGCGTCAGCGCCGACTTCTGCTCGACGAAAGATTTCACTGTGGACGAACTGGTGAAGAGCACCGCGTCGGCCCCGGCCTTGCGGTAGCGTTCTGCGGCGGGATTCTTTGAGAGGTCGGTCTTCGTGGTCTTGTAGAGCGGCAGGATATCGACGATCGCGCGGCCCTCGGTCTCCAGTCGCCGAACCAGTTCCTCGCGATTTTGGTTTCCGGTGACGACCAGCACCTGAACGCTTTCCATGCCTTCGTCTTCGATCAGTTGGTCGGCAAGCGCGCCGGCATTGGCCTTTTTCGGAACCAGATCGACTTTTAATTTATGTTTTTCGATCTCGCGGGCGGTGGCGGTGCCGACGGCCGCGATCCGCATGGGTCCGAGGCAGCGGATGTCGTCGTAGGCCCGGTAGAACAGATCGAAAAACGTTTTTACGCCGTTGGCGCTGGTAAAGATGATCCACTCGTAAACGGCGATTCCGGCCAACACTTCCGTCAAGCGCTTCTCATCGAAGTGGGGCTTTACTTCGATGAAAGGCAGTTCGATGACCTCGGCGCCGTTCTCCTCCAGCATCCTGGTGAGCTGCCCCGCTTGTTCGCGCGCCCGTGTGACGACGATCCGTTTGCCGAAAAGCGGACGGCCTTCGAACCATTTGGTTTTCGATCGGTGGGCGACCACCTCTCCGATAACGACGATCGCGGGGGCACCGAGACCGGAGCGTTCGAGATCCTCGATGATAGTATCAAGGGTGCCCTGGATGGAACGCTGGCGGTTCAGTGTGGCCCACTCGATGATGGCCACGGGCATGTCTGCCGGCATGCCACCTTCTTTCAACTCGCCGACGATTCGGGCAAGTTGGCCGATCCCCATGTAAATGCAAAGCGTCCCCTTGTTGCTCCCGTAGGAACGGAAATCGATGCTCAAAGTCTGTTTTTCCGGATTCTCGTGGCCGGTCAGAAAAGTAATCGAGGAACTGTAATCGCGATGGGAGAGGGGGATGCCCGCATAGGCTGCCGCAGCGAGCGCGGCGGTCACTCCGGGCACGATTTCGTAGTCGACCTGATCCGTTTCGAGTTCGGAAACTTCCTCACCGCCGCGACCGAAGACGAAGGGGTCGCCCCCTTTTAGCCGAACGACTTGCAGACCCTTGTTGGCACGGTCCACAAGAAGTTCTTCGATTTCGTCCTGTGGGATGGAATGGCGGCCCGAACTTTTGCCCACATAGATGCGCTCGGCACCTTCCCCGGCCCAGTCGAGCAGTTTCGGATTCGCCAGATAATCGTAAACGAGGACATCCGCCTGTTCGATTAACTCACGGGCGCGCACCGTCACGAGTCCGGGGTCGCCCGGACCCGCGCCGATCAAATAAACTTTTCCTTTTTTAGGCATCAGAGTTTCAGGTCATCGAAGATGGCGGTCATCATTGCCTCGATGTCGGGCAGCTTGTTCAGTTCAAATTCGTAAGTCGTGAATCCGATTTTCGGATGATAAATGGAAAAGACCTTTCCGTCAAAATGCGCGCCAACAGGCGTCTGGCAGCCGCCACCCAAACGATGGAGAAATTCCCGCTCAAGGGTCACCGCAAGTTTGGTTTTTTCGCAAAAGAGATTCTCGTATTTCTCAAGCTCGGCCTCCCGGCATTGGATGGCGATGGCTGCCTGTCCCGGTGCCGGAACGCACTTTTCGACCGGCAGTTCGATAAATTCGAGTCCCTCATGGCCGCTGATCTGCAATCGTTCCAGTCCGGCTGCTGCCAGTATCGAGGCGTCGGCGTCACCGTCGACGATTTTCCTCAGGCGGGTGGCGACGTTGCCTCGTATGGTCGTCCATTCTGCGTTCGGATAAAGTTCGCCGACTTGGGCGCGCCTTCGGGGGCTGCTCGAGGCAATAGTAGCCGGGTGCTCGCACGCGTCGCGTTTGACCAGCACGTCGTTGGCTTTGGCCCGGGGTAAATAGCCGGCGATATAAAGGTCCTCGGGTAAGGTGGTCGGCAGGTCTTTCGCACTGTGGATGGCCAGCGTCGCCCGGCCGTCGAGGAGGGCTTCTTCCAGTTCCTTGGTGAAAAGGCCAAGTCCGCCGCGCTTTTCGAGGGACCAACTGAGACGCTCGTCCACCTTGGTCGAGAGCTGCAGTTGCTCGAACCTATCCCCGGGCAGCCTCGCCTTGAGCCAATCCAGCACGAATTCCGTCTGCCTGATGGCGAGCGGGCTCTTCCGGGTGGCGACTGGTATGGCTGAGGACATATTTCGAATCGTAGTAACAAGCATCCTGCTGGTTGAAAAACTTCTGAGTAGCGACAAGCCGGGAGCTTGTCACTACAAACGAAAAGCGGTCGTGGTAAGAGACCGACGACCGCTTGGAATTTCAAATTAGAAATGGCTTAATTGTAAGCAGCCTGAGCGCCCTTGATGTTGCGCTTCTTCACCCAGGGCATCAGGGAGCGAAGCCGTTGGCCGGTCTTTTCGATCTGATGGTTTTGGCCTTCCTTGATGAATTTCTTGTAGTTGGGCAGGCCGTCCTTGTATTCCTTGACCCAGTTCTTGGTGAACTTGCCGGACTGGATGTCCTTGAGGATCGCCTTCATCGCCTTCTTGGAAGAGGCGTTGATCACGCGCGGGCCGGAAATGTAGTCGCCCCATTCGGCAGTCTCCGAAACGGAGAAGCGCATGCCGGAGAGTCCGGATTCGACCATCAGGTCGACGATCAGCTTCAATTCGTGCAGACACTCGAAGTAGGCCATTTCCGGCTGCTAGCCCGCTTCAACCAGTGTTTCGAAACCTGCCAGAACGAGAGCCGAGGCACCGCCGCAGAGAACGGCCTGCTCGCCGAAAAGGTCGGTTTCGCACTCTTCCTTGAAAGTGGTCTGGATCACGCCGGCTCGGGTGCCGCCGATGCCCTTGGCCCAGGCGAGCGCAATCGCTTTGGCGTTTTTCGAAGAACCTTTGAGAACGGCGATCAGAGCCGGGACGCCCTTACCTTCGACGTATTGGCTGCGGACGACGTGGCCCGGGCCTTTCGGCGCGACCATGATGACGTCCACACCCTTCGGCGCCTCGATCAGTCCGTAGTGGATGGCCAGACCGTGGGTGAAAGCGATGGTCTTCCCCTTCTCAAGATTGGGAAGGATGTCCTTTTCGTAAACCTCCGGCTGTTTCATATCCGGCACGGCGAGCATGATGACGTCGGCTTTTTTCACCGCCTCGGCGGTATCGTAAACTTTAAAGCCCTGGCTTTTGGCAACCTTGACGGACTTGCTCTTCGGGTAGAGGCCGATGATGACGTTCAGGCCGCTTTCCTTCAAGTTCTGGGCGTGGGCGTGGCCCTGGGAACCGTAGCCGATGATGGCGAGGGTCTTTTGTTTGATTACTTTAAGGTCAGCATCCTTATCGGTATAGACTTTAGCAGGCATATTTCTTTTGGTTTGATGAATTAGATCCGATTATTGTTTTGTTGCAGTTCAGCCGCGTTTGAGGGCGACATTGCCGGTTCGCGACATCTCGACGATGCCATAGGGTTGAATGAGATTGAGGAAAGCCTGCACTTTGTTGGCGTTCCCCGTCATTTCAATATTAAGCGTCTCGGGTGCGACGTCGATGATCTTCGCCCGGAAAATGTCGCAGATCTGCATGATCTCGGAGCGCTGGCCGGCGCTGGCCTTGACCTTGATCATGACGAGTTCGCGCTCGGTCGCCTGGCCGCTGGAAAACTCGGTGACCTCCACTACATTCACAAGCTTGTAAACTTGTTTGATCGCCTGATCCAGGGCCTCGTCGTCGCCGATGATGGTAGCGGTGATCCGGGAAAGTTTCTCGTCGAGCATCGGACCCACATTGAGCGTCTCGATGTTGAAACCGCGGCCACTGAACAAGCCGGCGATACGGGCAAGGACTCCGAATTTATTTTCGACGAGTATGGATATGGTATGGCGCATGGAAGAATAATTGGAAAATCCGCGCCGCCGGTTGCCGCCTGAGCGGCCCCGTAGCCCGGAAATGGTGGACGGAGAGGGACTCGAACCCACGACCTACTGGGTGTAAACCAGTTGCTCTAACCAACTGAGCTACCCGTCCTCAAAATCAGGGAAAACGGAGAAAATGGGCGGGTGGATGCTTGAATCAAGTCTTAATTTCGCCTCTGGCTAAAGTTTTGTTAACTTTGCGCATTTCTTCGAAGCCTACGACAAATCATTGATTTCTCCCTCGGCATATGTCGTAGTCAGGGCGACGCGATAATGAATAGCAAATCCCTCCGAACCGGAGTAAAATACATACTCGTTGCCCTGACTGCTGCATTTGCCTCTCAGATTGCAGTGGCGCTTGCGGATGTGCGGTATGACGAGCGGATCAACTATATCGCACCCATTTTTGGAATCGCGATCTCGATTACCCTGGTGGGCGGCTACCGTTACTTGCCTGTCATTTTCATCGGGGCCGTTATCCCCGGCGCAGTGGCCAAAGCCGATGTTTTCTCGATCCTGAGTGCGCCGATCGCAGCGGTTGCGGCCGCGGCCATTGCCCGTCGCATTCTGCTCGCGCTACGGGTCGATATTGCGATGGAGCGGGTGCGGGATGCCTTTCTCGTTCTCTTCTGGGCGGCTGCGGTGGCCACTCTGGTCGGCGCATTGTTGCAGTCGGTCTTTCTCTGTAACGGGCCGAATGCGATTCCGTGGCAGGAATTCGTTAACCTGACCTTTTCAAACTGGTTGGCGGCAGCGGTGGGCACGATTATTGTCGCCCCCTTTATCCAGACTTGGGCCAATCCGGTGAGTTTTCGTTTGGGCTCGAAGCAACTACTGGAGGTTTTTCTCTGGTTCGTCGCCCTGATCAGCTTCGGGCATGTCACTTTGAAGAACTGGGCCCCCACGGATACGCTGCTTTATCCCATGGAGTTGGCGATATTCCCCATTATGGCCTGGTCCGCCTTTCGCTTCGGCTTGAGAGGTGCTTCGGCCGGGGTCTTGGCCTTGGCGCTTCTCGCCGGTTGGGAACTCCTTCCGGTGTTACATGGGCAGGAACTGACGATCACCCAGAGTCCCGCCAACGTGTGGGTTTTTGTCGGGATCGTATCCGTCACCTCGGTCTGCTTGGCGGCTGTAATGACTGAGCTGCGGCGGCGGGAGGAACAAATTTCAGAGAACGAACGGCGGCTGCGGGCCTTTACCGAAGCACTTCCCGATATCGCATTCGTCTTCAGTCCCGGCGGTTTGATTCAGGATGTTTTTGCGGCTTCCGATCGAATCTGCGCGAACCACCGGATATTCAACGCCGACAGCGTTCGCGGGAAAAGGATCAGCGATCTCTTCGACGAATCGGTCTGTAAGGGCTTTATTGAAACGATAAATACGGCCCTTCGCAGGGGCCGTGTGAGCACTTTCGAATACTCTCTCAAGTCGGTCGACGTCGGCGAGCATTGGTTTGAGGCCCGGGTGACACCGATGGCAAATGCCAAGGATAAGAACGATCAGGTGGTCTGGGTGGCTTACGATATCAGTCGGCGCAAGTCTTCGGAAGAGGCGATACGCCACCGTGACCGTATCCTCAGGGCGACGGCGCATGCCAATAACTGCCTGCTCACGACCTCAAGTTTCGATGGCGCGGTTAAGGCGGCTCTTTCGGAAATCGGAAGGGCCTTGGAGGTCGACCGCGCGTTTATCTTCGAAGTCTCCGGCGGCGGACACGAGGAGTTTCACAATTTTACCATACGGCATGAATGGCTCAGACAAAACGGGACACCCGGCTTAGTCTCTAACCCCTCGCTTCAGGAGGCTCCGTTCGAGCAATACTGCCCCGGATGGTATGAACTGCTGGTCGATCGGGGAATCGTGAAAATTGATTCGGATACGGGCTCGGACGAGGAGATCGAGACCCTGCAGATTCTCCAGACGCGCGCCGTGCTGGCCATCCCCATGTGGAAGGAGGGGAGTCTTTATGGGTTCTTCGGCGTGGACCATTGTGATGGGCCTCATCTTTGGAATGAAAGTGAGATCAATGCGGTGCGCCTTCTCGCCTCCGGTTTATCCGGTCTCATCATGATTGAAGAGAACCAGGACAATTTGCGTTGGGCCACGGACACAGCCAATGCCGCCAGCGTGGCGAAGGGAGAGTTTCTCGCGATGATGAGCCATGAAATACGCACGCCGATGAACGCGATCATCGGCTATACCGATCTTCTCGTCCAATCCGAACTCGACGAGCAACAATCCGAACATGCGGCTATTATCAAACGCAGTGGCCGCGCGCTTCTGGACCTCATCAACAACATCCTGGACTACTCTAAAATCGAGTCGCGTTCGCTTGAGCTTGAAGCTAAAAAATTCGACCTCGAGCAAATCGTTTGCGAAGCGCTGGAAGAAGTGCTGCCCCAGGCCAAGGACAAGCAACTTGCGGTGGACTACGAAATTAATCCGGATGTCAGGGAGTTTTACATCGGTGACGCCCATCGCTTGCGGCAGGTGTTACTCAACCTGGCCAACAATGCGATCAAGTTTACGAGTAAAGGATCCATCACCATTCATGTTTCGCTCAACGAAATCGACGAGGAAAATGCCGCCGATGTTCTGCACTTTCAGGTCGTCGATACCGGACCGGGGATTCCGAAGGAGAAATACGAAAAGCTCTTCCAACCTTTCACCCAAGTGGATTCCTCGACAACGCGACGCTTCGGTGGAACCGGCTTGGGGCTGGTCATTTCGAGGCGGCTCGTCGAGCGAATGAACGGTAAGATATGGATTGAAAGCGAGTTGGGGGAGGGATCGAATTTTCAGTTTCATGTCAAATTGGGACATGCCGCTTCCATCCCCGGACCGTCGGAATCCGAAGGTGAACTCCTGGCTGAAGATGACGAGGAACTTCTGGAGCCCGAATTCGCCAACGCACATCCGCTGAGGTTGCTCTTGTGCGAGGACGATAAGGACAATCGCTGGGTTATCCGCGAACTGCTTGAGATGCTGGGCTACAAGCCCGACGTTGTGGAGAGTAGTGAAGAAGCTTTGGTTCAGTTGCAAAACCGGTCCTATGATGCCGTGCTGATGGATGTGCGCCTACCGGGACGGAGCGGCATCGAGCTGACGGAAGCGATTCGTTCGGGCGAGGAGAAAGTCGAAAACCCGGATCAATACATTATCGCGGTAACAGCTTACGCCATGAACGAGGACCGGCAAAAATGCCTGAGCGTAGGGATGAACGACTACATTCGGAAGCCGGTCGAAATATCCGAGCTGAAAGAGGCTCTTAAGCGGGCGAGCGAAGCCTCCCGCGTTTGAAACTGCGGGAGGCCCCGATCTATGGCGGAACTGATCGACTTGAAGAAGCTTCTCCAAAGCGCTCACCTGCCGGTTTGCGTCGCCAGATTGCTGGCGCCCGTTTTCGGTCGGCTCACAGGTCTCGCATTTATCAACCGGCAATACAGTCGTTTCCACCGGAACCTGGCTGATCTCGATGACGATCCGCTTTTTTTCTCCAAAGCGCTACGCGCGATTCATGTGCAGTTTGAGATCGAAGCCGATGATTATGAACGCATCCCGAAGTCCGGCCCTCTGCTGGTCGTGGCAAATCACCCTTTCGGTGGGGTCGACGGTATTATTCTTGGAGCTCTTCTCAAGAATGTTCGCCCGGATGCCAAAATCCTCGGGAATTATCTGCTGGCGAAAATGGACGGTATCCGGGGCAGCCTCATTACAGTGGATCCCTTCGAGCACGAGTCTTCGAGCAGATCGAATATTGCCGGCATGCGTGCGGCTTTAGCCCACTTGCG
>Ga0102943_1002035_pt1 | contig 12075 bp, 7 predicted proteins | sample SalPonC_black_MG_FD_78174 | JGI IMG/M metagenome (GOLD analysis project Ga0102943, IMG submission 78174) | Salt pond soil microbial communities from South San Francisco under conditions of wetland restoration - Salt Pond MetaG... | ecosystem: Environmental > Aquatic > Marine > Intertidal zone >...
AATCCCTCAGCCGACCGACGCACCGCGTCGGCTAGAATATGGCCATCAACCGATATGCCGGCTTAGCTCAGTTGGTAGAGCACCTGATTTGTAATCAGGGGGTCGGGGGTTCGAATCCCTCAGCCGGCACCACTCAAAAAACCTATCAAAATCAACGGTTTCGGCTTAACAAGCCCTCTCCTTGAAGATCATTTTCCTAGTCTTTTCGGCTTATAGGGGCAATATAGGGGCACTTTCCTCCAACAAGTGCCAACAGATATCAGGATCGCTTCCCGACTTTTCGGCGTTACCGCTTAGCTCTTTTCTGGCTGTCGCTCGACTCACTCTCTTCGTGTCAATCTTTAGTACGAAGCTTTTCATCCTCCGTGGCTAAAAAAGGAACTTATATCACCGAAAAATCACCGAAAAATCAATCACCGAAAAATCTCTTGCAAAATGCCCAAGAATCGGGTAGCGTTGGAGCTGTTGGCTGGAAGAGTGCAGGTGGGAGTCCGAGAAGTTTTTCTACAACATTCTTTCGGGAGCGCGTTCGCGCATCCGTGCCGGCGATTCTAAGGAATTCTTCTCTCCAAGGTGGAGACAGGTGGACGGCAACGTCCGTAAATTAACGGAGATATGCGATGTCTAAGCTGACTTTGAATAAGGAAACGCTTTTCGAATTAAATGAGACTGAGATAGCCATGGTGGGTGGGGGCTACGGCTCAGAGAATAGTAACTGTTGCACCGAGCCACAGCATTGTCCCGGTGGCTCCCGCGACCAGGATTGTTTTACAGGCGGCGGTGTAAGCTGTAACAATGAACCAAGTTGCGTTTGCTAGGCAACGGGTCAACGACTGTTTTAATCGACGCCATGTAACAAATCAGTCATACGGACCACCAGATGTTATGTAGACTTGGTCCTTACGACTCATTAGTGCCGCAGAGGTCGATTTAAGGAGTAACTTGCGCTCAGACTTGTCGGATACAATTGTATCCGACAAGTCTATTCCTGAACCTTTCAACCATCCGCCCGTTTCAGAGACGGTCTAGTCTTCAGGAAATATGTGAACTAAACCTAATATTCCTCTCGCATCGCCTTTTTCGTCAGCCAGTGTCAAACGCGTTTCGGAATCAAAGTTTCTAGCGTTTTTAAAAAATGAGATGCGCAATCGTTCTAGATCCCGACTGGAACGCAGGGGCAGATGCTGGAGCTGCTTGTAATTTCCGAGTGTCATCGCGCCACGTGGCTTTATCAGTCAACAAAAATTGTGTTCAAATAATGTCACTTATTGACATTCAAAAAAGTGCACTTCTCCGCGCACGGGCATCGGCGCACGGCAGACGTCGCTTGCCCATGATTGAATTGACGTTTGGCTATTGGCGTTCAGATGACGATTGAACTTGCTGCCACGAGCTAGTTAGGTGCATGATTAGACTCGCTTTAGTTGAGATTGAGCGACCCCGAATCCGACGTTTTTAGCTGGTCACGTTTCCGAACATCAATTGGTAAGAATGATATTTGAATCCTTGACCTATTCGAATTATCGTTCTTTAAGACTTGGACATAGCCTTGATCACAAAACAACCGAATTGGCTCAAGTCTGCCACTGAAGACTTCCGTTCGAGAAGATTAGTATCACGAATCATCCAAAAATCAATCAGCTCTTGCGCGGACGTTGCACCAATATTCTTTCTTTTTAAATATTTACGACTGGCGGAACGACGGGGCAATTAACGATGCTCAAACGTACTATTTCTCAGTTAGTGCTTGACTCAAAGACTTCTGAATCTATGCTTCGCGCGCTCGGAACGTCTGTTTTTAGCAGTGGGTTCGATGATAGCCCTGCATTTCTAGGTGGTGCTTCCGGCAAGGCTTTGTTCTTATATGAACTTAGCAAGGTGGATTCCGCTATCCTCTCTCATTGCCAAATTGACCAACTTCTCAATGATATTGCACTGAGCGCATCATCGGCTCGCTCGCTGTCATTCGGGACAGGAGCCGCCGGAATAGGGACGCTGTTTGAGCATATTTTACGACAGGAAGACCACGGCCACGATGGGTCATTTAACCGTAACACGGACCTAATAATCGCTGAGCAGCTTTCTTCACCAGATGCATTCCCAGAGAGCGAATATGTTACTGGGCTAGCTGGGTTGCTTATTTACGCATCACGTCGCAGCTATTGCGGGTCAGGAAAAGCGCTACTCGAAGCTGTTATAAAATGCCTATTTTCTCGCTTATCAACGACTGGGGATGGCTACATTTCCTGGCCGGGTACTCCAAAGGCAATGTATCGCCGCTCAAAGCACACAGCTTCTGGTGAGCCTGTGTTCAATCTTGGCCTAGCTCATGGTGTTCCGGGAATAATAAACGCCTTACTGTCTGCGATGAGCGTCAGCGAACCTCAGCCAGGTCGGCAGAAGTTGTTATACCAAACTGTAGTCTGGCTTTTTGAACAACAGAAAGACCCAAGAATCGACGGTACATACTATTCCTATGAAAGCACGGCAAATGAATACACACGCTTAGGATGGTGCTACGGAGATCTTTCGGTGGCGATTTGTTTAGGGCGTGCAGGTGTGTACTTCTCTGATAAAAAAATCTACGAGGCAGGACGACAGGCAGCATTACGGTCGGCAGAACGTTCAATGCATAAAAGTGTTGAAATTCGCGACACTCATATCTGCCATGGCGCAGCAGGTCTAGTTTTACTCTTTAGCAGCCTGAATGACATCTACCGGGAAAGCAGCTTGGAATGCGCAGCGCAGTATTGGATGAATTTTATCGCAGACCGGTTCATCAGAAGCGGATGCGAAGGTTTTCGAGCTTGGAAACTAACAGGTCCTGACGGGAGATACGGTTACACCGAGAATTTTGGCTTTCTTGAGGGGCTTAGTGGGATCGGGCTGACGATTCTAGCTTGCCATTGGGGCGTGGATAACTGGCTTGATCTCGTATTGCTAGACGAGCCACCCACTTTGGACCAGTGACTATGATTACCGGATTTTTAAATGCCGTTTTTGCGAAATGTTTCACTTAGAATCTTTTTAATGAATCGTGCGGATATCTTTTTTCGACAGCTAGCACGGTACCGTCTTACAGCTAGCACGGTACCGTCTTTAAGGACAGAACAGCATGTATTATACACTGATTCAAAAGTTGCGAGATAGCCGACTGGCTACAGGACTAGAACAGCATGATAAAGTGCAAATAGCTCGCAGCGAGCTTCGTTTTCGAGTACGAGCACATCTCGTCTTGGGCGTTTTCCTGTTAGCAGCCTGTAGCAGCTCTAGCGCCGCAGAGCCCACACTTCTCACGACTGAGCGATCTGCTGAGAATGCAATATCGGTTTCTCAGCTACAGCGCTTAGTATCCCTAGCTAAATTATATGGGATAGCACGCTGGTTTCACCCTTCCGAAACGTCTGAATGCGTCGACTGGGAGAGGTTTTTACTTTATAGCATCACTCAAGCTTTAAGGCAGCCGCAGTCTGAGACCGACCGAGAGTTTCTTACTGCGATCTTTGCACCCGTGACTCAGAGTATCTCATTTGAAACATTCAACAGCAAACGTGTAGAGCCCCAAGATACTCTGACCGAGATCGACGTTATAAGCGCTGACACATGGACGTATTGGCAGCACCTTGGATTTGATACAAGCTTACCTGCGCCTCCTTACAAAAGCGCTAGGGTTGGTGCGGCTGAGCCGATAGGAGGGGAGGCCGTTTTTACCCAGCAGATCTCAATAGAAGATCAGACCAGGATTCAGTTCGATGCGACTTTTGAGGTCTCGGGGGAAAAGGATGTTTGTGGGCGGGCACCTGAGATAAGTCTTTTCGTTCGGGCAATGGACCTAAATCAGCGCGCACTTTCAATCGAGTTCTCTCGTTTGGAGGCGGCTCAGAATCCAACAAACCTTCGAGTTGAATTATTGCCCCCGCCTATGACCTCTGCGATCCTCGTCGGTGGTGTATTTAGCGGGCCAGGAAGTGCAAGAGTAGCGGATCTTAGCTTAGTTGGGGTAAATCGAGATGGGCTTGTAAGCAGCTTGCCTTTAAGTCGAACCATTTTTAAAGACTCTGAACGTCAGCATTCAGTAGATGGCTGGAAGGTTTCGGGCGATGCTTACACCATTGAAACTCCAGAGTCACCGACTTCCGGCTCGCCGGAGCTGTTGATATCGCGCAAGAATTCTGAGCGCGTGGTTGACCCGATATTTGAAGAGGCGCCCGCGATGGGAGCTCATACTACGGTAAGTTTGGAGGGCAGCCTAGAGGCAAAGGTTCCCTTATCGATACTGACTGCGATTCAAAATTCTTCTTGGGACGAGGTGCCGCAGGGAATTCAGAGCCAAAGGTTAAGATATCTTCGTTCTGTCAGACAGCCGGCCGAGGTGGTTAATTCTAACGTCTTGGCATTAGCTTCAGTTATTGAGATTTGGAATTTACTTGAACACTCATACCCCTATTGGGATACAGTAAAAATTAATTGGGAAAAGGAACTCACCGAGGCACTACGTGCTGCCTATGTGGTTGAGTCTATCGATGATATCTGGTGGCTATTAAATTCTTTACCTTCAGAAATCGGCGATGGCCACGCGAATGTCTATCATAATTCTCAGCGCGAATTCACATCGCTCCCTTTTTACATTAATGTTATTGAGGATCGCGCTTATGTCGGTTCGGAAGCACCATCGGGGTCAGACCCGGATCGGTGCGTTAAAGTCGGAGACCGAATAGTAGCGGTGAATACGCATCCGGTAATGAAGCAGATTAGAAAGCTACAAGCGTTCGTGAGTGGGTCAAGACAGCACAAGGAGTATCAGGCAGCCAACTTCTTACTTGGTCGAGCCAAGGAAGGATCAGTAATTGAGCTACTACTTGAAAGCTCGGACGGGGCCGAGGCATCTTGCAACGTTCTGGCTGGAGCTCGAAAAGAATCGCGCTGGGATCATCCTGCAATCGCTAGTTTCGATGAAGATACTATATTTATCGATCTATCTAGACTTCGATACGATCAAATACTTGAGCGGTCTGATGATCTTCAGGCGGCGAATAAAATTATATTTGACTTGCGAGAGTATCTGTCGTCCGATTTCAGGTTGCTTGGCCACTTCTTTAAAGAACCATTCAAGCATCATAATTACCTTACGCCTCAGATCATACGTCCTTCCATGATGCTCGAAGCCCAATTTTATGAAGGGATAAAAGAGATCTCGCCTGCGGAGCCCTTTCTAGGTGATAAGAAAATCATATTCCTGGTTGGCGCCAGCACGATCAGTGCGAATGAAACTCTAATCGAGATTGCTAGCAGTCAAGGGATTGGGACCGTAATCGGAGAAACTACAGCGGGCGTTACCGGAAACATAAATCGCGCGCCTCTGCCTGGAGGGTTTTTCTTCACTTGGACAGGCATGCGATATGAACGGGATTCAGGTGATTTGATACATGGTATTGGAATTCTGCCTGACATTTACGTGAAGATCAGTCCAGCGATGCTGAGTCAGCGTAAAGATGCCTCGCTTGAGATTGCCAAGGAATTATAGTAGGTGAGGGACTGTCGATTTCAGCCAGTCGGTTCGTGTCCGGGCCCTCAAAACGTAGATTAATTCAGCGGTCCGGGAAACTCTATAAGCTAGGAAGAACGATAGAATGAAAATCCCTAAGCAGCTGACCCTTGCACGCAACGTGTCAGCTAGGTATTCCGATTTGGGATTCGCCATATGTAGAATCCCTAGTGTTAGTTCGGATACTCTCAAACGAATCTGGGAATCTTCGCCCGATGGTACCTTCGAACAGCTGATCGAACTCACTCAGGAACCATTAGTAAGAGAGGCGTTATACATTGCGTCCCGTGGCTTTTATGAACGGCTTCCAGCCGGCCGCTCCGGCCTCAGCGATAAAGAGGCGACAAATGCCTTATATACGCTCTATAAATACATCGCACGCATGAGCTATCGTCCAACTCCGTTCGGTCTCTCCGCGGGCGTGTCGTTTCTGTCTATCGAAGACGAAGGCGATATTCGCGTCGCTCCTCAAGAAGTCTGGCGAAAGTATGCTCAATTAGACGCAGGCGTTGCCACAAAAATTGCGTCGGCAATTGTAAGCGCAAAAGGGTTAGATCACGCGCTGCCTTTGAGACGAAATGACAGCCTAGTCGATAAGGGCAAGTATGTCTATTTTTATCAACGTGAAGCTGCACCAGCCGGACACTCGTCCTACAAATATTCTAGAGCGGAAATCGACCCCCCTCTCCGGTTCGTTCTTGCCTTTCCGTATGAAGTCTTCTCCGTGGCTAAGCTCACTGAAGCTCTTTCGGAACATTTCGAAGTTTCCACAGCAGATGCAACCGCTTACGTGATGGAGCTTCACCAAGAAGATATTCTGGCATCACCGGGCTTAGAGTTGATAGGAATCGACAAGCTTCGTGGTTTGAGTAAATTTGAAATCGATCAGCAAATCGATGAGCTTCTCTCGATTCTACGCCGACAAATTGATGATATCCAGCGGTCCGAATTCGGAAATTTACGGCCTTACCAGAAGCTGCAGTCGTCAGTCAGCTCTTTTCTCGGAGAAGACGTTAAAGCTAATTGTGCACAAGTGGATCTTTATGACCAGATAAAGCCTAATACGCTTTGCCGCCGAGATGCAGACGCGTTGAAGAACCTTGGGTGCGTGGCGCTCTCTATCGGCCTGACGGCAAACGATAGCCTATCTTTGTTTAAAGCAGCATTTGTGGGTAGGTATCAGGACGCGCGTGTTCCACTGGCCATAGCGTTAGATCCGCAAGATGGAATAGAATGGGATCTAGCTGGCGAGAAGCTTCCGTCCGTTATTAATAATCTTCCCCGAGATCGCTTGAGCCAAGATTCGGAACCCACGGCGCGAATTCACCCTAAGATTGGCTTAATCTACCGAAAGTTCCTGTTCGCACGCCAAGCAGAAGGGATTGAGATCGAATTTTCGGATCGCGAAATAGCAGAGCTGAGCTCACATAATTCGCTGAGTGCGCCATCACCCGAAAGCCTCGGTGTACTCGCCTCAATTTACGACCACTGCGGTAGTAGAACGTATTGGCTAAGGGAGCTAATCACCGGAAACCCTTATGGCCTGCTTGGGCGCTTTGCTGGAGGATCATCGGAGTTGTGCCGGAAGATGGTGGATTTGAGTTATTCCGACCGTGGGCGGGGTGGAGAGGGGCCGCTCGAGGCGGAGATCGTCCACATCCCGCAGTCGCATCTAGGAAACATCGCCGGTCGGCCGCGGTTTCATAACTTAGAGATCCGGCTTTTAGCCCCAGATTTTTCTAATGATCAATCAGCAATTAATCTTTCGGACCTATTGGTCAGTATTGTTGGCGGAAGAGTCCGATTAGAGTCAAAGCGCCTAGGGCGCGAAATTTCTCCGATCGTACGTAACGCGCATAATTTCTATGGAGGTGGAAATCTCCGACTCTACCGGTTCCTTTGTCTAGTGGCCACCGAAGTGCACGGTTTGTCCGGCAATCTCGGCATTTCTCCGCTTCTTAATATTTTAGGCTTTACTCCGCGGATTCGATATAGAGATTATATTCTAAGCCCTGCCAGATGGAAGCTCAAACGGGATGATATTCAGCTTCTGCACGAGTTCAGCCAAAAGCAATTTGACATTGCGTTTCTTGAACGACTCCGAGACCATTTTCAACTCCCGCGAGACATCCTCATTGCGGATGGCGATCATAGATTACCTCTCAATCTAGATACGTCCCTTTGTCAGGAGATTCTTTTGCGCGAAATTAGATCCCGTTCCGAGCTCTTGTTGGAGGAAATGGTTCCGGATCCGGATCATGTCAGCGTGATTGCTGACGAATCCGGCTTACGCTACCAAAACGAGACTTATTGTGTTTTCCGTAAGTCAGATTTTCCAAGAAACAGAGGAGAGATCGGCGTAGAAAGGGCGCCGCATAAATCGGTTGACCTTCAACCATACTTCTCGGCTCGCCCTTGTACAGAGTGGGCGTATTTTAAGGTCTATATTCAGTCCGCTCGGCAAGACAGGTTTCTCCAGTCCATTTGGCCCTTCATTGAGTCAAATCGCAGTACGTTTGAGGATTGGCACTTCCTAAGGTATCGGGACGATGAAACACATCTGCGAATAAGATTTCGGTTTAAACCTACACAAGGCTCCCATGCCCGCATGCTTGACGAGACGATGAAAGCGTTCTCAAATTCGAGCGAGATGCCTCTAGGTGCGAAAGTCGTAATCGATACATATCAGAAGGAAGTTCAGCGTTACGGTGGCATCTCGGCCCTCCAGACATGTGAGCGAATTTTTACTATCGACAGCGACGCAATAATGAAGGCGCTAGCCAGCATTCCGGATTTTGAACAGCGTATCTTGTTTGCTACCGCCGGTGCATATGACGTGACTCGTGATCTCCTTGACCAATCTGCTGCATTGAAAATGTGTTTAACGGCTTCAGAATCATATCAGTCCGAGTTTGGTGTATCGTCGCCGGGTCGAAAGTATATCGGTAAGGTTTTTCGCGATTTAGAACCGCGACTGAAAATTATTAGAATGACTGAAAGAGCGCCTCTATCAGGTGGGGCTTGGTATGCGCATTTGGATGAGCGCCGTGAAAAAATGCAAGCGCCATTGCACGATTTGCGTATCCAGCAAGGGCGCGATAGCCTCACACGAAACTCGGACAGGATCTGTATTAGTTTAATTCATATGTGGGTTAATCGCATCTTTCCAGTGAACCCGCGGCTACACGAACTCTTTGTATGGGAGTTTGTCAGGAGAATTATAGATGGATTGCAACACAGATAATAATACAAAAGCCGGCACTTCTGGTCGCCATCGAACGCAGAGAGAAAACCGCAATCAATTATTTAGGTCTCCCTCTTTTGCACGGCTATTTCAATAATGAGTTCGCGCCATTCGCAATTCCAGCGTCTAAAACTGCGTTTAACAAAGCACAGATGTAACCTATTCAAGCTATTCGTGTCGTAAACCCGGTTTCTTTATAAATGAGAAGACCAACTCCAGTATGAGATAGTGGATTATCTCCAATTTAGTCGCCGTAGACCTCTTATCTTGCGGAACTATACAAAGGTGCGTCCTGTTTTTTCGGATGTGTCGACGCGGTCTGCCGAGGTTGCTTCTTTCTCAGGCGCCGCGAGCGCCAGCAGTACCAGCGACCGGCCTTGCTTGAGACGCACGTGGTCGACCGGCAACGCACCGCGGGAATATGGATTAGGCTGACCAGGCCTTTTAGGCATAGCGCACAGCTCAGCAGCTGCTAATCGAGGGTGCGGAAGATGCGAATCTGAAATCCCAGAAAAAAGCAAGTGAACGTAATAGGCCAGGGAAAAGCTCAATGCCATCCAGCGTCCTCTACGGAAATATGGTATACCGCTCTTTGACGCTGACGCTAGGCAATATAGAAAAAGCGACCCTGAGCGAGATTGCCACTTTCGGTGCAATATTTAGAATTTTGGGGGGGGGCTTCCGTTGCGGCGGGCTTTGCCAGCCGGAAGAGCGCAAGAGGGTTATCTCGGCCGATACTTTCGGACTTTCAAAATTAACGGGCTTAAACTGGCATAAAATGCCGAGAGATAAGATTGTCTGAGTGGTAATACGCTGCGCCGAATCCTCGCACTGTAAGGTAAAACGATCTGAAGAAGGTGTTTGAGAAAGACGGTTTTCTTTTCATAGGATTTGAATTTTGTAGTCTAGCGTGTGTTGTGAGCCAAGTATATTTAAGGATGCACAGCGAGTGTTTGGGCTCTTATATAACCCTTACCGGCCGTCGGGCTTACCTTAGTCAAGTGATCTTAGGCAGATTGCTCCGCTATCCAAGGAAAATCGTAGGGACACTAAATGAATTTGAGTATTTTCCGTATACGTTATCCGATCAAATCACCTTTGATCAAAAATCCCAACTCATGGGAGGTATAAAACCTTGCGTATGGTTATTCAGTCGGAAGCGGCAGAGTGCGGTTTAGCATGTTTAGCGATCATTGCCGCTCATCATGGTGATCAAATCTCGTTGAGAGAGCTGCGCCAGCGCTTCCCGGTGTCATTGAAGGGTGTAACGCTTGCGCGTTTGATTGAGATCTCTAGCAGTTTAGGGTTTTCTCCCAGGCCAGTCCGTCTAGATCTCGACAGTTTGTCGCAGCTCGAAACGCCGTGTATTCTGCACTGGGATCTATCTCATTTTGTAGTACTTGTTAAGGCCGTTCATCGCCATGTAGTTATTGCGGATCCCGCCAGAGGGCGGCGAACGATGTCATATTCGGAGGCCTCTAAGCATTTCACAGGCGTTGCACTCGAACTTCAACCGGCGAAAGCTTTTAAGCCAAGGAAGACTGAGGAGAGGGTATCTGTTTGGAGCCTGACCGGTCCTATAAGTGGATTGTGGCGCACGTTGTCATTGGTTCTTCTTATGTCGCTTGGTTTACAGGTCTTTGTGATTCTGGGGCCGCTGTATCTTCAGTGGGTCGTTGACCAAGTCCTAGTCTCCGCCGATAGAGGTCTTCTGACCGTCGTCGCTATCGGATTTGGCCTCATCATGCTTTTTCAATGCTTGACCCATTTGCTGCGCGGACTTACCGTTTCAATCTTATCGAGCCGGCTCGTTTTTCAATGGATAGGGAATGTCTTCCGACACTTGATCCGCCTGCCTTTAGATTTTTTCGAGAAGCGCCACCTCGGAGACGTCGTTTCTCGAATGGATTCTGTGAGGGCTATTCAGAGGACGTTGACAACAACCTTTATAGAGGCCGTTATCGACGGAATTATGGCGATCGTGACGCTAGGGATGATGCTGCTTTATAGTTGGCAGCTTTTCTTGATCACATTGATTGCCGTTATTATCTACCTGGCCTTGCGCGCATCATCTTTTTGGTTTTTGCGGGATGCAACGGAGAAGAGTCTCGTCGCAACGGCACGGCAGCATAGCTATTTATTCGAATCGATTAGGGGTGTTCAGTCTATTAAGATTGCAGGGCGCGAGAATATGCGCTCTGCTGGTTATATGAACCGAATGAACGACGCCGTGAACCGTGATCTAACTCTCAGTCAGATCGGCGTCGGCTTTACAACGGCTAACCAGTTCGTCTTTGGTATTGAGCGGGTAATGGTTGTCTGGTTTGGCGCGATATTAGCGCTAGAAAACGTTTTTTCCGTCGGTATGTTGATAGCCTACCTAGCCTATAAGGAACAGTTCTCACAGAGAATTGGTGGGCTCATCGACAAACTTATAGAATTTAGAATGCTTCGGCTGCACGGAGAACGCCTCTCAGATATCGTTCTGACCCCAAGGGAGCCTGATGTTGAGCATGGAGTAGAGATAAAAGGCCCGATCGATCGCCGTATCGAGGTAAAGAATCTTTTCTTTAGGTATGCGGAGGGCGAACCTTGGATATTGAGGGATTGTAGCTTTGTCGTAGAGGACGGTGAATCTGTTGCAATTGTCGGGGCCTCTGGATGTGGTAAGTCTACCTTGGTTAAGATTATGCTTGGTTTGCTCGCCCCAACGAGGGGTTCTATTACGATTGGTGGCAAGGACATTCATCAGGCTGGGGCACAGAATGTACGTTCGCTTATCGGGGCGGTAATGCAAGATGATCAGTTGTTTGCCGGGACTGTTATCGAAAATATCGCATTTAGTGATGAGGGTTTTGATGAAGTGCGAGTCGAGAGCTCGGCTCGGCTCGCGGCAATTCACGACGATATATCAGCCATGCCTATGGGCTATCATAGTTTGATTGGGGATATGGGAACAACGCTGTCAGGGGGTCAGAAGCAACGTGTTGTCCTGGCGAGGGCTCTATATCGCCAGCCAAGTTTCCTGTTTCTTGATGAGGCCACTAGCCATTTAGACGTGGGTGCGGAGCGTTTGGTCAATGAAGCCGTCAAGCAGCTTAATCTGACCCAGGTCATCGTCGCTCATCGTCCAGAGACAATCGCCTCGGCTGACCGAGTTCTTGTCTTAACAGGCGGCGCTGTTTCCGTGGAGACTCAATCCACCAAAATGCAAGGCGAGTCAGCGGCTCGGTTTCCCGACCATTCTTCCCGCAGCGAATGACATCCGCCCGGTCAGGCTCAGGCA
>Ga0102943_1002040_pt1 | contig 12066 bp, 11 predicted proteins | sample SalPonC_black_MG_FD_78174 | JGI IMG/M metagenome (GOLD analysis project Ga0102943, IMG submission 78174) | Salt pond soil microbial communities from South San Francisco under conditions of wetland restoration - Salt Pond MetaG... | ecosystem: Environmental > Aquatic > Marine > Intertidal zone >...
CTCTATATAATTCGCAATTCCGACCTGAAAGGGTTTAAGGAGAATGAAATTGAGATCATGGCTAATGTTTCCCGGTATCACAGGAGATCTACGCCCAAATCGCGGCATAAGCATTTTGATAAGCTACCCAAAGCAGAAAAACAGCGTGTAAAAAAGCTATCGGCAATTATTAGGATCGCAGACGGGTTGGATCGCAGTCATTATCAAAATGTGCAGGGAATGACTATTGAGAAAACGGTTGATCAGGTTATCATAAATATCAAAACAGAATCGGATCCACAGCTCGAAATTTGGGGTGCCATGCGTAAAAATGCCCTTTTTGAGGAGGTTACGGGAAGAACTCTAAAAATTCAGAAAGCAGAAAAATTCTCTCCGGCAATGGTTTAGAAGTCCATCTTGAGAGCAGGTTAAGGAATAGGTTTCAATTATCCGTTCATCAAAGATATTGAAGAGTATCAATTTCTCCAGTATTACAGAATTTGGGTTCTAAGGGACTTCATCCCCTGGTATACTCCACATTTTTTGTATTCACATACCCTTGACCAGTCTTTGACTTTCATTCTTATTCTTTTTGGTACTCCTTTAATTTTTGAATGTATTCATATCTTGCTCTTATCCCCGCACGATTTCCGTAAAATACTCCCAGCCCGCAAGCCAGTGCAAGCACTGCCAGCAGTAAAATTTCATTGCTTGTAAATGATTCTCTTACAAACAATACCCAACTCAGGGGTGGTATGAAAATAAATAAGCCAAGTGCAAAATGTGCTTGTGTTGGCGCCGGAACTTTTCGAATAAATCTTTTAACGGCATTGTAGGCTAAATTTAAGTAGATCAGCCCAAATCCTAAAAGTACTGCCAATCCAAGCCAGCCCGGTTCTGATACAAGGTATAGAAATTGGTTAGAGAAAATCATGATTGCCAGCGATATCATAACCACCCATGTTGAGTAAGCAAAAAAGCGAGCTTTATCCTGCATATGTATCATTTTTATTTGAAATGGTAATTACCGAATATTTCAGTCCAGTCATAACATCACTTAATATCTGCGTGGAACTCTTCCATTAGGGGATGAACTTCTTTCAAGATTATTCAGAAGGGGAAGTTTCTGAAATAAACTTTGGATCTGTCCTCCTGAGAGACTTAACCGGAATGCATAATACTGGAATTCACCGAAGGGATTAAAATTGAATGATAAGTTCCAGCAGACCATTTGTCGGTTCAGGCTGAACTGGGATGGTGTAAGTTCTTTCTCAATAAAGTCGTATCCAAGCCGTGTACGCAAGCTCCATTTGGGAGTTAGGTTAAATTGAATATTGTTGGCATTTAAAACAGCCGATTTTCTTGCATCCCGTCCATGGCGATAGGTCCAGCGGTAACTGAAATCCAGTCCCATCCTGAATCCACTGGAATACCCCTGTACAGGTTGTGAAAAAAACCGTGTGTCCACAGGGCTGAAGAATGTTTGATCGTAGGGATCATAGGGTCTGTATTCCGGCGTAGTTATTCTTGCTCCTCGTCCCCTTCCTCCCAGTGTAATATCTGTGGATACACTCAAACTATAGTTGAGCGGTTGCAGAAATTTGTTAGTATCCTGCCAGATAAACCGGTCAATTTCACGTCCATTTTCGTCTCTCGAGTAAAATGAATATCCGGCACTGGCTCGGATTCTAAAGTTATTGACGGCACTTGAGGAGAGAGAAACATTCATACGCCCAAAATTCAGGCTGTCAGCCGCAAAGTTATAACTCGATGTGGCAGAGAGGTTATCAATCAGTCGAAGATTATTCGATTTTACTTCACCTGTTGAATCTCTTCGAACCCGTTTGGTTTCAAGGATATTGGTAACACCAAAAGACATGGTTCGTTGTTCGCCGGCTCCGGGTCCGCCAAAAACGGCATCTTCAAAAATAGAATATTCCTGTGTGTTGCCAAGTGTATCCCGCTGGACTTCCCTGTAAATGCCCCACTGATCAGAAGAAAAATCGGGCCTGTAGCTAAAGCTAATGTTTGGACGAACAGTATGCCTCAATCCTTCGAAACTTCCTGCCTTTATTTGTGAGATACCGTAGAAGGTTGTGTTAAAACTCAGGTTGGTTGAAAAGTCACGGGTAGTGGCAAATCCCGGTTCTTTAAAAGTCTCAACACGATTTGTACCCTCGTTAAACTCTTTTCGGATTGTGGCCGGGTACCAGTACTCGTTGTAGTTAATTCCCGCACTTACATTTAAGAAACGACTGGGTATCAGTTGCCCCGCACTTACCTGTGCTCTCTGAATAAAACCGTATTGCAGATGATCGTCATTGCCGGTTGCTTCTTCATATTTTTGACGATCCAAAAGTGCATCGAACCAATTTATTTTGGCGGAGTCTGCCGCAGTTGGTTGAAAAGTATATCGAGAGCTGAAGTTGTTCCGGTAATTAACGGTAACCCTTTCATACCACTGTTCCTCCATACCGGTATTATCGGATTCGAAAGGAGAAAACTGACGAACTGAGAAATTCATTTCCGGACCAGTCAGCCGAGTAGTATTTGTGGCAAATTGTTGATTCAGGTTCGAGCTGACACTAAAATTGTAGAGGTTTTCAGGATGATTATACCGGTAGGATACCCTGGATGTGGTACTCGTCTCGGCGCGTTCGTCAAGGTCAAAGGAGTTTCTTCGAAAATAGTCGGCAGTTCGCAGGTTTATATTTGCCGAAAGGGAAGCGTACGGTGAAAGCTCCTGGCTGTGATTAACCGATATGCGTTTTGTAGTTGTTTCCGTAAAACCAGGATCGGTTGGCTCAAGCCCCCTTTCTTTTGAATATCCGATTGTTACGCTGCCGTTAAAATCACCGGTTTTTCTATACTGCATGCGCGATTCATTGAAAAATGTACCGGATGTAAAAATGTCGAACGAGGTTTGTGCGGTAAAATAATCGCTGAAATATTGAAACCACCCCAGATTTTGTAAGCCAATTCCCCTGGCAGAAGTATTTTGGAAAGCATAAGTTGGCTCCAAAAGTCCCGATCGCCTCTGTTCAAAACCGGCGGGTACGTATCCAAAGGGAAAAATCAACGGATAAGGAATATCAAGAATAAACAAACGGGCATTTGTGAAGAAAATCTCTTCCTCATCAACGACTTTCATTCGCTTGGCCTGGATGTAGTAGTACATATGCTCGGGTGGGCACGTGGAGTAGATTCCGTCTTCTATAAAAACTTCATTCCGCGAAACATTTTTTACTTTTGTACCGATCAGATGTCCATCCGGTACACTGATCTCTGCTACTTCAAATTTCCCTCGTTCCGTCTCATAGTTAAATAGAATCCTCGTGCTTCGAAGTTCCTGGTCGTCTTGTGTTAATACGGGGTGCGAAAGGGTATCCTGTGCGGAACTGGCAGTAGCCTGAAGCTGGCTTTTATCGAGATTTAACTCTACTGTACCGGCCTTTAAATTTCCACTTTCGTGGCTTACGTTTGCTGCACCATAAAGCATGGCGATTCGCTGTTCACCGAATGTAAATGTTAGTGAGTCACGTGCCTGAAAATTGACGGCATCCTCTACAGCTTGCCTGTCTGCTGAACGGTTTTGTGCCGTCTGTTGGGTATTAGCGCCTGGTGGGATGCCTCCGGGTGGTTGTTCTCCACTCTGTTGCGTGTTCAAGGGACTGGCAGAAGATGTAGTGTCAGGCGGGGTAATTTGAGGCTGCTCGGTTTCAACCTGGGCATGGACATTCCTGCTCCCGATAAATACGAAGAGAATGAGCAAAAACACCCATATTGATTGATTTCTGGTGACGTGAATCTGCATGCTTTAAGCTAAGCATCACAACTCTTCAAACGCAAGGCTGGCTGCTCCAAGAAGTGCGGCATCATTTCCAAGTGATTCGTAGATGATATCAAAATTTTCTCTAAAGGGGGGCATCAGGTATTTGATAGCCGTTTCTTTGGCCGGGTCAAGAATAAATTTACCTGCTTTGGCTACTCCACCGCTTACAACAATTTTTCTGATATCGAGGATATGTATATAATTAACAATAGCATAGCCAAGTTTCTCGCCGGTTTTCCTAAGAATTCCGACAGCGAGTTCATTTCCTTCTTTGGCAGCGTGATAGAGATCAACCGGTTCAAGTTTTTCAAAATCTTTGTGAAAGGTTTTGTACAAAGAGTTTTCTTCCTCTTGTCGGATGGTATCTGCAGCATAACGGCTTAAAAATCGCTGGCCAAGATAGGCTTCAATCCCGCCTCGGGTATTACTGTTCGATAAAGGCCCGTGATAGTCGATGATAACATGACCCAATTCAGCAGCCATTCCGGTGGTACCCCGGTAAATTTTATTATTGTATATGATACCTCCACCAACTCCGGTTCCAAGAGTAATCATGATGAAATCATCGAAATCAATTCCGACTCCAAAACGAGCTGATCCGAATGCAGCCAGGTTTGCATCATTCCCTATCACACATCTAAAACCGGTTCTTTGTTTAAGTGCATCTGCTACATTTTCAACCTTAAAGCCAGGTAAATTTGGTGGGTTTTTTACGGTTTTCCGATCCATACTCACCATGCCGGGCATACCTATACCTATACCAATCGGTTCATCATCATGCTCATCCAACAGATCAGATACGGCCATTGCAATACGATCATATACGTGCTCTTTTCCCATTTCAGCATGAGTGGGAATACAACTTGTTTTTATAAAACCTTTCTTTTTATCCACTAATGCGGCTTTTATGTTTGTACCGCCTAAATCAATACCAATTGCAATCATATCTCAACATTATGTGACAAAGATTCTATAAAAAGGAAAAATATTTAGAGGGAAGCAAAAGGAATTATTCGGTTTTTTCGACTTTATAAACCGTCTCATCCGGTTTTTTCATACCATAATCTTCCCGTGCAATTTTCTCAATCAGATCAGGATTATTCTCAAGCTCTTCAATTTTCTCATCCAGTTCAGCAGCTTTCCTTTCATACTCAGCAGTACGCTCAATTAATTCCTCTTTTTGATTTTCCAATTGTATTTTGGTGATTAAGCTATAGGTATCAAAAAAAAGGAACCATATAACAATACAGGCAGCGAGCAGGCTGATAAGCAAGGACTTGTTCCAGCGCAGAGGATTTAAATACTCAGTGTTCATGGTTCTGTATCGATATTTTTACGAAATTACTTCAAAATAGGCGTAGAAACAAAACAGAATATCTCTATTTGTGCGTGAGAGGACATTATACGTTGGATGTTTAATTTCTTTTCTATTGGTTTTCTATGCTCAGGTTGTATCTGCTCAAAAAGCCGACACCAGTTCAGTTGAATGGGTAGAGGTCTTTTTTAACATGCCTGCTGATCATTCTGTGGCGAAGGATAACAACCTGGCAAATGATGAAGCCGACCTTCTTCAAACCCTGATAACCCTGATCGACTCAGCAAAATACAGCGTGGATCTTTCTATTTATGACCTCGAAAATCTTAAAGTAGGAGAAGCATTGGTCCGGGCTGCAGAACGGGGTGTTCGGGTTCGGGTTGTCACCGATTATTATAACCGTTTCAACGACCGGAAGCTGGATGAAAAAATCTGGGAAATGCTGAGACAAGCAGAGATCTATAGTATTGATGACGCCGGAGAGGTGTTTTACCCTGATGGATCAGTTACATCGCATCGTTTGACAGGTGCCAGTTATGATATGCACAACAAGTATGCAGTCATCGATATAATAAGTGAAAATCCTGACGACTACTATGTATGGACAGGCTCAATGAACCTGACCTACACCGGTCCAATCAACACAAATAATACAATTGTGATAAAAGACAGTGACATTGCTGAGGCATATCACGAGGAGTTTACGCAGATGTGGGGTGCAGATGGTGAAGTTCCAGACGCGGAAGAGTCCCGATTTCATAAAGACAAAAGATACATTGGGGAGCGTATTTTTTTCGTCGATTCAACCAAAGTGGAACTCTATTTTGCGCCTATCAACAGGGATGATACCAAGCCGTCGCCCGCTGCAAGAATTAACGAATTGATTGAGAGAGAGGCTCAACATGATGTAAACTTCCTCGCTTTTGCAATTACGCATGACATTCCAATGAGCCAGGAGATGTGGCAGCGATCTTTCACGGATGGAATTAGACTACAGGGACTGATTGATCCGCGATTTTATGCACAGTACAGAAATGCCGGGGTGATTTGGGCTACGCCCGAGGCTCAACTTGGAACACGAAACATCAGGCGGGCAAACGAGCTGAGAACTCTTCACAGTAAAATTATGCTGATTGATGTAACAAAACCCTTTGAAAACAATCGAGGCATAGCAGTTGCAGGTTCATATAATTACTCAAATAATGCGGAGCAGAATAATGATGAAAATTTACTCATTTTTCACTCACCAAGCATCGCTAATCAATATTATCAAGACTTTATGGGGGCAATGAATCGTGCGAGAGGAAAATCATCACCACCGGTTCCGCAAATTTATACAGATGAGTGGTACCCGGTAATGGAGGTTATTGACGGAAATCTTTTTGAGATAAAGCTTGCAGAAGGATTCGGTTATCCTGTTCGATTTCTGGGGGTAGATTCTCCCCGAATTTATGTAAGCGAGGACTCTTCTGAATATTACTCCGGACAAGCCGCAGTATTCTTATCGAATCTTTTGGAGAATAAAGAAGTTCGCTTGCAGGGGTACGATTCTGGAGTTCCCGAATCGCGGTATGGCTCCTTCCGTGCATATGTGCAGGCCAGGGGGAAAGATGGGGAAGTCATCAATGTAAATTCAAAACTTATAAAAAAAGGATTTGGAGAGTGGACCCCTTATTATCGTCAACAGCCCGACTCAATTGAATTTTTCCAGCGCCACACAAGATTGGCAAAAGGCCTGAGGGTTGGAATGTGGAAAAATCCCAATAGAGTTGGAGACAAAATTGCTCGGGTGGAGTTAGGCAGTGATGGTGAACAGAGAGATGTAACATTCCCGATTAACATCAATATTGCTGATGAAATAACACTGCAGGCCCTAACCGGTGTTGGGCCGGCTTATGCAGCCCGAATTGTGAAATATCGCACCGAAAATGGTTTGTTTAAAGATGTGGATGAGCTGACCAACATTCGTGGTATAGGCCCGATTACAATGCAGAAATTAAGACCTTATGTAACGATTGAGTAAGGAAAAGAAGTCATCGGATAAGTGATTTCACTGAAATCCTGTTTTCATGCCTTCAACACTCATCCGATGACTGTTATCCGAAAATCCGAGAATTCTTCAGTCAAAAATCGAATAACGCATATCAAACCTAACCATAAAAAAATAACCCCTACCGGGTATCAGCCGATAGAGGTTAATCAAGAGAGAGTCTTAGTAAAATGGTTGCACTAATGCGTGAATCGGGAGGGGCTCGAACCCTCGACCCACGGCTTAAAAGGCCGTTGCTCTACCAGCTGAGCTACCGATTCAACAAATAATTTCCTTCTTGTCAAAGACTCTAAAGGTAAGGGTTTTTGCGATTGAAAATCAAACATTGAAATCTAATTTTTAAACCCTTTTACTAATTTATTGATTCGTAGGCTTAGGTAAATGCATTTAAGAGCATGCACAACAACTTCATTCTACATATCTTAACGCTATAGAGAACCTTCTATTTCAATTCATTAAAAATACTGTTATGGCAACAATTTTTACAAAAATAATTCAAGGAGATATTCCATGTTATAAAATTGCAGAAACCGATACGCATTTCGCTTTCCTGGATATTAATCCCATTGCTGAAGGGCATACTCTTGTTGTTCCGAAGGAAGAGACAGATTATCTTTTCGACCTTTCGGATGAAAAATTAAGCCAGACCATGACCCTGTCTAAAAAAATTGCACATGCTATTGACAAGGCTCTGAACCCAATACGAACCGGTGTTATTGTGGAAGGCCTTGAAGTTCCTCACGCACATATTCACCTGGTGCCAATTTACAGGGAAGGACAAAATGTATCTCTTAGAAATAAGGTTGATGTATCCAAAGAGAAGATGGAAGTACTGGCAAAATCTATCGTTGATGAGGTTCGGCTATGAAATTCCTGATTTTAAATGGACCCAATCTGAATCTGTTGGGTCAAAGAGATGAAGCTACGTATGGATCGGAGACGCTTTCTGACATCGAAAATCATCTAAGAGATAGTTATTCAGATCATGATTTTATTTTTGTTCAAAGCAATCATGAGGGAGATCTGATCGATGCCATTCAGACCGCACAATCGGGCACCATCGATGCCATTGTTGCAAACTGGGGTGGATTTACGCACTCATCCGTAGCCATTCACGATGCACTGGAACTTGTAAGTATTCCTAAAGTAGAAGTACATATCTCCAACATTCACGCCCGTGAAGAGTTTAGGGAGAGATCCATAACCGGTAAGGCGATGGATGGAGTTATCACGGGATTTGGAATCAACAGCTATGTGCTGGGAGTGCAGGCAGCCTTGCAGTTCATTTCGAAAAAATAACAGGTGCGAAAACTCAGAGAACTTTTTTCCGATACACTGATCTACGGCGTCAGTAATGTGCTGGCGCGGTTTATCAACTATCTGCTGGTACCATTTTATACAGATGTGTTCTCTCCTGCGCGATACGGAATTGTCGGGCTGATCTATGCGGCAATCACATTTTTAAATGTGATCTTTACATTCGGCATGGAGTCCGCTTACCTCCGATATGCCGAAAACCGGAAAGAGGCTGCCAACATATTTAAAACGATTCAGCTCAGCCTTCTTGGGTTTGCAACCATTCTCAGTCTGCTTCTTTGGTTATTGATGCCATGGCTTCTTCCTCTATTCAATCTCGGGCAGGAAACATCCGGTATTTTTTTGATGATGATTGGGATTATCTGGTTTGATACGCTTGCGATTGTTCCGCTTGCTGAGCTCCGGCTGATTCGAAAAACAATTCCATTTGCAGCGTTAAAGTTGTTACATGTAGGAATCAACATCACATTGAATTTCTACCTGATATTAGGACTTAATTTTGGAATCGAAGCGGTGTTTATCGCCAATCTTGCGGCTTCGATGGTTATTACTATTCTTGTTTGGATATTTACATCTGATCATTTGAACGGCAGATGGAACAGTATTTGGATGAAAAAAGCCTTTGAGTTTGGTTGGCCATTTGTGCCGGCCGGAATTGGGTTTGCCATTAACGAGGTGCTGGACCGGTTTTTTCTAAACAATATGGATCCGGCTGCGGCTGAGCAGATTTACGGGATGGGGACCACACCCGAAGATATTGTTGGGATCTACAATGCATGTTATAAATTGGCGGTCTTTATGCTGCTTCTCGTTCAGATGTATCGCATGGCTTGGCAGCCGTTTTTTATGCGTCATGCCGGGGATGAAGAATCACCTAAAATGTTTGGACAGGCATTTATCTGGTACAATGCATTTTCGGCCATCTTGTTTTTGGTAGTCGCGTTGTTCAAAGAACAAATTGTTGCGATTCGAATACCGGTTCTTGATGCAACACTCATCGGAAGTGATTATTGGTTGGGTCTGGAAATTGTGCCATACCTCCTGCTGGCTTATTGGTTTCATGGCTGGTATATCAATTTTTCATCCGGTGTATTTATCAAAGAGAAAACAAGGGTTCTCTACAAAATTACGCTGATGGGAGCGGTGATAACCATCATCGCTAACCTTGCATTAATTCCTTCATTTGGGATGATCGGTTCTGCAACGGCTACACTATTGAGTTACGGAGCAATGGCTCTGACACTTGGGATATACAGCAAGAACATTATGCATGTTCCCTATCGGCTACCCGAAAGTTTTGGATTGATGGTGATCTTTGCTGCTTTGGTTTTTGGTGAGCCGGCTATTACGGAGTGGCTAAGCATGGGGGAGATAACCGTGAAAATCAGCCTGTTTTTAACAGGGCTAGTTGTTGCGGTAGCTTACCTGTATAGCCTTATCCGATCTCGGTAACTTCATTTCTATTTTATCCAGATAAAATCTGTAAGGGTTTTTCAGAATATGGTTCATACAGATAGGGGAGACTTTGAATCTGAACTGTTCCCTGAATTCCAGATCACCAAACGTTCCTACGGAACGGAAGTATTTTGGAGTCGACTTTTTGGTTACCGACCAAACATCCCTCCGGGATGTGTATGCCGCAAATCTATCACTTGCCGGTAGAACTGGAGTTTATTGATTAAAAACTGTTCCGTCAGGAACAAGTGGTTGGTAACAAACAAGCCATCGAAATATGAGGCCGTTCCGTAGGAACGTTTGGTCTCAAAAGACAAATTAGAACAAAAAAAGACCTGATGCCAAACACATACACTCAAATCCACATCCAATTTGTATTTGCGGTGAAATATCGAAGAGCATTAATCGCACCAGAATGGAAAGAGAGGTTACATCAATACATCACAGGCATCTTCCATCATAATGCTCATAAAATGTTACAGATCAACAGCATGCCGGATCATATCCATATTTTGGTAGGATTTCGTCCGGCTCAATCCATCTCTTCGATGATACAAAATGTAAAAGCAGAGAGCAGTAAGTGGATTCAGTATCAGAATTTATGTGATTCAACATTTGCCTGGCAGGAAGGTTATGGAGCTTTTTCATATTCGAAGAGTCATGTTCAACGTGTAATTAGATACATCCAAAATCAGGAGAAACACCATCAGACAATTTCTTTTTTGCATGAGTATCGAAAATTACTCAGAGCATTTGAAGTGAAGTATGACGAGAAGTACCTTTTCAAAGACCCGGAGTAATCACCAGACGTTCCTACGGAACGGATGTGACGTAATGTGCCGGATTTCGGTTACCGACCAAACATCCCTAACGGGATGAACTTGAAATTGATTTTCGGTAGTACCTGCTATTTGCAGATTGTTCAGTTCTAAAGTCAAGATTGAGGAAAAAATCATTAATAGAAGATACTTTTGAATGGTGATCATAATGAACAAAAATCTGACTTGCAGATATGTTCCGATAGGAACATCTGGTCGGTAACCGCCAGATCCGTATGTAAGTTAGTCGTTCCGCAGGAACGGTTGGTGATTGTTACCGATTGGATATGTATTTTGAACAAATTCCTGACTAAACATTCAACATTCTAAAAATGATCAAATCCCTATACATAAAAGACTTTGCGCTGATCGATGAACTGGATGTTCAATTTCAGTCCGGATTGAATGTGCTTACGGGCCAAACAGGTGCGGGTAAATCGATCATCATTGGTGCACTGCATATGATTTTAGGTGAGCGTGCGGATACCGATGTGATTCGAAAAGGAGCTGATAAAGCCATTTCAGAAGCATTTATCCATGTTGGGAGAAATGAGTATCTCAAAAAGTTGCTCGAAGAACAATCCATTGATTACAGCGAGGAGTTGATCCTTCGACGTGAGATTCGTGAAAATGGAAGCCGCGCATTTATCAATGATACGCCGGTGAACATTTCTGTATTGAAGCAAGTGGGCGATCAGCTTGTGGACCTGCATGGCCAGTACGATCATCAGCTTCTGTTGAAAGAGGAGCATCACCAGGGAGTGATCGATCAGTTTGATACGATTGAACCGTTTCTGGAAGCCTATCAAAAAGAGTATCGAACAATGCAGAAGTTGCAGAACCAGTTGCGTAATCTCAAGAAGAAAGAACGTGAACTGAAAGATAAAACTGAACTATATCAGTTCCAGGTAAAGGAGCTTGAAGATGCCGAACTGGATCCGCATGAAGAGGAGGAGCTCAAAGCGGAAATGAATCTGCTGGATAATGCCGAGGATTTGGACCAAAAAGCGGCAGCCATTACTGAGATTGGGAACGGCGATGATGTGAGTCTAATGGATATGCTCAACAGTATTAAACTGAATCTTGAAGATATGGCAAGAATTGAGCCGGACTTTGAGACCTACCTGCAGGAAGTGAATACAGCAAGGATTAGTATCCAGGAAACCATACAATTTGCCGAGCGGTATAGAGATCGGATTGAGTTCAACCCACAAAGGCTTGAAAAACTACGTCAAAGGCAATCGGAACTGAACCGGCTTCAGAAAAAATATCAGCGATCTATACCTGATCTGATTGCATA
>Ga0102943_1002042_pt1 | contig 12064 bp, 10 predicted proteins | sample SalPonC_black_MG_FD_78174 | JGI IMG/M metagenome (GOLD analysis project Ga0102943, IMG submission 78174) | Salt pond soil microbial communities from South San Francisco under conditions of wetland restoration - Salt Pond MetaG... | ecosystem: Environmental > Aquatic > Marine > Intertidal zone >...
CAAAAATAGTGAAATATTCTTTCAGGTTGCGCATGCCCGGGGGCGACAGGTCCAGGGAGCCGTTATCCAGCAGAAGGGTTTCCACCTGGATATCCAGCAGAAAAGACAGGTGACATGGCAAATTTTTTTCTTTTACCACTTCCAGAGGTTTGAAATAATCCACCAGCAGGGCCTGGCGCCCGATTTTTTTTTTCGGAAAAATCCGGGTGTTTCCGGTGACAGGTATTTTTTTGTGGCCCATGGGGTGCAGGGCAGTGGTAAAGGTGGGGATGATGATAAAGACCCCTTCAGGGGTGATTTCCGTGCCATAAGCATCGGTGATGGATGACTTTACCGTGGTGAAATCCTCATCCAGGCCGGCGGGAATGAGCAGGTCATCGGAATCATGCTGCTTTTGCAGGCGTATGCCGGTCTGGTTCTCCAATGCAGTGATCCGGTTTCTGTTTGCTGCAGTCACACTGACAGACAGACCGACCCCGTGGTGGACCAGTTTTTTAAATACCTGGTCTCTGGTTCGGGGAACCTTGGTCAAAAGACTGAAATTGGTGCCGGGACAAAAGGGTATGAGCAGATCTGCCAAAGTACGGGTGCCGTCTTCCCAGTCCAGCGGGTCTGATGCCCCGTAAAGGGCAGCATCTGTATTGTTATGTGCCACAAGCAGGTGCAGCATCTGTCTGGCTGCAGCATATGAAAAATGTGCTCTGATACCGGGCAGGGCCCATTCATTGCACCTGCGGCAGAAATTGGAACATCCTGATGTCAGCTGCACGGTGATGGCGGTTTCCCATACCTTGTCCATCTGCCAGGGCAACAGATCCATGCGGTTTTTCCAGTCGGCAAACCCCACACGGCAGACCTTTTTCCCCGCAGATCCGGCCAAACAGGCCAGCCGCCTGTTCAGATCCGTATACAGATCAGAAAGCCGGTTTTCTTCAGGAACCAGAAAAGGCCGGAACCGCCGGAAAGCGGTCTGGATCTGGCGCAGTATTTTTTCCGTGTTTTCCGGCACGGGCTGTTGGGTCAGCAGGGCCTGGTCCACTATGGTATGATAGACCTGTCCGGCTGCCTGACGGTCTTTTTGAAAAATGGCGGCCAGAAAGCGGTTTTTCAAGGTTTCCGGAAAAATTTCATCCAGTTCCTTTTGATCCTTTTTCCGGTTTTGAAACATCTGGGTGTTCATTTCTGTTGTACCCGTCAGGGCCTGGCCATTATATAAAACAACACCAGGGGAGGGCCTTTAGGCACTCCCCTGGTGTTGATGTCATAAATTGCAGCAAAAGCGATGTCTTTGTATCAGCACATCAGCCGCCCACCTCTTCCTTGACCTTGGTGGCCAGTTTGTAAAGGATGGTGAGCACCAGAAATCCTGTGGCATATACACCCAGGGTGATAATGATTTCCTGGAGAGTGGGCATGTATTCGGTCACATGGTGCAGCGGAGAGGGAACAAACCCCCCGGCGATCATGCCCATGCCCTTGTCGATCCAGGCACCGAAAAAGATCATGGCGCAGGCGACCGGCAGCAGAATATAATTGCGTCTGAGTCTGGGTATGATCAGCAGTACAGCACCGACGGTCATGAGGGCAAATCCGCTCCACATCCAGGGCACCAGGGCGTTGTGTCCGTGGTAGCCGAACAAAAGGTACTGCAGATGAGACTGGTGTCCGGGAATGCCGGAGTAATACACCACAAACACCTCGCACAAAAAGAAGAACAGGTTGGCGATAATGGCGTAGCAGACAATCTTGGACAGGGTCTGCATGGCATCCCAGCCCGGATCGAATCTGGTGAATTTTCTGATGATATAGCATAAGAGGATCAGAAAAGCCGGCCCTGCAGCAAAGGCTGATGCCAGAAACCTGGGGGCCAGAATGGCTGTGAGCCAGTAGCCCCTGCCGGGCAGGCCGCAGTACAGGTAGGCGGTGACCGTATGGATCCCGATGGCAAAAGGTATGGACAGGTAGATCAGCGGTTTTGTCCATTTAGGGGGTCTGACCTGGTTCCGTTCCGCCTCCAGTATTTTCCAGCCGATGACAATGTTTAAAAACAGATACCCGTTCAGGACGATCATGTCATAAAACAGCATGGAGTGCGGGGTGGGGTACAACAGCACATTGAGCATGCGCACCGGCTGGCCCAGATCCACGATGATGAACAACAGGCACATGATCAGGCTGGCCACGGCCAGAAATTCCCCCAGGATGGTGATCCGGTGGAATTTTTCATAATCATGCAGATAATAGGGGATGACCACCATGACCCCTCCTGCTGCCACCCCCACCAGAAAGGTGAAGTTGGCAATATAAAATCCCCAGGAGACATCCCTGCTCATGCCTGTGATCATCAGGCCGTTGAAGAACTGATCCAGATACGCCACCGTTCCTGCACCGATCACGATAAGCAGAAAGGCGATCCACAACCAATAATTTTTCGTTCCTTTAGTCGCTATTTCAAGCATACGCGCCTCTCTTAAACGATGTAGTAAACAGAGGGTTCCGTACCCAGAGACTGTTTACGTCTGATTGAATAATTATCCCTGAGAATTTCCCTGATTTCTGATTCAGGATCTTCCAGGTCTCCCACCACAAGGGCACCTTCAGAGGCTTCCACACAATGGGGGAGTTCTCCTTTTGCCAGACGTTCGGCACACAGGTTGCATTTTTCCACCACTCCCTTGGACCGGACAGGGAAATCCGGATCGATCTGCGCAATGAACGGCCTGGGATCCCTGAAGTTGAAACTCCGGGAGCCGTATGGGCAGGCTGCCATGCAGAACCGGCATCCGATACACCGGTGAAAATCCATCAATACAATGCCGTCTTCCCGGGAAAAAGTGGCCTGGGTGGGGCACGCCTGGACACACGGGGCATCTTTGCAGTGGTTGCACAGCACCATAAACGGCAGGTGGTGAAATTTTTCTGCCAAAAATTCATCTTCCTTGTCTGGAAATGCGTAATGGAATTTTTCCTTCCAAAGCCATTTTATTTCCTGGTCAGGGTTTACCGGCCGGGTATTGGGAAATTTTTGTGTATCCACTTCATGGGTAAAATCCGGTACATTATGCTGAACATGGCAGGCATTGGAGATCTTTTTTGCAATCCTGTTGTCCACCTTGTCTATATAAATGACCATGCCCCAGCGTTTTGCATGAAGGGCATTTTCATTTTTCTTTTTCACAGGCTGGGCCGTACCATGGGAATCCAATGCAGCAAAGTTCATTGCCGGAGCAGTACCCAACCCGATGGCGGCAATGCCTGCAACTTTCAGAAAGCTTCTTCTGCTCTTTTCCATCATTCAATCTCCTTGGGGTTTGTGTGACATTCCCAGCAATATGGTTCCACTGATGTATAGGTATGACAGGAGTCACAGAATTTTGCCTTGTCTTCATGGCAGCCCAGGCAGGAATTTTCTCCGGTGGACAGGCTCATGTGAAAGGATTTGCCGTTGGCAGCCACATAGATCCGGTCGGCATCCCGCACCACCGCATCACGCCATTCATCCAGCAGAGACATGTGGTTGGCCCGCATGTCATATTTGTCCAGGACACATTTTCTGGCTTCTTTGGCCCGGCCCAGCAGCTCAGGCTCGGGTGCGGCCTGGGTGGTGGTCACCATGTTGAACCAGAACGGTGAAAGCACGGCCAGAACAAAGACAGCCAGTCCGGTAACGATCCATTTATTAGTCATGTTATTCCTCCTCCTCGCAACCTGGCAGCGGTTCCATTCGCAAGTCTTCGGTGCGTTCTTTTTCACCCGGCAGGATCAGTGCGTTGCCCACCAGTTCATGGATACCTGCCACTTCCACCTCCGGTACCCAGTATTCACATAAAGTGGTCAGAGCAGCCCGGTCAATGGCACAGATGGTGCCCAGGGTGTTGACCCCGAACTTTTCATGGACAAATTTCAGTGCGGTTGCCCGGGGCAGGGCGCCTGCCATGCGCAGCTCCATGTTCTCCCCTGCGTTGAGTCCGGCACCGGAGCCGCAGCAGAAGGTGTTTTCCCGGATGGTGTTGGGCGGCATTTCATAAAAATTATCGCACACGTTGTTGATCACATACCGGGGTTCGTCCAGAAGGCCCATACCCCTGGCAGGGTTGCAGGAATCATGAAAGGTCAATATCCGGTTGGCGTTTCTGCTTTTGTCCAGTTCCAGTTTGCCATGCTTGATCAGGTCTGCTGTGAATTCGGTGATGTGTACCATCTTGGTGGAGGCAGCGTTATTGAACCGGGTCCCGGTGATGGGGTTCACCGGCACTTCCATAAAATCGGCAGGCCCGTTCATGGTGTCCATGTACTGGTGGATGACCCGCCACATGTGGCCGCATTCTCCGCCCAGAATCCATTTGACACCCAGCCGCCTGGCCTCGGCATACATTTTGGCGTTCAGCCGCTTCATGGTCTCATGGGAGGTGAAAAACCCGAAGTTGCCGCCTTCAGATGCGTAGGTGGACCAGGTGACATCAAGCCCGTATTTTTCCTTGAGATACTGAAACAAAATCAGATATCCCTGGCAGGTATAGGTGCCGGGATCCGCAAACACATCACCTGAAGGGGTTATGAACAGGATGTCCGCGCCTTTTTTCTGGAACTGGGGGGTGCAGTCCACACCGGTGATGTCTTCAATGTCTTCTACAAAAAATTCCAGCATGTCCTTGAAGGCATGGGGCTGAATCCCCAGGTGGTTTCCGGTCTGGTAGCAGTTGGACACCGGCGTGGCGATCCAGTCGATGTTCAGCCCGATGAGATTGAGCAGTTCCCTTCCCATGATGGTGATTTCCGCAGTATCAATGCCGTAGGGGCAGAACACCGAGCACCTGCGGCATTCGGTGCACTGGAAAAAATAATACCACATCTCCTTGAGCACATCCAGTGTCAGGGGACGGTTGCCCCCCAGGCGCTGGCCCCCGGGGATTTTCTGTAAAATTTTTCCGGCGGTGGTAAAATCATTTCTGTAGACCGATCTGAGCAGTTCGGCCCGGAGCACCGGCATGTTTTTGGGATCGCCGGTCCCAAGGAAGAAATGGCATTTATCTGCACAGGCACCGCAGCGCACACACACATCCATGAAAATTTTGAATGTGCGGAACTTTTCCAGTCTTTCTTTTATGCCGTTATGCAGGATCTGCTGCCAGTCATCCGGCAGTTTCCAGTCATCTTCAATGGGGTTCCAGGGCCTGGCATTGGGCAGGCCCAGTGTCTCTACGCTTTCAGCCTTGGCAGCGTAACAGTACATGCCGGGCCGGATCTGAACGGACTTGGTGGTATCCATCCAGTCCCCCGACGGTGTGCCATAGTCTATTTTATCCAGCAGTTCATCTGGTGTAATTTCGTCGGCCATTGATTACTCCTTCTTATCCACTGGCAGCCCAGCTTCAATCATTTTGTCTCTGAAGTGATCTTCATAGTCTTCATAGGTATGGATAGGCACATCATAATTCCAGGGATTGACATGTCTTTGGGCCCGGGTATTATTGGCCATGTTCCGTGTGGGGCTTAAGAATACGCCCCCCAGATGCATGAGCTTGCTTGCAGGAAAATAGGCAAAAAGAATACTGACCAGGAACAGGTGTCCGTAAAACAGTCCGCCTATTCCCTCGGGAATGACAGGGCTGAAGGTAACCAGGCCCATGGTCATTTCCTTGATACCGGTGACATCCACTTTGGTGAAATACCGCATGGATATCCCGGTGGCGGCAATGCCCAGAATCAGAAACAGGGGGAAATAATCAGATGCCCGGGAAAGATATCTCATCTTGGCATCAAACAGCCGGCGCGCCAGAAGAAACAAGGCGGCCGCCGGCAGGACCACACCGGATAAAAACAGGCCGGGCAGCCCCACCTGTACAATACCGTCCAGGGCCTCTAAAAACTGGACAGCAGAAGGCACCGGGGCGGTGAAAAACCTGAAATGCCGCAGCAGCACCACCAGAAAAGCATAGTGGAATGCCAGGGCGCCCACCCACAGAAAAATTTCCCAGGAATAGGTGATGCGGTTGGCTTCGTTGCGGCTGAAGGCTGCCTTGGTGTTGCGGAACAGAGACCGGAAGGCAAATATCTCCAGAAGCATCCGTACAAACACGCCGGATGACGTGTCAGGATTGTCAATGTGGTTTTGTTTAATCCAGGGGAGTGACTTTTGCTGTCCGCAGGTTGTAGGGATCCTGAAAGGAACAGCAGATGCTGCCCATCCCATCACTTTAACGGCAAAGCCGACCAGAAAGGCCAGCACTGCCAGGTAGGGAACTACAATCCCGAAGAACCACCCAAGTCCTGCTCCCGCCCCTGTGTACGCCACTAGAAAAAGCAGAAATACTGCTGTCAGGGGGATCAAGTACTTTTGTGTCATGTTATAACCACCTCATAGATTGTATGCATGACAAACCTGAATTTTGTCATGCATGTTAAGATTTTTTCGAGCCAAGCAGGTCTTCCTCCTTAAGCTCCTGTACCAAACCTGCCCTTTCAAAGGCTGCATGAATGCGCCGTTTGCTTTCTGTGGCCTTTAAAAGGAATATATCTTCTCTGCATTTCATCAGCCGGTTGAACCCGGCCAGAAGGACCTGGTCCACCATCCGGTCAAATTCCCGGAAAAAGGATGAATCCATGACTGTTTCACCAATGTTTTTAAGGGTAAGAATAAAGCTGACAGCATCGGCTGCTGAAAATGCCTGGACCGCCCGGATGCGGATGACCGGATCCAGTGCCTTTTCAAGGGTGTCACTGGTATAATCCGCGGCCAGAAGATGTAAGATATCTTCCAGAGATTCTCTGGTAACCGCTCCCACGGGATTGTCGAACCGGTCGACATCTTTGCCCAGAATTTTTGCACTCTGGGCGGGATAGGTATCAATGGTTGCCTGGAACCATTTTTTCAGCAATATGGCGTGGTTGTCTTTAAGGGTCTGTTTTAATGTCATTTGTTTAAGGCAGTTTCCTGGTTTGTTCAACAATAGGGCTCCATAACAATTTTTAGAAGGATATAAACTTACTCCAATTTTATGTCAAGGGTAAAAGCATGCCGTTTGTAGGCAATAATAAGCAAAAAACCTGTCCGGCATAAGTTCTGATAAGGTGCACAAGATGCCATACAGTAAGGGCAGGAGTCTGATGGAAATGCACTGCCTGAAGGGTGGCTGACAGGCGTTTGCCATTTTTTAAACATTTGGTCTGTTCACAGCGCCGTTTTTTTGTGATACACCCTGGAATAATTTAAGATGATTAGGATGCCGGCGCAATTGCGCAAAATAGACAGGATAAGGAAAGAACAGATGAAAAAAATGATTTTACCCGTAATTTGCCTGATGCTTGTGTTCAATACGGTATGTGTATGCAGCCGGGCTGTGGCAGGCCCTTCGGGGTATGGTGTTTCTGCAGGATACGGGCAGAGCTGTGACAATATTGATATTTACCGGCTGGGGGTGCAAAAAAAATTTGCCGCCCAATGGTTTGACACCAATGCAGGCGTTTTGTCCGGCTATTTTGAACTGTCCTATAATCTGTGGGAGAAATCAGGAGAAAAAACCCATGGTGCAGCCCTTTCTCCGGTATTTGTCTATTATTTCAATACTGGTTTTGGCAAAAAAATTACCCCCTATGTGGAAGGCGGCATTGGGGCCGCTTATATTGATGACTACAAAATAGCCGGCAGAAATCTTTCCACCAGTCTTCAGTTTGAAGACCGCATCAGTCTTGGTGTTATCATTAATCACATTGACATCAAGCTGGGGTATATGCATTATTCCAATGCCTCCATAAAAGAACCCAATGACGGCATTGATATCTGGATAGGCACAATGACCTGGCATTTTTAAAACCAAAAAGATACAGGGCAAACCGTGAATACTAAAAGGCGGAAAATGGACCATTATTACAAAGAGCGGTTTCATGTCCAGCAGGATCTGATCAAAAAGATCGCCCCGCTCATGGAGGTCAGTGAGATCATTGAAACTGTGCGCGAAGAGCTGCGCAATCTTATTCCCAGTGCCATGGAGGTCTGTGTTCTGCTGCTGGACCCGGATGCACAGCAGTATACAAGCCCCCTGCAGTGCGCTTTGTATGAAAGACCTGTAAACTGTCAGTCCTGCAAACGGAACCGGCCGGCTGTACAGCGGGCCATCAGTAAAAAAAATCCTGTGGTGGTTTCCAACAGTGAGCCGGTTGTCAGACCGGACGGCACCCGGGTGGCAGTCGGCCCGGAATATGCCATGCCCGTGTTTGTGGAAGACCGGATCCTGGCCATTATCAGTGTGGTGATCCAGCCGATGACGCAGTATACCCGCAAAGATTTTTATCTTATCCGGGATTTTGCCGGCATTCTGGGTACCATCATATTGAATGCCAAAAGACAGTGGGAAATAACCAGAGAAAAAATCCGCATCAGCCAGACCCTGGCAAACCTGTCTGCTTTTGTTCCGGGTTCGGTGCGCCAGATGGCAGACAGGAATCCGGATCTTCTGACCCGGGAAAAAGAACAAAAACAGGTCAGTGTGCTTTTTCTGGATCTGGAAGGGTATACTGCCCTGAGCGCCAGCAGGTCTGAGCAGGAAGTGAACGCCATCATTGAAAAGCTGTTTTCCAGTTTTGTGGACCCCATCCACCGGTCCCACGGGGAGATAAATGAAACCAGCGGGGATGCATTCATGATTATCTTCAAGGACCATGACCCGAAAACCAATGCCATGAATGCGGTGAAAGCCGCCTTTGAAATCGCCGCCAGAAACCGGTCGGTCAACCAGTCCATTTCCAGAGAAAACCTGTTTTCAGACATAGGGCCCATGGAGGTGAACATGGGCATCAGTTCGGGTACCGCACTGGTGGGTATGACCAGGTTCAAGGGGCTTTTGGACACCCGCATGACCTTTACCGCATCCGGGGCTGTGACCAATATTGCCTCGCGTCTGTCAGATTATGCAACAGGCGGTGATATTCTGGTAAACCAGACCACCAGAGACCTGATTGACGGACTGTGGCCGGTGTATGACAGGGGCAGGGTGCTGTTGAAAGGCATTGATAACCCCCTGCAGGTGTACTCCTTATTAAAATCTGCATAAAAAAGAGTTTTCCACACCGAAATTCATACCCTGCAGACAAAAAAGGGCCTTGGTTTGATCAGAGCAAACCTGAAGACCCTTGACTGTGGCGGAGAAAGAGAGATTCGAACTCTCGATGGAGTGTTACCCCCATACTCGCTTAGCAGGCGAGCGCCTTCAGCCACTCGGCCATTTCTCCGTGACAATTTTTTGTGGCGGAGGAGGTAGGATTCGAACCCACGAAGCTTTGACACTTAACGGTTTTCAAGACCGCCGCCTTCAGCCGCTCGGCCACTCCTCCAAAATTTAACCAAAGATATATATCATCTTGTGTAAAACAGGTCAATACCTATCTTGGATTTCTGACGGGGCATCTTGTTGTTGACACCAGGAATGGTTGCGCTATATTAAGGGGTTTTAGGACAATGCTTTTTACAGGAGACAAATTGATGAAACAAAAAATTCGTTTTGAAAAAAATGCGAAAGACAATATTTTAACGGTGCTGGAATCCAGTGAAGTGGATCCCGGGGTTGTCATGCCCCTGCACGAGGAAAAATATGATCTTGCCCGGATGGCTGCAGCTGCAAAAGAGGGGCTGGATCCTTTTACCCGGCTGCTGCGGCGCAGGTCTTTTTTTCCCACCCGGGATCTGTGTGTCAAGCTTCATGATGAAACAAAAGAGTTTTTCATGGATGCGACCCGGGAAAAAGTCATAGTGGAGTTCAAGGACTCTGAAACCCTGCCTGAAGAGGATGAATTTGCGCTGGAAGATGAAGATGTCGAACTGGATGCACTCCTGGATGAAGATGGAGATTCCAAGGAAGATGAAATTAAAGAGATCGACTCTGATGATGATACCCCGCGGTTTACACCGGAAGATACCTCTGAACACGAAAATTAGAAGGCGGATGCCACACCGGACCATATGAAAAATTTAGTAAAAGAAATTGTGCAGACCGCCGCAAAAAAGGCGTTCGACACCGGCATGCTGCCTTGCGACCAGATGCCGGAAATGGAAATTGAGGCCCCCAGGCATGCTTCCCAGGGGGATTTGTCCACCAATTATGCCATGGTGTCGGCAGGCATTCACAAAATGCCTCCCAGGGAAATTGCCCGGGCCGTTGTAGCAGCAATGGACCAGGCATCCTTTATTGAAAAAGTGGAAGTGGCCGGGCCCGGATTTATAAATTTTTTCCTGCAGCCGTCAGCCTGGCACCCGGTGGTGGACCGGATACTTGATCAAGATACCCGTTACGGGGCTTCAGATTTCGGCAGAAAAGAGCCGGTCCAGGTGGAATTTGTCTCTGCCAATCCCACCGGTCCTCTGCATGTGGGGCATGGCAGGGGCGCTGCTGTGGGAGATGCCGTGGGAAATATTCTTGCTTTTGCCGGATTCAATGTTTCCAAAGAATATTATATCAATGATTCCGGCCGGCAGATCAGAACCCTGGGCACGTCTGTCTGGTTCAGGCTGCTGGAAATCTGCGGGCGCAGGGTTGATTTTCCCGATGACTGTTACAAGGGGGAATATATCAGAGATCTGGCCCGCCAGGTCCTGGAACGGGAGGGCCCGGATTTTGTAAACCAGAGTGAGGAAAAAGCCATTGCCGTGTGTGCCCGGTATGCGGCAGATCAGATCCTGGACGGTATCCGCAGGGATCTGGCCGCCTTTGGCGTGGTCTTTGACCAATGGTTCAGTGAACAGAGTCTGTATGATTCCGGCCGGCTTGCAGACACCCTGACAGATCTTCAGGAAAAAGGCCTGGTGTATGAAAAGGACGGGGCTTTGTGGTTCAGGACCAAAGATTTCGGGGATGAAAAAGACCGGGTGGTGAAGAGAAGCAATAAAATGACCACCTATTTTGCCTCGGACATTGCCTATCACCAGGAGAAATTTGAACGCGGATTTCACCGGGTTATTGATGTCTGGGGGGCTGACCACCACGGGTATATCAACCGCATGGCTGCCTCTGTGGTGGCCCTGGGCAAAAGCCGGGACCAGTTCCAGGTCATTCTGGTGCAGCTGGTGAACCTGCTGCGGGCGGGAAATCCTGTACAGATGTCCACCCGGGCCGGAGAATTTGTCACCCTGAAAGACATTGTGGATGAGGTGGGAAAAGATGCGGCACGGTTCATGTTCTTAAGCCGGAGCTATGACTCGGGCCTGGATTTTGACCTGGAAGTGGCAAAGCAGAAAAGCAGTGATAACCCGGTCTACTATGTCCAGTATGTCCATGCACGCATTGCAGGTATTTTGTCCAAGGCTTTGGATCAGAACCTGGTGGATGACAACGATTTTGACCGGGGCAAAAATCTGTCGCATCTTGTGGAACCGGAAGAGATCAACCTGATCAAAATCCTGGCAGGCTTTCCTGAACAGGTGGAAAAAAGTGCTGCCACCTGCCATCCCCATGTGATTTTCACCTATCTGATGTCCCTGGCTTCTGCGTTTCATGCCTATTACAACCGGCATAAGGTGATCACTGCAGATATTGCGCTGTCCAAAGCCCGGCTCAGTCTGGTACTGGCCGTGAAAAAAGTGATCCGCAACGGACTTGCACTTTTAGGGGTGTCTGCGCCTGAAAGAATGTGACCATGTCCTTTAAGGGGGCCATAAAATATACCATTTACATATTTATCGGTGCATGGATGTTTTTGCTGGGGATCATGGTGGGCCGGGGCACTGCACCCATAACTTTTGAAACCCGCAGTTTTCAGGAACGGCTCCAGGCCATGGTCCAAAAAACACAGAAGACCGAAAACCGTGAATCTTTGGAAAAGAAAATTGCGCTGCATTATTATGAGGCACTTAACGCACCTGTCAAACCGGATGATATGCAGGCCCCGGCAGTAAAGCAGATCCCGGACAAACAGGAAAACACCTCCCTTGCGGCAAAAAAAATGCAGCCGGAAACCACAGATACCCGGGTACCCCCTGCACCAAAAAACACAGACCCGGATCCGGTACCTGTAAAAACCAGTAAAAAAGCAGCCACCTTCAAGGTATCTGCCACAGCCCGGGATAAGGCGGCAG
>Ga0102943_1002043_pt1 | contig 12064 bp, 17 predicted proteins | sample SalPonC_black_MG_FD_78174 | JGI IMG/M metagenome (GOLD analysis project Ga0102943, IMG submission 78174) | Salt pond soil microbial communities from South San Francisco under conditions of wetland restoration - Salt Pond MetaG... | ecosystem: Environmental > Aquatic > Marine > Intertidal zone >...
CCGGGAACAGGCGCGGATCACTCCGCGGCCTTTTCCTCGTTCTCGCTGGTGGTCGTCTCGGCGGGGGCTTCCTCTTCGGTGGGCGCGTTCGCGGCTTCCGCGGCGGCGGCGGCCTTCGCGGCCTTCTCTTCGGCGCGCTCCTGCGCGGCCTTGCCCGGCGTGCCCTTCTTGAGGTTCGCGCGCTCCTTCTTCTGGACGACGCCCGCGGCTTCAAGGAAGCGGCTCACCCGGTCGGTCGGCTGCGCGCCCTTGTCGAGCCAGTGCTGCACGCGGTCCATATCCATCTTGACCCGGTCCTCGCTGTCCTTGGAAAGAAGCGGCTTGTAGGTGCCGAGCTTCTCGATGAAGCGCCCGTCGCGGGGCATCCGCGAGTCGGCGGCGACGATGGAATAGTGCGGGCGCTTGTTCGAGCCGCCGCGCGCGAGACGGATTTTCATGGCCATGGTGTTGATCTCCTTCGGTTATCTTCGGTGTTTCTTGTGATGCTGGATGACTTCCTGGATGACGAAGGCCAGGAAATTCTTGGCGAATTCCGGGTCGAGGTCGGCTTCCTTCGCCAGCCATTCGAGCCGTTCGATCTGTCTCTCCTCCCGCTCCGGATCAGACGGCGGAAGCCCGTGCTCCGCCTTGAGCCGGCCGACCGCCTGTGTGTGCTTGAAGCGCTCGCCCAGCGTGTAGACGAGGATCGCGTCGAGCCGGTCGATCGAATCGCGATGGCTTGCCAGAAGCTCGGCCGCGCGGGCCGCGTGGTCGGTCATGCCAGGTCTCCGGGCAGGGGGTGACGGTAGACGAGCGTTGCCGCATCGTCGAACTCCGGCGCAGGGGCCGACGGGTCCAGCAGCGCGCCAAGACGCTCCGCCAGCCGGATGGACCGCGTGTTGTCGGGGTCGATGTAGCTCACGGCGGTCTCCCACCCGAGATCGCGGAAGACATGGTCGATCGTTGCGCGGGCTGCCTCGCGGGCATACCCCCTGCCTTCGGCGTCGGCGCGCCAGACAGTCCAGCCGATCTCGCGTTCGGGCCAGCCCTCGGGATACCACGGCCCCGCGTGGCCAAGCGGCGCGTCGCTGCCTTTCAGGCAGTAGACGAACGACCCGAAGCCGCGCAGCACCCACATGCCGACGATATGACCGTAGGCGCGCCACGCCTTCGCGACATCGATATCCGCGGTGCGCACGAACTCTGCGCGATCGCTCAGGATGAAGTCGCGGAACGGTTCCCAGTCACCCTTGCCGGGGGCGCGCAGGACAAGCCGTTCGGTTTCCAGAACCGGCGTATCGATGAGGTGCGGGGTCATTGCAGCGCCTCCCGCCCCGGATGCCGCCAGATCAGCAATTCGCCGAAGCCCGGATGCGCGAAGCTTCCGTCGCGTTCCGCGCCCATTCGCTGGGCAAGCGCGATCGAGCGCACGTTGTCGGGCGCGGTGCAGCTGACGATCGTCTCCCATCCCAGTACGTCGTAGGCGTAGCGTCGCGCGGCCTCGGCCGCTTCCTGCGCGATCCCGCGTCCTTCTGCCGCTTCGAACAGCGACCAGGCGATCTCGGGTTCCGGCCACTCGTCGGGATACATGACGCCGACGACGCCCATGGCCTCTCCCGAGGCCTTGTCGGTCACCATCCAGCGTCCGAAGCCGCGCAGGTGCCAGTGCCCGACCAGCGCCGCGAGTCTCTGGAACGCCTCGCCGCGCGAGTATGGGCCGCCCACCCCGCGCGCGCGTTCGGACGCGCAGAATTCGGCGTAGGGCTCGAAATCCCGCCGCTCCGGCGCCCTCAGCCGCAGACGCCGGGTCTCCAGCGTCGGGATATAGATCTCGGTGCCGGTCACTTCTTCTTGCCGAAGCCCGAGAGACCGGGCGGAAGCTGCATCCCGCCGCCCATGCCTGGCAGGCCCTTGGGCAGGCCGCCCTGCGCCGACATCTCCTCGCGCGCCTTCTCGATCTGGGCCTCCGACGGCATCCCGCCCTTCATCCCCAGAAGGCCGCCCATCTGCCGCATCAGGCCCTTCTTCCCCATCTTTCCCATCTTCTTCATCATGTCCGCCATCTGACGGTGCATCTTCAGAAGCTTGTTGAGGTCGGACACGTCGAGACCTGCGCCCTTCGCGATCCGCTTCTTGCGGCTCGCCTGAAGGATCTGCGGGTTCGCCCGCTCCTTCTTTGTCATCGAGTTGATCAGCGCGACCTGCTGGCGGATGACCCTGTCGTCCATGCCCGCATCGGCCATCTGGCCCTTCATCTTCGCCATGCCCGGCATCATGCCCATGATGCCCTCCATGCCGCCCATCTTCATCATCTGTTCAAGCTGCATCTTCAGGTCGTTCATGTTGAACTGACCCTTCTGGAAGCGCTTCATCATGCGCTCGGCCTGTTCGGCCTCGAAGGTCTCCTGCGCCTTCTCGACGAGCGAGACGATGTCGCCCATGCCGAGGATGCGGCCCGCGATGCGGCCGGGCTCGAAGGTTTCGAGCGCGTCCATCTTCTCGCCCAAACCCACGAACTTGATCGGCTTGCCGGTGACCGCTCGCATCGACAGCGCCGCGCCGCCGCGCCCGTCGCCGTCCATCCGCGTCAGCACGACGCCCGAGATGCCGATCTTGTCGTCGAACTCCTCCGCGACTTCGACGGCGACCTGGCCGGTCAGGCCGTCCACCACCAGAAGCGTCTCGCGCGGCGTCACCACGTCGCGCACCTCGGCAGCCTGCTGGATCAGCTCCTGATCAATATGAAGCCGCCCCGCAGTATCGAGCATGTAGACGTCGTAGCCACCGAGCGTCGCCTGCTGCTTGGCGCGCTTCGCAATCTCGACGGGCGTCTGCCCCGGCACGATCGGCAGCGTATCGACGCCGATCTGCTGGCCGAGAATGGCGAGTTGCTCCATCGCAGCCGGTCGGTTGGTGTCGAGCGAGGCCATGAGCACCCGCTTGCCGTTCTTCTCGGTCAGCCGCTTGGCGAGCTTGCCGGTCGTCGTCGTCTTGCCGCCGCCCTGCAGGCCGACCATCAGGATCGGGGCGGGCGGGCTGTCGATCTTCAGGTCGCCGGGCTTGTCGTCATCTCCGGCAAGCACGTGGACCAGCTCGTCGTGCACGATCTTGACGACTTGCTGGCCCGGCGTGACCGATTTCGTCACCGCCTGGCCCGTCGCCTTCTCCTGCACCGCCTTCACGAAGTCCCGCGCCACGGGGAGCGAGACATCGGCTTCCAGAAGCGCCACCCGCACCTCGCGGAGCGCGGTCTTGACATCGTCCTCCGACAGCGCGCCCTGCTTGGTCAGGCGGTCGAAGACGCCGGAGAGACGTTCGGAGAGACTTTCGAACATTCGCGGCTCCTTTCGCCGGTTGCTTGCCAAGCCCCATGTGGGATGGGACGCGCCTAACGCCAAATGCCCCCACGGGCGAAACTCGCTGGTGGGGGGCGATCCCCGGCAAGACCGGGGACCGGAAGCATGGCCACTTCCGGAACGCGGTGGGCTTACGCGGCGGGGGTGTCGGAGTCAAGCGGACGGCCCAGCCACCCGTTGATCGTGCGCGCGACCTCCCGGCCTGACGGGCCGATGAGGAAGACCGAGGTGACCGGGACCCGGGTGAGCCTGCGGTTCTCGGCGAGGACGAGGACGGCTCGGTGATAGTGACTGCGGTCCGGCAGGAACGGGATCCCTGCCGGGTTCGTCTCACGCTCCGCGCGGACAAGGGTGCCGAGCGGCCTCTCCACCCACCTGTGCCGGAACAGGCTGCGCTCGTGCAGCGCCAGCCGGCCACGTCGCCGGTCGAGCACGATCATCAGCCGCCGGACCGCGACCGTGAAGATCACGAGAAGCGGAAAGTCGACCATGAAGACGGCGAGCAGCATCGGCCCCAGTCCCTCGACCTCCACGACCCGCAGCAGCAGGAAGGGTCCGCCGGTCGCCAGCGCGATCAGAAGCGTCCCGATCGTCTTCGGGCAGTGTTCGACGACCAGAAGGTCTGGGCTTCGATGGGCGACATGCATCGTGGCACCCCGGAGCTGACCTGCCATAACTGCCTGGGCGGCCCGCTGTTCCCTCCATGGTTCCCCCATGGCCATCCCTCGCGACACCGGTTCTCGGGACATGCCGCAGGCGGCAGGGCGCGACGACGACCGGTCGGGCGGCAGGGGAGGACCCGGCCCTTGCATTCCCGAACGAACGACGGTTGAATGCAGGTTCTTCTGTTCCTCAGCGCACAAGTCGAGATGTCCGTCGATACCTGGGACGAAATCAGAACCGCCTACCACGTCGCGCGCATGGGCACCGTCTCGGGCGCGGCCGAGGTGCTGGGCGTCCACCATGCCACCGTGATCCGGCATATCGACGCGCTCGAGGGCCGCCTCGGCGTCAAGCTCTTCCAGCGGCACGCCCGCGGCTACACGGCGACCGAGGCGGGGCTCGACCTCCTGCAGGTCGCGCAGGCGACCGACGATCAGTTCTCCCAGCTCGTCTCGCGCATCAAGGGCCGGGGCGACGAGGTCACGGGCGAGCTTGTCGTGACCTCGCTCAACATGATCGCGCCGCTCCTGGCGCCCGTTCTCGCGCGGTTCCAGCAGACGCACGAGGGGCTGATCGTCCGGTTCGTGACCGGAGACCGCCTCCTGCGCCTCGAATACGGAGAGGCGCATGTCGCGATCCGCGCGGGCGCGCGTCCCGATCAGCCCGACAACGTCGTGCAGCCGTTCCACAAACTCGCTATCGGACTCTACGCCTCGCGCGACTACCTCGCCCGGAAGGGCAGGCCCGAGACCGATGAAGACCTCGCCGCCCACGCCTTCGTCGGCATGGATTCCGACACCTCCCGCGCGCCCTTCGCGGTCTGGATGCGGACGCATCTGCCCGACGCGGTCAACGTCTTCCGCTGCTCCGACAACGTCACGTCCCGCGAGGCCGTGGTCGCGGGGGCCGGGCTCGGCTTCGTCTCGACCTGCGAGGCGCAGCGCTTCCCCGACCTCGTCCAGATCATGCCCCCGCGCGACGAGTGGTCGGCGCCGCTCTGGCTCGTGACCCATGTCGACCTCCACCGGACAACGAAGGTCGGCGCGTTCCTGAATGTCCTCAAGGACGAGGCGAAGTCCTGGTAGGCCGCCGCGCCGCGTTCACGCCCGAGCTTCAGGGACACCTGGCCATGCTCGCCTTCTCGGCGCTCGTGGCGGGCTCCTTCTCGCTGGGCTCGATGATCGCCAACGACATCGACCCGCTGGCGCTGACCGCGATCCGCTTCGTGATCGCGAGCCTCCTCATCGGCGCCCTCGCCGCACCCCGGCTGCGCCGGGCCCACGTCGGCAGTCCGTGGCGCTACCTGATCATGGGCGGCCTCCTCGCCACCTACTTCGTGCTGATGTTCGAGGGCCTGAAGACCGCCCCGCCTGTCTCCACCGCCGCAGTCTTCACGCTGACCCCGCTCATGGCGGGAGGCTTCGGCTGGCTGCTCCTCCGGCAGGTCACGACTCCACGCATGGCCGGCGCGCTCGCCATCGGCGGCGCGGGCGCGCTCTGGGTGATCTTCCGCGCGGATCTGGGCGCGCTTCTCGCCTTCGACGTCGGCCGCGGGGAGGCGATCTACTTCGTCGGCTGCATCGCCCATGCGCTGTACGCGCCGATAGTGCCCTGGCTGAACCGCGGCGAGCCGACCGTGGTCTTCACCTTCGGCATGCTCGTGGCCGGCACGCTCTGCCTCTTGGTGGTCGGAGGACCGGCGATCCTCGCCACCGGCTGGCTCTCGCTGTCGCTCTTCGTCTGGGCCGTGATCCTCTACCTCGCCGTCGTAGCGAGTTCGGCAACCTTCCTGCTTCTGCAGTTCGCCTCGATGCGGCTCAAGTCGGCGAAGGTCATGGCCTACACCTATCTCACGCCCTCCTGGGTGATCCTTTGGGAAGTCGCGCTCGGCCGCGGCGCGCCGCCGCCGATGATCCTCGTCGGAGTCGCGCTCACCGTGATCGCGCTCCTGGCTCTTCTCAAGTCCGACGCCTGAGCAGAGCCCCCTCAGGACTCTCCGCCCAGTTCCACCTCGAGGAACCGCTCGAACGCGTCGAGGTCCATCCGGTCGAATTGCCCGAAGCTCTGCATCCAGTGGCTCGCGTCCCGCATCGCGTCGGGTTCCAGCTTGCACCACGTCACGCGCCCGCGCTTCTCTCGGCTAATGAGGCCCGCCTCGGCCAGCACGACGAGGTGCTTGGAGATCGCGGCGAGCGACATCTCGAAGGGGTCGGCCACGTCGGTCACCGCCATGTCGTCCTCGAGCAGCATCACGAGAATCCTGCGCCGCGTGCGGTCGGCCAGGGCCGAGAAGACGGTGTCGAGCCGGTCGGTCATGCCGTCCCCTTGCGCCGCCCGGCCCCGTTCGTCAACCGGAAGGTTGAATATGCCGGTTGTGTCGTCATCGTCCTAGGCGGCCAATCTGCCGCATCCGCCGCCAAGCGTGCTGGATTTTTATATTAAACATTTCAGGCACTTGGCCCTGTGTCCGAGTTCGGACGCCCCGTGTTGACTCCGCACCCCTCCCTCCCTAGACATCCTGCGACTGTCCGAGGGGTTTCTTCCCATGGCCGACGACCGGGACACCGACCGCCTGAAGGCGCTCGAGGAGCGGATCGCGAAGGCCAAGGGGACGAACGCGCCGAAGCCCCACACGGAGGAACATTATTCCCAGGCCCAACTCGCCTGGCGGATGGTGATCGAGTTGGTCGCCGGTCTGATGATCGGCTTCGGCATCGGGTACGGGCTCGACACCCTCTTCGGGACGATGCCCATCTTCCTGGTGCTGTTCACATTGCTGGGCTTCGCCGCCGGAGTGAAGACGATGGTCCGCTCGGCGCGGGAGATCCAGAACCGCGGGCTGGCCGACGAGGCCGAGAAGAAAGAGGACTGACAGGTGGCGGAAGAGGCGACAGGTGGGCTCGTTTTTCACCCGATGGACCAGTTCATCGTCAAGCCGCTCTTCGGCGGCGGCGAGGTTCACTGGTATACCGTCACCAACTCCACCCTCTGGATGCTTCTCGCGATCCTGTCGGTCGCGGCCCTGATGATCCTCGGCACCCGCGGCCGCGCCATAGTCCCGTCCCGGACCCAGTCGGTGGCAGAACTCGCCTACGGGTTCATCTACAAGATGGTCGAGGACGTGGCCGGCAAGGACGCGGTGAAGTTCTTCCCCTACATCTTCACGTTGTTCCTCTTCATCCTCTTCGCCAACGCGCTGGCGCTGATCCCCACGAGCTTCAGTCCGACCTCGCATATCGCGGTCACCGCCGTCATGGCGCTTGCCGTGTTTCTTACAGTGGTGGTCGTGGGGTTCCTCAAGAACGGCACCACCTTCCTCAGCCTCTTCTGGGTTTCGTCGGCGCCGCTGGCGCTGCGGCCCGTCCTGGCAGTGATCGAGGTCATCTCCTTCATGGTGCGCCCCGTCAGCCACTCCGTCCGTCTCGCGGGTGCGATCATGGCCGGCCATGCCGTCATGAAGGTCTTCGCGGCTTTCGCGGGTGCGGCGCTCATCGCGCCCATCGCCATCGGCGGCATGGTGGCGGTCTACGCGCTCGAATTCCTCGTTGCGGCCATCCAGGCCTACGTCTTCACCATCCTGACCTGCGTTTATCTCAAGGACGCGCTGCATCCGCACCATTGAGGTCAGGGAACCCAAACATCAGCCAATTCCAACCGTAAGGAGATCAAGGACATGGAAGGCGATATCGCAAGCATGGGTCAGTTCATCGGCGCTGGCCTCGCCGCCATCGGCTCGGGTGCCGCGGCCATCGGTGTGGGTAACGTCGCGGGGAACTTCCTCGCGGGAGCGCTCCGCAATCCGTCGGCGGCCGGCGGACAGACGGCGACCCTCTTCATCGGCATCGCATTTGCCGAAGCGCTCGGGATCTTCGCGTTCCTCGTCGCGCTTCTGCTGATGTTCGCCGTCTAAGTCACTCCGCGATCCTTACGGCCGGATGCATCGTCCAGGTGCATCCGGTGTCCCCTGAAGGAACGAGGCAGGACCGATGGCAACCGAAGCACCAGGAGCAGAAGACGCGGCAACGGGTCTCCCGCAGCTCGACTTCTCGACCTTTCCCAACCAGATATTCTGGCTGGTCGTCACGCTCGTGGCGATCTACCTGATCCTGACCCGCGTGGCGCTGCCGCGGATCGACGACGTGCTCGCCGAACGGTCGGGCACGATCACGAACGACATCGCCGCGGCCGAAGAGCTGAAACTCAAGGCGCGGGAGGCCGAGGACGCCTACAACAAGGCGCTCGCGGACGCCCGCTCCGAAGCGCAGCGCATCATAGGTGAGGCGAAGGCCGCCATTCAGGCCGATCTCGATGCCGCGACGGCCAAGGCCGACGCCGAGATCGCCGCGAAATCGGCGGAATCGGAAAAACGCATCGGAGAGATCCGCGACGGCGCGCTCGCCGCGATCGAAGAGGTCTCGAAGGACGCCGCGCAAGACATCGTGTCGGCCATGGGCTTCTCCGCCGACGACAAGGCGGTTTCGGACGCCGTCACGCAGCGGATCAAGGGGTGACGCGATGAAGATAGCTCTCCTGACCCTCGCCGCCGTCGTTGCGGCGATGCCCGCAGCGGCCGCGACCAAGAACATCTTCTCGGCCGAGTTCTACAAGCTCACGAACACCGACTTCATCGTCCTCATCGCCTTCCTGATCTTTCTCGGCGTCGTCGTCTACTTCAAGGTGCCGGGAATCATCGGCGGACTGCTCGACAAGCGGGCGGCACAGATCCGGGCCGACCTCGACGAGGCCCGCGCACTGCGCGAAGAGGCACAGACGGTCCTCGCGAGCTACGAACGCAAGCAGGACGAGGTGAAAACCCAGGCCGACCGCATCGTCGCCCACGCCAAGCAGGAGGCAGAGGCGGCGGCCGACGTGGCGAAGGCGGATCTCGCCCGGTCGATCGAGCGACGTCTGAGAGCGGCCGAGGATCAGATCGCATCGGCCGAGGCCGCGGCCATCAAGGAGGTTCGCGATCGCGCCGCCCAGATCGCCGTCGCGGCCGCCGGCGATGTCATCGCCAAGGCGATGAACGCGAAGGAGGCGGGCACTCTGATCGACGACGCAATCGCGACCGTCGACGCCAAGCTGCACTGAGCCCGCACCGACCCGAAGACGCGAAGCCCGGTCCCCGCGGCCGGGTTTCGCTTTTTAGGGATCCGCTCCGACAAGAGCCGGGGAGCGCCTCAGCGTGACTGCTCGTGCTCGTAGCGCATCCGGGCGATCTCTTCGTTCCGCTCGGCCTTGCGCTGCGCCGTCAGCGATTCCTCGACGAAGGTCAGATGCGCGGCGACGGCGGCCTTCGCGGCCTCGGCGTCGCGGCGCTGGATCGCGTCGTTGATCGCGCGGTGCTGGTCCAGAAGCATGTCCCGTGTCGCGCGTTGCTTGAACATGATCTTGCGGTTGAAGAAGACGCCCTCGGCCAGCAGGTCGAACATTCCCCGCATCATGTGCAGCATGACGACGTTGTGCGACGCTTCGATGATCGCCATGTGGAACTGCGCGTCAAGACCTGCCTCCTCGGACGGGTTCCGCTTGGAATGCGCCGCCTCCATCTTCTCGAACACGGCACCAATCACCTGAAGATCGGTCTCCGATCCCAGCATCGCGGCCCGCTCCGCCGCGATCCCCTCGATATCGCGGCGGAACGCGATGTAGTCGAGAACGGCTTCGTCATGGGTGGAGAACAGGCGCAGGAGCGCTGGCGGATAATGCGCGTCCAGTGTTTCGTCGACGTAGATGCCCGATCCAGGGCGGGTCACGAGAAGCCCGCGCTCGTGCAGTTCCGACACCGCCTCGCGCAGGCTCGGACGCGAGACGTTCATCCGTTCCGAGAGCTCGCGCTCGGACGGCAGGCGCTCGCCCGGCCGGAGAATCCCACGCAGGATGAGCTGCTCGATCTGCCGCACGACCGCGAGCGCCAGCTTTTCGCTCTGAACCTTCTGAAACGGCATGCGTCCTCGCTGAATTGGCGAGAACATATGACCGCCCCGGAGGGTGAACAACGAAAAAAGGCCGGGCCACCCTGACCCGGCCTTCGTCGGCTGCCGGTAGATCAGGTGTTCGGCCGGATCGTGATATCCACCCGACGGTTGAGTTGCCGCCCCTCCGCCGTGAGGTTGGAGGCGATCGGCTGATCTTCGCCCCGGCCCGAAACCACGAGGCGGCCGGGATTGACGCCGCCGGAGGTCAGAACCGACGCGACCGATTGAGCGCGGCGCTGCGAAAGATCCTGGTTGTAGGCGGCCGCCCCGGTGTTGTCGGTGTGGCCGGTGACGAACACCGTCGAGTTCGGATAGCGCAGCAGGTTTCCTGCGAGCACGTTCAGGTCCGACCGCAGATCGCCGCGCAGCGACGCGCTGTCGATGTCGAACAGGATCGCGTTCGGCATCCGCACGATCAGCTCGGAGCCGGTATTGATCACGTCGATCTCGTTGCTGGCAAAGCTCTGGTCGAGTTCGGCCTTCTGCCGCTCGAGTTGCTGGCCGATCGCGCCGCCGATCGCCGCGCCGACAGCGGCCCCCGCGGCTGTCTTGAGCGCGTTGTTGTCGCCGTCGCGGGACGCGCCGAAGAGGCCGCCCAGCACGGCTCCGCTTGCCGCGCCGATCTCGGTCTGGTTGGTTCCGGTGCAGGCGCCGAGCGCCATCGCGCCGGCGACGGCCAGGATCATGGGTTTCTTGAAGGCGATCATCGGGGTCCTCTCGATACGTGCTTGATTCAATGCGGTTATAGGAGAGCAGCGCGCTCCGGTCACCGACATATCTCAACCGGCCCGTTCCTGATAGGCAATATCACGCCGTCTCGGCGGTCTCCCAGGCCAGCATCGCGCGCTTGACCGGCAGGCCCCAGTGGTATCCGCCAAGCCCGCCCGACTTCCTAAGCGCGCGGTGACAAGGGATCAGCCAGCTGATCGGATTGCGCCCCACTGCCGTTCCCACGGCGCGGACGGCGTTCGGATGGCCGATGGCGCGGGCGATGTCCGAATAGGTCGTGACATGGCCGGTCGGCACCCGCAGCAGCGCCTCCCAGACCTTGATCTGGAACGGCGCGCCGATGAGGAAGAGCGGTGTCTTGCCCTCGGTTCGTGCGCCGAAGGCCGAAGCCGCCCAGGGCCGCAGACGGTCGGGATTCTCGGTGTACCGAGCTCCGGGCCAGCGCGACACGAGGTCGGCCATCGCGGCGTCCTCGCCGGTCTCGGCCGCGAAGCCGATCCCGCAAAGACCCCTGTCGGTGCCCATGACGAGCGCCGGGCCGAAGGGGCTGTCGAACCAGCCCCAGAAGATGTCGAGGCCGTCGCCCGCTGCCGCGAAGCGACCGGGGCTCATCGCCTCCCAGCGCAGAAACAGGTCGTGAAGCCGCCCGGTTCCCGACAGCCCGACGTCCACGGCCGTGTCGAGCGTCGTATGCCGCTCGGCCAGAAGCGCCTTGGCGTGCTCGAGCGTCAGGAACTGCTGAAACCGCTTCGGCGACACGCCCGCCCAGCGACTGAAGACGCGCTGGAAGTGCGCCGGGCTGAGCCCTGCCTCGCGGGCGATCTCCTCTAGGCTGAGATCGCGCCCCGCATCGGAGTCTATCCGGCCGATCGCCCGCCGCATCAGTTTGTAATAGTAGGCGTTCTCGGGTGGAGTCTGGTCGGTCATGGCTCATCTCTCCTGATCCCGGAATACGCCACACCCACCGGCTTCGCGACCCGTTTCCTGCGCCTTTCGAACGCCAAGCATCGTGGGCCGGCCGAATTGACGTTTATCAACTGCCGACCGGCGAATCGCATCTACGTATCAAAATATATGCGGATTCTTATGCATTTGGTGTCCGGGGGGAGGCACCTGATGTTGCTGCAAGGGCCCCCTTATCGACATAGCACCGTTTCAAGGAGTGAGTGAAAGTGAAGAACAGGAACAAATACCTCGGGACAATGGTCGCCGGCAGTCTCGCGGCGTTGATGCCGCTTGCAGCGGGCGCCGCGACAATAACGGGCTGGAACACATCGAATGTCGATGTCGGAGAGAGCCCTGACGACTTCGAGACGGGCGCGAGCGTCATCTACGATCAACCGCTCGAGTCTGATGGCA
>Ga0102943_1002045_pt1 | contig 12062 bp, 13 predicted proteins | sample SalPonC_black_MG_FD_78174 | JGI IMG/M metagenome (GOLD analysis project Ga0102943, IMG submission 78174) | Salt pond soil microbial communities from South San Francisco under conditions of wetland restoration - Salt Pond MetaG... | ecosystem: Environmental > Aquatic > Marine > Intertidal zone >...
ATACACCCGTCGTACATCCGCCACCCGCGCCTGGGTGACCAACAGGTCCTCGTCGGTGGCGTAGTGCAGGTCATTCCCTTCCGAATCCTTACCGCCGTATAGCAGCGTGCCGGCAGGAACCCGATGCGCCTCCACCCCACGCGCCGGCTCGAAGAGCACGTGCACCCGGTCGGGCACGGCGGGCTTTGCGGGGAGGCGCAACACCTCTCGGTAATAGAAATCGAGATGGCGGCGGGTTAGGTCATCCAGCTGCCTTTTCGGCTCCCTGAGCATCTCCAGAAAGGCCAGGAAGACGCTCAGGTGGGGGCGGGTCAGCCATGCTAGTTTTTCCGGTTGATCACTGAAAGATTCCGGATCTTCGAGGTAGGCGAGCAGGTCTTTAACCCTTTCGTCGTTTTCAGGGTTTTCGGGATCTCCCAGAAAACCACTCCAATTGCTGCGGCCGTCCCACCGGTTGTCGAGATTGAAAAATTTCAGCTCTTTCGCAAAACGCTGGGCAAAGCGGATCAGCTCTTCCGTGCTGTGTTCCTCCACGGAAAAATAAGAGGGGGCGAGCGCAGTCAGCCGGCGGCCCGGCCGGCTGGTACCGTCCCGGAAAATGAATTCATCCGTGCCGCAGCGGTCTTTCATCAGCTTGCTTTGTATTTGGTGTTGGTGGTTACGAATTGTCCGTTGCCGGAGTATTGGGTCATGGGATCGGTTTTTGGTCCGGATTCTGTGATGATTTGAGCCGGCGTTTGCACTTCAAAAGCCGCCTGAAACTGAGCGCCTTTCAGCAGGACTACCTTATTGCCGCTCTTGGTTTTCTTCGCCTTTTGATTGCCCGCCAGCGCGGCGATCTTCAGCGTCCCCACACCCGGAATGGGGAATTGCGGGGTCATGTACATGCAGCCCGGTACTTTGACGCTCTTTTCATCTCCGTCCACACAGACCTTTTTCCCCTTGAGGGAGGAGGCGCCGCTCCCGGTAAGCTTTCCCGGCTGAACCATCACCATGGCCGCTCCGAACATGGGCTGGAACATGGCCTGGTCACCGTCGATGAGAATGTGGTCTGGCATAATCGGTTAGTATTTTATTCGCTATTCGCTATTCGCTATTCGCTGTTCGCTATTCGCCGGTTACTGCTCCCAAGAGCAGCGCTAAAAGGGGCGATTTCTGATTCTTTTTACCCGCTGGAACTTCGGTGTAGGCGGGGTCTTTCCGATTTCCCATTTTGAATCACGCCGCCTCTTGGATATAAAACGGATATACCATATTGTACCGTGAATTCGTACTCCGGACAAAGAACAGAATATTGATCAGCAACAGCCCCTCTGTCGCCCGGCTCTGGTCGATGCGGACTTCCTCCACCTGAATGCGCGGCTCGTGGTACAAGATGGCATCAGACACCGTTCTCTTCAGGTCGCTGATCAGATGCTGGTCGATCTCTTCGAAGAGGAAGTCGTTCAGGTTGCAGCCGAAGTCGTCGTGATAGAGGCGCTCCTTCAGGTGCGTAGACAGCAGGATTTCCAGGCTCTGCCGGATATCCTCAAGGCCGGAAACCGTTTCCAGGTATTCGCCTTGTCCGGCGAAGGTCGGCGGGAAGCTCCAGCCGGTGCCCAGTATGTCCCGGTGATCGTCGTTCATGGCTCTTTATCTTCGTTCTCTTCTCCGGATAGTCCTTTCAACTCGTCGGCTTCTTCGTGCTTTGACAACTGGCCGTTGCTTCCCAGTTGGGCGGAGGCCTGCTGTTGGATTTTACCAATCAGGCCGTAGACCTTATTAAAAGGCATATTGCCCAGTGCTTCCAGAATGAGGTTGGCTTCGTCGATGGTTAGTTCTAAACTCAATTTTTCCATTGTCGTTATTTTTAGTTGACGTCAACTGTTGGTCCTTTTATTTTGATCGCTTTTTTACTTTCGATGGTGATCCCTTTGCTGTCCATCCGGATAACATTCCCGTTGATATCCGACAGCACTGCTTCGTCTTTGCCCAGGAAAAGCTGAGTGGTATTTTTAGCAGGATCTTTGCCGTTAAGGGATGGTTGTTCTTTGCCTTTTTCTGCGGTGGCGATCTGAAAAGCCGGCACGGATTCATCCCAGGTGATCTGAATACCCTTGCCGCTGACCCAACGCTTCACCTGGTTTTCCGTATCGATCTTATCATCCTTGACCGGCGGGAAATTCTTTTCGCTGAATACGCTGCCGAGGATGATCACCTCCCGGGGGTTGTTGTCAATAAATCCCAGGATCACTTCGTCGCCCGGTTCCGGCCGGAAGAACAAGCCGTGGCTGTTGCCGGCGTAGGGCATGGCCAGGCGGGCCCAGACCACCCCTTGCGTCTCGTCGATATCGGGGACGGCAACTTTGACCAGCAGTCGATGCGCCTGGTCTTTTTCGTAAGCTTGTACGATCCCGGTCCGAAGGCCGCTAATAGGGGGTAACATTCCGGCCGCCGGCAGCCCGGCGATGTCTTCTTTTTGGGTAAACCAGGCGCCCGGAAGTCCAAACTGGATATCCGTTTTCCAGCTTTGGCGGCCGCTCACGTGGCGAACGCCGGTGATGAGCGTATTCCCGTTAAAGGGCCCGCTGATCCCATCGATGGCGATCAGGTCGTTGACCTGGAAATTAGCTTCTCCTTTTACCGTCATCCGTCCCCGGATCGTGGCCAGGCGGCTTTTGATGAGCTGGGCGTCGGCCCAGGCCTGCAGCTCGCTTTCCTCTATTTCGGCCGGGTTTTTCATCACCACCGAAGATTTGCCCAGCGTGCCGGATAATTCAGCAGGATCAAAGTTTCCTTGCGCGAGGGCGAAATCATTGGCTTTCACCAGCCGCGTCATCTTCTGCTGCTTGCTGTCCCAGGCGATACTTTGTACAGCGCCCTGCACCTGATCCAGGTCCGCCTGCATTTCCAGGCTGTAGATGAGCGGCGGGCGTTTGCCGAAGGCGAAGGTGTGGACGGGCTCGCCTTCCAGCTGGGGCGCGATCACATCGACCGTTTCCCGGCCTTCCTCGTCGAAGCGGACCAGCACCCAGCGGCCGCAGCTGTCGGCGCGGCTGAGCAGGAAATCCCAGTCGGTGCAATTGTACTGCACCATTTCGACGTGCTTCGGCTGGGTGGCGGGAATTTTTCCGGTCTTTAAGCCGTATTCTTCGATGATCTGTTTGAAAATATCGCTGTTGGTCATATTGCGAAAGACCCGGCTTTTGCGTTGCTGGGTCATCCGGTAGGCCTGGGCGCGCACTTCGATGAGCAGCCGGGAGCCGCCGGCATCGGCCTCTACGCTATGCCGAACGATGATGCCCTTAAATTCCGGGGGCCTTTCCTGAGCGGCATCGCCACCCACATAGGCGAGTCTGACTTCCATTTCCTTACCGGGCGCCATATCGGCCTGGTCGCTGTACGCAAATTTCTGCTGGGCCGGATCGCCGTCGCGAAAGGTGAGCTCGGCAAAAGGAATGCGGTTGACCTCCCGGTGGACCTCCATCTGTAGCAGGCGGCTGGGAGCTTCCTTCAATTCCTTGCTTTCAGTCTTTATGCTAGGTCGGACGGCGCTCATATACGTTAACTTTTCTTAGCCGGGAAAATCAATTCCGTTCCGGGTTCCAGTTTTCGAAACTGATCCAGGTCATTGGCCCGGGCCAGAAAGAATAAGTGATCGTAGGAACCGTATATTTCTTTAGTCAGTAGCGGCAGTGTATCTTCCATTTTCACGGTGCGCACCCGGCTGATGTCTGCCGAATGACCTTCGTTTTTCTTTCGTTGTTCTTCCTGCGGGAAAGATTCTACAAAGCTGACATTGAGTTTGGCGCGCAGGGGCTTCCCGTTTGGATCAAAAAGGGTGTAATTGACCGTCATCGAGGCCATATAGCCCTTGAACATGAAATCGCCCCATTTGAGGACCAGGAAGTTGGGATGGTGGGACTCCGGTTCTTTTTCCAGACATAACTTTTTTAACTCGTCGACCTGTTCAGTCACGCTTTTGCTGCCTATTCCCAAGGCGGTCTGGAATCCGAAATCGGCGACGCCCGTCCCGTCGATGATCAGTTCCAGGTCCAGGTTGTCCTGCTCCCGGTATCCCAGTTTGGTTTGGCTTTTGTCACCGTCAGCAGCGGGTTCACTACGAAAGACATTGGTGAATTTCTGAGAATAGGAGGTCGGGTTGAGCATCACCGTATGGGATCCTTTTAGCGTGAACTCCTCCCCGCCATCTCCGGTCTCCTTGACGGAATGGGCTTCGATGATCAGTTTTTCCAGTTTAAAGGGATTCGGTAGATCCATTATCTTGCTTTTTCACGGTTGAGTGCTTTCAGCACTTGTTTGACGCAGGCATCGACTATCCGCTGTATCTCTTCCTCGCTCAGGGTACTCCCGGCGCTTTGCCGGGGGAGGCGTGGCGTGGGGCGGGTCGTGTCGGCTACTTTGGCCTGGAGGACGAGTTTTTTTATTTCGACGGGCATGATGCTTGGTATTGTTTTAAGTTCAGTTTAAAAGAATTTCACAGGGAAAAAATGCGTATAAGCCAGTTCCATCGTTTCGATTACCACTTCGTTGGAAGTGGCGTTCAGGTCAGATATGGACCATCGTACCGGGTAGGTTTTCAAAAACATCCAACTTGCGACCGGGTCACTGTTTCCATCGAGCAGAAATACCTGAACGTTTCCCGGCAGGAAGGTAAAGGTGTTCAGCGCTGCTTTGAACTCCATCGCCAGCGGAGAGCCTATCATCAGACCTCTTTCAAGAATCAGGTTGCCGTAACTTACCCGGTTGGGAAAGCGATGTGAGAACAGGTTTTGTCCCCCTTCCTCATAAGTTTCGGGGCTGATGTCGGCAGAGATGCCCGAGACCCGCTGGAAGCGTATGTCAATGGGGTTTTCCACCACGCCTCCCACGTAGAAGGTCACCAGGAAATGGAAAGCTACCGGTGGACGTTCTAACGCCGATAGAGCCGCATATGATTGATTGATTGCCATCATCTTGATGTTAATCGTGATACGAAATTTTCAGGTCTGAGGCCAGCAGGTCCAGGTTTTCAATCGCTAATTCATTTGTATCGGCATTAAACGAGGGGGCGTCCAGTTTTTTGGGAAAGGCATTTTTCACCGTCCAACTAATAACGGGCTCGCCGTTTTCGTCGCACAGGTCGATTATCAGGTTGTGCTTTTCCACCCGGTTGAGTTGAATAGTCGATAACCAATCATACAGGAGGCTCCTTCCGCTTACGATTCCTCTTTTCAGCGAGATGTTGACTTCACTTTTCATCCCCGGCATCTGTTCGGGGCCTTCTTTCCAGCTCAGACCGTGTTTGTAGGTGATGGTATCGTATTCGATGCTCAGGCCGGACACCTCCGAAAAGGAATACGTCTCTTGGTCGATGCGCACCCGGAAATTATATACCGGCAGTGGCAAACTTTCCTTGATGTCTTTTTTCGTTTGTGCCATGATGGTTTAGGCTTATTCAATCTCCACTCTTTCTGCTGCTAATTCCATGCTTTCGATAGAAGCATCATTAGAATCGGCGGTGAAGGAAGGCGCATCCAGTTTGGTTGGAAAGGCATTGGTTACTTTCCAACTGATCACAGCATCTCCATTTTCATCACATAATCTGACGAAAATATCCTTCTTTTCTACCAGGTTAAGCCGAACATCTTTGATCCAGTCGTATAAATAGGTCAGCCGTTCTCCCTGTATTATTCCCTTTTTCAGGGTGAGCGTTGGAGGAGTTGGCTGGGCCGGCATCTGCATGACCACCGGACCTGAATCGCTTCCCTCCGTTCGGCTTTCTTTGTAGGTAGTTGTTTCATAGGCAATGCTCAGGCCTGATACTTCCGAGAAAGCTATGGTGTCCTTTCCAATTTCTACCCGGTAGTTGTATGCCGGCAGGGGGTAGGAGTTTTTGATATATTCTTTTGAGGTTGCCATGTGGACAGATTTTTATTTTCAAATGATTAATCATCAGCATCCACTAGATACTTTTCAATACTTATGCCGCTTCCTGCATCTTATGCGAGAACTTCAGGATGATGAATTCGGCGGGGCGTACGGCGGCGATACCGATCTCGACCTTCATTTTTCCGTTTAGGATGTCGTCTTGGGTCATGGTTTTGCCTAACCCTACTTCTACATAGTAGGCGGCTTCGGGCGTTGGTCCGGCTAGCGCCCCGCGCTGCCAGAGGTCGAAGAGGAAACTTTCGATCATCCCCTTGACCTTCAGCCAGGTGGTTGCATTATTGGGTTCGAAGACGAAAGTCTCGCTGGCTTTCCTGGTTGATTCCTCTATGTAGATGAAGAGGCGACGGACCGGAATGTAGCGCCATTCGTTATCGTTGCCGGCCAGCGTGCGGGCGCCCCAGACCAGGGTGCCTTTGCCCGTGAAGTTGCGGATGGCGTTGATGGATTTACCGCCCCCGGGATGGTAATTGAGGGCCTCTTGCTCCAGGTCGGTGATCTTCACCTCGGGGCCTATAACAGACATCAGAGAAACATTGGCCGGCGCTTTCCAGACGCCCCGGTCTCCATCTACCCGGGCATACACGCCCGCCAGGGCGCCGCTGGGAGGAAGGGTCACGTATACGCTTTGGAGTTTAGCTTTGATCTGGTTGTACTTTTCGGTGTCGCTGCCTTTGAGGCCCCTTAAGGTGGGAACGTTAAGTGATTCAGGTTCCGTAAGTGCAACGACCGGATCGTCGCCCAGGCTGATCAAGCTGAAGCCATGTGCCTCAGATTTAGAGGCCCATTCCTTCCATTGCTTCACTACTGAGGCGGGCGCCATGCCGGGGCCTACCTCACCGATTGTCAGGACAACAGGGTCCGACGCATCATCGATTTGAAAGGATAGGGTAGGAGCAAGTGTACTTACTTTTGCGCCGGCTTTTTCACCGGTATAAAGGATCAGCAATGCTTCCTCACCAGCTGGGAATTGTCCGGATTTTGCGGGTGTCAATGCTCCACTACTTATTTCCTGATCCACGACACCCGAACCTACCTTCAGCAGTTGGAAGCTTGTGTTTGGATTCTTTAACCTGAATTGACTCATCAGATTGGAGGCGGAGGCTTCTTCACCTTTCTTAACTCCGATGGTAAAAGCCTGATTATCGGTGTCATATTCGAATACCCAATCATCCTGGTCAAAAACCAGGTTCAGGGTTGGATCATCATCACCTGTGTAAGTGAATATTAAAATAATATTGCCATTGCTATCACTAATTTTTAATACCTTGATATCATCAGTAAGTTCTTCCTCGGTTAACTTATCGACGATGGCTTCTCCCTCTTCGATGGTGTAGGCTTCAAAATGAGTAATAGGACCGTCATTACGTATTTCCGCTACCAGGTCTTTAGCCCTGGCGCCTTCTACTCCCGTTAATTCGAGATGGTGAAATTCATTACCTTCAGTAACGGCACAAGCAAATGAAGTCCCTTTTTCAATGAGTACATTGTAGTTTTTATCTGGTTGATCATTTTTTACTCGCAGCCCTGTCTTGGAAGTATCAAAAAATACCCATTCATCCTTTACTGTCACGCGATCTTCATAGCCATCTGTCAATTTGTAGGTTATAGACGTTTTCAGAAAGGGAGTATACGCCGCCCCGTAACGGAGATAATCACTGGCCAGACCACGGAACTGGCCGCCATCCTCATCTCCCTGCTGGACATCCAGAATGGCAAAACGGTCTTTGAGTTTTCCGCACTGCATCAGCGCTTGATCCATAATGCTTTTATATCCGACCCATGGAATATTTGCCGCGTCTCCCAGTACGATCAGGGTCGGTTCGTCTTCCTTCTCTAATTTAGCCAGCCCTTTATCCTCATTCGTAAAATCATTTGGATTTTTTCCATTGGAAAAGGTGCCTACCGAAACGACATAGCATACCCTGCCGCCGTTGTTGAAGAACATTTTCAGCAGATAGTATAGCCAGTAATTCACCTTGTCATCTCTTTCTATTTGCCAGGAAGTTTCTCCTGCCGCGCCTACGTTTGTAGCAGTAAAGTTTTCATCGTAGGGAGCCCCGAAGATGGTAGTAAACTCCAGAAGGCTCGTGATTTTTTGAGGGGAGTCCACCTGATTCCTGGTATACCCCAAAAATGCCGGTACGGCCGTAGACACGCCCGCCACTGACGGTGGCAATAAAGCGATTTCTTCGATATATACACCGGGTCTTTTCGGATCTTCCATGATTGAATTTTATTTGGTCAGGAAAAGTGTTTTAAAATCTGTACTTCACTTTGCTTAGGCGATGGTATTGGTAAATGCGATTGCACGACGGTTCCGTTTGCTTTTAGCTGCAGGTCTAGCTTCACACCCTGCTCGATAAATTCTTTTTCGGAGGTAGTAAACAAAGCTATGGTCGGCGCATTCGGAAACTTCTTCTTCAGCCAGTCCAACAACTTTGCGTTGACCACCTCCTCCTTGCAACCGGCATTCTCCTCTGGAGTTGGTGGCTCCTCAAGCAGGTTACATTTATCGAAGTCGACTTCATTGTTTTTTTCCACCACATTCAGATTATCGTAGGGAACATTGCTGACTACGTAATACTGCCACGGCACTTCCCGGCGGTTGATGGTCATTTGAAAAAGGCGATGGGTTGCGTTCGGGGTTTTATCCGTAATTTCAACCACGGCAAAGACCCCATTGGCCCACGCGGGAACCGCCCGGTAATGGACCGTGAACGGGTGTTCGGCAGCAAATTTTTCGGTATCCAGGTAGATTTTTTTCTCTTCCCGGTTATAGTCCTTGATCTGTTGACCGGCATCCAGTCCTTCGATGATAAAGTCATCCACCGTCCACCTGGAAATGACCTGCCCTTTAATTCGGAATCCTTCATTTTCGGATGGCTTCTTCACTCCAAGTTCCGCTGTCTGGGTGGGATAAAAGACCTTTTTCTCTAATTCCGTCCCGGTATTATTGACATACCAGGGGAAACGCTCTCCCTTGATGACATAATCCAGGTCCAGGTAGGGGAGGGAACCGGTAGGATAATTATACTGACTGATTCGTAACGCATTGGGGCGGTCTAAACGCAGGAAAAACCGAAGGACCGTATCTTTAGGCAACGGCCAGGCGGGTTGGTCTCCATCCAAACGGGTGACCAGCTTCCACTCCGATACGCCCGATCGAAACAGTAACCGGTGTTGAGATAAAATACGCTGACATGCCGCATCCGATACTAAGGCAAAATCGGCCGATCTGCCGTTTTGGTAGAATTCGTGATTCAGCTTAATGGTTATTAGGGGCGCGTAATTCATGATTGACGGACTGTTAGTTGTGTTTCTTCAATTTCTCCTTCTACAATAGCCGGTTCTTCCTGAATGATCAACATCTTCGCCCGATAGCACACCGAAGGCAAATAAGGCACCTTCAGCGAGCTCCAGATCTCGTTCTGCTGCGCGTAGGTCAGCGTATTCAGTTCCATGACCAGCTTTTGGATGTCGGATGGAAAATCGGGATAAGCTTCCGGCGTGAATACCGGGTGCGCCTGGAAGTACTTCAATAAACCGAACAATTGAATCATCGCGTCGGGGTAGTTGAAACCGTTCTCTGCTTTATTCTCTACAATAGGCTTAGCGGCAAAAAGAATGAACAGGTTAAGGCGCAGCGGCGGCCACGCCGGATTCTGGATACCGTTTTCATCTACCTGCACATAGGGATTGGCCGGCCGCAGGATCTTTTCCTCTTCCAGGTTAATGAGGAACAAGTTGATCTTCGCTGTAAAGGACGGTGGGTCGGTATTTAAATTGATGAAGTTGACGATCTTATGGGGCTCATTGCTGTTTCTGGCTAGAGCCTCAACCAGGCGGTTTTTGATGAATGTTAGAGCGCTTTTAATCATAAGGCTTTATTTGGGGGAGCCGGGGGCTCTTGAACATCTTGCAGGGAATGCTCTCATCCGGCAGAGGAACCGGATGGTAAATTTGTTATGGAGAGGTTAGCAGCCGGCAGGGCGATAGTGAGGATAATACGTCTTGCGGTTAGACGTGTGAGGTTGCATAAAAAGAAAAGTACTTATATTTTTTCTTCCCTGCATTGATTTTTGTCATCCCTGGAAGAAATAATAATCATGCTCGTGCTACTCGTGAAAAGAAAAAAAGAAGCATTTGATTTACAAAAGTAGAGATGGGAGTCTTTTGTTGGTTTTTGATCTTCCGGGTCTGATCTTCTGAAAAATACCAGGTTATACCCGACGTGAATTGGTTTGAGAAACCTCTCAAACCATTTCGACGTCAGCATAACGACAACATCCAAGAACTTTTGTTGCATCCATATAAAAAGGTATGGAATGAGGCGCCGAAAAATCAGAGAATACAGGAATGTTTACTTGATTTTTTCTCACTCTACCTTCTCGTAGCATCCCACATCCGGATTATTCTCATCTCTGGTCTTGTCCTCCAGATCGACGGATATTTCCGGAAGCGGTTCCCCCAGCCCGATCGCCACCGACAGAGAATCGAGATGATAATCATCCTCATCGACACTGACGAAGAGCGGGTCTTCGCGATCGGGTTGCAGGCATGGCGTGCAGATGTCTTCAAAGAAGTCGGCGTAGAGCCCGTCCTGCTGTTCGAGCAGCTCATCTACCTTGACGATACAGTTTTCGAATTTCACTCCGAAGAGAAAGGGATCGCTGCCCCCGCTGATGTCTGCCAGCGAGATTTCATCGCGGCGCGAGCCGTAGATGATGGAGTTTTTAAAGGTAGCCCGCAGGCGGTTGACGCCGCGCACCTGGCAGGAGGTAGGATCGTCGTAGCAGAAGAAGTTGCTCATGCTGAGGGCGGCGGCGTTGACGCCGTAGCTGGCCAGGGTGCAGTAGGTGAAGCGGTAGTCGCCGCCGTGGACCAGCTGCACGGCGGTATTGTAATTGTTGTATAGCAGGCAATTTTCTGCGGTGATACTGCTGTGGAAGCCGAAGAGCCCGCTGCTGGCGGTGTTGTAAAAGCGGCTGTTGCGGGTGAGCAGGCTGGCAGCTGAATCTACATAGACGCCGAAGATGGAATTTTTCACCGTAGCATAATCGATGACATTGCCCTTGCTCTCCCGCCCGATGACGATGCCTGTCCACTGGCCTTCCTCTTCCTGGAAGGGGTCCTCCAGGCGGTCACCCTGGATAATGACGGGGTTGTCGGGGCTGCCGTTGACCTTGATCCGTCCGTTTTTCAGGACATAAATGATACCGTCATTAAAGGTGCCGAACAATTCGTTTTTGGCGATACCTCCGTGTACGTGCAGGCGCGCTCCGGCGGGGATGTTGAGCGCACAGCTGTCGATAAACAGGGCCCCGTAGATGACGTAGGGTTTGGGATCGTCCCAGGTGACCTCCTGGTTGCCGCAGGTGAGCAGCGAGGGCTCGCCGGTGGCCCCCAGGCGGGGAATGTAGTTGGCGTTCTGTCCCCAGGCTTCGAGGTGTATGATCTGCTCGTTATCATTGGTGATAAACTGAATCCGGTCACCCACCACAAAGGGGCTGACCGACACCGGCTGGTCGGGATCCACCGTGACTTCAACGAAGACGTAAACACTGTCGTTGCCGGGAATCTCGATGTTCTCGGCGGTATTCCCCGGCTCCCCGTCGACGTTCATCCGGAAAAAATTATTGGATGAACCTTCCATCGAAACCTGCGCGATCCGGACGGGGCGGTCGTTGCGATTGTATACCTTAAAATAGCGGGTCGCCGATCCCACAGACGTAAAAACCGTATCGAAGCGAAGGGTGTCGACGGAAAACTCCAACCGCACATCGCCGCCAGTCAGATAGTTTTCTTCCTTGTTGCAAGCAAAAAACAGACTGAGCGCCAATCCGGTTGCGAAAAGTATTCGTAGATTCATTCGTGTTATGCTGTTAATGTTTCTTTTTGATTCCTAAGGAACCTGCCAGAAACGCTGAACCTTCCTTATAACGACGCAAGGCCGCTTTCATTTCCCGGCAAAAGTACGAATTACGACGGAAAGGGAACATTCGGAAGTCGGAAGTCGGAATTCGGATAGCGCCAAGCTAAACTCGTGAAAGGGGGACCGGGGCAACCCACGAAACCTTTCGAAGGAAACCAGTAGGTAACCAGCCTGGAAAGCCAAGCTAAGAATCCTACCC
>Ga0102943_1002046_pt1 | contig 12061 bp, 13 predicted proteins | sample SalPonC_black_MG_FD_78174 | JGI IMG/M metagenome (GOLD analysis project Ga0102943, IMG submission 78174) | Salt pond soil microbial communities from South San Francisco under conditions of wetland restoration - Salt Pond MetaG... | ecosystem: Environmental > Aquatic > Marine > Intertidal zone >...
GGTCGGCATAGCCGAGCCGGTCGGCGACGGTGCGCAGGTCGATGCCGTGCGCTACGAGGAGCGTGGCGTGCAGGTGGCGCAGGTCGTGGAGTCGGATACGGGTGACCCCGGGCTGTGCCTGCAGGCACGTGAACGTCCTCGTGAAGTTGCGGACTCCCATAAGGGTGTCAACGCCGGTTGGGTCGTGGACGGCGGTAGCAACGGCCGCAGGCCGAAGGCCGAATCGATCATGCGCGCTGGCGCGCGCAGCCGGAGGACATCGCAGGCACCGAACCGGACGCCCGCGACATGCTCCAGGGATCCACTCGCCATGCGACAGACCGACCAACTGGCCGGCCGGCCGGCAATGCGACGACCCGGGATTCAGCGGACGCGTCCGGTCTCGTAGGCCCAGATGACGATCTCGACGCGGTTTCGGGCCGCTAGCTTGGACATCACGCTGGCGATGTGACTCTTGACCGTGCTGTGGCTGATGAACAGGTCCTCGGCGATCTCGGCGTTGGTCTTGCCCCGGGCGACCTCTGCCAGAACCTCCTCCTCACGTTCCGTCAGTGGGTCTAGGGGCTGGTTGGCGGCAGTGGAGCGCTCCATGCTGGCGAACTCTTGGAGGAGCCTGGCCGTGACGTTGGGGGCGACGAGGGCGTCACCTTCGGCAGCGGCGTGGATCGCTTGCACGAGCAGTTCTTGATCGGCGTCCTTGAGAAGGAAGCCGCGAGCCCCTGCCTTCAATGCGCCGAACACGTACTCGTCGCGATCGAACGTGGTGATGATCACGACCGGGATCGGTGCTTCGACATCCGGGCCGGCAAGCGCTCTGGTGGCTTCGATTCCATCCATCTTGGGCATGCCGATGTCGAGCAGACACACGTCGGGTTGGAGCTCCCGTGCGAGCCGGACCGCTTCTGCACCGTCCTTCGCCTCGCCGACGACCTCGATTCCCGGTTGTGCGTTGAGGATCATGGCGAGTCCGGTCCGAACCAGATCCTGATCGTCGGCGACAATGACCCGCTTGCTCATCCCGTGCTCCCCCGCTTGGGGAGAATGGCCTTGACCGTCCAGCCCCTCCCCTGGTTCGGCCCCGCCATCAGGGATCCGCCGTGGAGCGACGCCCTCTCGCTCATGCCGACGAGCCCGTAGCCAAGGCTGGACTTCGGATCGGTGTACGAGGCATCACCGTCGTCAGCGACCGTGACGACGATATCGCGTGGATCGCCCTCGACTCGAATGGTGATGGCCGTGGCGCGCCGGGCATGGCGCCGAGCATTGGTGGCGGCCTCCTGGGCGATCCGGAACACGGCCCTCTGGACCGAAGGCGCAAGACCTTCGAGATCGCCAGCCATCTCCAGTTCGATCGGGGGCCGTCGACCGTCGACAAGCCGTTCGAGATCGCTGAGGCGCTGCTGCGAACTGGAATCGTCCTCACCTCGTCGCAGCATCCCCACGATGCTGCGCATCTCCGTGAGGGTGCGGCTCGCTTCGGTCTTGATGGTCTGCAGGGCCTCGATCGCGGCCTCGGGCTCGGAGGGGGCGAGAGTCCAGCCAGCTTGGGCCTGGATGGCGATTGCCGAGACGTGATGCGCGACCGTGTCGTGCAACTCGCGTGCGAGCTGTACGCGTTCGAACGACTTCGCTTCGGCGATTGCCTGTGCCTGAGCCTGTCCGCGAAAGCGGACCGCGGCGCCCAGGGCTGAAGGGAAGAACAGGAAGCCGAACCCAGCCGCGGTCAGCGCCGGTCCTGAGGGGAAGAAGATCATGTTCATCACGTGGGGCACTGCCATGAAGGTCAAGCCGATGAAGGCGTCCCGACCGGATCCCCAGCGGAAGAGGGAAAAGGGGAACACGATCAGCAATGCCATCGCGCCCAAACCAGGTGATGGGCGCCCGGCCACGATGGCGGCGATGTCGAGTCCGGCGATGACGGCCCAGGCCGCTGCGACGGACAGAAGCGGATGGGTCCGTCGCCACAGCAAGGCGAAGAGCGGCACGAGTTGAAGTGCCACGGAGACGGGACGCCAGACGAGCTCGTCTCGAGTCGAACCCTCGAAGAGAGCGAGCGCCACGAACACGCCCACCAGAAGCCAGTCCCTCCACGTACGGCGCGGCGGGTTGGGCTCGCGGGGCTCTCTCCAGAACGATCGAAGGGCGTCGATGAAGCGAGCGTACCCAGGCGTCGGCTGAACCGTCACTAGCCAAAAGTACTAGACGTCGATCGCACCTTGGGCCGACCCGTGCATGGCCCTGAGCCTGATGTGCCGGGGCGGCCCTCTCCGACATGGTGGAGCCAACCCTCAGCCGAGGGGAAACCGCAACGAAAGGAACCGCCATGCAAACGAAAGGAATCGCCATGCAATCGACGCAGAAGATGGGTGGAATCGGAGCCATCGTCGCCGCCGGGACGTTCGTGGTCGGCCTGGCCATGTTCGCCACACTCCTCACCGACTTCGTGTTCGCAGCCACTCCGAGTGCGGCCGTGGAGTTCATCGCCGACAACCAGTTGGCCCTGTACCTATGGAACATCACGATCCACATCGTGTTCGGAATCGTCCTCGTTCCCCTGGTGCTCGCGATCGGGGATCGTCTGCGTGCCGCTCACTCGCCTCTTGCCAGGATGGCCTCGGTGTTCGGGCTCATCTGGGCGGGCGTGATCGTCTCCACCGGGATGATCGTCAACATCACCTATGCCACCGTCACCGACCTCCATGGCACCGACCCGGAGATGGCGGCCACCGTCTTGGCGAGCCTCGACGCAGTCACCAACGGCCTTGGTGGTGGCAACGAGGTGCTCGGCGCCGTGTGGGTGCTGGGGATCAGCATCGTCGCACTCCGCGAGCGGCTCTTCGCCCGCTGGGTCAACTACCTCGGTGTGGTCATGGCCGTCTCAGGTCTGGTGACCATCGTTCCGGCCCTCGAAGATGTCGGAGCCGTGTTCGGTCTGGGCCTGATCGTCTGGTTCACCGCAGTCGGGATCACGCTCATCAAGGACCGCAACAGCTCGTTCGAGCATCCGACCGACCCGCGTTTCGAGGCCTCGCCGATCTCGTGAACGCCGTTCCGTCCACGACCGACAGAACGAAGGCGATGACCATCACCGACAGCAGCCAGAAGGGACGAGTCCTCGACGGGCTCGTCCCTTCTGGCTGCTGGTCAAAGGCGTCAAGAGCGACAAGCGGCAACAGGTCCTGAGCCCCGCGTAGATCTAGACCGCCTTCACCGATCCACATCTTCATACAGGGAGGAACATCATGACCTCAGAAGACGTAGCCAAACGCATTCTAGTCGTTTCACTCGGCATTGCCGCCCTTGTCGTCCTCTCGACGTTCTTCGTGCCGAACGATGACGACCTCCAAGCTGTCACCTTCGTCCTGATCACGATTTGGCTTGTCCCTTTCAGCTACCTGATCAGGCTTCGAAAGAAAGCCGGTCGCAAGCCCTCGAATAGTACGGAATCGAATCCCAAGGAAGAGGAATGATGATGAAGGCGATCGTATGCCCAACCTACGGCTCCCCCGATGTACTTGAGTTCCGAGACGTTGGCAAGCCCAGCCCTGAGGATGACGAGGTCCTCATCAAAGTTCACGCTGCCGGTGTGAATGCCGGCGACTGGCACCTCATGCGGGCTGATCCCTTCCTCATTCGCCTGATGTTTGGCTTCACGAAACCCAAGCATCCGATTCTCGGCGGCGACTTCGCGGGTCGGGTCGAGGCCGTCGGTAAGGATGTACGCCAGTTCGAAGTGGGGGATGAGGTGTTCGGTGCGAGTGCTACGTTTGGCGCGTTTGCCGAGTATGTCACTGCAGCTCCGAACGCTGTCGCGCTGAAGCCGACCAATATGACCTTCGAGCAAGTTGCCGCTGTTCCTACAGCGGCGATGACCGCTCTGCAGGGCTTGCGTGACCACGGCGAGATTCGTGCAGGGCAGGAGGTGCTCGTCAACGGCGCGTCGGGCGGTGTTGGCTCGTTCGCCGTGCAGATCGCCAAGGCCTTGGGTGCTCACGTGACGGGTGTCTGCAGCGCGAGCAAGATGGATACGGTGCGCGCCCTCGGTGCCGACCACGTCATCGACTACAGGCAAGAAGACTTCACGAAGACAGGCCGACAGTACGACCTGATTCTCGGCGTAGGCGGTTACCACCCACTTGCCGCTTACAAACGCGCCTTGAAGCCGAACGGCATCTACGTCATGACCGGGGGCGCGATGAAACAGATGTTCGAAGCCATGCTTCTGGGTTCGTTCATGTCCAAGACAGGGGGAAAACGAATCGTCAACTTCGTCCAGAAGATCAGCCAGCAGGACCTGCTGTTTCTCAAAGAACTCATGGACCAAGGCAAGCTCAGCCCCGTCATCGACAAGAGCTATCCCCTCGCTGACGTACCCGAAGCCATTGCCTTCCTCGAAAGCGGAAAAGCCAGAGGGAAACTCGTCGTCGAGGTCGAGCCTACCCACGTTCCGGTGGTTGCACCCAAGGCGCAGACTGTTGCGGGTTCGTGTCTCTGACGGAATCTCCGTCGTTCTTGGTCTTGGGAAGACGCTCAGTACCCGTTGGGTCGAGGAGGTCTTTCTGAGGGCGTCCGGCACCCTACTGGGTCCCAGGCTCGCAATGCCATCCCGTGGGGAAGCTGCATTTCAGCCGTTCTGGACGTCATTACGGTGTTCCTCAAAAAGCCTGCGTCGAAGCGCCGGAATGTGGAAGCCTACGGCGGCGCATTCAGTTGGTTCGAAAACCCAGCAAGTGAATCCAGGAGGAAATGCAGTGGTCAATCCAACCGGTCTTGGTTCATCCGATTTTCCTGAGCCCGCGCTCATCTCAGTCAACGGTGTGGAGCTGGAAGTCTTCGAAGCAGGCCGAGAACATATCGGTAACCCTGTCGTGCTCTGTCACGGCTGGCCGGAGCACGCCTTTTCCTGGCGGCATCAAATGTCCGCCCTTGCTGCGGCGGGCTACCATGTCATCGTCCCGAACCAGCGGGGCTACGGCAACTCATCCCGTCCGACCGAAGTAGCAGCCTACGACATCGAACACCTGTCGCGTGACCTCGTCGCACTTCTCGATCACTACGGGTACGAAGACGCGACCTTCGTCGGTCACGATTGGGGCGCGAACGTCGTGTGGGGGCTGGCCTTACTGCATCCGAACCGTGTGAATGGCGTGATCGCTCTAGCCGTGCCGTACCAGGAGCGAGGAGCGAGACCCTGGATCGAGTGGATGGAGGAGCTGTTCGGCGGCGACCACTATTTCGTCCACTTCAATAGGCAGCCGGGCGTCGCGGACGCAGTCTTGGCGGAAAACACGTCCCGGTTCCATCGGAACCTGTTCCGCAAGAACGTGCCCCCCGCGCCGGCCGAGCCGGGCATGATGATGATCAACCTCGCCAGAGCTGAAACACCGCTCGGCGAGCCCGTCATGAGCGACAGCGACCTGGCCGTATTCGTCTCTTCGTTCGAATCAACGGGGTTCACGGGCAGCATCAACTGGTACAGGAATCTCGACCGCAACTGGCACCTGTTGGCAGACGTGAACCCAGTCGTCCGGCAGCCTGCACTCATGATCTATGGCGAACGGGATGCGATCCCGAAGTTCGAAAGATTGACAGACTTCGTGCCCAGAGCAGAAGTGGTCAGTCTAGATTGTGGTCATTGGATCCAGCAAGAAATGCCGGAAGAAACGAACCGAGCGATCCTAGCGTGGCTGGAAGAGCAGGGTGAGCGATGACGTCTCTCTACAGTACACCTGAGAGCAAACGAGCCATTCTGGCTTTGTATCAATCGAAGCTCGAGTCCCTCGCCACCGACTACAAAGAGGAAAACGTCGAGACACGGTTCGGGTCTACCCACGTCATCGTCACAGGTGACGCGGCCAAGCCGCCCCTGGTTATAATTCACGGTTCCAACGGTTGCGCGCCCATAGCCCTAGACGTCTACCCCAACCTATCTCGGCACTATCAGGTGTTTGCTGTCGACGTGATCGCCCAACCCACCAAAAGCGCTGAAACCCGCCCGAGCATGACAGACGCGTCCTACGGCATCTGGATGAACGAAGTCATCGCCAAACTAGGCCTTGACGGCGTGACCCTAGTCGGGTTTTCGCTGGGCGGATTCATCGTCATGAAAACGCTGGTCGAGGACGAGTCGAAGATCAAGCAGGCCTTCCTCATCGCGCCCGTCGGCGTCGTAAGCGGCAACCCATTCAGGGCGCTGCTCGAGGTGTTCCTGCCGATGAAGCGCTATATCCGCACAGGAAGGCAGCGCGACCTCGACCGCGTCATCGACGCCTTGTTCTCAGAACGAGATGATTTCGCCGCGCCGTTCTTGGCCGAGGTACTTCCGAACTTCGACTTGGATTTCACGCCCATACCCACCGTCAGCTTGGAGGAGGCCGGGCGTATCTCGACGCCCTTGACCGTGATCGCTGCAGAACACGACATACTGGGTCCAGGCAGGCGGCTCTTGCGGCGCGCGAAGAAGGTGTTTCCCAGCCTGAAGCAGGCCGCGCTTCTCGAAGGCTCTAGGCATGTCCAAAGCGTAAGGGACAACCAGAGGGTCGAGGACTTCATCCTAAAGGGCTAAAGGGTCTGGTTGTCGACGGTCGCTGCTGGGATCGTGAGGGCGGCGACGTTGGCGTGCTGGTCGTGGTCGCAGCTGATTACGAACGCGCGCATGGGTGCGGCTGGGCCGTTGCGGATGGCGGCCGTCCAGGTGCGCCACATGGGGGGCGGGGTTGCGGATGACGTCGATGCCGGCGCGGGCGCGGGCGGTGTGGTGCGCAGCGTCGGGCACGAGGCGTACGAGGGCTTGGGTGTTGGGGTCGGGCGCGTCTTGTAGCCGTCGCCAGGCGAGCGCCCGCGGCGGCGGCCAGCGCGTGCTGATAGAGGGAGCTGGCGTTGCGGTAACCGGCGCGCCGCTGGCGCCGGTGTAACGACGCCGGCGGCGCCGTAGGCTCCGAGCGCGTGCGCCCCGCGTGCGCCTTCTACTTCCTCTACGACGCTTCCCTGGCGGCCATCATGCCGTACCTGACGATCTACTGCGCCAGTCGCGGCCTCAGCAGGCTCGAGATCGGCATCCTCATGAGCCTCTTCGCCCTCGTGACGATGTTCGGCGCACCGTTTTGGACGGAGATCGCCGATGCGACCGGTCGCATCGGACGGTACGGGTATCGGTCATCCGGGTCGTGCTGGCCGCCGCCCGCGGCCTCTCGCGCGACCCACATGGTTCCGCTCGCGCTCTTCACCGTTCTCCTAGCCTTCCACTTGGCGCCCGCCATGCCGCTGCTCGAACCCGCGGTCCTCGAGGCGCTGGGCGATCGCGCGCACGCCTACGGCCGGTGGAGGGTCTGGGGGGCTCTCGGTTGGGCTGTCGCGGCGCCTGCGGCGGGCTGGGCGACGAGCGCCTTCCGCCTCCCTTGGGCCTTCTACCCGTTTCTCGCGATCATGCCGTGGGTCGCGCTCGTTGCCGCCCGCATGCCTTACGCCGCGAGCACCGGGACGCGCCGGATCGGGGGCGCGTGATCGGTCGGCAGGTTGGGATAGGAGGTGGGCGTCCGACCGCGCACGACGCCGGCCCGTTCCACCTTTGGTCAGCGGCTAAGCCGTCGACGGCCTGCTCGTCTCGGCCGCGAACGCCGCGCCGATGCCGTCGAGAACGAGCTCCATGCCGAAGTCGAACTCGTTGGCGTACGCGTAGCCCGGTTGCAGCACAAGCCTCGTAGCCATGTCTGCCAGGTACGGGAACGTCTCGGCCATCGCCTCCTGCTGCGCCATGATGTCTTCTGCGACGGCGCCGATGTCGCCGGAGGCGTCGACGGGCAGCGAGACCTCTTGCTGGGCGAACCCCAGCACGTAACTGTCGAGGATCGAGATCGCGTGTCCTGTCAACGGCATCGAGAAGCCGGCGGCGATGAAGCAGCCGATCACCGAATCCAGGTGGCCGAGCGTCGCGGGGCCGGGTGAGGTTCGGGCCTTCATGCCGATGGCCCAGGGATGCCGTGCGAGCACACGCCGTGTCGACTCCGCCCTCTCGCGCATCGCGGAGCGCCACGCGTCGCCTGCTTTGGGTGTCGCGAACTCGGAGTGGACGACGTCGAGCATGCCGTCGAAGATGTCGTCCTTGCCTTTCACGTGGTGGTAGAGCGACATGGCCTCGACGCCGAGCTCGACGGCCAGCTTCCGCATGCTCAGTGACTCGATGCCGTGTTCGTCAGCGAGGGCCACCGCGGCCCGTATCACTCGCTCTCGTGTGAGCGGTTCCCTGATCCTCGACGTGGCCATAGACACCACCTTACACCGTATGGTAGGGTCATCGTCATCCGACCTTACGCTGTATGGTCGACAACGAAGAACGAGATTGGACGCACCCATGAAGAACCCCCGGACCATCGCCCGTTCCGTCGGCGTGCTCATGCTCGCCGCCTTCCTCCTCTACGGCATCGGCACCTCCCTGGCGACCAGCGCAGCCCCAGGAAGCGTCACCCTGATGATCGGGGTCGTCATGATGCTCCTCAACACGGTCGCGGTGGTCGCGATCGGCGCGCTCGTGTTCCCGATTCTGCGGCCGCATTCTGCACCGGTGGCCACCGGATACGCCGCCACTCGCCTGTTCGAGGGCGCGCTGCTCGCTGTCGGTGCGGTCGCACTCGTCTCGGGTGCGGTGGCGATCAACTTCGTCGCGTACAACGTCGCGATGGCGGGCCTCGGTATCGGCAGCCTGTTCTTCTGCCTCGTGCTCTACCGGGCACGACTCGTACCCCGCTTCCTGGCGGGCTCGGGCTTCGTCGGCTACGCGGCGTTCGCCACCGGTAGCGTGCTCGAGCTCTTCGGAGTCGCGGGAGCGGGCCTTTGGGCAGCCATCCCGGGCGGCCTGTTCGAGCTTGCCTTCGCCACCTGGCTCCTGGTTCGCGGCTTCAGCGCACCTGTCGCGATCCCCGTTGCACGCGAAGCACGCGCGCACCCCCTCGCGGGATGAGTGGCCGTGTGCCGTTCCAGACCGGTGAAACGAGGGTCGGCGAGATGGGGCACGGTTGCAAAGGTCATACGATAAGGATCACGGCGTCAAGTAAAGGAGTAGCATGATGGCTTCAGATCAAGACGACAAGAAGGAGCATGACAAAGCCCGATCATCCAGGATCGGGGCAGGCCTTGCCATCGGTATTGGTGTTGGACTCGCCATCGGCGCGGCCATGGATAATCCCGGCGCTGGACTCGTGATCGGTATCGCGCTAGGCATTTCTCTTGGTGCGTCACGACGGAAAGAGAAGGCTTCTGAACGAGATGTTGGACGATCCCCAGTTCGAGATGCATCCGCTCAAGGTACCGAAGAAGACCCACATCCGAAGTAGGCAGTGCCGCACGTGTCTTCGTTTCGCTGACCGACACTCCGACCATCGGTTCTGGTGGGTAAGAAGCCGTCGCAGGAGACCCGCAATCCCCGATCAAATCCGGCGAACCCTACCGGTGTAGGCCACCCCAATCCTGAATCCTGTCAACAGCACACCGCCGACGCCGGACGTGACGAGGGCCAGAGCGAGATCGGGTGAGAAGTCGACCAAGGGCCCGATCGACGTGCCGAACAAGCTCGGCACCAGACCGATGAGAACCCAGGCCGCGGCGCCCGTGGTGAGCAGCGGGAACCACAGACTGAACGTTGCTACAGCGCCCGTCTTGGCGCGAACCTTGGCACGGTCGACCCACACCTTGATGATGCCGAGAAGATAGAAGATCGGCAGGATCACCAAGAGGATGAACAGGGCCTGTCGGGGCCATCCGATCCCGCCGCTGTCGTAGCCGAGGCCGAGCGCCCGGTCGGAGATACCGACGCGGAGGTGGGCCGTCTCTCCGAAGCCCATGCCACTGCCGCCGTTGACGAGCACGATGACGGCCGTCTTCTGGGCAGGGAGCATCGTCGCGAGCGTCTCGACGCCGGGGCTGACACCGTCATGCCACACCACCCCGGCGCCTGGATCCAGGTTCCAGCCGAAGCCGTAGTTCGGCGACAGGGCGCTGGCAGGGCGCATCATCAGCGCCTTGCCTTCGGCGCTCAGCACGTCTTCCTCGCCGTTCATCATCATGCCCAGATAGCGCGCTAGATCGTTGGCGCTCGCAACGATCCCGCCTTGCGGCGCCGTGACGCGGTCGGTCGTGGTGTCGGAAACCGGCCGTTTGGTGCCGAACCACGGCCGGTGCCCGGTGGCCATGGACGGGTGGATGTCGCCGTCCGCGACGAAGCTGTCGCTCATTCCGACCGGCTCCAGGATGTGGGTGGCCACATACGTCTGGTATTCCTGTCCGCTCACGACTTCGATCACGCGACCCAGGATCTGGTAGTTGGCGTTGGAGTAATCCCAGGTCTCGTCGGGCTGGTAAGCCGGCGTCACCTCTGCCAGCCTGTGGACCCCGCGCTCGAGGTCGTCCAGCTCACCGGTGGCGTCCGTATGCCGAGCGTTGCCCTGCCGTGTGGAGAAGCCGCTCGTGTGGCTGAGCAACTGCCTGATGGTGATCGCTCCGGCGGGTCGGCCCGAGAAACCGTCGAGGACCTGACCGAGCACGGTGTCCAGGTCGATCTTGCCCGCCTCGACCAGTTGCATCACGGCCAGTGCGGTCATGCTCTTGGAGATCGAGCCGATCACGAACGGCGTCTCCGGCGTGATGGCCGTGTCGCCTCCGAGCTTCACGACACCGCGCGCGCCGGCCGTTGCGACGTTGCCGTCGGCCACGACGGCGTACGCCAGTCCGGGAACGCCCGAAGCAGGCATGGCGTCGTCGATGAACGCCTCGATCGACTCTCGAGGGGCATTGGAAGCCGAAGCGGAGCCCATGCCAAGCGCGAGGATCACGAGGGCAAGGCTCACCAGGCGTCGCGGAACTTGCATCAGCCACCTCCGAAAGCACGTGCGGACGTTCAGAAGATGTCGCGGACCCATCCCAAGAGGGGCTGGCACGTGCATCCGAGCGGCGATCGGCCGGAGACGGCACGACATGGCGTGTGGTCCAGGCGTGAGCCAAGACGGTTCGTGGTCGGTCCCGTCATCACGTCGCCCCGTCCACCGAAGCTCGAACCGCCTACGCTGGCCGGTCAACCGTAGGCTCTCGACGAAACGACTGTCAAAGCCGCACGTTCACTCGATGTTGATCTCAATCGGTCATCGCAACAGTCTCAGCATACGCTTCGCCTGGCGACTTCCAATCGAGGGTTTCTCGTGGTCGTTGGTTGAGGCTGTCCGCGACCTCTTCGATGAGCTTGGCCGTGAACGCCGGCAGGTCGTCCGGGTTCCGGCTCGTGACGAGGCCCTGGTCGACCTGGACCTCGCGGTCGACCCAGGTGCCACCCGCGTTGCGGACGTCGGTCTGCAGGCTCGGGTACGAGGTGAGCGTACGGCCGCGCACGACGTCGGCCTCCAGCAGGACCCAGGGGCCGTGGCAGATCGCGGCGACCGGCTTTCCCTTCTCGAGAATCCCGCGGACGAAGCCGACGGCGGCGGGATCGACAGCGACGGTTTCGCATGGCTCGAGGTCGTGCCGGACGGTGGTGGCCTCTCCGCTGCGGACGCCGACGACGCTGACGCGACCACCGGAGCGCTCCACCGCGGCCTTCGGTTCGGCGAACTCGACGTGCTCGGTGCCCTTCGGCGCGATGAGGATCGCGACGTGCTTGCCCTTCGGATCGTGTTTCATCGGGTGCTCCTCCCTGGGCGCGCCGTGGCCCCAGCAAGGGCCAGAGGCCGCCGCGCTTGGTCCCTGCGAATCTGTGGCTTCGACGCGGGCGGGCGCGACGCGCGGGTCACGGGCCGTGGGGGCACCCGATGGATCCCCGCACCGCCGGGCGGCTCACGTCATCCCGCGTGTCGGTGCACCCGTTAGACGGCCGGGTCGATGCGGAGCACGCGCCGCATCATCCGACGGAACATCGCCCCGGTCCAGGATCGGGGCATCATGCGCGTCATCGTCATGGTCATCATCTTGTTGCGTACACCGGGCACGGCGTTCGGGCGCCTGCCGAGGGCGGACAATCCTGCCCGTGCTACGTCGTGAGGGCTCATGACCGCCATGCCCATCTTCGCGAGTTCGGCGTTGA
>Ga0102943_1002049_pt1 | contig 12057 bp, 11 predicted proteins | sample SalPonC_black_MG_FD_78174 | JGI IMG/M metagenome (GOLD analysis project Ga0102943, IMG submission 78174) | Salt pond soil microbial communities from South San Francisco under conditions of wetland restoration - Salt Pond MetaG... | ecosystem: Environmental > Aquatic > Marine > Intertidal zone >...
CGGGTCCGAATTCTGCGGCGCGGTGACATAGACGCGCTGAAGCTTCATCTCGTCGGGCGCCACCTCGACCGAGGTATAGGGCGTGCCCTCCAGCGTGACGAACAGCGACGGGTCGCCCTTGACGCTGAAATTGAAGCGCGTCGGCTCGTTCTTCATGTTGCGCAGCCGAACCTCGTAGATGTTGCGGATTTCGCCGTCCGACAGGGTGACATAGGTCGGGTTGCGCACCGGCGCCACCGTCAGGTCGATATCCGAGCGGATGAACAGCGCCACGACCAGCCCGACCCCCACCAGCGACCACAGCGCGGTGTAGAGGATGGTCCGGGGGCGGAAGACGTGCTTCCAGATCGGCTTGGGCGGCTTGCCCTGGCGCTCGTTCTGTTCGTCGGTCAGCGCCATGTAGTCGATCAGCCCGCGCGGCTTGCCGATCTTTTCCATCACGTCGTCGCAGGCGTCGATGCACAGCGCGCAGGTGATGCATTCAAGCTGCTGGCCCTCGCGGATGTCGATGCCCACCGGGCAGACATTGACGCAGGCCATGCAATCGATGCAGTCGCCCATCGGCTCGCCCGCCTGGACCTCTTCGGAATGCTTGCGCGGCTCGCCCCGCCAGGCGCGATAGCCCACGGTGAGCGTGTCCTCGTCCATCATCGCCGCCTGGATGCGCGGCCAGGGGCAGGCATAGATGCAGATCTGTTCGCGCGCGAAGCCGCCGAAGAAGAAGGTGGTGCCGGTGAGGATGGCGATGGTCGTGTAGGCGATGGGATGCGCGTCGAGCGTGAAGAGATCGACCAGCAGCGTCGGCGCGTCGGTGAAGTAGAACACCCAAGCGCCCCCCGTGGCCACGGCAATGAGCAGCCATGTCAGCCACTTGGTCAGCCGCAGCCGCGCCTTGCGGATATCCCATTTCTGCCGGTGCAGGCGCAGCCGCGCGTTGCGGTCGCCCTCGATCCAGCGCTCGACCAGGATGAAGAGGTCGGTCCAGACGGTCTGCGGGCAGGCATAGCCGCACCACACGCGCCCCAGCGCCGAGGTGAACAGGAACAGGCCCAGCCCCGCCATCACCAGCAGCCCGGCGATGAAGTAGAACTCATGCGGCCATATCTCGATCCAGAAGAAAAAGAACCGACGCTCCGCCAGGTCCACCAGCACGGCCTGATCCGGCAGGCTCGGGCCCCTGTCCCAGCGAATCCACGGGGTGAGGTAATAGATGCCGAGGGTGACGGCCATGATCACCCATTTCAGGTTGCGGAACTTGCCATGAACCTTGCGGGGAAAGACAGGCTCGCGCGCGGCATAGAGGGACTGGGGGGCGTTGGGCTGGGAATCGGCCACGGAGACACTCCGATTTCTTGCATCTGGTGATCGTCTTTTCGCAGGATGTAAGATCGGCAACTTTGACCTGCATCAATCCTGACTCCTGAATCGATCTATTTCGCCTGCCTATTCCGTCGCAGGCAGTTCCTTGGGCGGCACCGTGCGCCGCGCCTGCCGCCGCAGCCATGTGACAAAGGCCCTGGCGGGCGGGCGCAGCACACCGGGCCGCGTGACGACATGATAGCCCGACGCCTCCTCATCCTCGAACAAAAGCCGCAGCCGGCCGGATGTGATATCCTGACGCACCCATTCGCGCACCGTCACCGCCACGCCCTGCCCGTTGCGCAACCCGTCGAGCAGCAGGTTGCCCGGCACCTGCACGAGGCCGGCGGCGCGCTCCTTGACCACGCCGCGGCGGCGCAGCCAGTCGCTCGACTCGTTGGTGCCGAATTCCTGCAGCCACGGCAGATCGGCGAGGTCGGCGGGGCTGTCCACCCGCTTGCCCTCCACCAGGTGCGGCGCGGCCACCGCGACGATCGGCGAGCGGAACAGCAACTCCGCCTCGAGCCCCGGCCAGTCCCCGGTGCCGTAGCGGATGGCAATGTCGATGCCGCCCGGCTCCATTTCCACGAGCCGCGGCGTGGGGTCGATCATCAGGTCGATCTGCGGATTCGCCTGCCGGAACTCGCTCAGGCAGGGCATGAGCCAGTATGCGGCGAAACTCGGCGTCGTGGATATCTGCAGCGGGCGCGCCGCACTCGCGCCGGAAAGGGCCTCGACCGCGCGGGCGATGGCCCCGAAGCCGAGGGTCAGGGCATCGGCCAGCTCGCGCCCCTCCGCCGTCAGCCGGGACTGCCGCCCCGACCGGTCGACGAGCGCCACACCCATATGCGCCTCGAGCTGCCGGACCTGCTGGCTGATCGCCGCGTGGCTCACGTTGAGACGCGCCCCGGCGGCGGCGGTGCTGCCCGTCTCGGCCAGCGCCGCAAAGGCGCGCAGCGCCGTCAGGGGCGGGAGGGTCTGCCAATCCATGATGTAAGACTACCTTACGTTTCGGAAATTTTCCAGAGTCGCGTGCATGCCGCGTTTGCCCCATATTCAAGGCAGAACAGCAACCGAGGAAAGGAAACGACATGTTCGGAATTCTGGCAGATTCTTTCAGAACCGCCACCCGCACCGATGCCCCGGCAGACGCCCGGCACCATCACGAGGCCCGGCCGCACCGGCCCCGGACAGAGCGCACCGGCCCGCGCAGCAGCGCCGAGTTGGAGGCCCATCTCATCGCCCGCCGCCGCTACTGAGCACGACGTGCCAGCGGCCCCGGGGCCAGGGCCCTTGCCGGACAGGTCATGTCATCTTCGGAACGTGGCGGCACCGGCCCTCCCTGGAAACGCGCGAACAGGACGGAAGGACCGGCACCTTACCCCGGGCCCGCACGGGCCCGGGGTGACCCGTGGCCCCTACTCGCCGCCGCCCAGCTGGTGGACATAGACGGCGACGGCGCGCGTCTCGGCCTCGCTGAGATCGGCCCCGCCCATCGGCGGCATGATGCCGAAGCGCGAATAGGTCACCGTCTCGCGGATGGTGTCGTAATCGCCGCCATAGAGCCAGATCGCATCGGCGAGGTTGGGGGCGCCCTGATAGATGTCGCCCCCGCCTGCCTCGCCATGGCAGGCGGCACAGTTGTTGAGGAAAATCTCCTCGCCCTTTGCCGCCGCCGCGGCATCCCGCGGCTCGCCCGACAGCGACATGACGTAATTCACCACCTGGTCGATCCCCTCGTCCTCGAGGATGTCGCCATAGGCGGGCATCTGCGACCAGCGGGCGTCCGGGTCCTCGTCGTTGCGGATGCCATGGGCGATGGTGTGGTGGATTTCCTCCAGCGTGCCGCCCCAGAGCCAGTCATTGTCAAGCAGGTTGGGATAGCCGCCCGCCTTGACGCCCGCCGCGCCCGAGCCGTGGCACTGCGCGCACCAGGTGCGATAGACCGCCCCACCGGCCGAGACGGCATAGGTGTTGAGTTCCTCGTCCGTCGGGATTTCCTCGAGTTCGACCGAGGCGAGACGGGCGTTGATGTCGGAATTGGCCTCGCGCGCCGCCTCGATCTCGGCGGCGACGTTGGCACGCGTGGACCAGCCCTTGTAGCCGGCCGTCGCCTGGTTGATCAGCGGCCACGCGGGATAGGCGATCACGTACCAGAGGCCCCAGACGATGGTGGCGTAGAACACCCACAGCCACCAGCGCGGCAACGGGTTGTTGTATTCCTGGATGCCGTCCCACTCGTGGCCGGTGGTTTCCGGTTCCTGGCTCTTGGTCGGTTTCTTGGCCATGTCTTACGCCTCCTTGGCGTCGGCATCGTCGTCCTGTGCCGGTTTGTCTTCGTGCCGGAACGGGATGTTCGCGGGGTTCTCGTATTTCTTCGTGGCACCGGGGCGGAACACGAAGATCACCACCCCGATGAAGAAGGCGAAGAGCGCCAGCAGCATCCAGCTATCGGCGAATTGGCGCAGCAGCGAATAGGTTTCCATCTCCTGTCCTCCTCAGCGGCTTGCGACCGGGGTGAAGGTCGAGAAATCGACCAGCGTGCCCAGCATCTGCATGTAGGCGATCAGCGCGTCGGTCTCGGAAATCCCCGGGCGGCCGTCAAAATTGCGCACCTGCGCCTTGGGATAGCGCGACAGAAGCCCCTCGGTATCGCCGTTCGGGTCGATCTGCGCGTTGAAATCGGCGCGCGCGTTCTCGATCATCTCGTCGGTATAGGGCACGCCCACCATGCGGTGCGTGCGCAGCAGGTCCTCGATATGCTCGCCGTCGAGCAGCCGCTCCTCGAGGAAGCCGTATTTCGGCATCACCGATTCGGGCACCACCGCCTGCGGATCGCGCAGGTGATCGACATGCCACGCGTCCGAGTAGCGCCCGCCGACGCGCGCGAGGTCGGGCCCCGTGCGCTTCGACCCCCACTGGAACGGGTGGTCGTATTTCGACTCGGCGGCGAGGCTGTAATGGCCGTAGCGTTCCACCTCGTCGCGCATCGGGCGCACCATCTGGCTGTGGCAGACGTAGCACCCCTCGCGGACATAAACGTCACGCCCCGCGAGTTCGAGCGGCGAGTAGGGGCGCATGCCCTCCACGTCCTCGATGGTGTTCTCGAGCCAGAACAGCGGGGCGATCTGCACGATCCCCCCGATGGTGACCACGAGGAAGGCAAAGATCGCCAGAAGCGTGACGTTCTTTTCGAGGATCGCGTGTTTGTCCAGAATTGCCATCTCTCCGGCCCTCCTTATTCAGCCGGGACTGCGCTGTTCGTGGCCGCGGTGGCCGGCGAACGCTTCACAGTCATCCAGAGGTTGTAGCACATGATCACGGCACCGGCGACGTAAAGCACCCCGCCCAGACCACGCACGATGTACATCGGCAGTTTCGCGGCCACGGTGTCGGCGAACGAGTTCACGAGGAAGCCGTTGGCATCCACTTCGCGCCACATCAGGCCCTCCATGATCCCCGTCACCCACATGGCGGCGGCGTAGAGAATGATGCCGATGGTCGCCAGCCAGAAGTGCCAGGACACGAGGCTTAGACTGTAGAGCCGCTCGCGGTTCCACAGCTTGGGCACCAGGAAGTAGAGCGCGCCGAAGGTGATCATGCCGTTCCAGCCGAGCGCGCCCGAGTGCACGTGCCCGATCGTCCAGTCGGTGTAGTGCGACAGCGAGTTGACCGCGCGAATGGACATCATCGGCCCCTCGAAGGTCGACATGCCGTAGAAGCCGACCGAGATCACCATCATGCGGATGATCGGGTCGGTGCGCAGCTTGTCCCACGCGCCCGACAGCGTCATCAGGCCGTTGATCATCCCGCCCCAGGACGGCATCCACAGAACGATCGAGAACACCATGCCCAGCGTCGAGGCCCAGTCGGGCAGCGCCGTGTAGTGCAGGTGGTGCGGGCCGGCCCAGATATAGATGAAGATCAGCGCCCAGAAGTGGATGATCGACAGCTTGTAGCTGAACACCGGGCGTTCGGCCTGTTTCGGGACGAAGTAATACATCATGCCGAGGAACCCGGCGGTGAGGAAGAAGCCCACGGCGTTGTGGCCGTACCACCACTGCACCATCGCGTCCTGCACGCCCGAGAAGACCTGCACCGACTTGGACCCCCAGATCGAGACCGGGATGCTGAGGTTGTTCACCACGTGCAGCATCGCCACCGTGATGATGAACGACAGGTAGAACCAGTTCGCAACGTAGATATGCGGCTCCTTGCGCTTGACGATCGTGCCGAGGAACACCGCGAGATAGGCCAGCCACACGACGGTGAGCCACCAGTCCACGTACCATTCCGGCTCGGCGTATTCCTTGGATTGCGTCGCGCCCAGCAGATAGCCGGTCGCCGCCAGCACGATGACAAGCTGATAGCCCCAGAACACGAACCACGCCAGGTTGCCGCCCCAGAGCCGCGCGGCGGAGGTGCGCTGCACCACGTAGAACGACGTGGCGATCAGGGCGTTCCCGCCGAAGGCAAAGATCACCGCCGAGGTGTGCAGCGGACGCAGCCGCCCGAAATTGGCATAGCCCTGCGCCCATTCGAAATTGAGGTTGGGAAAGGCAAGCTGAAAGGCGATGAACGTGCCGGCGAGAAAGCCGACGACGCCCCAAAGGGCGGTCGCGACGACCCCGGCGCGCACCACGCCGTCCATGTATTCGCCGGACAGATCGACCCGCGTCTCCGGCTCGTCGGTATGCCGCAGAACCCAAAGAAAAAGCCCGCCGGACACCAGCGCCACGGTGAGCGCATTGACCAGGTAGGCCAGATCGCGCGCGTAATTGGCGGCGACCAGCGCGAAAAGCGTGATCACCCCGAGCACGATCAGCTTGATGTAATTCGTCATGTTGCGTCCCTTCGTCTTCAACCGCGCGACTCGCCCCGAACGGCGCGCGCGCTTTGACTTTGCACTTAATGGGAGGAGCCGAGTCAACAATCCTTGATCTGTGTCAAAACGGCGCGTGCCGGCGCTTGATCCGCGTCAATGCGCCCCGCCCCCCCGTGCCGCTAGTGTGGGCATATCGAAGCGGATTCAGGGAAATGCACGATGACCTACAACAGCCTATTCACGGTATTGACCGACGCGGCGCTGGTCGAAGAGACCCTCGCCCACGCCATCGCCGTGGCCGAGGCCAACGACGCGCATCTCGACGCGCTCTGCCTCGGCGTGGACCGAAGCCAGACAGGCTATTACTACGCCGGCGCAAGCGCGGTCGTGCTGCAGGAGACGATCGGCCGCGCACAGGACGAGGCCACCGAGATCGACCGTCTGGTGCGCGCAAGGCTGGAGAACGCGACGATTCGCTGGGCCGCCGAAAAGGGCGTGGCACAGCTTGCCGATATCGGACGTCATGTCGCGGCGCGGGCGCGGTTTTCCGATCTGGTCACTTTGCCGCAGCCCTATGGCGAGGGGCGCGGGGCCGAGCTCGAGGCGGTGACCGAGGCGGCGCTCTTCGAGGGGCGCACGCCGGTTCTGGTCGCGCCCGGCGGCGGCACCCCGTCGCCGCGGCCCCGGCGCATCCTGCTGGGCTGGAACGAAAGCCCCGAGGCGCTCGCCGCCGCGCGCGCGGCGATGCCGCTGCTGAGCATGGCCGACGTCGTGCATGTCGTGGTGATCGACCCGCCGACCCACGGGCCCAACCGCTCCGATCCCGGCGGGCTCGTGGCGCAATATCTCGCACGGCACGGCGTCAGAACCGAGATCGACGTGCTGTCGCGCTCGATGCCGCGGGTCTCGGACGTGCTGTTGCGCCACGTCACCGACATGGATGCCGACATGGTGGTGATGGGGGCCTACGGCCATTCGCGCTTTCGCGAGGCGATCTTCGGCGGGGCCACGCGCTACATGCTGGAGCAGGCGACGGTGCCGGTGTTCATGGCGCACTGAGCGTGCGCGGCGCGGTGCCTCAGCCGCGCCGCGCCAGCCGGGCAAAGGCGGGGCGCAATTCATCCGCCCGGTGCGGGCCGCGAAGCGTGTCGCGCAGGCGGCCCCCGCTGTCGAACAAGAGCAGCGTCACATGCGGCACGGCGTGGCGGGCCGCGAAGGCCGTGCCCTCGGGGGTGCGGACATTGGCGACGAGATAGAGAATATCCTGCTCTCCGATATCCCGCAGCGCCGCGCGCGTCTCGTCCTGCAGCGCGTTGCAGACGGGGCATTGCGGGTCGTGCACCTGAACCACCGCCGGCACCCCCTGCCCGAGGCGGCCCAGGTCGTGCTCGGCCTGGATCGCCTGCACATGGCCCACGCCCCAGGCCCCCGCGCCGCCCAGCGCAACGAGGCCCGCCGCCCCGATACCGAGACGCCCGAGCACCGACCGGCGCGACACCGTCCCGACCGGCGCGGTCTCTTGCGCGGATCGCGTTCCCTTGCGGGGCGTGCGGGACTTGCGGGTCCTGGACATGGGCGCTCTCCATCCGGCTTATGCCAACGGGCAATCTATGACGTGTCCCGGGTTCGTGAAATGGAGCGCGCGCTGACGCGGCTTCACGATCGCGTCAGCGCCAAACGTCAGACCGTGACGCCATACCGTGCCCGCCGACGTGCCCGGACATCCCTTGACGATTTTTCAAGACGACGATTTTCCAAGACACGGCACGCCTGCGAACGTATGCTCGACCCATTGCGAAGGCTTGTTGCTGGAGAGCGCACAATGTTGCTTGCAGGTGCCCTGCTGTATCTCGCGGTCGCGGCTGGTGTCATCGCGATGGCTGCAAAGTATATCGGCGCGGCGCCTCCGCTCGACTATCACGCCAGAATAATGACGTCGGACAGTCCCGGCGAGGGGACCGTCGCGGTCATCGGCGCGCTCTACAAGGTCATGGGCGGCGCATTGCTGGCGCTGGGGGTTTTGCTTGGCCTTGTCACGCTATTCGGCGTGATGGAAAACCTCCTGTGGGCGAAACTGGCCAACCTGGCAGGCAGCCTTATCGCCGGCGGCTTTGCCGCTCTCGCTCCCCGCGAGGTCGAGCGGCTGACCGGCGTCAGAACTCCGTGGAGACCGGCCGCCGCGCTGACGGCGCTCGCCATACTGGCTTTTGTTCTGACCCTGGTGTGACAACGTCTGGAATCATCCCCGCGATCGGCCCACGCCGCGAGCGGTCAGCCATGCGCGGCCGGCCTCAGACCAGCATCCCGCCATCGCTGTCGTCGCCCGCCTCTTCGAGCAGGCGGCCCATGTCGGGGATGGTGACGCGGCGCTTGCCCTCGAGCGAGATCACCCCGTCCCTCTTCAGCGCCGAGACCTGGCGGCTCACCGTCTCGAGCGTCAGGCCGAGGTAATCGGCCATCGCCTCGCGCGTGAGCGGCAGGTCGAGCACCAGCGGCCCGCGCCCCCCCTGCATCGACAGCGCGGCATCGCGCCGGGCGATGATCGCAATGAGCGACGCGATCTTCTCGCGCGCGGTCTTGCGGCCCAGCACAAGCATCCATTCGCGCGCCGCGTCCAGCTCGTCCAATGTCATTTCCAGCAGGCGCTGCGCGATATGGGGCGTGCGCACCATCATCTGCTCGAACGGTTTGCGGCGGAAACAGCACATCACCATGTCGGTGGTCGCCACCACGTCATAGCTGGCCTGCTCGCGCCCCGGGCGGCCCATGAAATCGCTGGGCAGCAACAGGCCCACCATCTGCCTGCGCCCGTCCTCCATCGTCTGGGTGAGCGTCGCGATCCCCGACACGACCGAGGCCACGAAATCCATCTTGTCGCCGGACCAGATCACCGTCTGCCCGGCCTCGAAATTGCGGTAATACTTGATCTGCTCGAGAAGTTCGAGCTCGTCGCTCTCGCACCGCGCGCACACGGCACGGTGCCGGATCGGGCAATCGCCGCATTCCGGGGGTGCGCTCTGCACGATTTTCTCGCTGATCGCCAATTTGCCATCCATCGCTTGATCTGGGTCAAGGAGCCCGCAGACATGAACTGTAAACTTTGATTCATGAATACGCAAACCGAACTCGCCCGCCTGGGTCTTTTTGACGCCAAGGTGCCCCGCTACACCAGCTACCCCACCGCGCCGCATTTCGGGCGGGACGTCGGGTCCGGCAATTTCACCGACTGGATCACCGCCATCCCCGAGGGGTCCGAGGTGTCGCTCTATGTCCACGTGCCGTTCTGCCGCAGGCTGTGCTGGTTCTGCGCCTGCCGCACGCAGGGCACGCAGACAGACGCGCCGGTGATCGCCTATCTCGAGACGCTCAAGGCCGAGATCGCGATGCTGGGCCGCCTGCTGCCCGCGGGGGTGCGTCTCTCGCGGCTGCATTGGGGCGGCGGCACGCCGACGCTTCTGCAACCGTCGATGATGACCGAACTTGCCGGGGCGATTCGCGAGATCGCGCCCTTCACCGAGGCCACGGAATTCTCGGTCGAGATCGACCCCAACGAGATCGACGGCCCGCGCCTCGACGCGCTGGCGGCGGCGGGCATGAACCGCGCCTCGATCGGGGTGCAGGATTTCGACGACGACATACAAAAGACGATCGGTCGCCTCCAGAGCTACGACATCACCCGCGACGCGGCAGAGGAAATCCGCGCCCGCGGCGTGGCCAGCCTCAACGCCGACATCCTCTACGGCCTGCCGCACCAGACCCGCGCGCGCATGACCGAGAGCGTCCAGAAGCTCCTGTCGCTCAACCCCGACCGCGTGGCGCTCTACGGCTATGCGCATGTGCCGTGGATGGCCAAGCGCCAGCAGATGATCCCGTCGGACGCCCTGCCCACCCCGCAGGAGCGCCTCGCGCTGTTCGACACCGCCCGGCGGCTGTTCCTCTGGGACGGCTATGACGAGATCGGCATCGACCATTTCGCGACCCGCGATGACGGGCTGAGCGTGGCGCGAAAGGCCGGGCGCCTGCGCCGCAATTTCCAGGGCTACACGGACGACACGTCAGAGGTGCTGATCGGGCTCGGGGCCTCGTCGATCTCGCGCTTCCCGCAGGGCTATGCCCAGAACGCGCCCGCCACGGGCGCGCACACGGCGGCGATCCGCGAGGGGCGCTTCTCCACCGCGCGCGGCCATGTCTTCACCCCCGAAGACCGCATGCGCGGCCGGATGATCGAGATGCTGATGTGCGATTTCCGCATCGATGCGGACGCGATCCTGCGCGATTTCGACATCACCGCCCCGGCGCTCAACGCGATCCTGTCAGAGACGGCGCGCGCCTTCGACGGGCACCTGCATCTCGACGAGACCGGCCTCGCCATTCCGCCGGCGGCACGCCCGCTCGCCCGCATGATCGCGCGCCGGATCGACGCCTACGAGATGGACGAACAGGGCCACAGCTCGGCGATCTGACGGGCGCGGCTCCGGCCCGTCAGCCTTGCGCGGCCTCGCCCCGCCCTTCCAGCGAGGCTTCCAGCAGCGTGCGGGCATACGCGGTCTTCGGCCCGGCAAAGAGCGCCCCGGCCTCGCCCGCCTCGATCACGTCGCCATCCTTCATCACCAGCACCCGGTGGCTCATCGCGCGCACCACCGCGAGATCGTGGCTGATGAACAGATAGGCCAGCCCGTATTTCACCTGCAGGTCGCGCAACAAATCCACGATCTGCACCTGAACGGTCATGTCGAGCGCGCTTGTCGGCTCGTCCAGCACCACCAGCCTCGGCCGCAGGATCATGGCGCGGGCGATGGCGATGCGCTGCCGCTGCCCGCCCGAGAACTCGTGCGGGTAGCGGTCCATCGCCGCCGGATCGAGCCCCACCTCCGCCATCACCTCGGCGACCAGATCGCGCTCGGGCCGCCCGCCGGGGTTGCCATGCACGCCCAGCCCCTCTGCGATGATCTGCATGCAGCTCATCCGCGGGGAAAGGCTGCCATACGGGTCCTGGAACACGATCTGCATCTGCGCGCGGCGCTTGCGCAACTCCCGCGTGGACCAGCCGTGCACGTCCTCCCCCATGAACCGGATGCCGCCCCGCGACGCGATGAGCCGCATGATCGCCAGCGCCAGCGTGGTCTTGCCCGATCCCGATTCGCCCACGATTCCCAGCGTCTCGCCCGCGCGCACGCTCAGAGTGGCAGCGTTGACGGCCTTCACATGGCCCACGGTCCGCTTGAGAAACCCTTTCTGGATCGGGAACCAGACGCGCAGGCCCTCGGTCTCGGCCACCACCTCCGCCCCCTCGGGCACCGGCGCGGGCACGCCCACGGCCTGCGCGCCCAGCAGCTTGCGCGTATAGGGATGCTGCGGCGCGTCGAACACCTTGGCCAGCGGCCCCGACTCGACGATCTCGCCATCCTTCATCACGCAGACCCTGTCGGCGATGCGCCGCACGATGCCCAGATCGTGGGTGATGAACAAGAGCCCCATCCCCTCGTCGCGCTTGAGATTGGCCAGCAATTCGAGGATCTGCGCCTGTATGGTCACGTCGAGCGCCGTCGTCGGCTCGTCCGCGATCAGGATGTCGGGCTTGTTGGCGAGCGCCATGGCGATCATCACCCGCTGCCGCTGCCCGCCCGACAACTGATGCGGATAGGCCCCCAGCCGGCTCGCCGCCTCGCGGATGCCCACCCGCTCCAGCAACTCCACGATGCGCGCGCGCGCCGCATCGCCCGAGAGGCCCTGATGCAACTCCAGGCTCTCGCGGAGCTGTTTTTCCAGCGTGTGCAGCGGGTTGAGCGACGTCATCGGCTCCTGGAAGATGAAGCTGATATCGTTGCCCCGCACCTGCCGCAACCGCTTGTCATCCGCGCCGATCATCTCGC
>Ga0102943_1002052_pt1 | contig 12043 bp, 10 predicted proteins | sample SalPonC_black_MG_FD_78174 | JGI IMG/M metagenome (GOLD analysis project Ga0102943, IMG submission 78174) | Salt pond soil microbial communities from South San Francisco under conditions of wetland restoration - Salt Pond MetaG... | ecosystem: Environmental > Aquatic > Marine > Intertidal zone >...
CGAGGTGGAGAAGGGCGTGCGCGAGCGGCTCTAGTCGCCCAGCGCCTCGGCGAGGCGCAGCAGCGCGGCGGGCAGGTCGTCCTCCCAGATCGCCGGATCCGGCGCCGCGAAGTCGGCGAAGGGTCCGATCTCCCGCGCGAGGGTCTCGGTGAGGCCGCCTTCGGCGAGGATGGGCGTCTCGATGATCTCCGACCACCATTCGAAGAAGTCGCTCGGCGCAGGCTCCGCGGCGCCGAGCGCGCCGGCGACGAGCGGCGAGACCCGCACGTAGTCGGCGCCGGCCTCCGCCGCCGTCATCGCGTCGTGGCGGGAGGCGGTGCAGGCGACGCCGAGGATCGCGTCCTTGCCGAGTTCGTCGCGCAGCTTGCGCAGGGGGGCGGCGCGGTATTCGACCTCGACCCCGTCGAGGCCGAGCGGACCGACCAGCCTGGGATGGCCGGCGATCAGCAGCGCGACGTCGGCGGCGTGGCAGGGCTCGCGCAAGGCGTCCGCGGCGCGGCGCAGTTCCGCCTCGTCCGCGCCCGGCCGGTCGAGGCGGACGGAGGCCACGGTTCCCGTCGCCAAGGCGGCGGGAAGCGCCGCGGCGATCGCATCGAGCGGGGCGCGCGGCGGCGTCGGCAGGAGCAGTCGGGGGCGTCGGGCCATGCCGATCCGCTTGCGCCGAAAGGGCGCGTGGGTCAACCCAGCACGGGGTCCTCGGCGCGATGCGCGCAGTCGTCGCGAGGGCAGATGCGGCAGTTCGGGCCGACGGGCTCGGGCGTCTCGCGCGGGGCGGCGGCGTAGAGGGTGCGCGCCGCAGCCTGCGCCGGGAGGGCGAGCAGGATCGCCTGGAGCGGGGCGCGGCGAGGCCAGGCCTCGGGCCCGGCCGGATCGGCGCGCGCGACGAAGATCCAAGGGTCGCCGCGCGGGAAGGCGGCGAGCTGGCGGAGCGTGCGCCCGGGCTCCGACAGCGCACGGTAGACCGCCCAGAGCGGGCACGCGGCGCCGAGGCGCGGCAGCGCGAGGCCCGGCAGCAGACGGCGCTCCAGCGCCTGTCCGGCGGCGTTCACGCGCAGGAAGGCGGCGCGCGGCGCCGGTTCCGGCAAGGCGGTCAGCCGTCGCGCGAGGCGGGCCGGGGGCAGCGCGAAGCGCTCGGCGAGGGCGTCGAGGTCCCAGCCGAGCGCCTCGCCCTCCGAGAGCAGGAGGTCGGCCGGGGCGAGGCGGGCGTCGGCCGCGGCGGCGAGGAGCGCCTGACGCGCGCGGCGCGCGACGGCGGGGGCGACCAGGCGCGGGCGCGCGACGATGACGGCTTGAGCGGCAGCGCCGTCGGCGGCCTCGGCGAGGGCCTCGGCGAGGGCGAGCCGGCGGGCGCCCGGGTCGACCGAGATGGTCGACGGGAAGAGATCCAGCGCGGCCGCTTCCGCGGCGAGCCGGGCGTCCACCTCGGTCCAGGGGGGCGCCGTCGACATGCCGGGCGCTTCGGTCGGTCCGGGCGCCCCTCGCCGATCCGCTCCGCGGATCGGCGGCGCGTCGCGAGCGGGGGGCGGAGCCTCCCCGAGCGGCGCGCGCGCGCCCGAAGGCGGGGCGGACGGCTCGAGCGCGGCGAAGCGGTTGCTCGCGCCGAGGAAGGCCTCCTCCACCTCCTCGGCCGGGGATGAGGCGGCGGTCTCCCGGTGCGCCGAATCGAAGAACTGCGCGAGCGAGCCCGCGACCTCCGAGAGCCGGCCGCTCTCCTCCTCCAGCAGCCGATGGAAGCGGCTGCGCTGGGCGGGCTCGATGTCGTCGACCGAGGCGAGGATCTCCGAGGCCGAGCGGATCGCGGCGATGCGGTCCAGCATGGCGTGCAGCGTGGCCGAGAGGGCGGGATCGTGCGCGAGCCGGTCCGACAGCGCCTCGACCGCGCGAAGGCTCTCGCTGCGGGCGGTCCAGGCGCGCACGAGGGCGCGGGCCCAGTCGGGATGGCGCCCGAGCAGGTCGCGCGCGTCGTCCGGGTCGAGCGCCAGGTCGGCGAAGTCGGCCTCCGCGGCCAGTTCCGCGAGGCGGTCGGCGAGGCGGCGCTCCACCGCGCCGTCGAGTTCGGCCGGATCGAGCGCGAGGGCGCGGGCCGCGCGGGCGACGATGCCGGGGGAGGCGCGACGCTTGCTGCGCTCGATCAGGTTCAGATAGCTCGGCGAGATCCCCATCGCCGCGGCCAGGTCGGCCTGGCGGAGGCCGGCGGCGCGGCGGCGTTCGCGGATGCGCAGGCCGATCAGGGTCTCCGGCATGGATCTACACGTCTCGTCCGGGGGGCGGCCGCGTGCCGCGCTGCGGCGTCGGACCGTTTCGCTCCGATACGGGCGCCGCCCAACGCGTTCGCGCACCACGCATTTATCCGTCGCTTGTCATGATATTGACAGGTTCGCACATGCACAATGAAAAATAATGACAAAATAATACTTATAAATCAGGCACTTGTTGAATTATTGACGGCGTTGTGCGACAAAGCTGCAAGGCGAAAGCCTTGGCGTCCGCCCTCGTCGGCCCCGGGAGGGGGCCCGGCGGACGCGAGCGAAGACCGCCCAGGGAGGGACGAGCATGTCCAAGTTCGAGATCAGCCGTCGCCGGCTGCTGAAGACCACCGCCATCGCGGGCGCCGGCCTCGCCGCGCCGACGATCTGGTCGCGACCCGCCTACGCCTACACCAACGAGCCGACCGGCTCGACCGTCACGCTCGGCTTCAACGTGCCCCAGACCGGCGCCTACGCCGACGAGGGCGCCGACGAGCTTCGGGCCTACGAACTCGCGGTCGAGCACATCAACGCGGGCGGCGGCGGCATGCTCGACACCTTCTCGTCGAAGGCGCTTTCGGGCGGCGGCGTCAACGGCAAGACGGTCGAGTTCGTCACCGGCGACACCCAGACCAAGTCCGACGCCGCGCGCGCCAGCGCCAAGCGCATGATCGAGCGGGACGGCGCGGTGATGGTGACGGGGGGCTCGTCCTCGGGCGTCGCGATCGCGGTGCAGGGCCTCTGCCAGGAGATGGGCGTCATCTTCATGGCCGGTCTGACGCACTCCAACGACACCACCGGCAAGGACAAGAAGGCCAACGGCTTCCGGCACTTCTTCAACACCGAGATGTCGGGCGCCGCGCTCGGCCCGATCCTCGAGCAGAACTACGGTTCCGACCGCAACGCCTATCACCTGACCGCCGACTACACCTGGGGCTGGTCCCAGGAGCAGTCGATGAAGACCTACACCGAGGCGATCGGCTGGAACACGGTCGAGGCCGTGCGCACCCCGCTCGGCGCGGGCGACTTCTCGCAGTACATCACGCCGGTGCTGAACTCGGGCGCGGACACGCTGATCCTGAACCACTACGGCCGCGACATGGTGAACTCGCTGACCCAGGCGGTGCAGTTCGGCCTGAAGGACCGTGTGGTGAACGGCAAGGACTTCGTGATCGTCGTGCCGCTCTACTCGCGCCTGATGGCGCAGGGCGCGGGCGAGGCCACGAAGGGCATCTTCGGCTCGACCAACTGGCACTGGTCGCTGCAGGACGAGGGCTCCCAGGCCTTCGTGAAGGCGTTCGGGCAGAAGTACGGCTTCCCGCCGTCGCAGGCCGCGCACACCTGCTACTGCCAGACGATCCTCTACGCGGACGCGGCGCAGCGGGCGGGCACCTTCGATCCCTGCGGCATCGTCGAGGCCTTGGAGGACTACGAGTTCGACGGCCTCGGCAACGGCCCGACGCTCTATCGCGGCGCCGACCACCAGTGCTTCAAGCCGGTGCTCGTGGTGCGCGGCAAGGAGAACCCGACCTCGCAGTTCGACCTTCTGGAGGTCGTCGACGTCACGCCCACCGAGCAGGTCATGTACGCGCCGGATCATCCGGATTTCGCGGGCGGCGAGCTCGGCGAGTGCAACCCGGGCGCCTGACGCCCTTCCGGGGGCCGCCGACCGCGGCGGCCCCCGCCTGACCTCGACAAGGGAGCCGGGTCATGGACGCGATCGTCCTGCAGATCCTGAACGGGCTGGACAAGGGCAGCGCCTACGCGATGATCGCGCTGGGCCTGACGCTGATCTTCGGCACGCTCGGGGTCGTCAACTTCGCGCATGGCGCGCTGTTCATGCTCGGCGCCTTCTGCGCCGTGGCGGTGAACGAACTGCTGACGATGAACCGAGTGGTGCTGTCGGAGACCGAGACCACCGCCTGGGGATCCGCGCTGGAGATCCGGACGCCGTACGCGGAGGTCTGGTTCGGGGACCTCGGGACCTGGCTGATCGAGTGGTCGGTGCCGGTCTCCATCCTGATCGCGCTGCCGTTCATGCTGCTGGTGGGCGTGGCGATGGAGCGCGGACTGATCCGGCACTTCTACAAGCGCCCGCACGCCGACCAGATCCTCGTCACCTTCGGCCTCGCGGTGGTGCTGCAGGAGATCGTCAAGGCGCTGTTCGGCGCCAATCCGATCCCGCAGCCGGCGCCGGACGGGCTCTCCGGCATGGCCGATTTCGGCGCGGTCTTCGGGCTCGAGTCGGGGCAGATCGTCTATCCGATGTGGCGGCTGGTCTATTTCCTCTTCGCCGCGGCGGTGATCGGCTCGGTCTTCGCGTTCCTGCGCTTCACCACCTTCGGCATGGTGGTGCGCGCCGGCATGGCGGACCGGGAGACCGTCGGCCTGCTCGGCATCGACATCGACCGGCGCTTCACCCTGATGTTCGGGCTCGCGGCCGCGGTCGCCGGACTCGCGGGGGTGATGTACACGCCGATCCTGAGCCCCGACTACCATCTGGGCATGGACTTCCTCGTGCTGAGTTTCGTGGTCGTCGTCGTCGGCGGCATGGGGAGCCTTCCCGGCGCGGTCGCGGCGGGGTTCCTGCTCGGCATCCTGCAGAGCTTCGCGTCGATGAACGAGGTGAAGTCGATCCTGCCGGGGATCGACCAGATCATCATCTACCTCGTCGCCGTCGTCATCCTGCTGACCCGTCCTCGGGGCCTTCTGGGCCGCAAGGGCGTGATGGAGAGCTGAGCCATGACTTCCACAAGGACCTCCGACACGCTCCTGCTGACCGTCTTCGCGCTGGCGGTGCTGACCGGACCGATCGTGCTGGCGCCCTTCGGCGCCGGATATCCCGACCTTCTGCAGAAGTTCGCGATCTTCGGCATCTTCGCCATCGGCTTCAACATCCTGTTCGGGCTGACGGGATACCTCAGCTTCGGGCACGCCGCCTTCCTCGGCGTGGGCTCCTACGCGGCGGTCTGGGCCTTCAAGGGCCTGACCATGAACATCCTGCCGGCGATCCTGCTCTCGGTCGCGGTGGCGGCGCTGTTCAGCGTGGTGATCGGCTACATCTCGCTCAGGCGCTCGGGCATCTACTTCTCGATCCTGACGCTGGCCTTCGCGCAGATGAGCTACAACCTCGCCTATTCCGTGCTGACCCCGATCACCAACGGCGAGACCGGGCTGCAGATCCTGCTCGACGATCCGCGCGTGCTGGACCCGGCGCTGGGCGAGGGCGAGCTGCCGCTGACCAACCTCTTCGGCCTGCCGATGAACGAGACCTGGAACGTGCCGATGCTCGGCATGGAGATGCAGTTCAACGTCGGCTTCTACGTCTGCGCGGCGCTGCTGATCCTGGCCTTCTGGGTCTCCATGCGGATCTTCCGCTCGCCCTTCGGGATGATGCTGCGGGCGGTGAAGTCGAACCAGAACCGCATGAGCTACACCGGGCTCGACACCAAGCCCTACGCGCTGGCGGCCTTCGTGATCTCCGGCGTCTACGCCGGCCTCGCGGGCGGGCTGCTGGCGGCGATGGACCCCTTGGCGGGCGCCGAGCGGATGCAGTGGACGGCCTCGGGCGAGGTGGTGCTGATGACGATCCTCGGCGGCGCGGGCACGCTGCTGGGTCCGGTCTTGGGTGCGGGGCTGATCAAGTACTTCGAGAACATCTTCTCGGCCATCAACGAGGGGATCCTGCAGGGCTTCTGGGGCTTCCTGCCGGAGGTGCTGCGCGACGCGATGGTCTCGCTCTCCTCGCTCTTCGTGGGCGAGGGCTGGCACCTGACCCTCGGGGCGCTGTTCATGGTGATCGTCATCTTCCTGCCCGGCGGGCTGGTCGAGGGCGCGCAGCGGATCATGGGGCTGTTCCGGTCCCGCAAGTCCCGCGCGGCGGGCGGCGACGGTCGCCGCGCCGCGGCCCCGGCGGAGTGAGGGAGGCGAGGATGCCGACGATCCTGGAAGTCCAGAACGTCAACAAGCGCTTCGGGGGCCTCAAGGCGCTCGACGACGTGAACCTGAAGGTGGAGGAGGGCTCGATCCACGCGATCATCGGGCCGAACGGGGCCGGCAAGTCCACGCTGCTCAACTGCTTCGTGGGCCGGCTGGTGCCGGACACCGGCGCCGTGACCTTCGACGGCCAGAGCCTGATCGGGCGCAAGCCGCACGAGATCAACCAGATGGGCGTGAGTCGCGTGTTCCAGACGCCGGAGATCTTCCAGGACCTGACGGTTGCGGAGAACGTGATGATCCCGGCGCTGGCGCGACGGGACGGGGCGTTCAGGCTCTCGGGCTGGGCGCCGCTTTCGCGCGAGAAGGAGATCCGCGACCGGGCGATGGCGACGCTGGAGGACGTGGGCCTCGCGGAGCGGCGGGACCTCGAGTCCGGCTCGCTCTCGCGCGGCGACAAGCGCCGTCTCGAGATGGCGATGTGCCTGGTGCAGGACCCGAAGCTCCTGCTGCTGGACGAGCCGACGGCGGGCATGAGCCGGGCCGACACCAACAACACCATCGACCTCTTGAAGCGCATCGGCCAGGCGAGGAACGTCACCAAGGTGGTGATCGAGCACGACATGCACGTCGTGTTCTCGCTCGCCGACCGCATCAGCGTGCTGGCGCAGGGCCACGTCATCGTCGAGGACGTCCCGGAGCGGATCAAGGGCGACCCGAAGGTGCAGGAAGCCTATCTCGGAGGAGCGCACCTGTGAGCATCATCGACGACAGCGTCTATTCGACGGCCCCGAAGGCGCCGAACCAGAAGAACCTCGGCACCGCGCCGGCCTACTTCTCGGCCTACGACCTGCACGCCTACTACGGCGAGAGCTACATCGTGCAGGGCGTCGGCTTCAACATCCACGAGGGCGAGATCGTCGCGCTGCTGGGCCGCAACGGCGCCGGCAAGACCTCGACGCTGCGCACGATCGCGCGGGCGGGCTCGCCGGGGCTGACGCATGGCGAGATCTGGCTCGACCATCAGCCGGTGCACGCGATGAAGGCGCACGAGGCGGCACGCCACGGCATCCAGCTGGTGCCCGAGGACCGGCGCATCATCGCCGGACTGACGGTGGAGGAGAACATCCAGCTCGCCCAGATCTCGGGCCCGATCGGCTGGAGCGTGGAGCGCATCTACGAGCTCTTCCCCCGCCTCGGCGAGCGGCGGAAGCAGGAGGGCACCACGATGTCGGGCGGCGAGCAGCAGATGCTCGCGATCGGCCGGGCGCTGGCCCGCGACGTGAAGCTGCTGCTGCTGGACGAGCCCTACGAGGGGCTGGCGCCGGTGATCGTGCAGGAGATCGAGCGCACGCTCGAGGAGATCAAGACGCTCGGGATCACCACGGTGATCGTGGAACAGAACGCGATCGCGGCGCTGCATCTCGCGGATCGCGCCATCATCCTCGACATGGGCCAGGTCGTGTTCGACGGGACCGCGCAGGAGGTGCTGGACGACGCCGCGCTCCGCCAGGAGTATCTGGCCATCTGAGTCCGACGGGCGCGGCCGCCGCCGCGCCGCAGCGACGCGAAGAGGACGGGCGAGGGGCGCGGCGACGCCCCCGCCCCGACTTGCGAGGAGGAGACGCCATGCCCGACGACATGCACGCGCCGAGCGCCGAGACCGCCGCCGCCGCCCATGTGGACGCCGACGACTACGAGGCGATGTACGCCCGTTCGCTCGTGGATCCCGAGGGGTTCTGGGGCGAGCATGGCAAGCGGATCGACTGGATCAAGCCGTTCTTCAAGGTGAAGAACGCGAGCTTCGCCTATCCGGACGTCTCCATCAGATGGTTCGAGGACGGCACGCTCAACGTCGCCGCGAACTGCATCGACCGGCATCTGGCCGAGCGCCCCGAACAGACCGCGATCATCTGGGAGCCCGACGACCCGAAGGACGCGGCGAAACACGTCACCTACCGCGAACTGCACGCGGAGGTCTGCCGTTTCGCGAACGTCCTCAAGAAGCTCGGCGTCGAGAAGGGCGACCGGGTGGTGATCTATCTGCCGATGATCCCGGCCGCGGCCTACGCCATGCTCGCCTGCGCGCGGATCGGCGCGGTGCATTCGGTGGTCTTCGCCGGCTTCTCGCCCGACGCGCTGGCGGACCGGGTGAACGACTGCGGCGCGGAGCTGGTGATCACGGCCGACCACGCGCCGCGGGGCGGGCGCGCCTCGCATCTCAAGTCGAACGCGGACCAGGCGCTGCGGCGCTGTTCGGACAAGGTGAAGCTGCTGGTGTGCACCCGCACGGGCGCGCAGGTCGACTGGATCGAGGGGCGCGACTTCCGCTACGAGGACGAGGCGAAGACGGTCGAGGCCGACTGCCCGCCGGAGGAGATGGGGGCGGAGGATCCGCTGTTCATCCTCTACACCTCGGGCTCCACGGGCCGGCCGAAGGGGGTGCTGCACACCTCCGGCGGCTATCTCGTCTACGCGGCGATGACGCATGAATACGTCTTCGACTACCGCCCCGGCGAGGTCTACTGGTGCACCGCCGACGTCGGCTGGGTGACCGGACACAGCTACATCCTCTACGGACCGCTCGCCAACGGCGCCACGACGCTGATGTTCGAGGGCGTGCCGACCTGGCCCGACGCGAGCCGCTTCTGGCAGGTCTGCGAGAAGCACGGGGTCGGCATCTTCTACACCGCCCCGACCGCGATCCGCGCCCTGATGGGCAAGGGCGAGGAGTGGGTCGGGAAGGCCGACCTCTCGAAGCTCCGGATCCTCGGCACGGTGGGCGAGCCGATCAATCCGGAGGCGTGGAACTGGTATCATCGCGTGGTCGGCAAGGGGCGCTGCCCGATCGTCGACACCTGGTGGCAGACGGAAACGGGGGGAATCATGATCACCCCCCTGCCGGGCGCGACGCCGACCAAGCCGGGTTCCGCCACCAGGCCGTTCTTCGGCGTGCAGCCGGTGGTGCTGGACGAGCAGGGCAAGGAGATCGAGGAGACCGAGGCGACGGGGGTGCTGGCGATCAAGGACAGCTGGCCCGGGCAGATGCGCACGGTGTTCGGCGATCACGAGCGCTTCGTCAGCACCTATTTCGAGATGTTCAAGGGCTACTACTTCTCGGGCGACGGCTGCCGGCGCGACAAGGACGGCTACTACTGGATCACCGGGCGCGTCGACGACGTCATCAACGTATCCGGCCACCGCATGGGCACGGCCGAGATCGAGAGCGCGCTGGTGGCGCACGAGAAGGTCGCCGAGGCGGCGGTGGTCGGCTATCCGCACGACATCAAGGGTCAGGGCATCTACTGCTACGTCACGCTGATGGAGGGGGAGACGCCCTCGGACGACCTGCGCAAGGAACTGGAAGGCTGGGTGCGGCGGGAGATCGGGCCGATCGCCAAGCCCGACGTGATCCAGTGGGCGCCGGGCCTGCCCAAGACCCGGTCCGGCAAGATCATGCGCCGGATCCTGCGCAAGATCGCGGAGAACGACACCGGCAATCTCGGCGACACCTCGACGCTCGCGGAGCCGGCGGTGGTGGACGACCTCGTGGCGAACTCGGCGCACAACGCGCCCTGAGCGGCGCAGGAGCGACCGGGGCGGGTCGGCGTCCGCCCCGGTTTGTCTTTTGAACGAAGGGCTTGGAAGTCAGGTCGTGCGCTTCGCGGCGAGCGGATCGAAGCTCACGCTCTGCACCAGCTTGTTGGTCTGGCCGTCGAGCGCGGCGAGGTCGGCGCTCATGCGGGTGTAGGCGAGCCACTCCTCGTCCTGCCAGAGGGCGGCACGCCTGGCGGCGCGGTCGGCGGCGTCCGCGTAGGCCCATATGTGGATGTATTCGTTGGGATCCGGCGTCTCGACCTTGCCGTAGAACAAGGGCTCTCCGAGACAGCGGAACTGCGGCGCGCGGCCGTGGCGGTCATAGAGATCGAGGTGTTTCGCGATCGTGCCGGGTTTGCAGCGGTAGGTGCGGATGTCGAGCAGCATGGGATCCTCCCTCTCGGCGTTCGGGTATTGTTCCGGCAGGGTAGCGGCCGCGGCGGGGCGAGTCCGCCTCCATTTTCGCGCGGCTCAGGGCGACGGCGGCTCGCATCGCACCTCGAAGCCGACGAGGGTCGCGGGGCCGAAGCCGTGGGTGAGCGGCACGTCCGCCGCGTCGCGTCCGCGCCCCACGAGGACGCGCCCGCGCCGGGGCCGGTTGTTGCGCGGATCGAAGGTGCGCCAGGCGCCGCCGAGCCAGACCTCGATCCAGGCGGCGAAGTCCATCACCTCGGCGCGCGGCGGCTCCACCCCGACGTCGCTGATGTAGCCGGTGCAGTAGCGCGTCGGCAGGTTCAGCGCGCGGCAGAAGGCGACGGCGAGATGCGCGAAGTCGCGGCAGACGCCGCGCCCGTCGGCGAGCGCGCCGACGGCGGTGCGGTCGCCGCGGGCGCTCATGTAGTCGAAGGCGAGGCGGTCGTGGACCCAGTCGCAGACGGCCTGGACGCGGGCCCAGCCCTCGGGCGTCGCGCCGAAGAGGTCCCAGGCGGTCTGCGAGAGGGAATCCGATTCGCAGTAGCGAGAGGGCAGCAGGAACCCGAGGGTCTCGGGCGGCAGCGCCTCCACCGGGTGCTGGGGCGCGTGGGTCGGGACCGGGTCCGGCGCGCCGTCGTCGCGGATCACGCCGCGCGTGCCGATCGCGAAGCGCCCCGCGGGCGCGACGAGGCGATGGAGGTGGTTCCCGAAGAGGTCGTGATACTGTTCGGAGGGGACGTAGGGTTCGGTGAACAGCCGGTCCGGGCTTTCCAGATCGTCCACGCGCTCGGCATGCACGTTCAGCAGCGCGAGCATCGGCGTCGGCTGCGGAAGGTCGTAGGTGAGGCGACAGCCGATCGCGAGGCGCATCGGCGAAGCCTGCCGTTCGAGCGCCGCATTCGCAAGGGCGTCGACGGGAGCGGCGAGGACGTCCGGGGGGCCTCGATTGGCCTTCTCCGGGAATCCATGCTATCCGTTCCGACATGACCTGACCGGACCGACACCGCGGCACGTCCCTTCGGGGACGCCGGAGCCCGCGCCTCGAGCGGCGCGATCCGAGATGCCGCGACCCTCTGGCGCGACCGCTTCGCGGTCGGCGGTCCGGACCTTTCCCTTCGACATGCGAGGACACACCGAATGACCGAGAAGAATCCCGACAAGGGCTATGTCGCGCTCCTCGGCTGGAGCCTCAACGCCATCGACGCGGTGGACCGGTTCGACCGGCGCTATGTCGTGGTCGCGCCCGGCTGGGCCGAAGACTACGCCAAGGAACACGACATCCCCTTCATCAAGTGGGATTTCGACCGGCTCAACGAGCGCAGCCACGAGATCGCGCAGATCCTCAAGGACGAGGGCTGCGACGTGGCGATCCCGCTCTACGAGGAGACGGTCGAGTGGGCCGGCGCGATCAACTCGGTGCTGCTGAAGAACCCGCGCCTGCTGTCGCAGTCGATGCTGTTCCGCGACAAGTCGCTGATGAAGCGGCGCGCGCAGCTCGCCGGCATCCGCGTCGGCATCTTCGAGGAGGCCGACGACAAGGCCGACGTGATCCGCTTCCTCAAGCGGGTCAACCAGACGCTGCTCAAGCTCGACGGCGACGTCAACGATCCGATCCACTTCAAGGCCTTCGACAAGGCCGGCTGCCTCGGGCACCGGGTGATCCGCACCGTGGACGACGTCGAATCGATCTCCGACACCGAGTTCCCGGCGCTGCTGGAGAGCCATCTCGACGGCTGGGAGTTCGCGGTCGAGGCGTGGATCAAGGACCGCAAGATCCAGTTCCTCAACATCTCCGAGTACGTGACGCTGGGCTACAGCGTGTTCGTCCCGGCGACGCCCGAGCTCGAGAG
>Ga0102943_1002053_pt1 | contig 12043 bp, 11 predicted proteins | sample SalPonC_black_MG_FD_78174 | JGI IMG/M metagenome (GOLD analysis project Ga0102943, IMG submission 78174) | Salt pond soil microbial communities from South San Francisco under conditions of wetland restoration - Salt Pond MetaG... | ecosystem: Environmental > Aquatic > Marine > Intertidal zone >...
CCCGCAATTGGTGCAACTGCGCGAGGCCAAAACTCTCGGCGCGTTCGATCACCATGATCGAGGCATTGGGCACATCCACCCCCACCTCGATCACGGTGGTCGACACCAACACGCTGGTCTCACCGCGCTGAAACGCGGCCATCGCGGCGTCCTTCTCCTCAGGCGGCATCTGGCCATGCACCAGCCCCACCACCCCCTCACCGAACCCAGCGCGCAGGCGACGAAACCGCTCCTCAGCGCTGCTGAGGTCCACGACCTCGCTCTCGTCCACCAGCGGGCAGACCCAATAAGCCTGCCTCCCCTCGGCAATGGCGCGGCGCAGGTGATCGACCACCTCGTCAATCCGACCCATATTCACGAGCGCGGTCTTGATCGGCTTGCGCCCGGGCGGCTTTTCATCGAGCACGCTCACATCCATGTCGCCATACTGCGCCAGCGCAAGGCTGCGCGGGATCGGCGTCGCGGTCATCACCAGGACGTCGGCCTGCGCGCCCTTCTTGCCCAGTTCCAGTCGCTGCCGCACCCCGAACCGGTGCTGCTCATCGACGATGGCCAGCCTGAGATCGGCAAATTCTACATCTTTTTGAAACACCGCATGGGTGCCAACAAGAATCTGGATATCTCCTGCCGCAAGCGCCACCAGCTTGGCGCGCCGCTCCGGGCCCTTGTCACGGCCCGTCAGGATCTCCAGCACCACGCCCGCGCTTTCCGCCAAGGGCCGCAAGCCCTGCAAGTGCTGCCGCGCGAGGATCTCTGTGGGGGCCATCATCACCCCCTGCCCGCCTGCCTCGACCGCGATCAGCAGCGCCTTGAACGCCACCAGCGTCTTGCCCGCGCCGACATCGCCCTGCAACAGCCGGTTCATCCGCATCTCGGAGGCCATATCGCCCGCGATCTCGGCAATCGCGCGGGTCTGCGCGCCGGTCAACGCATAGGGCAACGCCTCGAGCACTCGGGCCTGCAACGCCCCCGTGCCGACCGTGGCGCGCCCCTTGGCCCGGCGCAGCCGCGCCCGTGCCAGCGCCAGCGTCAGCTGATGCGCCATCAACTCGTCATAGGCCAGTCGCTCGCGCGCCGGGTGCGATGGCGACAGATCCTGCGCCCGCTCCGGCGCATGCGCGGCGCGCACCGCCGCCGCCCAATCGGGCCAGCCTGCCTGCGCCTTCTGTACCGGGTCGATCCATTCCCTGAGCTCCGGCACGCGGGTCAGCGCCGCCTGCGCCGCCTTGGCCATCACCCGCTGCGTCACGCCTGCGGTCAGCGGATAGATCGGCTCGAACTCGGGGATTTCGCCCGCCTCGTCCAGCGGCAACACATGGTCCGGATGCACCATCTGCGCGAGCCCGTCAAACAGCTCCACTTTGCCCGACACCACGCGGCGTGCGCCAGTGGGCAAGGCCCGCTTGAGGTAATCGCCCTGGCTGCGGAAAAACACCAGTTGAAAGCTGGTGGCGGCATCCTCGACCACGACGCGATAGGGGCCGCCCTTGCGCGTGTTGGGTCGGTGCTGGCCCACCGTCACCTCGACCGTCACGACGCCCGGGATCTCGGCACCCTGCACGGTGGCGCGGCGGGAGCGGTCGATACCCGAATGCGGCAGCGTAAAGATCAGGTCGCGCGGCCGGGTGATCTCAAGCGCCGCCAGATTCTGCGCCGTCTTCGGCCCCACACCCTCCAGTGTGTCGAGTCCCGCGAAGAGCGGAAACAGTATTTCGGGCCGACCGCTCATGCGTCCCCGATGAGGGCGAGCCAGTCGTCCTCGTCCATCGTCTCGATGCCCAGGTCCGCGGCCTTCTTGGCCTTGGAACCTGCCCCCGGCCCAGCCACCAGCAAATCGGTGCGCGCGCTGACGCTGCCCGAAACCTTGGCCCCCAATGCCTCGGCCCGCGCCTTGGCCTCGGCGCGGGTCATCTTTTCAAGGGTGCCGGTGAAGACCACCGTCTTGCCCGCCACCGGGCTGCCCGATGTGTCGGGGGCGGCGGCCTCCTCAACCTCCAGATGCTTGACCAGCCGGTCGATGCTCGCACGCTCGTTCGGCTCGGCAAAGGCGCCCACAAGGCTGCGCGCCAACACCTCTCCCACACCGTCGATGCCCAAGAGCCGCTCCCACTCAGGGCCCTCGAACCCCGCCGCGCCATCCATCGCCGCCGTAAATTCCGCCCACCGGCCGTAATTTCGCGCGATGAGGTTGCTGGCCTGCTCGCCAACATGGCGTATGCCCAATGCGAACAAGAGCCGCGAAAATGGTATTTTTCTTTTCTCTTCAATTGCTTCAAAGAGGTTATTCGCGCTCTTTTCGCCCCAACCCTCGCGGTTCTTCAATTGCTGCATGCCCACGCCGTAGCGCGCTTTCAGGGTGAAAATATCCGCAGGCTCGGCGATCCATCCATCGCGGTAGAACTGCTCAACTTGCTTCGCGCCCAGCCCCTCAATGTCAAAGGCCGCGCGGGAAACGAAATGCTTGAGCTTCTCCACTGCCTGCGCCGGGCACACCAGCCCGCCCATGCAGCGGCGCACGGCGTCGCCCTCCTCGCGCACCGCGTCGCTGCCACATTCCGGGCAGGTGATGGGGAACACATACGGCTCCGCCCCTTCGGGCCGTTTCGACAGGTCCACATCGGCCACTTTCGGGATCACGTCGCCCGCGCGGTAGACCTGCACCCAGTCACCCACGCGGATATCCTTGCCGCCCCGGATCACCTCACCCTTACTGTCGCGTCCGGCGATATAATCCTCGTTGTGCAGCGTGGCGTTGCTGACCACCACGCCCCCCACCGTCACCGGAGTGAGCCGCGCGACAGGGGACAGCGCGCCAGTGCGACCGACCTGAATGTCGATCGCCTCCAACCGCGTCCAGGCCAGTTCAGCCGGGAATTTATGCGCGATCGCCCAACGCGGCGTGGTCGAGCGGAACCCAAGTCGCGCCTGCAGCGACAGATCGTCGACCTTGTAAACCACCCCGTCGATATCATAGCCCAGCGTCGCACGCGCCTGTTCGATCTCGGCATAGTGAGCCAGCAGCGCCGCAGGACCATCACACATACGTGTCAGCGGATTGGTGGCGAACCCCAGCTCCGCCAACCGCTCGATCGCGTCCATCTGCGTCTCGGCCAGCGGTGCCGATACCTCCCCCCAGCCATAGGCGAAGAACCGAAGCGGGCGCGCGGCGGTGATCTTTGCATCCAACTGCCGCAGCGATCCGGCAGCGGCATTCCGAGGATTGGCGAAAGCCTTAGCCCCGCGCTCGGTCTGCCCGGTGTTCAGCAACTCAAAGTCGGCGTGGCTCATATAGACCTCACCGCGCACTTCGAGCACCTCCGGCGCGCCATCAAGCCTTTCGGGAATATCCGCTATGGTGCGGGCATTGGCGGTGACGTTCTCGCCCACCTCACCATCGCCGCGCGTCGCGGCCTGGACCAATTGTCCGCCCTCATAGCGCAGGCTCAGGCTCAGGCCGTCGATCTTGGGCTCTGAGGTATAGGCAAGGGTCGCATCCCCCGCCAACCCCAGATAGCGCCGGATGCGCGCATCGAATTCGGTGATGTCCGCATCCTCGAACGCATTGCCGAGGCTGAGCATCCGAATGCTGTGCCGGACCTTGGCAAAGCCATCCGCCGGGGCCGCGCCCACCTGATCCGATGGGCTGTCAGCGCGCCTGAGGTCCGGGAACCGCGCCTCGATGGCGGCATTGCGCGCCTTGAGCGCGTCATAGTCGGCATCGCTGATCTCGGGCGCGTCGTCGGTATGATAGGCGGTGTTGGCCCGCTCCAGAACACGCGCCAGCCGCGCCAGTTCCCCGCGCGCCTGTGCCTCGGTCAGATCGTCGACGCCAAGGTCTGCGCCCCCTGTTGTGTCGCTCATCGGCCCCTCATCGCGCTGACGGTTGCGGGGCCACGCGCTGCGCGCTTGCCCCGCCCTGCCAGATTGATAGGGCCAGCGGGATCGGAGGTCCAGAGATCAGGCGCCGCTCAGGCCCCTATGGCCAGCGGTGTGCCATCAATCTCGCCCGGTTCGGGATCGCGCAGAACATAGCCCCGGCCCCAGACCGTCTCGATGTAATTCTCACCATCTGTCGCCTCGGTCAGTTTCTTTCGCAGCTTGCAGATGAATACGTCTATGATCTTCAACTCCGGCTCGTCCATGCCGCCATAAAGGTGGTTCAGGAACATCTCTTTGGTCAACGTCGTGCCTTTACGCAGGCTCAGCAGTTCCAGCATCTGATATTCCTTGCCGGTCAGATGCACTGTCTGCCCCGTCACATCCACGGTCTTGGCATCGAGATTAACGTTGATCTTGCCGGTGCGGATGATTGATTGCGAATGCCCCTTGGACCGGCGGATGATCGCATGAATGCGCGCCACAAGTTCCTCGCGGTGGAACGGCTTGGTCAGGTAGTCGTCTGCGCCAAAGCCGAAACCGCGGATCTTGCTCTCGGTATCATCGGCCCCGGAGAGGATCAGGATCGGCGTCTCGATCCGCGAGAGGCGCAACTGGCGCAGCACGTCGTGCCCATTCATGTCCGGCAACCCCAGATCGAGCAGAATCAGATCGTAATCATAAAGCTTTGCCAGATCGATCCCCTCCTCCCCAAGGTCCGTCGTGTAGACGTTGAGGTTGGCATGGGTCAGCATCATCTCGATGCTTTTCGAGGTGGTGGGGTCATCCTCGACCAGTAATACACGCATAAGGCTTCTCCATTCATCATGCAGGCTCCCCCACAAGATTGAGCAAAAATGGTTAACCTGGCGTTACCGTCACCGGAACATTTTTAACCTACGCCTCAAAGTTGTCTATATCCCTTGAGTAACGTTACCTTGAGCGCGTCCTGACCATGGCTTTCTACCGCAGACAGCCAACCGAGGAATTCCTCCTCGCTCAACCCGTAGATGCGCAACGCTTCCGACTGTGAAATCAACCCATAGGCGACCCCACGCACCACCGCAAGCTTGCGAGACGCCACCCATCGCTGCGTGTCCGGCGGCGGCAGGTCGGCGCGGCTGAACACCGTGCCATCCGGCAGCGTCACTGCCCTTTTCCCTCCGACTTTCTTGAGATACATCACACTCACCTTTTTTCCACTGACGGTGAAACTGCCGCCATCTCTCTTAACGACGGATGAAACCGGGGCTTGTGAGTGATTAGGATTTTCCTATATTCTGCGAGATCCGAACGGAGACCCTGATGGCACTGGACAGCAACACCCCCCTGAACTCTCTTGGCTTTGCCAAAAGCCCGGCGGAGACGCGCGTCGTCGTGGCCATGTCGGGCGGCGTCGATAGTTCCGTCGTAGCTGCTCACCTGGCCGCTGAGGGCTATGACGTGGTGGGTGTGACACTGCAACTCTACGACCACGGCGCGGCACTGGCCAAAAAGGGGGCCTGCTGCGCGGGAGTCGACATCCACGACGCCCGCCGCGTGGCCGAGGATCTGGGCTTTCCGCATTACGTGCTCGACTACGAGAACATCTTTCGCGACGCTGTGATCGACGAGTTCGCCGATAGCTACCTTGCCGGGGCCACTCCGGTGCCCTGCATCCGCTGCAACGAGCGGGTGAAATTCAAGGACCTGCTGGACACCGCCCGTGATCTCGACGCCGATTGCATGGCCACAGGCCATTACATCCAGCGCAAGATGGGCGCTCAGGGCCCCGAACTCCATAGCGCCACCGACGCCGCGCGCGACCAGTCCTATTTCCTGTTCTCGACCACGCCCGAGCAGCTGGATTACCTGCGCTTTCCGCTTGGCCACCTGCCTTCGAAACAGGCCACACGCGACCTCGCGGCGCAATACGGCCTGCAAGTGGCCGACAAGCCCGATAGTCAGGACATCTGCTTTGTCCCCGATGGCAACTATGCCAGCGTGATCGAGAAACTGCGCCCCGGTGCCGCAGAGCCGGGCGAGATCGTGCATGCCGACGGGCGCATCCTCGGACGCCATGAAGGGGTCATACACTACACCATCGGCCAGCGCCGCGGCCTCGGCATCGGCGGGCTGGAAGAGCCGCTCTACGTGGTGCGCCTAGATGTCGACCTTCACCGCGTCATCGTCGGCCCCAAGGAAATGCTGGCCACCCGCCGCGTCCCCCTGCGCGAAATAAACTGGCTGGGTGACGCGCCGCTCACCTCGCGCGACGAATGGGCCGTATCGGTCAAGGTCCGCTCCACCCGGCCGCCGCGCGACGCGGTGCTGCTTCCGATCTCCGAGACCGAAGCCGAGGTCGAATTGCTGACCCCGGAGGAAGGCGTCTCACCCGGTCAGGCCTGCGTCTTCTACGCACCCGAGGGCAGCCGTGTTCTGGGCGGCGGCTGGATCTGGCGCGGATACTGACGCACCTTCACGTTTTGCGGAGCACCGTGGCGCGGCCCGCCCGGCTGTGGCAGGCTCAGGGCATGCCATAAAAGGATGCCACCATGCTCCGTCGCCTGCTTCTTACCTGCCTCGTCCTCCTGCCGCTCGATCTTGCGGCACAGAACTCAAATCCGGCCCCAAAAGACACCCCAGAAGCCGAGGCAACAGAGCCGCCTATGACCTTAGACCGGCTCGACACGATCCTGCGCGCGCTCGACCCCGACCTGCAATCCAACGGCACCATGTGGCAGTTGAACATCAACGAGGTGCAGGTGCTCGTCGTAACTGACGAGAGCGCCGACCGCATGCGCGCCATCACCCCCGTCGCCAAGAGCGACGAGGTCTCGACCGAGGATATGCAGCGCATCCTGCAGGCCAATTTCGATACCGCCCTCGATGCGCGCTATGCCCTCGCCAAGGATATACTGTGGTCTGCCTTCATTCACCCGCTGAAGCCGCTGGAAAAGGATCAGCTTATCTCCGGCCTCGGGCAAGTCGTGAACCTCGCCCAAAGCTACGGCACGCTCTACTCCGGCGGGGCGCTACAATACGGCGGCGGCGACAGCGGCGCGCTGCAACGCGCGCTCATAGATGATCTGCTGAAAAAGGGCGAAGAGATCTGACCCCCATGGCCATCCATCGCGGTGCCCACGCTCCCTTGCGCTCGGGCCAGTCGCGCTCTAAATCAGGGTCAGACCGTGACAAGGAGATGCCAATGGCCATGCTCGCCTCCGACCTCGAAGCCTTGATCCGCGAAGCCCTGCCGAACGCCCGTATACGGGTCGAGGGCGATGACGGCGTCCATTTCTCCGCCGAGGTCATCGACGAGAGCTTTCGCGGAATGAACCGCGTTCAGCAGCAGCGGGCAGTATATTCCGCACTCAAGGGCAAGATGGACGGGCCGAATGGCGCGGTTCATGCGCTCGCCCTCACCACCAAGGCCCCGGAGTAACCCGTCTTGGAGGCCCGTACCCTCGTCATACTGCTGCTTCTTCCCTTCGTCGGTGTTTTCATTTACGCGACGTGGTCGGAATATAAACGCTTCAAGCGTGACGGACGCTCTGAATACGGCCTCACCTACGACCCCGAAACCAACACCACCCATGTCGGCACAATCGCCGAAGACGAGCAAAGCTTCGACCCCGAAGACTACACCCCTGGCGACGGCGATGACACCGCCGGCACTGACGCCGACACCGCAGACCTCAACGAACAGGATATCCGAACATGACCGACGCAAAATCCCGCATCGAGGACACCGTGAAATCCACCGACGTCGTGCTCTACATGAAGGGCACCAAGGATATGCCGCAATGCGGTTTTTCCAGCCGCGTGGCGGGCGTTCTCAACTACATGGGCGTTGACTTCGCCGACGTTAACGTGCTCGCCGACGAAGAAATCCGTCAGGGCATCAAGGATTACTCCGACTGGCCGACCATCCCACAGCTGTACGTCAAAGGCGAATTCGTCGGCGGTTGCGACATCATCACAGAGATGACGCTGTCGGGCGAACTCGATCAGCTGTTCGAGCAGAACGGCGTGACCTACGACAAAGCCGCCGCCGAGAAAATCCGCGAAGCCAACGCGTAAGCGGGCGCACCGTCATTCTCGGGCTAGCCCCGGGGATTTCTCATCTGCGCGCCCAACCCCACAGGCATAGCATTTCCATTGCCACATGCGCGCCCGCAATCGCCGTGGCGCCGGTGGTATCAAAGGGCGGCGAGACCTCTACCACATCGCCGCCCAGCAGGTTGATCCCGGCCAGATCGCGCAGCATGATTGCCGCCTGCGCCGAGGTCAGTCCGCCCCAGACCGGCGTGCCCGTGCCCGGCGCATAGGCCGGGTCCAGCGCGTCGATGTCGAAGCTCATATAGACTTTGGCATCGCCCACGATCTCTTTGATCTTGCTCGCAGTTTTGACCGGGCCTTCCAGATGCACCTCACGCGCGTCAATGGTCGCGATACCCATGGTATCAGGGTTCACCGTCCGAATTCCGACCTGAACCGAGCGCTCCACATCAATCAGCCCTAGCTTCACCGCCTTGTAGAACATCGTGCCATGGTCAATCCGGGTCATGTCGTTATCGACCCAGGTATCGGAATGCGCGTCGAACTGCACCAATGCCACCGGCCCGAACTTTTCTGCGTAAGCCTTTAAAATCGGAAGTGAAATGAAGTGATCACCGCCAAGAGTGATGGTCGCCGCCCCGGCCTCCAGAATACCCCGGATATGCGCCGTCAGCGCCTCGGGAAACTCCGCGACCTTCGCGTAATCAAACGCCAGATCGCCATAGTCCACGATGCTGAGGCTTGAGAGCGGGTCGTACCCGTCCCAGCCATAAGGCGGGTCGAACACCTGCAACGCACTGGCCTCGCGAATGGCCCGCGGCCCCAACCGCGTACCCGGACGATTGGTCACCGACTGATCGAAGGGCACCCCGGTGATCGCCACATCGACACCTGAGAGGTCCTTGGCATAGCGCCTTCGCGCAAAGGACAGCGCCCCGCCAAAAGTGTTCTCAAAGCTCAAGCCATGTGAGCTTTCTCTCGTAAAAGCCTGGTCGACTTGTGTTTTTGCATCTTCCAGTGCCATGTCAGACCCCTCCGCTTAAAGGCTGCGCCCGCTCCACCAATCGGGCAAAGAACGACGCGCCCACCGGGGCGACCGCATCGTTGAAATTGAATCCAGGATGATGCAGCCCCGGCCCGTCGCCTTGGCCCAGGAACAGATAACAGCCCGGACGCTCTTGCAGCATATAGGAAAAATCTTCGGCCCCCATCTCGCGCGTGCGATCCGCGATCACCGCCTCCGCGCCCGCGACTTCGCGCGCCACCTCTGCGGCAAAGCCGGTCTTGTCGGCATCATTCAGCGTCGCCGGATAGCCCACGTCAATCCGAACCTCCGCCCGCACCCCATGCGCTGCCGCCGTGCCTTCGGCCACCTCGCGCAACCGCCGATGCACCATCGCCTGTACCTCGGGGCTGAACGTCCGGATTGTCGCGTTGATATAGGCGCTCTCGGGGATGATGTTGTCGGCGCTTCCAGTATGAATCTGCGTAACAGAAACAACAAGATCGTCCAATGGGTTACGGTTCCTTGTGACAATCGTCTGAATGGCCTGCACGATCGCTACGGCGGCGATCACCGGATCGCGCGTCTCATGCGGAAAGGCACCGTGCCCGCCTTGCCCGATCACGTCCACATGCACGCTGTCCACCGCCGCCATGATCGGCCCGGGCGTCGTCTCAAACGTGCCCTCGGGCGCGCCCGGCAGCGTGTGCAGCGCATAGACCTGATCCACCGCGTGACGGCGTAGCACGCCCTCCTCGACCATCACACGTCCGCCGCCGGGCCCCTCTTCGGCGGGCTGAAAGATCAGCACAACCTTACCCGCGAAATTCCGCGTCTCCGCAAGATACTTGGCCGCGCCCAAGAGCATCGTCGTATGCCCGTCATGGCCGCAGGCATGCATCTTTCCGGGCGTTTTACTGGCATAGTCCAGCCCGGTGACTTCGTCCATCGGCAGCGCGTCCATATCGGCGCGCAAGCCGATACATGGGCCGTCGCGCTGCCCCTCGATCACCGCGACGACGCCGCTCTCGGCAATGCCCGTCTCGATCCGGGTAACCCCGAACTCCCGCAACCGTTCCACCACGAAGGCAGCCGTCTCATGGCAGTCGAATCCGATCTCCGGATGAGCATGCAGATGCCTGCGCCAGGCGGTCATTTCCTCGGCAAAGCCCGCTATGCGGTTGATCACGGCCATCTCTGGACATCCTTTCCATCTCGCGTCAGGGTCCAATCAACCCCAAAGCAGAGGCCGCTGCAATGCCTGACGACACGATCATTCACGACTCCGAAGGCGGCTTGCCACGCCTGATTGCCATCATGGCGCGGCTGCGCGACCCGGACACGGGCTGCCCTTGGGATATCGAGCAGGATTTTGCGAGCATCGCCCCCTATACCATTGAAGAGGCTTACGAAGTTGCGGATGCCATCGCGCAGGAGAACTGGCCCGAACTGCGCGGTGAACTGGGCGATCTGCTGTTGCAGGTGATCTTTCATTCTCAGATCGCACAGGATCGCGGACTATTCGATATCGAGGACGTGGCCAATGCAATCTCCGACAAGATGGTCGCGCGGCACCCGCACGTCTTTGGCTCCGAGAGCCGCGACAAGAGCGCCGAACAACAGACCCGCGACTGGGAGGCGATCAAGGCCGCCGAGCGCGCGGCCGACGCCAAGTCCGGCACGCTTGACGGGGTGGCACTTGGGCTTCCGGCCCTATTGCGGGCGGTCAAATTACAAAAGCGCGCCGCGCGCGTGGGCTTTGACTGGCCCGAGACCTCACATGTGCTCGAAAAGATACAGGAAGAAATCGAAGAGCTTCACGAGGCCTCAGAGCACCTGACCCACGACAAGGTCGAGGAGGAATTCGGCGATCTGTTGTTTGTCATGGCCAATCTCGCGCGGCATATGAAGCTGTGCCCCGAGGCTGCGCTTCGCCGCGCCAACGCAAAATTCACCCGCCGATTCGAGCGGATCGAGGCAGTGTTATCCGAGGCGGGCAAGACGCCCGACCAGTCTGATCTTGCGGAAATGGACGCCCTGTGGGACCGTGCCAAGGCCGAAGAACGTGGCGAGGCCTGAGCCCCGGCCACGTCTTCTTTTTGTCAAAATCTACAAAATTTCAGATAGTTACGCCTGAACCTTCATATCGGACAATGCGGCATCGCAGCGTTTGCAGGTGCCAGGATGGGTGTGGCTGCCCACATCCGGCAGAATCTTCCAGCAGCGTTGACATTTCTCCCCCTCGGCCTTTGCGAAGACCACGCCGACCGTCTCGACCTCGGGCAGACGGAACGCCTCATCGGGGCGCGGCGTATCCGTGAGCAGGATGTCCGAGGTGATGCAGATATCCTCGAAATTCACCGATTTCAGCGCCGCCAGCATCTCAGCATCGCGCACATGTACGATAGGGGCCGCCTCCAATGAGGCACCGATCACCTTGTCGCTGCGCTGCACCTCCAACGCCGCCGTCACCACCCGCCGGGCCGCCCGCACCTGCGCCCATTTTGCCGCCAGCGGCTCGTTCAACCAGTCGGCTGGGGTATCGGGGATATCGGTCAGATGCACGGAGCTCTGCGCGCCCGGAAAACGCTCCAGCCAGACTTCTTCCATGGTAAAGACCAGCACCGGCGCGAGCCATGTGGTCAGCCGGCTAAACAGCATGTCGAGCACGGTACGCGCCGCGCGGCGGCGGGCTGTGTCGCCATCGCAATAGAGCGCATCCTTGCGGATATCGAAGTAGAAGGCCGACAGTTCGATCGTGGCAAAGTTGAAGATCTGCTGAAAGACACCTTGAAAATCATAGGCTTCATAGCCTTTCTTGACCTTGTGGTCGAGATCGGCCAGCCGGTGGAGGACCCATTGTTCCAGCTCCGGCATCTCCGAGGGTTCCACCCGGTCCGCCTCGCTGAAATGGCTCAGCCCCCCCAGCATGAACCGCATCGTGTTGCGCAAGCGACGATAGCTGTCGGCCACGCCCTTGAGTATCTCCGGCCCGATCCGCAAATCAGCGGTATAATCCGCCTGTGCCACCCAGAGCCTCAGGATATCGGCACCGTATTGCTTAACGACTTCTTCGGGCGCGACGGTATTGCCAAGCGATTTGGACATCTTGTTGCCCTTCTC
>Ga0102943_1002057_pt1 | contig 12019 bp, 10 predicted proteins | sample SalPonC_black_MG_FD_78174 | JGI IMG/M metagenome (GOLD analysis project Ga0102943, IMG submission 78174) | Salt pond soil microbial communities from South San Francisco under conditions of wetland restoration - Salt Pond MetaG... | ecosystem: Environmental > Aquatic > Marine > Intertidal zone >...
CATCGCGGTGTCAAGCTTTGAGGCAAACGGATCGACCACCACGACCTGACCGGCGCCAGCGGCCACCGCGCCCAGAACCGCGGACAGGCCAACACCGCCCAAGCCCACCACCGCGACCTTGCTGCCCGGTGTCACCTTGGCGGTATTGAACACCGCGCCCGCGCCGGTCAGCATGGCGCAGGAAAACAACGCCGAGATGTGGGTGGGGATATCGGCCTCGACTTTCACCAGCGATTGGCGGGCCAGCACCGCATGCGTGGCAAAGGCCGAGACGCCGACATGGTGATGCACGGGTTTGCCATCCATCGACAGGCGGCGGTGGCCGGTCATCAACTCGCCCACGCCGTGATGTTTGGCCGCGCGGGTGCACAGGGCAGGGCGGCCTTCGGAACAGGGCAGGCAGGTGCCGCAGCCCGGCGCAAAGATGCACACCACATGATCGCCGGGCGCAAGATCGTCGATGCCGGGGCCGACCTCTTCGACGATGCCCGAGGCTTCGTGGCCCAAAACCATCGGCACCGGGCGCGGGCGCGTTCCGTTGATCACCGACAGGTCCGAGTGGCACACCCCCGCCGCCGCGACGCGGATCATCACCTCACCCCGGCCGGGGGCTTCAAGCTCGACCTCCCGCACGGTTAGGGCTTTGTTCTTCTCGAAATCGCTTTTGATGTTTTCGCGTTCCAGAACGGCGGCTTGAATTTTCATGCTATACTCCCCCTTAGGTCGTGGTGTGGCGATATTTGCGGCCCTGTGCTGCTGTCGCGGAATGGTGCTCAGCGGACGTGCGCACGAATGCATCCGCGATAAGAGCGCACCATGGCTATAGGATACAAAGTGTTTCTTTTGTCCAGCAATAGGAAAATCATATCGCTGGAATAGCGCTAAGATATTGGCCGAACCTTTGGCAGAGGGGCTAGGGTTTCCGAGATACGGCCTTGGGAGGAGCCATATTATGAAAATCAACTTGAAAACGAACGCAATCGTGATGGCGGCTTTTCTGGCCGCCGCCCCTGTCATGGCCGATGGCAAATGGGGGGAGGGCGATCAGCTTGGCGCTGCAAATTTGATGACCGCCGAGCGGATTAAAGCCGCAGCTGGACTGGTGACCGAGGGCAAGGTCTACAGTCTTGGGATGGAAGTGGGGCCAGATACGCCAGCGTTTCCGCCGCGCAGTCTGTCGGTGACGGTCTTGCAGCCCAACCAAAATGGCAACAGCGGTCTTGGTGAAAACAATTTCACCTATAACGACGATATTTTCATGGGCTGGCTAGGGATCGGCTCGCAAATCGACGGGCTGGGCCATTCCGGGGTCGACCATGTCTATTACGGTGGCCGCACCTATGACGATTTCGCGCCCGCGTCGGGCTTGACCGAACTGGGCTTGAATAATCTGCCGGGCCTTGTGGGGCGTGGTGTGATGCTGGATATGACCCGCCACTTTGACACTGAAATGGTGGAAGAGGGCGTGCCCTACACAGCCGAAGACGTCAAAGCCGCCGCCGAAGCTCAAAACGTCGAGCTGCGCGAAGGCGATGTTGTCTTGTTCCATTCCAACTGGATGGATCTTTTGGACGGCGACAACGCCGATCCCGCACGCTTTGGCGCGGCAGAGCCGGGTTTGGGTGTCAGCGGCGCTGAATATCTGGCCGAAATCGGCGTGATGGCTGTGGGCGCCGACACATGGGGCATGGAGGTTGTTCCGGCCGAGGAAGAGGGTCAAGCCTTTCGGGCGCATCAGATTCTGCAACCGGAAAACGGCATCTATATCCTTGAAAACATGGATACGCGGGAATTGGCCGCGGACGGGGTGAACGAGTTTCTCTTCGTACTGGGACAGGCCCGTATCGAAGGGTCTGTGCAGATGATCATCAATCCAATCGCGATCCGCTGAGGGATCGCTTCCTAGGGAGGTAAGACACATGACAAACAGTTTCGTAAAACGCACAGTGGCGGCGATGGTGGCCGGTGCCTTGCCGGTGATGGCAATCGCGGCGGACAAGCCGGAAAGCCTGAACATCGGGATGACGGCCTTTTTGACCGGCCCGGCGTCGGTCTTTGGCGTTCCGGCGCGTGACGCCGCCGAAATCATGGTTGACAATATCAACGCCGATGGCGGGATCAACGGTGTGCCGATCGACATCACGTTTATCGACGAAGGCGCGGGCGCCGAGGCGCTGACATCTGAATATCGCCGGATGGTGGAATCGGGCTCTGCCGAGGTCATGTTGGCCTCGATCTCGTCGGGCAACTGCCAGACCATCGCGCCTCTGGCCGAAGACCTTCAGGTTCCCAACCTGATGTGGGATTGCGGCACGCAGCGTATTTTCGAGGAAAACGATTATCAATACGTGTTCCGCACACAGGCCAACGCCACGCCAGAAATGCTGGCAACGGTGCTGTATCTTCTGAAAACCAACCCGGATTTCAAAACCATTGCCGTGGTCAACCAAGACTATGCGTGGGGCCGCGACAGCTGGGATATCTTCAGCACCGCGCTGAAGGCGATGAAACCCGATGTCGAGGTTTTGGCGGAATTCTTTCCCAAGTTCGGATCGCCCGACTTTTCCACCGAAATCTCGCGCTTGCAGGCGTTGCAACCTGACGTAATTCTGTCGACCTCATGGGGCGGGGATCTGGACACCTTCGTGCAGCAAGCCTCGCAGCGCGGGCTGCTCAACAGCTCGACCTTCGTGCTGCCGTTGGCGGAATCATCGCTAGAGCGGTTGGGCTCGGCGCTGACCGATGGGCATATCGTGGGGGCGCGCGGGGATCACTATTTCCTGCATCCCGAGCGTCGCGATGACGAGGACTTCAAATCGTTCATGGCGCAATACGAGGAAAAGACTGGTGATGTCAGTGTTTATCCCGTGTTCCACGCCAGCCAAGCGATTGCCGCCTTGCAGGGTGCATATGAGAAAGCCATCGAAGAAAATGGCGTTGAGTGGCCCAGCGAAGAGCAATTGCTGGCCGCGCTGGAAGGCCTGACCTTTCAGGGGCTTGGCCGTCCTGTGACCCTGCGTGAAGACAATCAGGGGATTGAGGATCAGTTGCTGGGCACCAGCGTGCAGACCGGAGACTACCCGTTCGCGACGATGCAAAACATCATGATTTTTGATGGCGAAGAGCTGACCACCCCGGTTGGCCAGAACTCGCTTGAATGGGTCAAGACACTGGATGCCAGCATGGTCGACAGTGTCACGGTGGATCAATACGACAACTGATCGCCTGCTCTGAAACTGCCGAAGAGGGCGCGAAATGTGCCCTCTTCGTGCCTTAAGCACTCGGATAAAAATATGAATCTCGCGATTTTCCTTTTGGCCCTGTTCGATGGCGTGGCCTACGCTGCGCTGGTTTTTATCGTAGCGCTGGGCCTGACCCTGATCTTTGGAGTGATGCGCATTCTGAACGTGGCGCATGGCTCACTCTATGCGATCGGCGCCTATACCACAGTGTCCTTGACCGGTTGGATATTGGCGCTTGGGTTTGCGCCGGTGCTGGCCTTTCCGCTGATGATCGTCTCGGCGATATTGGTGGGCATCGTGATTGGCGGGCCGTTGGAATATTTCTTGTTGCGGCGGATTTATGACAAATCCGAGGTGCTGCAATTGCTGGTGACCTTCGCGGTGTTCATGATCCTTGAGGATGTGCAGCGCCTTGTATGGGGCACGCAGCCGTATTTCGACTCGTCGGCGCTACAGGTGCTTGGCAATATCAGTGTGTTCGGCGTGACTTATACGATCTATCAGCTGATCCTGCTGCCACTTATCGCCGTGGTGTTGCTATTGGGGATGCGGTTTTTCCTGCGCCACACTCTGACCGGCAAGTTGATCACCGCCACCACAGAAGACCGTGAAGCGGCGCAATCCATCGGTGTGGATGCCGACAAGGTGTTCCTTTTCACCTTTATCATAGGCGCGGTTTTGGCCGGGTTGGGGGGCGCGTTGGCGTCGCCGACAACATCCATTCTGCCCGGCATGGGCGCAGATATGATCGTGCTGTCCTTTGCGGTGGTCGCGACCGCCGGGTTGGGCCAGATCGAGGGCGCGGCCCTGACTGCGCTGATGATCGGGCTGGGGCGGTCCTTTGCCGTTTACCTGTATCCCGAATTCTCGGTGCTGGTGCCGTATCTGATCATGGTGGTGGTTCTGCTGGTGCGGCCCGAGGGCCTGTTCGGCAGCCCTGCCGCGCGCAAGATTTGAGGCCCGGCATGAGCATGAGCACAAACAAAAGCAAATCCGCTGCCACCACACCCGAACCCGGAAAGGGACATTTTGTGATGAAAAGCCCCCTGTCGCTGCTTTGGGTCGTCGGAATCGTGGCGGTCATGGCCGTGCCGATCGCGGCACCGTCGCTGAAACTTCTGTTTACCTTCGCCATGGCCAAGGGGCTGGGCGTTCTGGGGGTGACGGTATTGTTGCGCGCTGGCCAAGTGTCGTTCGGGCATGCGCTTTATTTCGGGATCGCGGCCTATGCGGGCGCGTTCTTGATGGCCGCGATGCCAAGCACCGACTTCTTGATCGTATTGGTTGCCGGGGTGATCGGCGCCACACTGGCCGGTCTGTTCGTCGGCCTGTTCGTCGTGCGCTATCGCGGCATTTTCTTTGGTATGCTGAATTTGGCCTTTTCGATGATCTTCTGGTCGATCCTTGAAAAATTCTATCACTACACTGGCGGCGCCGATGGTATCCGGCTGGAACGGCCTACCGTTTTCGGCTCGGCCATGAACCACACCGACTTTGGCTTGGTTCTGTATTACATGCTGGTGGCACTGATGATCGGGTTGGGCTGGTATACGATCCGCTGGTTCAATTCGCCGGTTGGGCAATTGTTCCAGACGATCAAGACCAACGAAACCCGGTTGGAATATCTGGGCATCTCGCCCAAACGGGCACTATTGTCGGGCTATCTTCTGTCGGCGGCGCTGTGTGGCGTGGGCGGCGTGATGATGGGCATGGCGCAAGGCGTTGTCACACCCGAATATGTCTGGTGGGTGCGCTCGGCCGAGATGGTGTTCATCGCTGTTCTGGGCGGTGCCGGATCGGTGCAGGGCGCATTCCTTGGCGCGCTGATCTACGAGGCGGTTCGCACCTATGCGTCGGTCTATGCCGGTGACGTGTGGCAGATGATCCTTGGGGGCTTCTTGCTGGTGATCATCCTGTTCGCCCCCGGCGGCCTGATCGGCATTCTTCAATCGCTGTTCAAACGTAGCAACGACAAGACAGGAGGCGGGACATGAGCGATGCCCTTTTGGAAACGCGCAACCTTGTGATCAAGTTCGGCGGTGTGACCGCTGCCGACAACGTCTCGCTGAAAATCCACGAGGGGCGCAACCTTGCGATCATCGGCCCGAACGGCGCGGGCAAGACGACCTTTTTGAATATCTGCACCGGGTGGCTGAAACCCAGTCAGGGGCAGGTGTTGTTCGAAGGCCGCGACATCACCCCGTTGCCGCCGCGCAAGATTGTCGACCGGGGCGTTGCGCGGGCCTTTCAGATCCCGCAATTGTTTACCGAGCATACGGCGCTGGAAAACCTTCTGATTGCTGTGTCGGCGCGCGACAAGCTGCGCAACACGGTGATGGACATGCATGCCATTCCTGAACGCGATGAAATGCTGCACCTGTTGGATATGGTCGGCTGTGCCGATGTGGCCGACACCTTGGTGGTTGAGCTGTCAGAGGGTCAGCGCAAGCTGATCGACATCGCGGTGGCACTGGCGTTGAAGCCCAAGCTGCTGTTGATGGACGAGCCGACCTCGGGCGTGGCCTCGTCAGAAAAGCTTAAAATCATGGATATCCTGATCGGGGCGCTGAAAGAGGCCCAGGTGACCTCGGTCTTTGTCGAGCATGACATGGGTATTGTCGAAAACTACGCCGACGAGGTGGCTGTGTGGAACAGTGGCGACGTGCAGTTGCGCGGCACGCCGGCGGAAATTCTTGAGCATCCGGACGTGATCCGGGACGTGATAGGAGAGGTGGCGTAATGCTGGAACTGCGCAATGTGAATGCCTCGATCGGGATCATCCCGATCTTGCGCAACCTGAACTTCAAGATCGAACAGGCGCAAACCGTGGCCCTGATCGGCCGCAATGGCGCGGGCAAAACAACGCTGTTACGCACTATCATGGGGTTTACCAAAACCACCGGCGAGATCGTGTTTGACGGGCAGCCCATCAACGCGCTGCACCCGCCCAAGCGCCCTGGCCTTGGGATCGGCTATGCGCCCGAGGACCGGCGGTTGTTCTCGGCCTTCACGGTCGAGGAAAACATCCTGCTGCCCGCGCAGGCCGCGCGGCTGGACAAGGCGGAAACCGAAAAGCGGCTGGACCGGGCCTATACCGTTCTGCCCGAACTGCGCGAATTGGCCGGTCGCCCCGGCGGCACCGTGTCGGGCGGGCAGGGCAAGATGGTGGCCTTGGCACGTGCGCTGATGCTGGGCACCAAGCTGATCATGCTGGACGAGCCGTTTCAGGGGTTGGCCCCGGCCTTGGCGCAACGCTATGCCGAGGCGCTACGCACTTTGCGCGATGCCGACCGCTCGGTCACGCTGTTGATCACCGAATCCAACCCGTCCTTGTTGCGCGGCTTTGCCGACCGCACGCTTGTGATCGAGCGCGGCGAGATTGAGGAAGGGTCACTTGAACCTGAAGGAACACACGCATGAAGGACGCTGACACGATGACAGCTTTGGTAATTCCCGATCCCCTGAACCTGATCGGAAACGCATGGGTGCCGGCGGTCTCGGGCAAGACGATGGATGTTGTCTCGCCTATCGACGGCCAGCCCTTCGCGCAGATCGCCGACAGTGACGCGGCCGACATCGACGCGGCTGTAGCGGCGGCGCGGGCGGCCTATGATGGCGGCGCGTGGTCCACCCTGACCGCCGCCGAGCGTGGCCGCCTGATGATCCGCCTGTCCGAGCGTATTCTGGAGCATGTCGAAGATCTGGCGCAGCTTGAGACCCGCGACAACGGCAAGCCGATCAATCAGGCGCGGGCCGACATGAAAGTGACTGCGCGCTATTTCGAATTTTACGGCGGCGCCGCCGACAAGGTGCATGGCGAGGTGATCCCGTTCCTGAACGGCTACAACGTCGAAGTACACCGCGAACCGCACGGCGTGACGGGCCACATCATCCCGTGGAACTACCCGGCGCAGATGTTTGGCCGCTCGGTCGCGCCCGCGCTGGCCATGGGCAACGCGACCGTTCTGAAACCCGCCGAAGATGCCTGCCTGACGGCGCTGCGTATCGCGCAATTGGCGCTTGAGGTCGGGTTCCCGCCCGGCGCGATCAACATCGTCACCGGGCGCGGCAACGTGGCCGGACAGGCGCTGGCCGATCACAAGGGGATCGACTTTATTTCCTTCACAGGTTCGCCCGAGGTGGGGGTGATCATCCAGACGGCGGCGGCCAAGAACTTTATCGGCTGCACACTGGAACTGGGCGGCAAGTCACCGCAGATCGTGTTTGACGATGCCGATCTTGAAGCGGCTTTGCCGGTGCTGGTGAACGCCGTGATCCAGAATGGCGGGCAGACTTGCTCGGCAGGCACCCGCGTGCTGGTGCAGCGCGGCATTTATGACAAGGTGGTGTCGGCGCTGACCGAGCGGTTCAAAGGGATTGCCGCCTCGGAGTCCGGTGAGGATGCGGTTTTGGGGCCGTTGATCTCGGCCAAGCAGAAAAAGCGCGTTGAAACCTATATCGCCGAGGCCGACGCGCCGCTGATGGCGCGCGGCACCGTGCGCCAAGACGCGCCCGAGGGGGGCTATTACGTGGCCCCCGCCATCTTTGGCCCCTGTGATCCGCAGGCGCGTATCGCGCAGGAAGAAGTGTTCGGCCCGGTGCTGTGCATCATCCCGTTCGAGGATGAGGCCGAGGCGGTAAAGATTGCCAACGATACCGAATATGGGCTGGTCGCGGCGATTTGGACGCGCGACGGCGGGCGCCAACAACGGGTGTCGAAAGCGATGCATTGCGGGCAGGTGTTCATCAACGGCTATGGGGCCGGGGGCGGTGTTGAATTGCCGTTTGGCGGCATCCGCAAATCCGGCCATGGCCGCGAGAAGGGCTTTGCCGCGCTGCATGAATTTTCGCACATCAAGACAATCATCAACAACCACGGCTGATTTAGGCCGGTTTGACAGACGCATAAAAGGAACTTGAACAATGAGACTTGAGGGAAAACGCACATTGGTCACCGGCGCGGCCTCGGGGTTTGGTAAGGGGATTGCCGAAACCTATATCCGCGAAGGCGCAAAGGTGGCTGTGGTCGATCTGAACGGTGACGGCGCCAAGGCCGTGGCCGAGGAACTGGGCGAAAACGCCATTGCCGTCACCTGCGATGTGTCCGAGGGCGATCAGGTGCAAACCGCCGTTGACGCCACGGTCGAAGCCTTTGGCGGCCTTGATATCGTGGTGAACAATGCAGGCTGGACCAACCCCAACCGCCCGCTGATGGACACCGACGAGGCGACCTTTCGCAAGATCTATGACATCAACGTGCTGTCGATCTTTCACATGACCAAGGTCTGCGTCCCGCTGTGGCGCAAATCCGGTGGCGGTGTGATGCTGAACATCGGCTCGACGGCCGGTATCCGCCCGCGTCCGGGGCTGACATGGTATAACTCGTCCAAGGGGGCGGTGAACCTGATGAGCCGGTCACTGGCGGTTGAGCTGGCCCCCGACAACATCCGCGTCAACTGCATCGCGCCGGTGATGGGCGCGACCGCGCTGCTGGAACAGTTTATGGGCGTACCCGATACCCCCGAGAACCGCGAGAAATTTATCTCGACCATTCCGATGGGGCGGATGTCGCAACCGCGCGATATTGCCAATGCTGCGCTTTATCTTGGTTCGGACGAGGCCGATTTTATCACCGGCGTTGTGCTTGAGGTGGATGGCGGACGCACCATCTGATGGATTATACCCTTCGGCGCGTCCGCATTGCGGGCGTGCCTTGGGGGGCGACCCACTTTGGGGCGCGTGACGACGAGCAGCGATAGCGATGGGCCGCGGCGCGGCGAGACAACGCCTGATAGGACGGTCTTTATCCAAGTTACTGGCGCGCGATGATCAGGCGACGTGTTAACGTCACCCCAATCGCCGGGCCGATGGGGCGGCCCGTCGATGGCGCGGCGGCCTTCGGCCTTGGACCCGCGCGTTGGGGTCTCACAAATCCATGTCACGAATGTGGGTGTGATGGCGCCAGCCAAGGTTGGTAACGCGGCTCACCTATTGCGCGCCCATTGGCGGGGACCGCTGATGTGGATTGATGCGCCTTGCGTGTCGACAGCGACGGTCACCGGCATGTCCTTGACCGTGATCTCGTAAATCGCCTCCATCCCAAGGTCTTGATAAGCGACGGGGCGGGCGTTTTGGATGGCTTTGGACACCAGATAGGCCGCGCCGCCGACGGCGATCAGGTAAACCGCACCGTGATCCTTGATGGCCGCAATCGCCTGCGCGCCGCGTTCGGCCTTGCCGATCATCATCTTCAGGCCCGACGCCTTCAGCAAAGGCTCGGTGAATTTGTCCATTCGGGTTGACGTTGTGGGGCCGGCGGGGCCGATCACTTCGTCGCCCACGGCATCAACCGGGCCGACATAATAAATTGCGCGGCCTTTCAGATCGACGGGCAGGGGGATGCCCTTGGCCAGATCGTCAAGCATCCGGCGATGCGCCGCGTCGCGCCCGGTATAAAGCGTGCCCGACAAAAGCAGCGTGTCACCCGGTGACAGAGAGCGCAGCACCGTGTCATCCAATGCGTCCAGATCAATGCGCCGCCCATCCACCATGCCCGCATCGCCCAGATCGGGCCAGAGCGACAGATCAGGCGGCGTAAGTTGGGCCCGGCCGCTGCCGTCAAGCGTGAAATGCACATGCCGCGTGGCCGCGCAATTTGGGATCAAGGCCACGGGCAAAGACGCCGCATGGGTGGGAAAGCTGTTAACCTTGACGTCCAGCACCGTGACCAGCCCGCCAAGCCCCTGTGCGCCTATGCCAAGCGCGTTGATCCGTTCATAAAGTTCTAGCCGCAATTCCTCTTCTGCCGATTGCGCGCCGCGCGCTTGCAGATCGGCCATGTCCAGCGGGTCGTTCAGCGCCTCTTTGGCCATCGCCATCGCCTTGTCGACACTGCCGCCCACACCTAGGCCGATGATGCCCGGCGGGCACCAGCCCGCGCCCAGTTTTGAAACCGTTTCCACCACCCAGTCAGCCACGGAATCTGACGGGTTCAAGACGGTGAATTTGGTTTTGTTTTCCGAACCGCCACCCTTGGCGGAGACGGTCACGGATACCTTGTCACCGGCGACAAGTTCGGTCTGGATCATCGCCGGGGTATTGTCGCGCGTGTTGCGCCGCGCGCCCAACGGATCGGCGACAATCGACGCGCGCAACGGGTTGGCGGCGAAATCATAGGCGCGGCGGGTGGCCTCGTCGATCATCTCTTGCGGGGCGCACTGCCAATCGATGGGGGCCTGCACCCCGACCTTTAGAAACACATTGGCGCTGCCGGTGTCCTGACAGATCGGGCGGTGGCCGATGGCGGCCATGCGCGAATTGATCAAGATCTGCCGCATGGCGTTGCGGGCCGATGCGCTTTGTTCATCCTCGTAAGCGCGGGCCATGGCCTGCACGAAATCCGGCGTGTGGTAATACGAAACATATTGCAGCGCGTCGGCGATGCTGTCGATCAGGTGTGCTTCGGTGATGGTGCGGGTCATGGTGAGCCTTTGATCAAGCTGTGTCGCCGCCGGGCATGATTAGCCGTTCCAGAAGGCTGCGCATATCGTCGGGGATGGTGACTGGGCGGCTGGTTTCGCGATCGACGTAGACATGCACAAAGCGGCCCTGCGCGGCGGCGCTGTCGCTGCCTTCGCGGAACACGCCCAATTCATAGGTGACGCTGCTGCGCCCCAAACGGCCCACGCGCAGGCCAACTTCGATCGCTTCGGGAAAGGCGACAGGGCTGAAGTAATTACATTCTGAATGGGCGACCAACCCGGTGACTGTACTGCGCCGTATGTCCAGCACACCACCACGGATCAGGTATTCATTCACCGCCGTGTCAAAGAACGAATAATAGGCCACGTTGTTGACGTGTAGATAGGCGTCATTGTCCATCCAGCGGGTGCTGATCGGGCAGAAATGCGCGAAGGCCGTGCGCGGTTCCGGTGTGGGGCGTTGGCTCATGCGGGGCTCCGGTTTCTGGGCAGGACAAGCGGGGTGTGGCCTGTGGCAACCAGTGCAGCACGGATTTGCCCGGCCTGTCCAGCGGCGTCTAATCCTTTGCGGTGTTCAGCGCCGGGATCGGGCCGTAATCCCGATCTTCGTCGACGAAAAGCGCGCCCGGCGCCGGATAAGATACCGGCCCATTGGGGCTGTCGACGGTGATCCGGCGCAGTTGCGGGTGCGCGGCCAGCCCGGCCATATCGTTGACCGTCGCCAAGGCAATTTTGCAGTTTTCCAGCCGCTCTGTCGCCTCTGATGCCTCGTATTTGGCAAAGGCGTCGGCGACGATGGCGTCGGTCTGATCCCTGTTTTGAACGCGCGCGACGTTGGTGGCAAATCGCGGCTCGGTGCCAAGTCCCTCGTCGCCGATAAAGTCGCGGCACAACACACGCCACTCGCGATCACTTTGGATCGAGATCAGGATCGGTGCGCCGGTCTTGGGCTGGAACACGCCATAGGGCGCGATGGACGGATGCGCCAGACCCACACGTTGCGGGCTGTTGCCGCCTTCGTGGTTCAAAAGCGGAACGGTCAGCCAATCGGCCATGACGTCGAACATCGACACCGAGATGCGCGCGCCTTGGCCGGTGGTGCCGCGCCGGATCAGTGCCTCAAGAATGGCGGCGTGCGCGGTGGCACCGGTGGCGATATCCACCAAGGATACACCCACGCGGGACGGCTCGGATGGGCCGCCGGTGATCGAACACAGCCCGCTTTCGGCCTGTATCAACAGATCATAGGCTTTGCGATCCGCCAGTGGCCCGTCTTCGCCATAGCCCGAGATTGAG
>Ga0102943_1002061_pt1 | contig 12007 bp, 4 predicted proteins | sample SalPonC_black_MG_FD_78174 | JGI IMG/M metagenome (GOLD analysis project Ga0102943, IMG submission 78174) | Salt pond soil microbial communities from South San Francisco under conditions of wetland restoration - Salt Pond MetaG... | ecosystem: Environmental > Aquatic > Marine > Intertidal zone >...
ATGGATAATCTTCGTTTGCAGTTAATGTAACTGTTTCGTCACCACAGAATGTAGTTTCTCCGGAAGCTGTAATGGTTGGTTTTTCAGGTTTTTCTAAAACTTCTATAACAACGCTGTCGGTTAAGTATTTACACTTACCATCCAGTACTTGTGCAAAGTAAGTACCTGACTGGTTGAAAGTAGTTAATTCACTACTTGAGGAAACAGCGGTTGTCATATCATCACGATACCATCCTACAGATGTTGGATTATTAGTAATTACATTACCATCTTTATCGTAGTATCCTGTTCTGAGTGTCATAGATGTTCCTTCGCAAATAGCATAACCCTCTTCAACAGGGATCCATACTGAACCATCGTAAGTGAACAGTGTACGTTGAGGTATTACAGTAAATTCAATTCTGTCGTTTAACACCCCTGTTGCACAGGTTAGCTCTCCGTCTTTACTCAAGGCAGTAACCACTATTTCCAACTCTGTATTTTCAGTAATTGTTTCTGTTGTTATGCTAATGTCACTACCATCTGAAATAATCTCTTCACCTACCCATGCTCCGGTTGCTACATTACGTGCACGATAAGCAAATCCATCCTGTGTCCCATAGATATCGAAAACAACTACATCAGGAGTACACAGATCAATATCAGAAGATAGGGTTGTTCCTGTAAAATCAATCTGTGGTATCAGATAAATTGCATCTTCTGTTGGGTTAGAATAAGTCGTTGAAAAAATTTCAGGATCATAACTGTAAATTCTGAATCGGTAATCGCCGCCTGTAAGATTTTCAGGCATATTGATTACAAAGGTACCTGTTCCTTCGGTAATATTCAGAATATTTTCGTTATCCAAATAGGTCCACCCGCCGCCATCACGTTGGTACTGAATTTTGTGATAAACTTTCTCACCAAATATTCCAAAGATTTCATAATCTAAGTTGAACGAGTTTCCTCTACAGATATTCTCTGGTAAAGTACCCAATTCAATGGTTTGTGCAAGTATTGAAATTTGGTCTTCGATAGTATTTACCGGAGCCTCATTAGAATTTTCGGTTACGGTAAATTCATCGATATAAAATGCATCATCATAATTAGGGCTTTCTCTTCGTATACGGAAACGAACGGTATCCCCTAACTCGTCTTTAGCAAAATGGTAACGTTGCAGTTCCCATCCATCGCCTAATTCATAGTCTTCATTAGGGAATTCATCTAACTGTACATAGGTAGCACCACCGTCTTCGCTATACTCAAAAATTAGTTTATGACTGGGTAAGAAGTCTTTAGAGGTATTTTCAGGGTAATTAACCTCAAATTCAACCAATCCACCACGAGACATGCTGAAGTCCTGAGAAATAGCTTTGTTGGATGTCCCACTTGAGTTAAAGTATATTCCGGTTGTATTTACAAATCCATTCTGGATATCTCTCCATTCTGTAGTGTTAATATCATTAAGAATGGTTTGTTTTCCTTCCTGGTAAATACTGTCGGTAGTAACTAATACTTCAATATCCCGGGTACCTGTAGCAGCATCGGTCGGAATGGTTGTTGTAATAGCTGCAGGTGCATCTTTTTGGGTATAAATTATTTCACCCTCATTAACCCAACCGTTGTTGTTATTGTCTAACCATAATTGGAAGTAGTAGTTGGCTGTATTAAGCGAACCGGTTTGTAATTCCCAGTTAATGGTTGCTTCTTCTCCACGGTATACTTCCTGGGTAGTTGCGGTTGTTTTTAATGTAGGATTGTAAATATCCAGTAGCATTAATCGATCTTCCAGGTAATATACAAAAGGCTCGTCGCTATCCGGATCGTCAATTTGGATAGTAGTAAGAATTTCGTAATTATTCCCTTTAAAGATAGTTGCCGGGATGGTTAAGTCTATACTTCCCAAACCGTTCATACGGCCTAACTCAACATCCTGTCCGTTGGTATAATCTACCACTACATTTCCGGAACCATCGCCGAGGTAGAAAATATACTCAGCCTGGTTAGAGAATTTAGGTGCATTTTCTTTAATGCCCAATTCCAGCGTAAAGGTTTCTCCCGAGTAAATTACATCTTCCTGGATGCTGCTGGTGAAATCTGCCGGATGATCAGGATATTCCGTTTCAATTACAGCAGGTTGGTTAACATCAACATAGTAGCTGTTAGAAATAATATTCGAGTTACTACCTGTGTATACTATATTCGATAATCCCCAATCTTCTCTGTTTGCACCTGAATTTTCATACTGTACCCAGCGTATATGGGTTTCTGCGGTTAAGTCAGCAGTAGCCAGGGCTATGGTATAATTATCATCTTCGGTTATCGTATCAAGGGAAGTAAATGTGCTTCCGCCATCGTAGGTAACCTCAACAAATACAGCTTCGGTTGGATAGGGATCCTCGTTAAACCAGGTATAGAAATCTATATAAGCTGAGTCTCCTTCCACTTGCTCTAAGGCTTTGGTAAGCACAGAGCGTCTTCCTTCATAGTCCATATCATAAAAGTTCCCCCAACCAGAAATAGTATAATCACCCCCTTCGACAGCAATCATATCTTCGGCATCATCATCCAGGTCTTCCATGTAATCCAATACCGGATAATCAATGCTGGCTGTTTTCTGGTAAGGTTTAATATACAGGTTAAAATAATTGGGATTACCGATGGTTTCCAATAAGTTAACCGGTATACTGGTACTCAGTTGTACTTGTCCGGTAGCATCATTGTAATCGACAATATATTCTTCGCCTGTTGCATCGTTTTCCATAATTGTAGCAAATCCTACATCAGCGCCAAAATTGCCGGCTACATTGTAAGGTATGGTAACAGACTCACCCGATGCATAATCCTGTTTAGGTAAACTACCCAGCGAGATGGAAGCTCGTTGCAAGTTAATACTCTCTTCTAAGCTATAAATTTGGGTTTTAGGGTAGACTGTAATTCTTAATCTTTCTAATTCCCAAGCATTTTCTCCAAAATTCAGAACATTATTTTCATTTTGAATAATACGGAGTTTAGTATTCTCTGTTCGAGCATCAGATGGTATTATGCTCGAAATTGAAACATATTGATATGAACCAGAATAGTCTGAGTGTTCAAAAGAACCTATTTCCACCCATGTATCTCCATCATTTATACTATATTGCACACTCACTGGCTCAATCTTATTCACCTCATTTTCAAACGAATATTCGTTGTCTAATAAATATAAATCTATATAAAGATATCTACCCTTTTTTAAATCAAATGCGTTAGATTCAACGTAGCGGATACCGTCCTCAGCAAAAGTCGGATTATTATTAGAGATAGTAGGATATATATTATAATCAACATATCCATCTGCACTAAAAAACATAGAATCATTTGGATTTTCCATAAAATCCGATGAAGAAGGTCTACGATTATATAAAGCAGTAAATGAGCTTGTATAAATTTCATCACTTAGCGCAAGTCTTATAAGTGGTGAAGTTGGTAATTCAACATCCGCAGGGATAACTCCGGTTACATTCTCATCGGCCGGTTCATCATTGCCAATGGTAATCCAGTTATCATCCACATCTTTAATTTGTAACTGAACGCCATTGGTCGCCTGGCCAATCAGGTTGTAATCAACAATCAGCTCATCCCCGGCGAAATAGTAGGATGTACCATCTACTTCGCGTGCGGGGTCTCCGGTTACCTCTACAATTTCCAATTCTACATTTTCTATAGTAATCTGTCTGGTATTTGAAGAAATATCTCCATAAGGGGTGGATGAATATAATTCAATATCATAGTTATCATATTCAACAGCAGGTATATTTGTTGAGATTGTTCCTTCGGATAGGTTATTTGAAGAACCAAAGTAAATATACAAACTATTATATTGAAACCTTGCTTGAATGATAGCATCATCAGGTAAAACTCCCATAGTTACTTCATAATCTAAGTCAAAGGCTGTTCCGGGATAAAATAATCCTTCCGGTGTAACAATGGTTTCCAGGTCGATAACCGGAGCATTTATATATCGGCTATTACTATTCAATTCATAGTTTGCATCAAGGCCTTCAACCAATCGGTTCGTATTAAGCATGATATCATACGAGTGTACATAGAAACGGTCCAGGTTCTCTGCATTGATATCATTCTGGCGAATACGGAAGGTAGTATTATTGCTTACAGCTCCTGCCGGAATTTCAAATTCAAATGTAGTGTTTCCGTCGGTATACACTTTCATGGCATTCAGGCTTGCTGAGCCTATTTCGGTGTATGTGCTTCCATCCGTGCTGTATTCGACGATGATATCTACATTTTCTGGACTAAAGACAGCTTCACGGCGGCTCATTTGAACTGTCATCGTTCCTTCTTCTGAAATAATAAATTCAGGCGTAATGACTTCGCGCACGTTTTCGGCGGTAAAATAAATACCGTGTGTTGGGTCAAATGTTTCTTCTCCGTTAATGGTATGGTTTCCCGCTCCGGATAATGCAAAGCTATAGCTGTTATTTATGCCGTGTTGGTAAGATGCACCATCATAAGGTACTACCCAGAAATAGTAGGTATCGTTAAATGGGATATTTTTTGGCAGAACCCCACTGATAAGATAGTCATCACCCGTAAGGTGCTCCATGGTATAATCTGTTAGTTTATATACCGGGTTGGATATATTAGCAGAAGTTCTTAATACCACCTGGTAATTAATTGGGTCGGTAAAACCTACGATTGTCGCATCAATGTATATAGAGTCTCCGGAATAAACATTGCTGCTATATGGAGCATCTGCCGGTCCGTATACACTGGTTACATTAGTATAAGGTAAGTTAAGGGTATAGGGTGCGCCTCCGTTAAGGGTTTGTTGTCCTTCAAAATCGGGAGGAGAACCTACATATACTGATGGATTGTAAATATAGAAATCGTGATTATAATCATTATTTATTAGTTCAGAATACATTTGACGTATTCTTAGAATAGTGTTCCCTGTGCGAGCAGCAGCCGGAATGCCAACCTGGTAATCATTATCTCTAATTGTATTGACATATTCAACGGTATCTAAACGGGTAAAGGAACTTCCTCCATCTTTACTATATTCAACAACTAATTCAAGGGTATCAGCCCAGGCGTCATATTCGTAATCAAATTCGAAATAAGCTGTATCACCTACCATATCTATGCCGGGCAGTGTCATTCGGCGGATATTAGGCTCCCAGAAATAGATGCTGTACGTTTCTGCATCATAGCTGTATGATGTTGAGGTTCCTGCCAGTTGCAGTTCTCCGAAGAGTGGTTTGGTTTCTGTCATTCCGTCAGGATCTCCTGAAACGCCATAGATAGTAAATACAGCAGAAGGATCATACCCTGCAGGTACCGTAGCTGTAAACGTTCCCGAGGCATTACTGTTGGTACCGATAAGGGTATCATCAGCTACGACAAGATAGAATACCGCCTCAGCCGAGAAACCGGAAGAGGAATATTCTACTTCAATAGTATCTCCCACATATAGCGGGCTTGTGGGCTCACTATTTATGGTTATGGTTTGCGCTTGTGCCTGCATTATTCCTAACAAAGGAAAAGCAACCAAAAAGCTTATCAACAGCCTTTTCCAGTAATGGCTGTTCGTTTGGTAAATTTTCTTCATAGTGTAATTGTTTTTTATGATCATTTATTGTTTTATTAAAAGTTGAATCCGATTTTAAAAACATTGCTGTAGTTCGTTCCCATAGAGAAGTTTTTGGTTGGCTCAATAATTTCCTGGCCGGCCATTTCTACTCCTTTGTATGAGCGACTCACTAAATCGTATCCCAATTCAATACCTACATAAAAGCGTTCGCCCCAGTAGTAATCGAGGCCTGCAAAAATTCCAACACCCCAGCCAAAATAAGCCCGGTTTGAGCCATACTGGTCTGTAGCATTGGCTACGCCAATCTCTGTGGTTGAGTTTTTGTTACTCGATCGGTTTTGGATAATAAATTCACCACCGGCATAGGTAGTTGCTTTACCCGTGCTGAAATAATATTCACCACCCGGGCGAATATCAAAAAAGCCTTGGTGCAGAATGGTATTCGGGTCGGTCTCGTTGTTGTTTAACGAACCAATAAACCCTAACCGAACTGCATAAGGGCCCATAAGGTACTTAGCCCTGATAAAACCGGGGGTAAGCAATGCTTCGGTGTTAACAAACGGACTGGCTGTGACCTCTAATGAGACCCCGCCTCCGCCACCGGCATCACCTCCCTGGCCTAAGGCATTAAAACTACTTATTGCCATGATACAGGCAATAATAAAAACGTTGATTTTTCTCATAGACTTAACATTTTAATTAAATGAATAAATTAATTAAACAACTTTGTAGTCCCTTAAGTCTAATTTCTCGATGGTTTAGGTAGGAAAATCCTCAAATAGAGTGTTTAAGTTCTATATGAAAATTTTAATTAAATCTAAAAGTACTAAAAAAAAATGAGAGGTTTTATCATTATTGTGTTTTTTTACATGTTTTATAACATATTTTTTAAAAATAATTGATGATAATATGCTGTTTACCAATAAAATGTTGAAGTTAGTGATTTTTTGCTAAATTTTTTTATGAACGTGAATATGATATATTATTACATTAGTGTCCGATAAAAAATAAATAAAATCAAGGCTTCAGAATAGATGTAATATATATATAGAAATTTTACCATATATACATACCGGCAGTCCCGACAATTGTCGGGACTGCCGGCAAATTCTTTTTCCGAGGCATGTTTGTTATCTGCAAGGAATGGTCTGCTGTGCTTGCCTCAGGATGGGTTGAATAGTAATACCCCCCCGGTGAACCGGAGGGTTATTTTATATAGATTTTAATTTGCGGTTGGTTTTATAAATGTGTAATCCCTCCGGTTTAAGAAATTGTTTTTGCCGGATAGCTGATTATTTTTCTCAATTAAATTTATCAACGAATGGATGCCAGGGGCATCCTATGTTTATCGAAACTGATAATAATAGAAAAGAAAAAGATTGCATGGTGAATAATTTAACTATTTATGAACCTAAAATTTCCTGAGAAGGAATAGCATACAATCTTTTTCTACAAGCGAAAATAGGGCGTCCTGAACAATTTAAAAAATATATTCTACCACTGGCTTATTGCTGCATACTAATAGAACCCAACGCACAAAAACAGTATCATTTGATAGTTATTCGTTGGTTAAAATGGCGTTAAATTAAATTTAGGAGTGTTTGTAGTTAGTCGGCTGTTATTTGTTGGGGGTAATAGTCTTTTGGTGATTAAAGGTAATCTGTTGCCGAATGATTTGTTTTTGTAAAAGGTTCAATGGCTCTTTGGTAGATGCCCTGTACATAAGCAATGGCCATACCGTAATTGGTAACCGGAACGCCTGCATCAATGGCCGGACGCAAGCGGTTAATCAGTTGCTTACGTGTGATAACACAACCGCCACACTGAACAACCAACGAATATTCTGTGATGTCTCGGGGAAGTTGGTCTAATCCTGCAACTACATCATATTCCAATTTTTTTCCGGTAAAATTGGTCAGCCATCTGGGGATTTTTACTCTCCCGATATCATCACAAGATACGTGGTGGGTACACGATTCCAGCATTAAAACCCGGTCGCCGTCTTGTAAGTCGGCTATTTTAGGTGTTCCCTTCAAATAATTATTAAAATCACCTTTAAACTTGGCCAGTACAATACTAAAACTGGTTAAAGGTACATTATCAGGTACAGAAGCATCGGCCTTGTTAAATATTTGGCTGTCGGTAATAGCCAGTGCAGGTGTAATGTTTGTTTTGCGCAGGAACGAGTCAACCTCGCGTTCTTTTAAAACAATAGCTACGGCGTCATTATCCAGAATATCCCGGATAGCTTGTACTTGAGGAAGGATTAGCCTGCCTGCCGGTGCTTCAATATCAATGGGCGTAATTAATAGTACGATGTCACCGTAGGTTAATAAGTCGCCCACCAGCGAAGGGGAAGTATAAGCCGATTCAGGGATGTTTGTTTTTATTAGCTTAATCAACTTTTCCATGTTTTCGGCATGTATGGTATCAAATGCTATGATCTCGGCATCTGTCTGAGCTACCAGACGGGTACTGGTTTTTTCATCCAATCGCTGTACATCCGATTTATTGTGCACTATGAAATAAGGTGTATCAGTATTTTTGAATTCTTCAATTAGTTTTTTTTCAAAATCGCCAAAGGTATTGTATGTGATAACCAGAATGGCTAAATCAACGGTTTTAATGGTTGCCAGGGTTTTATCTATTCGCTTGGTTCCCAAATCTCCTTTGTCATCAATTCCGGCAGTGTCGACCAGAATGACCGGCCCAAAACCGGTTATTTCAAACGATTTTTTTACCGGATCGGTCGTTGTTCCTGCATAATCGGAAACAATGGCAATATCCTGCCCTGCCAGCCGGTTAATGAGTGAGCTTTTTCCGTTGTTTCTACGGCCGTATATTCCTATATGTGGTTTGGATTCTTTGCCTTTAGCCATAATTTCTTATAAATTATTTTCAAAATAATGAATATTATCCGTTTGTAAAAAATCAGGTTGGTATAATAATACAGATTCTAATTCTTCTTTACTGTTTGGTGTCCATAATTGAACCTTTATTCCTGATTTTTGAGCATTTTCGATACTTGTAGCATTGATTTCCGGATCATTAAAAAAATGAGAAACCCCTGAATAATGATTTTTTCGGGCAGTTTCTGCCTGTTTTTTAAAGTCTGAATATCCCAGCAAAAAGGGTTTTATTGATGATTTGGTTTTAATTAAATCTAACAAGTATCTAATATCTGATTCAACCAAAATTTGATTTTCAAGGCTGTATTTTCTTGCAAGTTCAATAATTTTCTCCCCAATTATCAACATATAAGCGTTTAATTCAGTGGTGTTTTTAAAACAGTCTTCGCCATAAAAGGATTTAATGTCCAAAGAAATTGTTTTGGTTATTTTATGGTTATCGAAATAAGTAAAAACTTCCTGTAAATTGTTAAATTGCACATTGGGGTGATTCAGGGAAAAAACAGACCGGATTTCATCGTTTGTTAAACGGGGTATATATTTTATATTGGAATCCTTGTCCGGTATTCCGGTATCGTGATAAAGCCAAATGGTTCCATTTTTGCTCATCTGGATATCAACTTCAACACCATCGGTTGTTTTAATTGCTTTTATAATGGCTTCCAGGGTATTATCCATTAGTGTATCATTATACCCTTTTATCCCATACCCTCTGTGTCCCAGGATTTTTGTGGTATGATTTGAATAGTCATAGGGTGTGTTCTCGTTTTTGTGATGACAGCTAAAAAAGCTTATAGCTAATAAACTAAAAATGTAAAATAATATTTTGTTACTATTCATCTGATATAAGCAAATTATTTTTGGTAATATAGTTATTTAAAATGACAAAATTTTTTAACGATTGTTTTAAAGAATCTTCAATAATTGTATGCTCAAGATAATGAACGTTAAATTTCTTATCAAGCATGTAAAGTTTCTCCCCGGAAAGAAGATAATTTTTAAATACAAAATCTGTAATCTCTCGGTTTGTTCTCATCAAAGGAATGTTATGTATATTCCTGAATTTTTTTGCAGTATCCATTGGCAGTCCTAACCAATGAACTTTCTCGGGCATTTTTAAGCCGAAATTTTTTGCCATAAACGGATACAACGTAGGGGTAACATTTAAATGTGATGAAACCGATGAAAATTTTTCTGCCTTTTCTAACATGGGCGAATAAATAATAAAAGGAACATGGTACTTATCCAACGCATTACTTGTATTCTGTGTTCCCAAACGATGGTCGCCCGTTATGATAAAAATGGTATTCTCAAAATCTTTGCGTTTTTTATATTGATTGATAAAGTTTTTTACGGCATCATCGGTATATAAAACGGTAGCAAAAATATCGGTATAATTTCTTATTTCGGATTCTTTGTTTTTTGTCAGTTTTAATTCTGCTAATCGTTCTTCGAATTTTTGCCGATAGAATTTTTTGTTTGGGGGATTAAACGGATGATGCAAGCTTATGGTCAGATAGATATCCAGTCGCGGTTTTTTGTTTAAAGAATCGATAATTTCTAATGATCGGGAAAACAGAGCATGGTCGGGATACCCCCACGAAAATCCATTTTTGTCTTTTTCAATGGGTTGATGGTTATCGCCAAATTTTTTTAAGATAAAATCGATATCCTGATATATTAGAAAATTTTCCATGTTGTCAAAGCCTGTCCAACCGCCATAATAAAAGCCTGAATAGTAGCCGTGCTGGTTTAGCCATTTTATAAATGTGGTATGCTTGATTGCATCTTCCGGTTTTACCAGTTCCATAAATCCTTTTTTACCATAAGGCAGCGACCCGAATATTGAAGGTATGGTATTAAATGTTCGTTCCGAGGTACTTAAAAAATTCTCCCAATACAGGCTATGATTGATTAATGAATCGAGAAAAGGGGTGAAGTTTCCCAGGTATGTGTTACTGCCACAAAAAGCACTGGACAAGCTTTCCATAATAACAAAAACCAGGTTTGGTGGCTCTTTCTTCAAATTAAAAAATGCTCCCAGCTTATCGGTTGTGTCAGGTTTGTGTTCCAGTGGGTAGTTTGGATTAATAAAGTTAAAATCGCTATGGACTTGATGGTGCTTTTTTACTGCGTTACGGAATTTCACTTGACTGATATCCGATTTCCTTAGAAAATAGTTTGCACTGCTTTTACAAAAATAGGAAAGCTTATTAATGGTTAAATTAAAACTTAAATTATTGGGATAATTTCTTCGGGCCGGATTAATGTTTTTTGACAAGAATATACCGCCTAAAATAAAAGCAAACCCGATAAGGTAAAATTTAAAGTTATTTACTTTCCTGAATATCAAAAAAGGAATAAGAATGCTTATTATAAGGGCAATCAAGTATTTTATCAGGAGGATAAGGTTTAAATCTACTGACGACCGGGTTATGTAAAAAATTTCGTTTAATGGGTAGGCAAAAAGAGCATGATCCAGCGGAATAAAAGTAAACCTTAAATAATCGATTAAAATTAGATATGCAATAATTATTATTGTGTTGATAATCAAAAACACCGGAAGAATAATTCTTTTTAAATATCTATATAATAATAAAAAAGGGATAACTGAAAGGACAGCGAGGATAGAAACAAAAACAAAATCGTAATAAATACCTTTAAATAAGTATATTATATCTGATAAAGGAAAGCCGAAGAAATAGTTTAAATAAAAAAATCCGAATACACGAATGAGTACAAATTCAAGAAAAAGAATAAGGGTTATCAGCCCAAATTTATTTAAGCCGGGAAGTTGATATTTCAAAAATTTAAGCAGCTTTGTGAAAGCTCTTTTTGTCACTTTTATTAACAAAAACATTAACAGCGAAAATGATTAAACAATATTGCTAAAATAAATTTGTTTTAAGAAAAAAAGTAATTCTTATGCAAATAATTAATATTTTCGCTTCATATTAAAATTAACCTTGTATAATGATTCAAAAATTATCTGTTATTATTCCTGCTTATAATGAGGAAGCAACCCTGACAAAAATTTTAGACCGTATATTGCAAGTTGATTTGGGTTTAATACAAAAAGAAATAATTATTATCAATGATTATTCGACGGATAAAACACAAGAAATTGCCGAAGCATATATTAATAACCATTCCAATGTAAATATCCGTTTAATCAATCAGGAAAAGAATCAGGGAAAAGGAGCTGCCCTGCATAAAGGAATAGCAAATGCCACCGGTGAATATTTAATTATCCAGGATGCTGATTTGGAATACGATCCCAAGGAGTACAACGATTTGCTGAAACCGGTTTTTAATGATCATGCCGATGCCGTGTATGGTTCTCGTTTTATGGGTAATAATCCTCATCGTATATTATTCTTTTGGCATACCATTGGCAATAAGCTACTTACCTTTCTTTCCAATATGTTTACCAACCTGAATTTAACCGACATGGAAACCTGTTACAAGCTTTTCAGAACCGAAATGATTCAGGATATCAGGTTAAAAGAAAAACGGTTTGGCTTTG
>Ga0102943_1002063_pt1 | contig 11996 bp, 9 predicted proteins | sample SalPonC_black_MG_FD_78174 | JGI IMG/M metagenome (GOLD analysis project Ga0102943, IMG submission 78174) | Salt pond soil microbial communities from South San Francisco under conditions of wetland restoration - Salt Pond MetaG... | ecosystem: Environmental > Aquatic > Marine > Intertidal zone >...
AGGCAGCGCTTCTTCCAATTTTTTCATCTGCGTCTCGGGAATATTGTTTCCCGAAACGGACAATTTCTTTAAGTTCTTTAAGCTATAGATGGACTCAGGCAAGCTCGTCAAATTGTTATCGGAAATATCCAAAGTTTTCAAATTGGGCATAGATCCGAATGCATCGGGCAGAGTTTCGAATGAATTTTTTCCGACTACCAAAGTCGTCAGTGACGTAAGTTGACCGAGGCAATCGGGAAGACTAGTCAAGCCGATGTTTACCGCTCTGATTGTTTTCAACTCAGGGTAATCGCAAATACTGCCGGGAAGCGCTTTACCCCTCATATTACCATCTACCAGTCCGCTTAATATGAGCATATTATTTTCTACGCGGCCCTCCAGCGATATTTCTTCGTTGGCGTTGTCATTTTCGGCGAGCGGTTGACTCATAAACTCTTCCACGGTCATTTCGCTTATATCCTTTTTGGGAGAGTCGGCACCGTGTTTTTTGGAGAATTCACCATACTTCTCTTCTGCGATCAGAAAGTCAATATCTTCATTGAACTTTCGTCTACCAAGAAGTTTTTTAATGTCCGGAGCACTGACAAAATTCGCCGGACTCAAATTGCCATTGTACTTTTTGACCAGCTCTTGGTGATCTATAAAATCGTGAAATGCTTCGAGTCTTTCCACTTCGTTCTGATTGACAAACCCGTCCTTGGCAAGATTTAAAGCTTCATCCAAGTTTTGATGAGCCTTGGCAAAATCTCCTACAAAGGTGTAGGCGATGCTCAGATTTTCGTGAAGTGCTTGTGCGACCTTCTTATTCACAGCGGCTTTCTTATCGTTTTCGTCGTAGCGCTCCAACCAGGTCTCCCACGTTTCGATAGGGCCATTCAGTGCCGTGTAGTTTCCGTTTTCCAAAGCTGAAACAGCTTCTTCTGCAGCGATTTCAGTGGGCGTATAATCTGCGGCATTTCCCGAGCCATAACCTATTTGAAAAGTCAATGAAGTTTCTTCAAAAAATACATGGTCGTAAATACTTTCCGCTAAATTGCCAATTTGGGTGACGATTCCTTTACGCGCAAGCGAGGCGTCACCGTAGTCAGCAAAAGCAATGTTCAAGTCTTCCTCGCTCTGATAGGTAATCACTTGAATGGAAGTTTGTGAACCTTCATCAATTTTGCGGTGCTTTTCCACCTGTTCATTACCAAATTGAAGTTCCATCTCGGGGTTCAGCTCCCAAGTTTCAATAACTCTAGAAGCATTGCTAGCCTGCACCACTGCCGGCATCCGGTATTTCACAGTGTAATAGTATTGACTACAGCCATCTTTGGGCACCATGCACTGTGCTTTTTTTTGCTCCTTTGAAATGACTGTAGGACTGCCCAAAGCCATTTCAATGGTAACATCACCATCACCACCCACCAGACTAATCTCTTTCGTGGCGAGGAAGTCTACTTTTGATAAGCGCTCAGCATTCGACTTCATCAGATCTATATTGCCAAGATATAATCTCAGCGTATCCTTGTTAAAGGGTAGGTCTCCCGTGTAAACTTTGATACCCAAATTTTCCAAGTCATGAACAGGAACAGAGGGGTATTGGGTAAAATCGAATTTGGCTTTATCTGTTTTAGTGTTCTGACCAAAAACTGTGCTCGCCAGCAAAATAGAAGAAATAAGTAAAAGTGTTTTCATCGTGTTTTTTATAAAATTACAATCGCTTATCAAACTACCTGCCAACAAATTGGGGAGGCCGAATGAGACTCAAATACGAAATTTCAATCAATGGGTTTTGCGGGCGAAAATATAAAATTTGAGCCTTGCCCTAGCGTGTAGTTAAAAATCTCAGGAAATGTTAACAGCAAAGCTATTTAGCGGTGAACAACTCACTGTTTGTCATTCACTTTTCAACTTTATTGAAATTCATCAGGAGCGATTCAGCTTAAAGTGGATTCCATTTTTTCAACCTGAAACGGATGGTAATAAATTAAAGAGAGAGATGAAAGAAGAACATCGCTAGCTGAAGAAATGTCGGCCTGTGGCGAGATGATTTAGACGAGATCAGCGGAATGACGATCATCAAAAAAACAAGGAAAAAGAGATTTCAACTCCATAAAAACTTGATTTGATTCAATTTTTTGCACCCCGAGCTCATAACGTTTCTCCAAAATAACCGAAAATATATCATACTGATATTCTGATCACTTAGAATTAGTCCCGAAGAAATAGTGTCTCATTGCTTCCAATGGAACGTCAGAAAATGTCGCTTTATTGATATTGCGGCTCATTCGATCCAAGAAATAAAACAAACTCAAATGAAAAGACTTCAACTACTATTAAGCATGCTATTGATTGGCAACTTTACACTAATGGGACAAACCTTTGAATGGGGAGGCAGCTTCGGAGGAGTAGGTGATGACGTAATAAGAGCCATGGCCGCAGATGACAATGGCAACGTTTACACCACCGGGTATTTTACCGACACATCCGATCTTGACCCGACTGAAGGAGAAAGCCAACTCGTATCCAATGGCTTTTACGACATCTTTGTTCAAAAGGTAGATACCGACGGAAACTTGGTTTGGGCAAAAGGATTTGGTGCCGAATTTTTCGACTTGGGCACCGGCATCGAAGTGGATGCTACCGGAAATGTTTACATAACCGGTGTGTATGAACAAACAGTTGATTTTGATCCAAGTGAAAATTCATTTGAAATCACCTCCTCAGGTGGTCAAGATATTTTTATACTAAAATTAAGCCCAGAAGGCGATTTGATGTGGGTAAAAAGTATAGGAAGTCCGGGGTATGAAGAGGCTGTTTCGATCGGTTCGGATACGGATGGAAATGTATATGTGAGCGGATATTTTGCCGAAAACGGCGACTATAATCCTGGAGAAGAAGTATTTGAACTGGCCTCAAATGGTGGTCAGGATGCATTTGTGGTAAAACTGGATGAGAGCGGACAATTTGAATGGGCCTTAAACTTTGGCGGTGAAGAACAAGAACTGGTTCTTGGCATGGATGTGCATCCGCTGGGAGAAGTTTTCATCACCGGCCTTTTTGCAAGCACGGTAGATTTTGACCCAAGTGAAGAAATAGAAGAACGCACTCCAATAAACGGGAGGGACGGCTATGTGCTAAAACTGGATACAGACGGTGGTTTTGTGTATGCCACTTCTTTTGGTGGTGCCGGTAACGTTACCGCGTGGGATATAGCACTTGACTCAGATGGAAATGCCTATGCCGCCGGAGGTTTTAACGGATCATTCTCCAGCGGGCTTCCTTCACCAATAAGTGCTCAGAATGAAGATGCATTTGTAGTAAGGATTAACCCTACGGGAGACTTAGAATGGACGTCGGTCATTCAAGGCACCGATTTCCAGAATGCCTACGACGTCAATACCGACCCAAGTGGAAATGTAATATTGGCAGGCTACTTTGGCGGTGAGGCAGACTTTGATCCTTCCGGTGAAGAATTCCTCCTCACTAAGGAATCAACAGAACCTTTCGATGCTTTTGTCTCTATGTTGAACTCGGATGGCGAATTATTGTATGCAGCAAACTTTGGTGGTTCAAACTTCACCGATCATCATGGTATTGACACGGATGCCGATGGAAACATCTACCTGAGTGCTGCTTATCAAAATACGGTGGACATAGATCCGTCTCCCGAGGCTGAGGAAAATATCAGCGTGGTGGCTTTCAGAGATAATTATATCATCAAACTGACAGCGCAAAGCACAGTGGGTGTAAAAAATGAAAACCTACCCCTGATGACGCTATTCCCCAATCCCGCCACCAACAGAATTATGGCAGAAGGAATTGCGGGAACGCAATACCGAATTTTCGACGCGCTAGGAAAAACAGTCCAGCAAGGAATCATCACCGGACAAGAGATAAATATAAGCGGACTGGTTGAAGGTTTTTACCTCTTCAAAGCCGACGGATACAGATCAGCGAAGATTGTCAAAAAATAATCAACTGCTTTTCGGATGATCGGACCTCGACAGGATATGTCGGGGTCTTTTCATAAAAATCCTAAAATGGAAGAAATCGCGTTTGGCCCTCACGAAATTCGTTTCGACTTTTGGAGGATGGAAACTTTCCAAATGATTGTCAATTTCGTTCTTGTGGCCGGTATGACACTCGCAGGGTTGATGGTATTTTTTATTCTCAAAACGAGGACAACATTTTCGGGAAAACTCCCGGCTCTGTTTTTCATTTCCGGATTTTTCTTTGCACTTTATTATTACGCATTTATGCATCGCGCTGCCATACTGGCGGGAATTGCCGTTCTTTTTGGTCATGGCATTGGCTTTTTGCTCGGTCCTACTCTACTGTTTTTCGTTCGATCTTTAAAAGATAAAAAAGACAACCTTATTAAGCCATATTTGCTTCAGCTCATCCCTTATTTTGTCAATTGGATTCTGATCAGTGTTCCTCTCAGCATCAGCTTAATCCATCCCGAATGGTTTAAAGACTACGGACAGTTTTTAGCAAATATTGCCGACTGGACCAATCTGGCCGAGAATGGCTTTCTAATCATGTACACCTACTTGGCCTACCGCGAAGTGATTAAAACCGAATCCCAAGTCAAGCAAGCGGTCTCGAATCTCGGAGCTCAAGATTTAAGTTGGTGCAAAACACTACTTTATGGCATCTCCATCATCGTTTTGGCCGATTCCGGTTTGTCTGTTTATGAATTGAATTATCCTCCTGTAGAGGTGGTCTTTAATCTCGGGTTGATTATAGCCATTATGCTGATCGGATTCTTTGCCATACTTGGTTACAAAGGTACTGTCCAAGCCAAAATTCTACTGCCCGATTTTTTGTTGGCAAGAGATCAAGATTCCTCTCACCTGACTACATCAAGCACCGATTCCCTCTTCACTGAAAAGCAGGCTGAAGAACTGGAAAAGCAACTTTTGGCCGTGATGGAAGAAGAACGGCCATACCTGGATGAAAGCATTGCATTGAGCGATCTTGCTGCAAAAATTAACCTCACGGACAAGCGGCTTTCAGAGCTTCTGAACAAACATTTAAAAACCAATTTCTACGACTTCATCAATCATTACAGGGTTGAGGCTTTCAAGGATATGGTCATTGACGAGACTTACGCTCACCTCACATTTCTGGCCCTCGCCTACGAATCAGGATTCAAATCAAAAACCAGTTTCAATCGAGTTTTCAAACAACGAACGGGATTGTCGCCCTCAGAGTATAAAAAAGCTCATGCCAACCCCTTGGAGAGAGCGCGTGCCTAGCTCAAGCGAAATTTCTTAGGAACAATTGCTTCTATCTGCATCTCATCCTCGGAAACCGGGTGATGGAAGGAGATAGCTTGCGCAAACAGGAAAAGTCCTTTTCCCGATTTTATACCGCCGAATTTGAGATCGCCTAAAATCGGAAATCCCGATTGTGCTAAATGGATTCTGATTTGGTTTCTCCTTCCGGTTTGGGGTTTGGCTTCTACCAAAGTAAGTTCGGAAAACCAGCGGTGACTGAGACTTTTAATGGGCTCAATACGGGTGATCGCTTCCTTTTCTTCTATATCCTCGACGATGGTCTTTTCCATTTCAATCAATCCTGAAACCCATGCCAAGTAGGTCTTGGCTACCGTTCGGCTTTCAAATTGGTGTCCCAGATTGGCTGCAACGCTTAAGGTTTTGGCTATGACCACAACTCCTCCCGTGAGTCTATCAAGGCGATGTACCGGGCGCGGCACGGGTAGTGCATCTTTTTGGGGGGAAGGATTTAAATTAAAAGAAAGTGCATTCTGAAGGGTTCGAAATGCATTGCCACTTACCGGAAGGTCAGCTGGTTTCTGAACCACAGCTATGTAATCATCTTCGTAGAGAATCGGCACCTTTCGTTCGTAAACGGGTCGAACAGTGTCATCAGCTACTACGCTCAACTCCTCTCCGATTTTGACCCGATGTGCGGTTTCTGAAACCTTCCCTTCTACCAAAAGGAGTCCTTTTTTAATGGCTTTTTTGACGCTTTTCCGAGAAGGCAATGACTCGAACCTCCCCACAGCATAGTCACTGAGTCGTGACCCAACGGAGTCAGCCACGATGATTCTTTCAATTACTTCGTTTCTCTTGGGCATGAAGCACCGCTAGGAAGGTTAATATAGCGGTAAAGCTAGACAGCCTGAAGCAGAAAGTGATAAGTGTTGCCCTAACTTTTGATTTTATCGGCCAACTTCTCAAAAAATCCCGGGCCGTCGTCTCCGACATCCTCACCACCCAGTGCATACCCCAATGGCTCCATAGCAGGAATATGATCGAAAATGATCTTGCAAATTCCAAAAATGGGTATACTGATAATCATGCCCATTATACCCCAGACGGAGCCACCGATTACTACAACCAAGATAGTCACTATAGGATTTAGATCAACCTTATCGCCCACCACATAGGGCTGCAAAATGTAACTCTCTGCGAATTGAGCTACGGTGAAAGTTATCACAACCCCAAGGTACATCCATAACTCTCCTCCCGAAACCGTGGCCATAATGGTCGCCAATACAAATCCAATAATATTTCCCACATAGGGAATGATGCTGAGTACAGAAGAAAATATTCCGATGAAGATGGCATTCTTTATCCCGAATGAAAACAACCCCACGCTATAAATGATGGCGAGAAAAAAGATGAGTATCATGCGGCCGATGAGATATTGACCTGAGAGCTTTACCGACTGACTGAGCACCCGTTGGGCCTCCTCCCTTTTATCTTTGGAGAAAAATCTCAGAATGGACTTTTTAATTTTTCGGCGATAAAACAGAATGAAGAAGATATAGATGAATACGAGAAAAAATGTCCCCATAAAACTGAATATATTCAACACGGCACTACCTGCCGTGCCCACTGTTTGAGACGAAACGTCGGGCATAGACGATTCCTTTTTCTTTTTCTCAGGACTTGCACTTTGATCAGACGCACTTTTGCCTGCGATAGAGAAAGGCATATTCTTCTCCACCAGAGCATCCAGTTCTTTTTCGGTTAGGCCCATAGTATTCTGAACCGCTTCAGTAAAACGTTCAATTTGTGGTTTCAAATTTTCTTTGATGTCCGGCCAGTTACTCGACATCTTGTTCACCTGAACTGCCAAGAGGCCAAGTATGACGGCTAGCGCCAACATCGATATTACGACCGAGGAGATAGATGATAAAGCACGGTTGAGTCCCCAGGTTTCCATTTTTTGCGAAAGCGGAATAAGCACCATTGCCAGCAAAACTGCCAAAAAAACGGGCTTCAAAAAACCAGATGCTTCGATGAGTCCGTTTACTAAAAAATAAAGACCGACAACCAAGACGGTAAAGGCGAGTAAAATTTTAAAAGACTTTCGATTCATTTCAATGTTGATAGGCTCAGGGGCCAATCCAAAATACACACCATAAAATGAAGAGAGAAGAGAAAATGAGTCAGGAGCGCTTGATAATTTTCAATTGCTCAAGTTTGCGAGGCTCCAAATTGGATTTGGCAAAATCTGTTGTATAATGATGGTTTTCCAAAAATTTTATTTGGATATTTTTCCATTCCTCATTGCTCAATTCTGAATTGAAACTTTTCAATTCATCATGAAGCTGCGTTGCATATTTGTTGTAATTATTGGTTCCCAAATAGTACAAATCTGCGTCAACCAGAATTCTATCAAGATGGTTGGTGGGAGTTTGCGGTATTTTTGTGGCCATGATCATACCACAGATCAAATCTATCTCTTCAGCGGTAAAATCTTCATCGGCCAGTTCTTTTCTGGCTATTTCACAACTTCTCTTCTCGTGTTCCTCACGGGAAACCAAAAATCCCGTATCGTGAAAGAGAGCAGCTACTTGAATGAGAACAAACTCCCGATCCGTAACCCCCTCTCTTCGTGCGAGTTCCTCAGCCCACTCCATAACCATCAGTGTATGCTCGACATTGTGATAGGTCAAATCAGGATTCAGACTTTTTTCCAGTCTTTCGAAGATTCTGTCAAAAATATGCTTATAATTTTCCATTCTGTTCTGAGTCGTCAGCTAACCGTACTCACGGCCTAAGTTAAGTGTTTCCTTTTCAATGGCAATTCCTCAATGACTTATTCATCATACAATTCAAAAAAAGTTCGCACTTTTAGCTTTGAAATACACCTGACATGCGCAAGATACTAGTACCTACGGATTTCTCACATGCAGCAGAAAACGCATTTGAATTCGCATGCCAAATATCAGCTGTTGGCAATCAGGAAATCGAACTTCTCCATATTAAAGGCAGCTCAACGGAAAAACTCCTCAAGGTAAAAAACAAAACTTCTGATCAACTCGAAGAATATTTAAGCGAACTATGCAGCAAGGCCATGGACGAACACGCTGTAAAATCAAATTACAGAGTTGAAGAGGGCAATATTCTAACGGCAATACCAACAATTGCTTCAGAGCCGGAAATTACCTTGGTAGTGATGGGGACTCATGGCACCAAAGGAATCAGACAAAAACTCTTTGGTGCAGACGCATTAAAAATTGCCGAAAGATCTCCCGCGCCCGTGCTTACCGTGCCTGATGTATCAGATGCCAAATCAGGAATCAAAAGAATCGTATTTCCTTACGGTGGGCATGAAAGCTTTGAGGGTAAGGTAAATGCCGTGGTAATGTTAGCGACTCATTTTGACGCGGACGTTCATTTCTATTCTATCCAAAGAGCAGCAGCAGAAATTAGTCAAAGCATTCAAAAACACATTCAAAAAGCAGAAGAGCTGCTAACGAAGGAAGGAATCGCACACGAGCGAATCAAAGAAGAAATGACGGAATACTCGGTAGGTTTTGCCAACCAAACCCTCAAGTATGCTGAAAAAGCAGGGGCAGATATCATTGCCGTTATGGCAAGTGATGCAGGAAACCTGTCCTTCATTTCAGCAGTTGATCGCGAAAACCTCATCAACAACGACAAGGGAATTTCTATTCTTTTGGTATCGGAGTAAAGAAAGATATTGCCACTAACCGGTACAGAGAAGAAACTGAATTGATGTAATCGAAAGCATACAAGAGAAAACAAAAAGTCTCTAGCACAGGATTCAGGTATCGCGGTATTGTGACCAGCCGACTCGAAAACCTCACCGATGCGGTATTCGGATTTTCCATTACCCTATTGGTTGTCGCCTCTGAGGTTCCGACCAACTACGTGGAGCTCGAAGCATCGATATAAGGGTTCAGCGGTTTTATCTTTTGCATCCTTTTGCTGCTCGGGATTTGGAACAACCACAATAATTTCTTTCTGTACTATGGCATGCAGGACAGGCTCACCAAGACGCTGACATTCCTCTTTCTCTTCCTGCTTCTCTTTTACATCTACCCGCTCAAGTATTACTTTTCCTATTTAGGCACTTCGCTTTATGCCCGAATTAAAATGGCAATGGGCGATCAATCTGAAGCGCTTCGGCTTGCACTTGCCAAATTGAACCAATCGAACTTGACCACTCCTGAATGGGAAAATATCATGATACGATTCGGGTTGGGACTTTTCTTGATTTACCTCCTTTTAGGCTTGATGCACCTGCATGCATTGCGAAAAAAGGAAGACCTCGACTTAAACGATGCAGAGGTTTACGAAACCAAAACCTTCATTCAGAGCTACCTGATTCTAGTAATGATTACTGTAATTTCCATGAGCATCGTGTTGATTTTCGGCGGAACAGCCTACCCCTTTCCGGGTTCTGTTTATGCACTGGTTCCATTGGCTTTGGGATTGAACAAGAAGAGGCGACGGAAAGAGCGGACTTCTTTGAAATTAAAGAAGTAACCGTAGAGTCAGCACTCCGTACAATTTTCTAAACAAACAGAAATCATGAAAAGATTTACACTTCTTTTCTCCCCTTTTCTAGTTCTCTTTTTATTAACCTCCTGCAACAAAGATGATGATGGAGACAATCCATCACCTTCGGGTTCGAACCCTCCGTCGTTTGATTGCCCCGACGATGGAAACCCCGTTTTTGTGGAAGACAGCGGGTTGGTTAAAGTAGATTTCGCTTCGGTAGATTTTGCCGATACCGATTGGAGTCTCCGAACCAACATTCCCGATTACACGGGTGCTGGACTTTTGGTTTGGGACGGGCCCAACTCGATGGGAAATCCGGGCAATGGATTGCTGACCTTCAAAGTACAAATCAGCACACCCGGAACATATCGCTTTCTATGGCGCTCAAAAATCACCATCGGAAACAATAACACCGAGCACAACGATTCATGGCTGCGCATTCCGGATGCCGCGCATTTTTACGGCAAAAAGAACAATGGCCATATCGTCTACCCAAAAGGAACGGACCTACCTCCAATACCGGAAAGTTCAGAACAGGCCAACACGGAACCAAACGGTTCGGGAAGAGACGGCTGGTTTAAAGCCTACATGAACAATGTCGATTGGAAATGGCAAACCTCTACCAGTGACCACGACGCACACAACATCTACGCAGTATTTACCCATCCCGGTATCTATACCATCGAGATTTCGGGCCGATCGCAGGGGCATGGAATTGACACCTTTGTGCTGTTCAACGAGGATTACTCTCAGAATGAATCAACGTCAGACGAAATTGAATTTAGCGAAACTGAATGTGAGTAAAGTACAACCGCCTGATAGGAATAGAATTATTACTCGAATAGCCGCAATAAAAAAAGCTGCTTCTTTTAGGAAGCAGCCTTTTTTTTATTCAGAACCCTATTCGTTTCTAGACTAGAATTATTCGATCACAAAACGTTCCGTTACTCTTTCAGAACCTGAAGTGTAAGAAACAGTATAGATCCCTGCGGGAATGTTAGTGGTTTCTATTTGTAGCAACTGATTTGCCTCAACCGCAACTCTTGCGGTTTTAACGCTTCTACCCGTAATGTCTCTTACCTCGATCAATCCCTCACTAGCGCTATTCGCAGAATTCGAGATATTGAGATTGATATACCCTAGACTCGATGGATTTGGGAAGATCGTCAACGTATTAACTCCATCAGCAGATTGAATGCCTTGAACCGGAGGGTCAATTACATTGTCCCCGAAAGGAACGAAGAAAACTCTTTCAGAAAAATCACTTGTAACCAAAGGATCAAGAGAACAAGCACAACGCACTTTAGCTATGTAAATTTCGTTGGCATCAAATGTAGATTGCGAAAGAGTTATTGAAGAAGGTTCACTTCCATTTTCACCTTCTTCCGCTGTAATGTTCTCGGAAGTTTCCTCAATGATCTTAGTCAGCCTCAATTGACAAATAAGTGATCCCAATACAGGGTCCCACTGAAATGTGATATCATCAGAGAACTGAGATTGTATTACCTCTAAATTTTCTGGCGCAGGAAAGAATCCGGATTCACAATTAACGAAGCTTTGATCAAGTACAGCATTGATTATATGTACGACTCCATTTTCAGCACCATTGTCCGGTCCTGTCACCGTGGCATTATTAATTTGAATGCCATCGCTCAAATCAATAACCGTGTTTTGACCGTTCAACATCGTCAAACCACCTTCTGATAATTCTGTAGATAACAGTTCTTCACCTACTACGTGATATAGCAGTATGTCAGCGAGATTTGGTAGTTCCAACAAACCATCCAAATCAGTTTCCAGATCTGCTGCCAGCATATCGAAAGCTTCGTTGGTTGGCGCAAATACAGTTAAGCTTGCGAAAGGGGCAGTCAAAGCAGGAAGAAGTTCAGCCGTCACCACCGCCGCGGTCAATGTTGTGAAATCATTATCGATTGCTATATCCACCACCGTTTCTGAGCTGAGTAGCACCGCATCGATGGCGTGCACCACTCCATTGTCAGCAGCTACATCAGCCAATTCTACGATGGCCTGATTGGCAAAAATATCTCCTTCTGAAGTCGCCGTCAATTTGATGGTGTTGGCGTCGTTCAATGGTGTTACAATGTCTCCGTTGTTGATCATGGATGACATTACCGCACCATCCAAAACGTGGTACAAAAGAATATTTGCCAATTCGGGATCGGCTAATACTCCGTCGATATCAGTTCCCAAAGCGGCAGC
>Ga0102943_1002064_pt1 | contig 11991 bp, 11 predicted proteins | sample SalPonC_black_MG_FD_78174 | JGI IMG/M metagenome (GOLD analysis project Ga0102943, IMG submission 78174) | Salt pond soil microbial communities from South San Francisco under conditions of wetland restoration - Salt Pond MetaG... | ecosystem: Environmental > Aquatic > Marine > Intertidal zone >...
ACAGCCCCAGTTCATTTTTTTCAAGGTTGTACACCCCCTTGAACCGCTTGCCCATGCCAATGGGCCAGGTCAGGGGCACGCATTCGATCTGAAGCTTGTCCTCTATGTCCTGAAAGATGTCCAGGGGTTCCATCCCCTCTCTGTCCAGCTTGTTAATAAAGGTGATGATTGGGGTGTTGCGCATGCGGCACACCTCCATGAGCTTCTGGGTCTGGGGCTCCACCCCCTTGGCCGCATCAATGATCATGACGGCGCAGTCCACGGCGGTCAGCACCCGGTAGGTGTCCTCGGAAAAATCCTTGTGCCCCGGGGTGTCCAGCAGGTTGATCTCATAGTCTTTGTAGTTGAACTTCATCACAGAGGATGAAACGGAAATGCCCCGCTCCTGCTCAATGGAAAGAAAATCCGATGTAGCGGACCGGGCCGCCTTCCTGGACTTTACCGCCCCGGCCTGCTGAATGGCCCCGCCAAACAGCAGCAGTTTTTCTGTCAGGGTGGTCTTACCGGCGTCAGGATGGCTGATAATGCCAAAGGTCCGCCGTTTTTCGATTTCAGGCACCAGGGTATTGTCCAGGGATTTTTCCGGTGCTGGTGTGCTCAAAGGGTCTGAAGCCATATATATAAAATCCTTATCTGCTGCAAGTTAAGCAAGGGAATTTACCAATATTTCCCATGGGAATCAAGGAAAAATCCAGATTATCCAAAAAGATTTAGAATAAAATCAAACGATTATACCAGGAAAGGCACTTTGGGTTTTCCGCAATATCTTGGGCTGAAAAAGAGAAAAACCCCAATTCAGCCCTTGTCCGCATCTGTTAAGTTTTGAAATCCACGGTTGAACCCTGGACTCTTGGAAATGCATCACACAGGTGTCAACTTAAATCACGACTCTCCTGCAACCACGTCTTCGGGTTCCTTGGACCGGTCCGACTCGAGGATTTCCTTGATTCTTGCCAGGGAAATCACCTCTTTTGTCCGGGCTGAGGGGGTTAAAAAAGATTTGAGCTTTCTATCCAGGACCCGGGGGTGGATATCCGCTGCTATTGAGACCACGCCTTCGGTGATGATCCGTTGGAGAAAGAGCTCCTCAGCGGTCCGGTCCCGGATATTGGCAGCAAAAGGATGGCAGAACATGTTGGCCAGAACAATACCGTAAAGGGTGGAGGTCAGGGCGATGGGGACGGTGGCGATGAGGGTGGCTGAATCCCCGATACCGGCCAGCATGGTGATCAGGCCAACCACACTGCCCACCAGGCCGAAGGACGGGGCCACATCAGCCATGGTGTGAAGGATCCGGATGGTATCTTCCCGGCGTTTCTTGAAGAAAAACATCTCTGTATTCAGGGCCTCACGGATCTCTTCGGGTGTGTTATTGTCCACCATCAACCCGATGGCCTGGCGGAGAAAAAAAATCGTTGCCTCCTCCTCATCCTTTTCAAGAGAGAGGATCCCCCGAATCCGGCGCTTTATGGCCAGATCCACCAACAATTTCACGATGGTATCCGCACTGATTCGGGACCGGGCATAGGAGGCGGCAATGACCTTGACCAGGATGGTGATACGGTCGAGACGATAGGCCAGCAGAACAGCCGTAAAGGTGCCCCCAATAACGATGATGAATCCCGACAGGTTAAGGTAAAGCCCCACATTGCCGTTCACGGCAAAGCCGGAACAAAACAGGACAAAAAAAAGGACAACACCGATGATATTTCTTTTACCATTTTGCCATACTGCCATGGGCTCAACTGCTTCCATATCCTCTGACCTCAGATGCAGCGTCAGAACCGCTGCTTTACAAGTATAATCTCCACCCGCCGGTTCAGCTTCCGGTTGGCCCTGGTGGTGTTGGGCCGTACCGGCTTATGCCAGGCATGGGCACTGATATAGACCCGGGCCGGATCAACCCCGGCGGTTTCCATGAGAAACCGGGCCGTCCGTACGGCCCGGTCTGCGGATAACTCCCAGTTTGTGGGGTATTGCTCCGAATGGTTGGGCATGCTGTCGGTGTGGCCGACCACATTGACGGCGTATCTGCTTTCATTCACAATGGCCGCGATCTGCCTCAGCCGCTCCTTGGCCTGGGGCCTGAGCACGGCATTGCCCACATCAAAAAGGATGTCCCCTGCAATGGTGATGCGGACCGCCTGCTCGTCCACCATGTCCACGGTCACATTTCCACTGGCAAACTCATCCATCACCGCCTGCCGGGTCTGGTCGTACAGCCCCGAAGGGCTCTGGTCCAGGGTCACCTCAGCGATGCTACCGGAACCGTCGTCTCCCAACTCATTGACCCCCGGTCCTTTGCCGAACTTCAAATCCCGGTTCCCGGACTGGTAGACGAAAAGAACCGTGAACATGACAAACATGGTCATCATCAGATCTGACCAGGATATGGACCATTTGCCGTTGAGGCGGGAGTCATCCTCCAGGTCTCCAGCCACAGTCCAGGAGTCAAACCCGTCCGGAGACGGTAGTTCGCTCATGGAGGGGTGTTTGCCCCTGGCAGACGGCTGTGCATGGTCTGAACCATCATGGTTGGAAAAAGAGTCTTGGGTCATTGGCAGTCCGTGATCCAAATTTAAGAAACAATTGCACGGGTTCCAGGCTCTCATATGCCTACCAGCATTCACGGCATAAGTAAACCCCGCGCTTTCAGAAACAGCAAAACCATTGGAAACAGAATAAAGAAGGAATCCGGGCACAAAAAACCCGGAACGTTTTAACGCATTGGGAAACTTGTCTTGAAAAAGTGGTGCCGAAGGGGAGATTCGAACTCCCACAAGCGTACGCTCGCTAGTCCCTGAAACTAGTGCGTCTACCAATTCCGCCACTTCGGCATGCCCACAAATAACGAAAGAGCTTATACAGCAGGGGTTTTGCCTTGTCAATAAAAAAAAGCCGCTGCCCTGCCCTTGGATTTTTCTAGTGTCATCAGGTTAATATCTTAAATGGCCTGATCCGGGGTGCAAAAGACAAAACTTTATGACAAGCCCATTGATAAACAAGGATACTGACTTATTTTTTTGGCAATCAGATTCATGACCAATAAGGAGAGAATTGATCCATGCCTATTTTTGAATATACCTGCCAGCAGTGTGGGAAAGAGTTTGAGAGGGTCGTTTTTGCAGGAGAGGAAAAAAGCGCCTCTTGCCCTGAATGCAAGGGCCAGGACGTAAAAAAGAACATGAGCGCCACCAGTTTTATGGGAAGCAGTATCGGCAACTGTGCTGCGACATTTCCCAAAGGCCCGTCATGAGCCGGCTAGCAGACCCTTCAGTTTGAAGGGCAATGTTGTCCATAAAGATTTCAGAGGCTCAAAATAAAAAAAGCCGCTGTGATTACAGCAGCCTATTTATAAGGTGGTGCCGAAGGGGAGATTCGAACTCCCACAAGCGTACGCTCGCTAGTCCCTGAAACTAGTGCGTCTACCAATTCCGCCACTTCGGCACGTTGCCCAACGCGTTGTTAACAAGCAATTTGGCATTGCTTAAAAGCGATGGTTGGGATATATATATTTGTTTGTAAACTTTGTCAATACTATTTTTGATTACACATAGATAAGCATCCCGTGCAAGGATCATATGAAACTCATCGAAAACCTGAACCAGATCGACACACCCTTTAACAATGCTGTCGTAACCATAGGCAACTTTGACGGTGTTCACAAGGGGCACCAGGCCTTGCTGGCCCAGACCGTTGACAGGGCAAGGCACTATAACGGCACCGCAGTTGTCATGACCTTTGAGCCCCACCCCCTGAGGGCCCTGGGAATTTCCAGCCCCCCGTTGATTACCCGCCATGACCAGAAGCTTGAGCTCTTTGAGCAGGCCGGTATTGATGTATTGGTCTGCCTGACCTTTGACAAGGCCTTTTCCCGGATTTCAGCCCATGATTTTATCGAAAAAATCCTGGTCAAGACCATCGGCATGACAGGCATCATCGTCGGGTCAGACTACACCTTTGGAAAAGACCGGAAAGGGGACATCCACCTTCTGGAATCCGAGGGCAAGCGGCTGGGATTTGATACTGTGATCTCCAATTGGATCACAGACAACGGTGCCAATGCCCAACGGATTTCATCCACCCGTATCCGGGACGTGGTCATGGAGGGCCGGGTGGAAGAGGCCAGAAAATACCTTGGCCGGCACTATCAGATCCGCGGCAAAGTCATCAAGGGGCGGCAGCGGGGCGGCAGCCAGCTGGGATTTCCCACGGCCAATATCAAGCTCCACGACGAGCTGTGCCCCAAGATCGGGGTTTATGCTGTTACCGTTGAAACCATTTACGGCAATTACCCGGGGGTGGCCAACATCGGATTTTCTCCCACCTTCGGGGACCAGCAGTTTACCATTGAAGTCCACATCCTGGACTTTGACAAGGATCTCTACGACAGCCGGATCCGGGTGAATATGGTGGCCAGGCTCAGGAATGAAATCAAATTTTCCTGCCTGGACGAACTCTCTGAACGGATCAGGCAGGACATTCAACAGGCAAAGGAGATTCTGAAACACAATGGCCATTCTTGATATTGTAAAATACCCTGAAAAATCACTCAACCAGCCCTCGGCACCCGTTGATGAGATTGATGATGAGGTCCGCAAACTCATTGAGGACATGGGTGAGACCATGTTCCATGATTCAGGCGTTGGCTTGGCCGCCCCCCAGGTGGGGGTAAACCGCCGCATCATCGTCTATGATGCCCGGGCAATGGAAGAGGAACGGGATCCCGAGGCCCGGGAGTTCACGGCCCTGATCAATCCTGAAATCGTTGAAAAAAGCCAGACGACCTTTATCTCAGAAAGCGAAGGCTGCCTGAGCGTGGTGGATTACCGGGCCGATGTCAAGCGGCATGACCAGGTCAACGTCCGGGCCCTGAATATACAGGGCAAGGAGCTGAACTTCACGGCAGACGGTATCCTTGCCGTGATCATGCAGCATGAAATCGATCATCTGGACGGGATCCTCTTTATCGACCGGATCTCCGCCCTGAAGCGGGCCATGTACAGAAAAAAACGTCTCAAGCAGTTAAAGCAGGAAAAATGAGCCGCATCATTTTCATGGGAACCCCGGATTTCAGTGTTCCGGCCCTGGCGGCCCTGGCAGCCAGACAGGAATTTGAAATATGCCTGGTGGTCACCCAGCCGGACCGGCCCAAAGGCCGGGGCAAGAAACTGAGCCCCTCTCCTGTCAAAAAAAAGGCAGCCCAATTAGGGCTGGACATCTATCAGCCTGAAAAACTGAACACGGCCCAAGGCATAGACCGCCTTTGTGCCCTGGACCCGGATTACTTTGTGGTGGTGGCCTTCGGGCAGATCCTCTCCCAGGCCATCCTGGATATTCCCAAAGTATACCCGATCAACATCCATGCCTCTTTGCTGCCAAAATACCGGGGGGCCTCCCCCATCCAGGCCGCAGTGATGAACATGGACAAAGAAACCGGCGTCACCACCATGGTCATGGCCCGGGGCATGGATACCGGGGACATGCTGTTAACATCCAGAACCCCGGTTGATCCTGATGAAACAGCTGAAGATCTCCACGACCGCCTGTCAGCCATGGGGGCAGACCTCATAGTAGAAACCATTACCCGGATCAACCAGGGAAACATACTGCCTGCCCCCCAAAACGACGCCTGCGCCACCTATGTCCCCATGCTGAAAAAATCCGACGGCATCATTGACTGGAACAGATCCCCGGATGCCGTCCGGGCCCATATCAATGCCATGACACCGTGGCCGGGGGCATTTACCGAGCTGAACGGCAACCGCCTAAAGGTTTTCAAGGCCACGCCTGCCAGCTACGGCAGCAGCGATAGCAGCGATAGCGACGACAGCGACGGTCACCAGCCGGAACCGGGCCAGATCCTCGCCTGCAGCCGGGACGGCATCCATACGGCTGTGGGCGGGGGTGGGTCTGTCATGATCACCCAAGTCATGGGAACCTCAGGCAAGCGGATGACCGCCGATGCGTTTATAAGGGGAAACCCAATTGACCTGCCTGCCCGGTTCCAGGGGCCATGACAAAGGATCCCAGACATATAGCCTTTAGCATTCTCCTGGAGTCCGGCACGGGCAGGGTCACACTGGACCGGGCCCTGGACCGGCATGATCCCAAGATTCTGGCACTTCCGTTAAAAGACCGTGCCCTGTGCCATGCCATCGTCTTCGGCGTTCTGCGGCACCGGGGGCGCATCGATCATCTCATCCGGGCCTTTTCCAGCCGTCCCTTTGACCGGCTGGATGCCGGGGTGCTGGAAATTCTGCGGGTGGCGCTGTTCCAGATGGTATTTCTGGACCGGGTCCCGGATTTTGCAGCCATTAACACCGCTGTCCAACTGACCAAGCAAACCATCAGCAAAAAATCCACAGGTTTTGTCAATGCCGTTCTCCGTCAGGCCGCCAGAGAATACAAAGACATAGACATCCCCTCTGCATCCGGCCAGTTTTTCGCCCATCTCAGGGTGGCCTGCAGTATTCCCAAATGGCTTGGCAGCCGCTGGACCGGGGTGTACGGGCAGGACCGGACCCTGGCCCTGTGCCAAAGCCTGATGGAGATACCGCCCCTGACCTTGAGGGTGAACCGCCTGAAAACCGATCGCCACACCCTGGCCAAACAACTTAGGGAATCCGGCCGAGACACCGAGGATACCCGGTTCAGTCCGGACGGGTTGGACCTGACAGGTCCAGGCATTTGCATATCAAATCTGCCAGGCTATCCAGAAGGGCTGTTCCAGGTCCAGGACGAAGCCGCCCAGATGGTCTCCCAGGTTCTGAATCCTTGTCCCGGGGAAAGCATTCTGGATGCCTGTGCCGGCCTGGGCGGCAAAACCTGTCACATGGCTCAGCTCATGGAGAACCGGGGACGGATTGTGGCCGCAGATATCGATGCAGCCAAACTGGACCGCCTGGAAGCCGAGGCCAGCCGTTTGGGGATTTGCATTGTTGAGGGAGCTGCCATGGATGTGTCCCGCGCCACGACAAAGGATACCCACGGCTACTTTGACAGGGTCCTTGTGGATGCCCCCTGCACCGGGCTCGGGGTCATCCGGAGAAACCCGGATACCCGCTGGAAACGCAGCATCAAGGATATTCAACGCATGGCGGCCCGGCAGAAAAAAATTCTCAACGCCGCAGCCAGCCTGGTTTCCCCCGGCGGCACCCTTGTCTATGCGGTCTGCTCCTGTGAAGCCGAAGAGAATCAAGAGGTGATCGATTATTTTCTGGCCAGGCGCAAAGACTTCATCCCTGATTCCTCGGGCATGGCCCGGACGGCTGCAAAGCTTTTTTCTGCTGCCCCGGACAGGGCCTGGTTCAAGACCTTTCCTGACCCCGGCCGCATGGACGGCTTTTTTGTGGCCCGTCTCAAACGAAAGGAATGCCCATGAAACGGGCCGCCCTTTATCTGGCCATATTTATCGCGGCCTTCAGCATTGCCGGGGCCGCCGGCTACCTGGGGGTCATGGCCTTTACCAGAAGTGCTCCTGAGGTCATTTTGCCGGATCTTGTGGGAGACAACATCATCAATGTCCTGGAGACCCTGACCCGCATGGGGCTGAATCCCAAACTCCACAGAACCCAGTTCCACGAGTCCATTCCCAAATACGGGGTCTGCTTTCAGGACCCTGAGCCCGGCGCCACCATTAAAAAGGGGCGGGACGTTGTCCTGTATATTTCCAAGGGATTTAAAAAAACCCAGATGCCTGATCTGCGGCAGATGCCCCTGAAACAGGGGCTTCTCAAGTTGGAGGCCCGTGAGATTGAGGCGGCAAGGATTCTCTACGTCCACTCGGCCGGCACCCAGGAGAGATCCGTTCTTGCCCAGTATCCACTCCCGTCAGCCGAAATAGCCGCCGGCAGCACCTGCCGCCTTCTGGTGTCCAAGGGGCCCATGCCCATTGACCGGGTCATGCCTGATCTGGAAGGACTGGACATGAATACGGCGGTTCGCCGGCTGAGCCCCCTGTCCCTCAAGATCGGAGAGGTCCGTTCAGATACCTCACCCAGGGCAGATATCGGAGAAATCCTCAAACAGATCCCTGCGCCCGGCAGCCGGGTGCCCCGTTCTGTCCCGGTTCAGCTGGTGGTCAATCAGCCCCGGGCCGGCCAGGTCATGGATATCAAAGCCATGAACCAGGGGGTGCTGATCACCCATACCGTTCCCCAGGGCTTTGCCAATCACCATGTCCGGGTGGTCACGGATATATTTGGCATGGCAGCCCCGTTAATTGACAGATACATGAAACCGGGAAAAATGATAAATCTATTGATTCCCGGAGGCATTCAGTTTAAAATCCGCATCTTTATCGACCAGGAACTGGTCCGCACCAAGACCATTGATCCCTGGCGCCGGACGCCGGAATCCCCCTGGGAAGACTGGCACTGGTACCTGGATACAGGAGAGTATACATGGAAATCATAGCACCATCCATACTATCGGCTGATTTTACCCGGCTGGCAGAGGAGTTAACCGCTGTTGAAGCTGCCGGAGCCGACTGGGTTCACATTGATGTGATGGACGGGCAGTTTGTTCCCAATATCACCTACGGCCCCATCATTGTGGAGGCTTGCAAGCGGGCCTGCACCATGGCCCTTGACGTTCATTTAATGATTGAAAAACCAGACCTGATGATCCCTGAGTTTGCCAAGGCAGGGGCTGACTATATCTCTGTTCATGCCGAGGCCTGCACCCACCTGCACCGCACCTTGCAATTGATAAAATCCTTTGGGGTAAACGCAGGGGTGGCACTGAATCCGGCAACCCCCCTGTCCGTCATAGACTATATTATAGACCAGCTGGATTTTGTTTTGATCATGAGTGTCAACCCCGGATTTGGCGGCCAGAAATTCATCGATGCTGCCGTGGATAAAATCGCAGCCCTGTCCGCCATGCTCAAGGCCAAGGGATCTTCTGCCATTATCCAGGTAGACGGCGGGGTAAACAAAGAGACCATCGCCCGGGTTGGCAAGGCCGGCGCCACATCCTTTGTGGCCGGATCCGCCATTTTCAACACCCCGGACTATGGCCAGACCATCCAGGCCCTTCGAAAGGCCGTTTAGGAACACGTAATATGACCAAACTTATCATCACCGTATTAGGCAAGGACAGGCCCGGCATCATCGCCCGGGTGAGCCAGGATCTTTTTGATTTGGACTGTAACCTTGAAAATGTCAATCAGATGATCCTCCAGGGCCAGTTCGCAGGTTTCTTTATTGCCGAGGCCCCGGCATCACTGACCCCTGAAACCATACAGGACACCCTGGCCCGCAAGTCCAACGGCAACGGCCTGAGCATTTATGTCCGCGTCCTGGACCCTGCAGACACGGCAGCTGCCGATGGCGAACTTTTTTTAATCACCACCATCGGCCCGGACCAAAAGGGTCTGGTGGCCAGATTTTCCGGCATCATCGCCGACTACAACGCCAATATCGTCAACCTCAAGGCCGTATTTAAAGGGGGCACCGACCCCAATGCCAATGTCATGATCTACCAGGTGGCCATCACCCAGGCGGTGGATGCGCAAGGCCTGTTTGCCGCTTTGAGGAAAAAGGCTGAACAATTGAGTCTGGATGTCCGCATCCAGCACAAGAACATCTTTGACGCAATCAATAAAATTTAAACCATAGGCATTTTAAAATGTTCGAAGATCATGAAATCATATCCACCATTGAAATGGTGAAGAATGAAAACCTTGACGTCAGGGCAGTAACCCTTGGCGTGAATCTGTTTGACTGCATCAGCCACGACCTTTCCCGGTTCAAAGAAAATATCCGGAAAAAAATCATCGGCCATGCCGGACAGCTTGTTGATGTCTGCGACCGGGTCGGGGAAAAATACGGCATCCAGGTGGTCAACAAACGCATTTCCATCTCCCCCATCGCCCTGGTGGGAGCAGGGTTTACTCCGGATCAGATGGTGGAAATCGCCGTGACCCTCAACGATATTGCACGGACCGTGAACATTGACTTTATCGGTGGATTTTCCGCCCTGGTTGAAAAAGGCATGGCCACAGGGGACAAGGCCTTGATCGCCGCCCTGCCCCAGGCCCTGGCCGAAACCCAGCGGGTCTGCGCCTCGGTGAATGTGGCGACCACCAAAGCCGGGATCAACATGGATGCCGTGTTTGAAATGGCCCAGGCCATCAAAAAAGCAGCAGAACTCAGCCGGGAAGATGACGGCCTGGCCTGCGCCAAACTCTGCGTATTTTCCAATATTCCCCAGGATATGCCCTTTATGGCCGGTGCCTACCTGGGCGTGGGCCAGGCCGATGCCGTGATCAACGTCGGGGTTTCCGGCCCGGGCGTGGTCAAGCGGGCCATTGAGAGAAACCTGGCCAACGGGCCCCTGACCCTGGGCAAGATTGCAGAGATCATCAAACGCACCGCCTGCAAGGTGACCCGGGTCGGCGAACTCATTGGACGGGAAGTGGCAGACACCCTTGGAATCAAGTTCGGCGTTGTCGACCTGTCCCTGGCCCCCACCCCCACTGTGGGGGACAGCATCGGTGAGATCTTCCAGGCCCTTGGACTGTCCCATATCGGGGTACCCGGTTCTACTGCAGCCCTTGCCATGCTCAACGATGCCGTAAAAAAAGGCGGGGCCTTTGCCTCTTCTCATGTGGGGGGCTTAAGCGGGGCATTCATTCCCGTAAGCGAGGATTTGAACATCGCCAATGCCGCAGAAAAAGGATTTCTCACCATTGAAAAGCTTGAGGCCATGACCTGTGTCTGCTCTGTCGGGCTTGACATGGTGCCGGTTCCCGGCGACATCACCGAACACAGCCTGGCTGGGATTATTGCCGATGAAATGGCCATCGGCATGATCAACGCCAAGACCACGGCCACCCGCATTATCCCGGTTCCCGGAAAAAAAGCCGGGGACAAGGTTCACTTTGGCGGCCTTCTGGGAGAGGCCACCATCATGGATGTGCCCCACCTGGACCTTAAAGATGCCTTTGTGACCTACGGCGGCCGGATCCCTGCACCCATTCACAGTTTAAAAAACTAGTCCCATGAACGCCATCAAACCTCAAGAGGGGGTCAACTACCGCATCGTGCTGGTATTGACCCTGGTCCACTTTACCGGAGATTTTTACTCGTCCTTTTTCACCCCCCTGTTGCCCGCCTTTGTGGACAAGCTGTCACTGAGCCTGGCCCAGGTGGGGTTGATCACCGGGATGGTGCGTTTTTTATCCTTTATCATCCAGCCGGCAGTGGGATACCTGGCCGATCGGTATCCTGGCCGGGGCTTTGTGCTCTTCGGCCTGTTTCTGGCCTTTTTTGCCATTCCCTTTTCCGGACTGGCCAATAATTTCTGGATCCTGATGCTCATCCTCTGCCTGGGATCCTTGGGCTCGTCCATGTTCCACCCGTCCACATCGGGCATGGTCAACGTCTATGCAGGCAACCGGGCCGGCTTTGCCATGTCGTTGTTCAACACTGGCGGCACCCTGGCCTTTGGACTGGGACCTGTGTTCATCACCTGGTATGTGGCCAGATTCGGCCTTGCCGCCATGCCCTGGACAATGGTGCTGGGCTTGATTTCCTTTGTCTTCTGCCTGAAACTTCTGCCCATGCCCCAGAACGAAAACATGGCTGCCAAAGGGTTTATCGGAACGCTGAAACACACCCTGGGCAAGGTCTGGAAGGCGGTGTTTCTCATCTGGCTGGTCATGGTGCTTCGTGCCGTTGCCGGCCAGACCTTCATGACCTTTATGCCCATTCACCTGGCTGCCCAGGGACTGGACCTGCCTGCGGTGGGCCTGATCGTGGCCCTGTTCATCATTGCCGGAACGGCCAGCGGCCTTTTGGCCGGGTATACCGCGGATCGCATCGGGTTCAAACCGGTGTTTTTCGCAGCCTTTGCCCTCATGCCCCCCACCCTGCTGGCCTACCTTTACCTGCCCGGCCCCTGGGTGTATCTCACGGCATTTGCCGCCGGATTCACGGTGCTGGCCCCCATGCCCCTGGGGGTGGTCATGGCCCAGAAACTGGC
>Ga0102943_1002065_pt1 | contig 11991 bp, 9 predicted proteins | sample SalPonC_black_MG_FD_78174 | JGI IMG/M metagenome (GOLD analysis project Ga0102943, IMG submission 78174) | Salt pond soil microbial communities from South San Francisco under conditions of wetland restoration - Salt Pond MetaG... | ecosystem: Environmental > Aquatic > Marine > Intertidal zone >...
ATCATATGATCGTCAATATCTGCTGTATAATTGTCAATCACATCTGTTTCCAATAAGGCGATATCATATCCCACTGAGCCACCCAACTGGATTGTACTAAGCGGACTGGTTGTCGCAATTCCCACTCGCTCATTTGCCACATGAATCATTGATTCCGTGCCTGAGAAAACGCTCAATGCCGTTGATGTATTTGATTCTTCCACTACTTCCAAGCGAGCCGCAGGGGCATTGGTCCCGATACCGATCTTGTCCCCCTCATTATAAACCCTGCTGTTCCCTTCATCAATTGACCAATCATTGTCTTCTTTAAGAGGGGCCAGATTCACGAAATGATCGATTCCTGCTTCGCTCAGAGAGAGTATGGTGTCATTTATCAATGAAAATCCTGATTCATCAATAAGTTCGTTGGTCAGATCGGCATCTTCATCATCAACCAATACATCCAAATTGACGCTATAGTTCTCTCCTGCTTCTGAGATGATTAGGGTGAAACCTTCAGGACCGCCCAGTTGCACACCACTTAAAAGCTCATTGGCCGGGTTGGCATCATTGTCACTTACATTCAAATCAGCTAATGAAATATTCACTTCGCTGCCATCGGCTTGGGTGAGTATGATGGTATTGCTCTCAGCATCATACCCGGCCGTCGTAATCAATTCGTTGGTAGCATCCGAATCACCATCATCGACGTTCAAACCTTCGAGGGAGACATTGACCAAATTTCCTGACTCATCAATCGAGATCGTCTGTGTTTCTGGATCAAACTCTGCTGAATCAATTAGTTCGTTCGTTGGATCGGCATCGGCATCATCGACATCCAAACCATCCAAAGTAAAACTCACCTCGTTCTCTCCTTCCTCAATGGTAATGGTTTGGTTTTCCTGATTGAATGAAGCGGAATCGATCAGCTCGTTGGTTGAATCATTGTCCAAAGATGCTTCGGTATTGCCGGCAAATAATGCATATGGAACAGAAAGAAATTGTGATGCTCCCAGACTTTCTAAACCTGTACCACTATCGACTTCTATCTCGTACCAAATGTTTCCCGAAGACCAAGGTATTTCAGCAAAACTTCCTTCCGTTGCATCTCCGGCTCCAATGACCAAGTTGATCAAACCGAAGCCGTTGGTCGTAATTCCCGAGTGAGATTCAGAATATACGATCGTTCCGGAGGGTCCTCCTTCTCGAATGGTAATAATCAGAAACACCATTTGGTTTTGGAGAGCTTCACCTGACTCGCCGTCTCTTAGCGCCGCCTGATAATTGATCCCTTCAGGCGATTGAGCAGTAGAAAGGTGGCAGTAGAAAAAAACCAGAAGAAAGGGGATGAATTTCGAGCAAAATAGCTTCATAAACGGAACAGAACAAAGGATTGAAACCTTTTGTAAAATACCTCAATTCAAGGGATGGAAATGAAGGGGACCTATTATAAATGCTAACAGGTCAACGTGAGTTACGGATGAGGGTAGTTTATTGTAGGGTGTTTTTCTCCGATATGCTTCTCAAATCGCTTAATATCTACTTCCGAAAAAAGCTCTTTTTTATCAAAAAGCGATTCCACGAAATGTTGAGAAAGGTAGGGCGCAAGCATCACTCCCTTTGTTCCTAAACCATTGAATATATGAAGGTTTTGATCAAGTGGGTGTTTCCCCATTAGTGGCCTCCTGTCTTGCACAGTGGGCCGAATACCCGCTTTGTGATCAACAACTTCGTAACCGACGTCAAAGTAATTTTCAAATTTTTCAAGGAGCTCTTTTTTTCCCGAATCCGTAGGTTCGGTGGTTTTATCTTTCCAGCTAAATGTGGCTCCCAGCCGAAAAAGATTATTGCCCAAAGGCAAAAGAAAAAAACCTGCATTGAATGTACGGTCCAGAAATAAGTCGGGACAGTTCAGGGTGAGCACTTCACCTTTGGTCAAGCCAAAAGGCAAGTAGGACCACCAATCGCTTTGAGCCGACTGATTTCCGCGGCAGTCGATAATTTGCGTAAAAACATCACCTCCGCCATATGTTTCAGTTAATTCTTTGATCGATGGGGTGTCGCCAAGTTTGGCTTGACGAAAGCAGTCTATCTCCGAAAGGTGTTTTCTTGCCGCAGTCAGGAAAACGGGAATATCCAAATACCCGGCATGGCGCACCTCTCCCTCTCCATAGTCGGGATTTTGACCAAAAGTTGACTTCAGCTGTGGTGAGGGATTGAACAAGTATGGACGAAAGCCGGGGAGGTCGTTCTTCTCATACCACTTGTCGAGTTCTTGTTTTGACCCATGAATTCGCCATACAGGCCGAGGTTTATAAAATTCCGCCCCTAAAAGGGTCTCCATTCTCGGGTAGAAGTCCTCCAGTTCACGAATGAATTCGTCAGCCATCCAGCTCTTGTTAATTCTTCTGAAGACTATGGGATTCCACAACCCCGCGGCCACCATGGAGCTGGAAGATTGGTACCCGTCATCAAAAACAACAAAATCAATTCCTCTTTCGAGCAACCTTATAGCGAGTACCGTTCCCGCGATGCCTTGACCTAATATTGCTATCACCCTGCAAAGCTAGTTTATACCGTGACAATAGCCAGTAGTAATGCAGGCACTAGAGATAGCAGAACAATAATAAAGTAAGCGATAAGTATTGTGATGGATTTGATAAAAGAGGTAAAAACCTTCTGAGAATAAACCACTTTGAGAGACCACACGAAATAGAGTAATAGAATAAGCGGAATTATCCCGAAGGTTTCAACTTCAGACCAAAAGCCAATCAGGAGATAAATGCTTAAGAGAGCAAATCCAAATGTGTGAATATGCAAGGCATGGACGAGGTGCTGAACGTAAAACGAATTTCTTCTGAAGTGAAAAATCCATAACACAACCGCAAAAACCGGCAATAAAAAGAACAGAGAAATAGACGCAACCCTGAATAGTGCGCGCAGGAAAGAATCAGGGTTGTTATTGGCTTTCTCCACGTGTTCGAGAAAATACTGCTTCAGTCCTCCCTCTTCGAACTCTTCCCCGTCAATACTAATCCGGTTGCCCACTTCTTTCTGCTGAAGAGAATCAATTCGAGATCTTAAACCGGCTATTGCAATATTACCTGTGTCAACTGACAAAAGGCTATCGAGAATCATAACTTTTTGCTCTTTTAGTTCATCGTTTGACATGCCAAGGTCTAATGGACTCTGTTTTACCGATAAGGATAAGAGAAAGAAGTAGATAAAACTGGTGAAGAGATACATTCTGAAAGGGGCGATATACGATTGACGTTTCCCTTCATTAAACTGTTTTGTAAGCCTTCCCGGCTTGACCATTAACAACAGGATGCTTCGAAAAAATTTTGAATCTACGGCAAAGTAATCTTGAAAAAAGTCGCCTATGAAGTCCTTCAATGGCACTTTGGCCCCTTTTGTTCGCTGACCGCAATTGGAACAGAACTGATCTGTCGGCTTTAATTCATTCCCACAGTTCAAACACTGTGGTAGATATTTCTGGATATTGCCCATTTACTTGGGGCTGAAATTAAGAAACCTCGCCGTTTATCAAACAGCGGCCAGAATCTCTTTGACAATCGATGGCAGGTAGTTGAATTCTCTCTCTTTGCTCACGAAACGTTTTGCGCCGATATTATAAGCTTCATCAATCGTCCACTCATTGTCATTATTACTCAAGAATATGACGGGAACGTTGTAATCAAAACTCTGCATGAGTTGGATCAGGTCAAAACCACTGATCGAAGGCATCGTAATATCTACAATGACCAAATCATATTGCTTTGATCCCAATAACTTCATCGCTTCAGCTGAGCTTGGAGCAATGTCGACCTCGTATCCACTCTGGGTAAGTAGCTTACGAGTAATCTTAAGCGTAATCACCTCATCGTCGACAAGTAGAATCGTTTGTTTTTTATTTGAAGGCACCAAATTCAAAGTTAGGGGAATATGATTGTTTTCCTAGACTATTTCCAGCTGACGCTTGGCATCTTGCAGCGCCTCTTCTGAATGTCTTGTGATTAGATCGATTTCTGAAACGACTCCTTCCAGTTCTTCAGCTTTCAGCTTATTCTCAACTTTCCGAAGTAATATAACCAAGTCCTTAAGGCCCAAGGGAACTGCTGCGGAACGCATTCGATGAATGACAAAACGCACCTTGCTCCAATTTCCTTCTTCACGAGCATCCTTCAACTCAGTGAGATCTAATGCGGTACGCTCTGTATACAACTTCAAAATGTCATTTACGAAGTCTTCATCATTTCCGGAAAGCTGCTTTAAGCCTTTCACATCAATTGTGCTCATATTGGAATATAGTTAAAGAGGGTAATTGTACCATAAGTACGCTCTACGAACTAAAACAGTTTCAAACGGCGAAAATTATTCGAATAGCCTGAAAATATCCATTCCGTTGGCATAAATTAATAACGTGAGCAATAAAGCGATTCCAACCAATTGTGCATATTCCAACACCTTCTGATTTGGCTGCCGCCCGGATACCATTTCGTACAAAAGAAACATGACATGGCCACCATCTAAAGCAGGAATGGGAAGAATATTCATAACGGCCAGGATTATGGATAAGAAAGCCGTCATGTTCCAGAATCGTTGCCAATTCCAAGTATCATCAAATAGCTTTCCTATGGTGATGAACCCACCGACTTGTTTGACCCCTTCACTGCTAAAAAGCAATTTGAGTGAACGCACGTAATCCGTAAGTCGAGACCAACCATAGGAGATGCCGGCGGGAAAACTCTCCAAAAACCCGTATTCCTGACTCACGGTATCAAAGAACTCCAACGGGCTCTTGTAACCAAAGCCCAAACGTCCGTCTTCGCTTACCTGAGCGGTCAAAGATTTTACTTGACCATCTCGTTCAACGGTAATTTGAATGTCCTCCCCTTTCTGTGTACCCAAAATATTCAATAAAGCAGGTAGATAGCTGACGTCTTGCCCGTCTATCGATACAAATTCATCTCCTTTTTTCAAGCCGGCTTTTGCCGCGTTAGATCCGTCCACCACAGTATCTACGACTGCCGGAAATTGCTCTAGAAATAAAGACTGTCTTCCCGATTTTAAAACAGCCTGATCAATATCAGCTGGCAGCGTAATGACCTCGTCGGTGCCATTTCGCTCCACACTTATTTTTCGTGCTCCGCCAAAGAGCACTGCTGCATTCACATCGTTCAATACTTTAATTTCTTCACCCTCTATTCCGGTTATTTTATCACCGTGTTCAAACCCACTTTCCAGCATAAGGCTATCAGCGTAAACCCCGTAAGAAAGATTCTCAATGGGTATGTATTGTTTGCCCCAAGCAAAAAGAAGCATGGCATAGATGAAGAACGCCAATAGAACATTTACCGTAACTCCACCTACCATGATGATGAGGCGTTGCCATGCCGGCTTCGATCGGAATTCCCAAGGTTTTGGAGGCTCTGCCATTTGCTCTCGGTCCATCGATTCATCGATCATCCCCGAAATTTTCACATACCCGCCCAGCGGGAGCCATCCGATACCGTATTCCGTACCGCCTATCTTTTTCTTAAAAAGCGAAAAGTAGGGATCGAAAAACAAGTAGAACTTCTCTACTCTGGTTTTGAAAAGCTTTGCCGGTATGAAGTGCCCCATCTCGTGAAGAACTATCAATATGGAAAGGCTTAATAAAAACTGACTTACTTTAATGACTATATCCATTATCTATCGGGCAACTTTAGTCTTAATAAACTCTTTGGCTTTTGCTCTGGTTTCCGCATCGCAGGCAAAATAATCTTCTAAACTTGGTTTCTTAATGTTGGAGACCTTATTCAGGCAGCTCTCCACCACATCCGACATTTCTAAAAAGCCAAGCTCTTCTTTTAAGAAAGCCTCCACTGCTATTTCATTGGCAGCATTTAAAATACAAGGTGCATTTCCACCCATCTTCATGCTCTCAAATGCCAGTGAAAGATTTTTGAATGTCTCCATGTCCGGCTTCTCGAAAGTGAGGGATGGGTAATCGGCAAAATTGAATCGAGGAAAATCAGATTTCAATCGGTCGGGGAAGCTTAAAGCAAACTGGATGGGCAGCTTCATATCGGGATATCCCATCTGAGCTTTTATGCTGCCATCCTCAAATTGAGCCATGCTGTGAATAACCGACTGCGGGTGAACTACCACGTCAATTTCTTCCGGCTTTAAGCCAAAGAGCCATTTGGCCTCAATAACTTCCAGCCCTTTGTTCATTAAGCTGGCTGAGTCGATGGTGACTTTAGCTCCCATGTCCCAATTGGGATGTTTGAGGGCTTGCTTGGGTGTAACATTCGCAAGATCTTCAACAGTTCTACCTCGAAAAGGACCACCGGAAGCAGTGAGAATGACGCGTTCCAGCTTGTTGTGAAATTCTCCTACAATACATTGAAAAATGGCCGAATGCTCGGAATCTACGGGATAAATGTTTACCCCTTTTTGTCTCGCTGCCGCTGTCACCAACTCCCCTGCAACAACCAATGTTTCTTTGTTTGCCAAGGCAATGTGCTTGCCGGCATCTATCGCATTTAAGGTAGGCTGCAAACCCGAAAAACCGACCAGCGCGGTAAGGACAATATCAATTTCCTCCATTTGCACTACTTCGGCAATTGCCTCGGCGCCGCAATACACTTTGATGCCCTTGTCAAACAGGAGCTCCTTTAACCACGCGTAGCGCGATTTGTCATTAATCACCACTGCATTTGGTGAAAACTTGAGCGCTTGTTCTGCCAAAAGATCAGCGTTCCCATTTGCCGTAAGCACCTCTACCACAAACTCGTCAGGATGCGCTGCGATGACTTCCAGAGCCTGTGTCCCTATAGAACCGGTAGAGCCGAGAATGGCAATATGCTTTGATTTTTTCTCTTGCATAAAGGCGCAAAGATAACATATAGTAAACCACGGAGGTCTCTATTTGGCAGAGCGCATTTTTACTTCCTCCAATAATTTCTCGTCCGCATCCTCAATACCGTTGAGAGCAACGAAATTTCCGCCTCCCTTTTCTGCAAGCTCTTTCATTTCTTTGGTGGTGTATTTTCCACATTTAATACCTACTACAGAGGTCACTACACCTTTCTTCTTGTATTTCGCAGAGAGCTTTTGAGCCTTTGCAGCACCTTCGTTAAAAGCTCCGTCTGTGGCCAAGATGATTTGGTTGTTTCCGTCTTCCAGATAAAAGTCCATAGCGGCTTGTCCGGCACGGTTTATTGCTTTTGTTCCTTCTGTTTTGCCGCCAGCCGTCAATCCCTTTATGGCTGACTTACACGCCTCTTTATCGAGATTGCTTTCCGTTTTTAAAATCACCCCCGCATCGGTGGCGTAAGATATTAAGGTGAAGCGATCAACATCCCTCAGCACATCTACCAAGTTGATCATGGCTACTTTCAACAAGTCCAGTTTTCCATTGTGTTTCATCGAAGTGGACACATCAACCAAAAAGACCAAATTGTTCGGCTTGAATTTCGAAAGGGGCAGCACGAGATCCTCTTCTTCAGGAATATTTTCCGGTTGAGGTTTTAATGGTGTCAGTGAAGGTTTCTTTGGTGTCTTGGGAGTCTCCGGCGTAGCCTGAGGTTGAGAAATTTCAGGCTCGGGATTCAGGTATTCTGTTTGCTCAACGTCCAAAAATGCCACGAGATGGTCATTGGTGGCGTTTACAAAAATGGAAGTATCCAAACCGGAAAGGGCGAAATAATATCTTCCCAAAGGCAGATTGAGGTCTAGCTCGCCATTCACATCAGTGTAATACTTCCCCACCGGCTCTCCTTCTTTGAAAACCTGCACTTCAGATTTGGCCAATGGAATGTTTCGCATCGTGCGAGCGGTAACACTAAATGGTCTGAGAGAACCCGCAGGATCATCAGAAAAATCGGGGCAGGGAATAAATCGATCCGCTGCATACGTCGATTCTCCTTTTACTACAATTTGCCTGGGAGCCTCCCAAGCACTCGTGAAAACATCAAACTTTTCTTTAAAAGAACCGGCGGTAGGCGGATTGTAGCGCAGGCGCACGTACTCTGTCTCTCCGGGCTCAATGGTTTTAGAACTAAAAGTAACGTCAACATTTTTGGGTACCTCCACCCGAAATATGATGACTTGCTCAGCCGTCTTATTTTCAATTCCGAAGTCGGCGAAGTTTTCGTCTGCTCGGGTGAGCAATCCAAAATCCATCTGCGACGATACCAAGCTAACTTGACCGATAGCCGAAGCAAGGACGAAAGAAAAAAATAGTGTTAAGAGTTTTTCCATTGAAGGAGAAGATCTGCGTTGTCTCGATTATCACTCAAGCGAGGTACTTTATTTTGCCCCCCGAGTTTTCCTTTAGACTTCATGAACCGGTTAAACGCATCCTTTTGAAGAGATGTTATCTCAAGCGGTCGCAATATTTTTCCTTTTATCAAATCGGCATAATAGATATTCTTCTTCTGCATGGCCAGATCCAGCTCCGCCGAAAAAGCTTTAATATCTTCGGGTTCTTTGGCAAAAGACACGAGCCAGTCGTGATGCGGAAGTCCTTCTTTGGGATTGAGCTGAGGTGCAACATGAAACTCAATGATCTCGGCAGGATATTTCGCCACGACTTCGTTTAGCGCCCCCTCTACTTCCTCGGCAATAACGTGCTCACCAAATGCAGAAGTGAAGTGTTTTATCCGACCGGTTACCAATATTTTATATGGATCGAGTGAGGTGAACTTCACCGTATCGCCGATGCTATAAGCCCATAGACCGGCATTGGTCGAAAGAACCAAAGCATAGTTTTTTCCGAGTTCAACCTCCGCTAAACTCAATCTGGTTGGATTCTCATCAAAGTATGACTCGACCGGAATGAACTCAAAAAAGATGCCCCCGTCCATGTTTAACAAGAGCGACTTGTCATCTTGCTCATTTTGAAAAGCAATAAACCCCTCACTAGCCGGATAGGTCTCGATACTGTCCACTTTTCCTCCGATGAGTTTTTCAAATCGAGGTCGATAAGGCTCAAAATTAACCCCTCCGTAAACGAAGAGCTTAAAAGTAGGGAAGAGCTCTCGAACCGTTGACTTACCCGTAACTTCCAGTAATTTCTCGAAATAGTGCTGCACCCAGCTCGGAATACCCGAGATGAGACTCATCGGCTCATGGCGTGTCTCCTCTACTACTGCTGCTACTTTGGTCTCCCAATCATCAATGGAGTTGGTTTCAAATGAAGGAAGTCTGTTCTTTTGAAGATAACCGGGTACGTGATGAGCTACGATTCCCGAAAGTCTACCCGTGGGAATACCATTCGTGTCATCCAAGACAGGACTTCCCTGAAGAAAAATCATCTTGCCGTTTACAAATTGAGCGTTCCCCGTTTTTGCAATGTACAAGAGGAGCGCATTCTTTGCTGCCTCGGTATGATGAGGCATAGACTCTTTTGAAATCGGGATGTATTTCGCTCCGCTCGTGGTCCCTGATGTTTTGGAAAAATAAAGCGGGCGCCCGGGCCACAAGATATTCTCTTCTCCATTCACTACCCTTTCGATGTAGGGCTTGAGTGCTTCATAATCGCGCAGAGGAACGCGATCCTTAAATTGCGAATAGTTCTTGATACTTGAAAAGGAATGATCTTTTCCAAAGGCAGTATGCTGAGCTTTTGACACCAAAGAAGACAAGGTTTCTTCTTGGCGCTTCAGTGCCTCTCGGCTCCATTTCTCTACCTTTTTGGCTGCTATAGCAGCGATCGGTTTACTCAACCATTCTTTAAGTCCCATATGTTAAGAGGAAAATGCAATAAAGTCTCTCGGATTAAGCGGAGTACCGTTATACCAAAGTTCAAAGTGAAGATGCGGCCCATCGGTCAGTTCTCCTGAATTTCCGATGATTGCAATCGAATCACCCGCTTCTACCCTGTCACCAACCCTTTTGAGCAAAACCGAATTGTGTTTGTAGACCGAGACCAAATTATTAGCATGCTGAATTTGGATGACATTTCCACCGTCGGATGTGAAGGAAGACATGACAACCGTTCCGTCGAGAATGGCTTTCACGGTCTCCCCTTCTTTGGCAGCCACGTCAATACCATAATGCCCTACCTTCAGATCAAAATCAGAAGTAATGGTGCCGATAATCGGGGGAAAAAGCAAGGTGCCCGGCAGGCCGAGAGATTCAGAAACGGATTGTGATTGGGTACTCAATGCATACCGCTCCTCTGATTCAATTTCCTGACGTAAAACGGAATCTTGAGGTGAAACCGAAAAATCCAGATTTTCATATTCTTCCGCATCTCCTCCGAGTGCCATCTTAGCGGTATCTGTCTCGATGTCGCCGTTCAGGATTCGCTGAATATTTTCAAAATATGTACTGTACACGGTTTGCGCGCGCTCCAGTGAATCCACCTTGATGGTCGCATTGAGCGCACGTGTTCGGGTTTGGGTATCGCTATAGCCGGGAATGTATTCTTTTAACGGTGTCAAAATTACCGTTGACAACACCACGGCAGCAATTGAAATGAATAAAAATGCTACTCCGGCAATCACATTCAAAGGAGTTAAGTAAGCAGAGAAGCTCTCATCAAAGGTAGCATCGTTCATCACCACCAATCTATACTTACTCTTCAGCTTCCGTATGAGCTGCTTTCTACGCTCTTTCTTTGTTTGTTTCTTCTCCATTGACACAGCACAAATATCCGAATTCCTTTTTCAAACTCAGTTTCGGAAAAATGCAATAATTTTGCGTTTTTCGTGTTAAACGACTATTCCGATAAAGGCAATCCGTGATTTCAATTCGACCATATAAACTTCTGAGTTTGATTTTTCTTGCGTGCATCTTCGCTCTAGCGGGGTGTTCAAAGAAAAAATCGGGCTTTACGAACAGGCTTTACCACAACACAACGTCTCATTACAATTGGTATTTCAATGCGTCGGAAATTCTCCGGTTGACGAAAGAACAAGTATGGGCCAGCAAAGAAGAGGACTATTTAGAGCTTCTACCCGTATACGTGATGCCCAGTGAAGAGGAGCAGAAAAATCTCTATCCTCAAATGGATGAGATTATAGAGAAGTGCAGCACGGTGATTGATCGCCACAGTATGGAGATCAGTAAGAAAGAGCATAACAAGTGGATTGATGAGTGTTACCTGATGATTGGTATCGCCAATTTCTACAAAGGTCAATACGCCAAAACGGAAGAGATGACTTCTTACGTAGCCAAAAAATACAAAGGTCAAAGTTCTCGTTTTGACGCAGCTCTTTGGTTGGCACGCACCTACATCGAACAAGAGCGCTACGGTAAAGCGGCAACGGTTCTGAGTGTGGTGGAAGATGACAATTCGAAAGAAAGACCCAAAGATTTTACTTGGAAACTAGAAACGGTAAAGGCTCAAATGATGTTGAGACAAGACCGGTACAAAGATGCCATCCCCTACTTGGAAGATGCCTCAAATCTTTGCGACGACGACCAAATGAAGGCTCGACTCACATATATCCTGGCTCAGGTTTATAACATGGAGGGGCGCAATGCTAATGCTATCGAAGCTTACGCAGAAGTAGTAGACATGAAGCCCGATTACGAGATGGAGTTCTACGCTAAAATCTCCCAAGCCTTGGCTTTTGACAGAAAACTCGATTCTAAAAAAATCAAAGACATGCTTCTCAAAATGGCCAATGATGAGAAGAATGAGGAGTATTATGACCAAATTTATTACGCATTAGCCGAGATCGAGTTGGAAGAACAAAACGTTGCTCAAGGGATTGAATACTTGAAAACTTCCATAAAAAAGAGCGTAAGTAATCCGATTCAAAAAGGAAAGAGTTACTTGCGATTAGCCGAGCTAAATTTTGCCGACAGAAATTATGTGTTGGCCAAGAATTATTACGACAGTACAGCCACCATTCTACCGGAAGACTTTCCAAATTACAAGTCAATTGTAGCCAAAGCCAATTCCTTGAATGATTTGGTTAACAACCTTGAGATCGTCCAAACCAACGACAGTTTGATTGGCTTGGCTTCCTTGGATGTAAAGGATAGAGATAAGAAGATCCTGAAGATCAT
>Ga0102943_1002066_pt1 | contig 11978 bp, 8 predicted proteins | sample SalPonC_black_MG_FD_78174 | JGI IMG/M metagenome (GOLD analysis project Ga0102943, IMG submission 78174) | Salt pond soil microbial communities from South San Francisco under conditions of wetland restoration - Salt Pond MetaG... | ecosystem: Environmental > Aquatic > Marine > Intertidal zone >...
CATGGCAACGCGGATCAAGAAGGATAAAAGATCCGGGCAGTACTTGTAATACTATTCGTAATTTAGCTGGAAACTTTTTTCAGGATATAGGATATAAGTATTTTCGAAAAAAAGAATATCATGAAAAATCCATCCATCGCATTAACGATTTTATTAATTGTTGTGGTTTTTGTAGATTCAAAAGCCCAAAATTATTTCCGCGTCAACGCCGGTTATTTAATTCCTTCGGGAGAGTTTGCCGACAAATCATTCGAGGAAAATTCCGGCATGGCCGACGAGGGCTTTGGCTACTCAGTAGATTTCTCAAAAATTTACGGAAGCGGATTGGGCTGGAGCCTGATGGCCGGGAAGCATACGAATACGATGGATATCGGAAATCTGAAGCAAATGGCTGAAGATGAGTTTGGCGGCGAGTGGAATATCATTACCGACGACTGGTCGTATTATTTCGTGATGGCCGGTTTTCTCTATCAATTCTCGTGGGGAATAGACTTTGAAGTAGGTGTATCGGGAGGTTATGTTAATTCTGTGAGTCCGGCCATTCATGTTGATTACCAGTTTAATGAACAATCAGATCAACTAGAGTTGCCCGAAAGTAAGTCGGAAGCCCTGGCATTTATGCCCCGCCTGAGGTTTTCCTATCCGCTGAAAAAGTTTGTGCTGTCACTAAACGCCAGTACATTCCTGGCAAGGCCAAAGTTTAAAGTCACACTGCTTGACGGAGAAGAATACAATGTCAAGCAATACATCATCAACTCAAATTTGGGTATTGGGATTGGGTATAAGCTTTAGTGGAAGTGCTGGTGCCGCTGATGCACCGCAACACGGATAATCGCAGATAAGAAAAAGATCTGCGCAAATCCGCGTTTGAAAATCCGTTTTATCCGCGTGCTAAAAAAAGAATGGCTCGCGGATGACTCGGATGCATGGCAACGCGGATCAAGAAGGATAAAAGATCCGGGCAGTACTTGTAATACTATTCGTAATTTAGCTGGAAACTTTTTTCAGGATGTCGGGGATATTTAAATCCTTACATGTTTTTCTGGATAGTGTTTCTTTAACATCATTGTGCCTTGGAACAGTCGAAATTTCACCTGTTTTAAGGTTGCGGTATAAGGAATGTTTTTTACCTTCTTTTATTAAATGACAATGATTGGCTTCCAGATATTTTATGACTTTTTCTTTTTAACAAAGATAATGTCAATCTTGGTTAATGGCCAAAAATATTCCTGAAGTTTAGCTTTCCTCTTTCTCCGAATTATTTCCCATCAGGTAAGCTTTGATGAATGGCTGGATTTCCCCATCCAGAACGGCTTGCACATTTCCGGTTTCATGGCCTGTGCGGACATCCTTCACAAGTTTGTAGGGATGAAGCACATAATTACGGATTTGCGAACCCCATTCTATCTTCTTTTTGCCAGCTTCCAGTTCATCTTTGGCGGCCTGCTGTTTTCGCATCTCTACTTCATATAACTGCGATTTCAGCATTTTGATGGCTTTTTCACGATTCTGATTCTGCGATCGGGTTTCCTGGCACTCCACCACTATTCCTGAAGGTTCATGGTGTAATCGCACGGCGGTTTCCACTTTGTTCACATGCTGTCCGCCAGCCCCACTGGCTCTGAAAGTGTCCCAGGAAATATCTGCCGGATTGATTTCAATCTCGATGCTGTCGTCCACCACCGGATAAGCATATACGGAGGCGAAGGAAGTGTGGCGGCGCTTGTTGGAGTCAAATGGTGAAATCCTGACCAGGCGGTGCACTCCGTTCTCACCCTGCAGGTATCCATAAGCATAATCGCCCTGGATTTCGAGGGTTACCGATTTAATGCCGGCCACATCTCCTTCCTGATAGTCCAGCTCTTTGACCTTAAATCCCTGGATTTCGGACCAACGCATGTACATCCGCATCAGCATCTCAGCCCAGTCCTGGCTCTCCGTGCCACCGGCACCCGGATTGATCGTGATAATCGCGTCCAGCCTATCTTCTTCGCGGCTCAGCATGTTCAGGAACTCAAGGTCTTCGATTTTTTCAAGTGTGGAACTGTACGCTTCTTCTACTTCATCCTCAGAGCTTTCGCCGGCCTCAAGAAATTCTGAAAGCACTGTCAACTCATCATAGTTCTCTTTAAGCTCATCATAGGAGGTGATCCATTTTTTTTTGCTCTGGATTTTTTTCATAAAAGCCTCGGCTTCTTGAGGGTTATTCCAGAACTCCGGATCCTGCGTTTTCTCCTCGTCTTCTTCTACTTCGATACGTTTTTTATCGATGTCAAAGGTACCTCCTCAGTGCTTCGATTCGTTCGCGAAGCCCCTCAATATTTTCTTTCGTCACCATATATAATTAAATTTCAATGTTTTAAATTCCAAACCCCAAATTCCATAATTAGTTGAATAGTGGAGTAGTTAATTGGTTAATTAGTTCAAAACCGACAGGGCAATCCTCCTCTACCCGGAGTTCAATCTTTTCATCAATCTCAATTTTGCCAACTGCCAACTATTCAGCTAAACTTCTTCATCACTAAATACCACCTCATAAATCAGTCCGGTTTCATACCCTTTCGAAGCCATCGACTGGGCCACTTTCTGTTTCTTTTCGTAGTCTGAATCTGACTTAATAGTCCTGGCTTTTTTCGCAACCAGTTCCTTCAATGTCCTACGATAGTCTTCGTCTTTTAGCTCCTTCAGGCTTTCAGCAATCAGGTCTTCCGGAATATTTTTCTGGCGAAGGGCATAAGCAATTTTTATACGCCCCCACCGGTTATTCCGGAATTTGCTGCGCACAAAGGTACACGCAAAACGCTTTTCATCAATAAATTTCTCTTTTTTGAGTGTTTCGATAATTTCGGTGTGGAGTTTTTCAGGCACTTTCCAGTCGCCGAGCTTGCGCCTCACATCAAATTCCGCCCGATCTTGCTCAGCGCAATACCTTGAGGCCTTTAAGAGTGCTTTCTTTAGTTCTTCGTTTTCTTCAGTTGACATTATTAAATTTTAAAAATCAATCAAATAGATTTCGAAAACCAAAATAGCGTCGTTGGGGATTTTTCCCACGCGCTTGTCTCCGTAGCCCAAATGTGGTGGAATGATAAAAGTTCCGCGGCCTTTTCTTCTTAGCATCGGAATACCTTCCTTCCAACCATCAATAGCTTCATTCAAAGCAATACTGACTGGCGGTCCTCCCATTGTTTTATCAATGACTTCCCCGTTGGTTAACATGCCTTTGTAATGCACCAACACGGTGTCGGCTACTGTTGGGCTTTTTCCTTTATCAGGATTTTTGATATGATAAAGCAAGCCGGATTCACTTTTTTCAAAATTCAACGGATGTTTTTTAGCGAAGTCTTCGGCAGAGCCAATTAATCTTGCTTTCGATTCCTCAGAATATTCCGGCAAGCCACATCCTGCCAAAGAAAAAATTAGCCACAAAAACAACAGTTTATGATTCATTGGCCATTAGTTTTTTAGCCAAACCTGGCAATGCTTTACCAGCTTGTTCACGTAAAACCGTAAGGTTTTGTATACCCGCAACTGCATCTGCCAAAGGGTCTATCAGATACATGGGGATACCCGGCTTGGTGTAGTGGATGAGCCCTGCGGCCGGATAAACATTGAGAGAAGTACCCACCACCAGGTAAATATCTGCTTGTGACGAGATTTCCGCGGCAGGCTCAATCATAGGCACAGGCTCGCCAAACCATACCACATGCGGACGAAGTTGTGAGTCGCGTTCGCACTTATCGCCTTTTTTCAACTCCCATCCGTCAATGTCGTAAACAAGAGAAGGGTCGAGAGAGGACTGTGCTTTTTTGAGTTCTCCGTGAAGGTGTAGCACGTCGCTTGATCCGGCACGCTCGTGCAGGTCATCTACATTTTGTGTGATGATTTTTACTTCGAATTTCTTCTGCAATTCAGCGAGCGCATAATGAGCAGCGTTGGGTTCCACCTCATAAAGTTGTTTACGCCGCTGGTTATAAAAATCAAGGACAAGATCCTGATTGCGCTGCCAGGCCTGTGGTGTGGCAACTTCTTCAATGGAATATTTCTCCCACAATCCACCGGAATCGCGGAAAGTGCTGATGCCGCTTTCTGCACTTATGCCCGCGCCTGTTAAGACTACAATGGTTTTCATCGTTTTCAGTATTTTCTTTTTAACGAAAATAAATAAAAAAGACGGAAAGCAGCCTTTCCGTCTTTAAGCATTTTTTAAAGCAAGCGCTAGTCTTCGAAGAGCTTCATATCATCAAGAACTTTCATCACTTTTTTCACCGAATTGGCAGATTCATTCATCAGTTTTTTCTCTTCATCGTTCAGGTTTAGCTCCACTATTTCTTCAATGCCATTAGCACTGAGCTTAACAGGAACCCCAAGATAGATATCTTTGAGACCGTACTCGCCATTGAGGTTGGCACAAACCGGGAACACACGATTTTGATCATCAACAATCGCTTCCACCATTTGTGCAGCCGCTGCTCCCGGAGCATACCAGGCTGAGGTTCCCATCAGGTTCACCAGCTCACCACCGCCTTTACGGGTACGTTCAACAATTTTTTCGATTTCCTCTTTACCCAAAAGTTCGGTAACCGGAATACCATTAATAGAAGTATATCGCGGCAGGGGAACCATTGTATCGCCGTGTCCTCCGAGAAGGAGTGCATGAATATCTTTTGGTGAAACATTAAGTGCTTCTGCAATGAAAGCGCGGTAGCGGCCTGTATCAAGGATTCCTGCCATACCAAAGACTTTGTTTGCCGACTTGCGGGCTGCCTGGAAAGCTGCGTAAGTCATCACGTCAAGAGGGTTAGATACCACAATGATAATGGCGTCTGGTGAGTACTTCACCGCTTTTTCGGTTGCTTCTTTTACAATTTTCGCATTAGTTTTGATAAGGTCATCGCGCGACATGCCCGGCTTCCGGGGAATTCCGGCGGTGATTACAATCACACCCGAACCTTTGGTTTTGAGATAATCGTTTGTTGAACCTACAACTCTTGTGTTGAAATAGTTAATGGAAGAGGTCTGCCAAATGTCGAGGGCCTTTCCTTCAGCCACTCCATCTTTAACGTCTACTAAAACTACTTCTCTGGCAAGGTCTTTATGTGCAATTACATTAGCACAGGTTGCTCCTACATTACCGGCACCGATAACTGTAATCTTTTTCATAAGTTTTTATGTTTTTTTGATTCGATAATTCATTTTGTCAAAGATACAAAAATATGTATATATCGCCATGTGTAATATCTTCTTTTAATTAATTTTCCGAAATTAGTGGCTATGGCTTACTTTTCTATGGAAAAGTTATGAAAACGATTGCGTGGATTTTCTGTTTCAAGGATGGTGTTAGCGTTCAGCAGTTTTTTATATGGTTCTTCTCACAAATATAATTAATTGAAGAGTGTTTTCAGAAAGGCCTCTACGAATAAAGGCAGGGAGAGCTTAGAAACCCTCACTGCCTTCAAAGCGAAAATGAAATTTCAATTAATCACAATCTTCGTTTCGCTCTTCGCATTGTGCATCGTTGACCGCAATAGCCACCATATTTACAATATCTGTAACCTTGCTACCGATGGGCAGAATATGTACTGGTTTGTCCAGTCCCATCAAGATTGGGCCAATTACCTCATGTGTCGAGAGTTCCTGGACCAGCTTGTAAGCAATATTTCCGGTGGACAGGTTCGGGAAAATAATGGTGTTGGCAGCTTTGTCTCCCAGTTTTGAGAATGGGAAGTTTTCGGCCAGCAGCTCTTCGTTAATAGCCACATTGGCTTGCAATTCCCCATCTACAATCAAATCCGGTTTTTCTTTATGTAGAATCTGCACCGCTTCTTTCACCATTCTTGGTTCTTTTCCACTATTAGATCCGAAATTGGAATAAGTAACCATGGCAATGCGCGGAGTAATGTTAAAACGTTCTACTGTTTCTGCGGTTTGAATGGCAATATCGGCCAGCTCCTGCGCATTCGGTTCCTTATTTACGGTGCAGTCGGCAAAGAAATAAGGTCCGGTTTTGGTGTTGATAATGTACATTCCTGATACGCGGTTATGACCTTTCTTTCTTCCGATAATTTGCAGCGCCGGCCTGATGGCATCAGGATAGTTATTGGTCAGACCTGAAATCATGGCATCCGCATAACCTGTTTCAACTAACATTGGGGCAAAGAAATTCCGGTAAGGGATTCGTTCTTGTGCAGAATTCAATGTAATACCTTTACGCTGCCGTTTTTTGAAATAGAGATCAATAAATTGGTTTCTCCTTTTTTCTTCTTCCTTAGAGTTTGTATCGATGATTTCGAGCGATTCGGGCAATTCAATGTCAAATTCTTTAATCAGTTCCCTGATAATTTCTTTGCGTCCCAGCAGAATGGGTTCTGCAATGCGTTCATTTACCACAATCTCTGCGGCTTTCAGCATTTTATAGCTTTCAGCTTTTGAGAAAACCACCTTTTTCGGATCCTTTTTAGCTTTGGCTTTAATCTGACGCAAGAGCGGGTTGCTGAGTCCCATGCGCTTCCTCAGTTCGTCTTTATATTTTTCCCAGTCTTCGATGGGCTTTTTTGCTACACCGGATTCTATTGCAGCTTTTGCTACTGCCGGAGCCACATGCCATATCAGGCGTGGGTCCGTGGGTTTCGGTATGATATAGTCCCGTCCGAAATGCAGGTTTTTCATGGCGTAAGCCTGGTTTACTTCATCAGGAACCGGCTCTTTAGCAAGGTCGGCAAGGGCTTTGGAAGCGGCCAGCTTCATCTCGTCATTTATATCTGTAGAACGAACATCCATGGCTCCCCTGAAAATGAAGGGAAATCCTAAAACATTATTGACCTGATTCGGGAAGTCAGACCTTCCGGTGGCCATAATGATATCATCGCGAACAGACATGGCTTCGTCGTAGCTGATTTCCGGGTCCGGGTTCGCCAGGGCAAAAACTATCGGGTTGTCGGCCATTGAGCGCAGCATGTGCGGTTTCATCACTCCTCCAACCGAAAGGCCTAAGAACATATCGGCGTCTTTTACTGCATCTTCCAGAGTATGTAAATCACGTTTTGTAGTAAAGAGCCGCTTATATTTATTTAAATCTGTGCGATCTTCCCGTAATACTCCTTTGCTGTCGAGCATGATAATATTTTCTGGCTTCACACCCAGATTTTTGTAGAGGTGAGTACAGGAAATGGCAGATGCTCCCGCACCATTGACAACAACCTTAAGGTCTTCTATTTTCTTTCCGTTGATTTCCAGTGCATTGAGTAATCCTGCTGAAGTAATAATAGCCGTTCCATGCTGATCGTCGTGCATGACCGGGATGTTTGTCTTCTCCTTGATAAGGCGCTCTATCTCAAAACACTCCGGTGCTTTGATGTCTTCAAGGTTTATACCGCCGAATGTAGGAGAGATATTCACTACCGTATTAACAAACTCCGCTATATCTTTGGTGCTAACTTCTATATCAAACACATCCAAATCTGAAAATATCTTAAATAGAAAACCTTTGCCTTCCATCACAGGTTTGCCTGCTTCAGCTCCGATATCGCCAAGGCCTAACACTGCTGTGCCGTTTGAAATAACAGCTACAAGGTTTCCTTTGGCAGTGTATTCGAACACGGCTTGAGGATCTTTGTGAATAGCCTTGCATGGGTCGGCAACGCCCGGGCTGTAGGCGATCGATAAATCGCGTTGTGTACTGTAAGGTTTTGTGGGAACTACTTCAATTTTTCCGGGACGCCCTAATGAGTGGTACAATAAAGCGTGTTTTCTGAATAAATTATCCATGGTTTTTTTTGTTTTGATTGATTTGTCTGTAACCTAACAAAGGTAGTTTTTTCTATTGACATAATTGTAATCTTTTGAGAAGTTCTGCTTTTGATAAGGATTTTGTTCCGGGATTTTGCAAAGCTGTATACTCTGATTCATTGTCGTCCGGTAAAATCTGATGCATTAGGTTTAATGAAGACAGACCTCTCACTGCGTTCGAGGTGACAGGCTCTTCCCAAAAACCTGAAATCAAGGTCATTTCGACCTTCGGGAGAAAACTAAAAGTTTTTTATCTAACTTTAGTGATTCTGATTTTAAACGCGCACAAATTATTTTTGGTCTTTATAAAATTGTATTTTTGCCTTCTTCAAAACATTCAAGTTATTCATGTTTGATTATATAGAAGGAAAAATAGCAGAAAAGAACCCGGGCTATGTTGTGCTGGATGTTAATGGCGTTGGCTATGGGCTGAACATTTCGTTAAACACCTATACCCGGCTCGACAAGCTTGAGCGTGTTAAGCTCTACACGCACCTGTCTTTTAAAGTGGAAAACACCAACCCTGTTGGTTTCGATGTGTTTGGCTTTTTCGACGTCAAAGAACGTGAACTTTTCAGATACCTGATTTCGGTGAGCAGGGTTGGTAACAGCACCTCTATGGTAATGCTTTCGGCCATGCATCCCGGCGAGATTGTGCAGGCGATAAGCAACCAGGATTATAAACGCTTGCAAACCGTGAAAGGGATTGGGGCCAAGGCAGCCCAGCGTATTGTTATGGAACTGAAAGATAAGCTGGACAAAGAGTTTCAGGTGGATGATAATTTGACAGAAACATACAATTTAAATAAAGAGGAAGCGTTATCAGGTTTAGTGATGCTTGGATTTAACAGAATGCATGCCAGTAAAGCGCTCGATAAAATAATCGATAAAAGTAATGAGCCTTTAACTGTGGAAGTGCTCATAAAAGAAGCCTTAAAAATTCTTTAGCAGCACAGAAAGATGGGCAGTTAACTAAACAACGAATTGATAAGAAGAGTGGTGAGATACGTTACACAAAGTTTTATTGTTTTATCAGTTTTTTTGCTTGGATGGAGCGGATATGCAACAACGCCTTCAGCACATTATCCCCAATCTGTAAACCCTCCCGATAGCCTTAACAGTAAGGATACCATTGATCTTTTATTTGAATTCCCCGACGATGACGGGATGCATTTCGAAGAGGAGCCTGTGAGCCCCCTGTTTATGCAAAAGCCCTCAAATATTCGTACTGAAGTAACTTATGACCCTGAAACAAATACTTATATTTTTCAGGATAAAGTAGGCAACCTGAAATACAGAAATCCTTCGGCACTTTCTTTTGAGGATTACCAGGAGCAGCAAATGGAAAATACCCTGCGCTCATACTGGCTTGAGCGTGCAAGAGCAAATTCCATTCGCGGTCAGGAAGGTGCGATTCCGCAGATTGAAATTGGCGGTGAGGCTTTCGAACAAATTTTCGGTGGAAATACCATCGATATCCGTCCGCAGGGAACAGCGAAAGTTGATTTTGGGATTGTTTCCAACAAACGCGAAGACCCCAGCCTTGATGTGCGGCGCAGAAGAACAACCAATTTCGATTTTAACGAAGAGATAGCTATGAATGTCATGGCAAAAATTGGGGATAAAATCGAGTTTAATACCAACTATAATACTGAATCAACTTTCGATTTTGAGAATAAGCTCAAGCTAAAATACGAGGGGAAAGAAGACGAAATCCTGAAGTTGATTGAAGCTGGTGATGTTACACTACCGCTTAACAGTACTCTTATCAACGGAAGTCAAAGCCTTTTCGGGATAAAGACTAAAATGAAATTCGGAAGGGCTACCGTAACTGCGGTATTCTCCCGGCAAAAGAGTGAATCGAAAAATATTTCTGTTCAGGGAGGTGCTCAGACCAGCCGCTTTCAACTCAAAGCCGACGATTACGAGCCCGACAAACACTTCTTTCTCGATCATTATTTCAGGGAAAACTATAATGAAGCACTTTCTGAACTCCCTATCGTAAAATCAAATGTCGAAATCACTAAGATTGAGGTTTGGAGAACAACCATTGGCCCTGCACGCGAGAATAACAGAAATATCGTGGCTTTCGCTGATTTGGGGGAAACAAGAAAATTCAATAACACTGGAATCCGCCCTACTGCAGGGGCACGTTACCCTGACAATGAAGCAAACAACCTGTTTAATGAAATTAATATTGGCCAGACAAGAGATATTAATGGCGTTTCCGATTATCTTGAAAGCCATGCCTTAAGGTTTGTTTCAGGAAAAGATTACGAGAAAGTAGAAAATGCCACCCGGCTCGATCCCTCACAGTATTCGTATAACAGCAGATTAGGATTTATTTCGTTAAACACTACCCTGAATTCCGATCAGGTTTTAGCTGTTGCTTATCAGTATAAAATTGTAGGACGCGAGGAAGTGTATCAGGTGGGAGAGTTTTCTGATGAGGGAATCTCTGCGCCGGATGCCCTGGTGGTTAAGCTGGTAAAAAGCACTGCCGTCAATACCAGCATCCCGCTCTGGGATTTAATGATGAAAAACGTTTACTCCATTGGTGCTTACCAGGTGAACCGGGAAGATTTTATGCTTAACGTGCTTTACTCGGGTGGCGAGTCAGGTGTTCCTACGGGTTACCTGAATGAAGGCCCTGAAGACGTGAATGGGGTGCCTTTAATCAGAGTGCTGAACCTGGACAACCTGAACCAGCAGCAAAATCCACCTCACGATGGGGTTTTCGACTACCTTGATAATGCCGCCACACAAGGAGGTACTATCGAATCCTCGAACGGTAAGATCTACTTCCCCGTGCTGGAACCTTTCGGTAATTACCTGAGGCAGCAACTCGGTTCAGAGGAACTCGGGGACAAATATGCATATGATTCGCTCTATTCCATGACCAAAGTTGGAGCACAGCAATATCCCAGTAAGAATAAATTCATAATTGAAGGATTGTATAAATCTTCGTCAGGCTCAGAAATCAGCCTGAATGCCCTCAATGTGCCGAAAGGTTCTGTTAAAGTAACCGCCGGCGGCATTCAACTTACTGAAAATGTTGATTATACGGTGGATTACACTTTGGGTCGTGTCCGCATTATTAACGAAGGAATTCTGAATTCAGGGACACCTATTAATATTTCGCTCGAAAGCAACAGTATGTTCAACATACAGCAGCAGCGGATGATGGGAGCTCACGTAGATTACAAAATACAGGATAACTTCAATGTGGGTGCAACCATCCTCAACTTGCATGAACGCCCGCTTACGCAGAAAACAAATTATGGCGATGAACCCATTTCCAACACTATCTGGGGAGTAAATTTTGATTATGAAAAAGAATCGCGTTTCCTAACCCGCATGGTCGATAAAATTCCTTTTATCGAAACGAAGGAGCCCAGTAAGGTTCAGGTCAACGGTGAATTTGCACATTTTATCCCCGGACACTCCAAGGCAGTGGGTAATGCCGGAACAGCCTATGTGGCAGATTTTGAAGGGAGTAAGTCAACGATTGATCTGCGCCAGGTGGGTAATTGGACGCTGGCTTCCACTCCACAAGGGCAAACTTCGCGGACGATGTTCCCTGAGGCTGCCATAGGGACCGGTCGTGCTTATGGATTCAACAGAGCACTTGCCTCCTGGTACATTATCGATCCCCTTTTTTATGAACGCACCGGAACATTGAGGCCACCAAATATCGATAATAACGAATTATCATCGCATTATACCAGGTATATTCCTGAAAAAGAAGTATTCCCGAATGTCGACCCTCCGCAGAACCAGTTTATGAATATTCCGGTGTTTAATGTGGCTTTCTACCCTGAAGAAAGAGGCCCTTACAACTATGATGCTGAAGGAGAACCGGGCTATTCGCAGGGGATTAACGAAGAAGGAACGCTGAAAGCGCCGGCTACGCGTTGGGGTGGGTTAATGAGAAAAATTGAAAGCTCAGACTTTGAGGCTACCAACGTTGAGTATATTGAATTCTGGATGATGGATCCATTTGCCGATCCTGACGGGGAGGAAGGGCCCAAAGACCCGATTAATACGCAGGGTGGTAAGGTGTATTTCAACCTTGGCGACATTTCTGAAGATATCCTGCGCGATGGAAGAAAAAGTTTTGAGCATGGATTGCCGCCCAGTGAAGATGTGGTGAATGTAGATACAACCATCTGGGGCAGGGTGCCCTCAGTGCA
>Ga0102943_1002069_pt1 | contig 11963 bp, 8 predicted proteins | sample SalPonC_black_MG_FD_78174 | JGI IMG/M metagenome (GOLD analysis project Ga0102943, IMG submission 78174) | Salt pond soil microbial communities from South San Francisco under conditions of wetland restoration - Salt Pond MetaG... | ecosystem: Environmental > Aquatic > Marine > Intertidal zone >...
AAACACTGCAGCCTTTGGTTAACGTCAGTGCTGCCTGCCACCCCCTCCGCCAGCGCCAGATAGTCCTGGAAGTGTCGGGCTTCGGATTTCAGCAGCGACCGGTAAAACGCGGACAGCTCATCGTCCAGGTAGGGCGCTAGTGCGGCGAAGCGCTCGCAAGAGCGCGCTTCGATAATCGCGCCGATCAGCAGCGTATCGACCAGGCGCCCGGGCTCAGTCCGCCGCGCGTATTCGTGAAGGCCCCCGGCATAGCGGGAAGCACTGACCGACGCATAAACAATGTCGCGACCACGCATAATGGCAAGCACCTGCTCAAAGTGACGCAGTTCCTCACGTGCCAGGCGCGACATTCTGTTCAGCAGGCGATGGTGGTCGGTGTAACGGTGCATGAGCGCCAGCGCCGTAGAGGCCGCTTTTTTCTCGCAGTTGGCGTGATCGATGAGCAGTATCGGAAGATTTTCCGGTCGCGACGCCGCCTGTACCCAGGCATGAGGCGTCTCACAGGACAGAAAGCCCCTCACGGCCTCGCTCTCTTTATGAATGGTTTTGGACATACCGGCAGGCTGCATTGGCTTTGGTGACACTCCCGTACCTGGGGGTGCGAAGCGTACGCTATTGAGCGCACGAATGCACGGTATAAGCAGTTGATTTATTTATCTTAATCGGGCGCTGGGGTATACTCCAGCACACTTTTTGTACTGCCCGGCCGTCGCCGTGCGGTAACCGTTCCATCGCCGTCTGCCTGCCCTCATCGGCGGCTGCGGTGAACCCACGTACCAGGAGTCACACCGTGCTAGAAGCCTACCGCGACCACGCCGCCCAACGCGCCGCGCAGAACATTCCCCCGAAGCCGCTCAACGCCGAGCAGACCGCGGCGCTCGTTGAACTCCTGCAGGATCCACCGCTGGGCGAAGAGGCGTTCCTGCTCGATCTGCTGAGCCATCGCGTACCGCCAGGCGTCGACGAAGCAGCCTATGTCAAGGCCGGCTTCCTGTCAGCTATCGCCCGAGGCGATACCGACTGTGCGCTGATTGACCGGCCGCTGGCAGTCCGCCTGCTCGGTAACATGCACGGTGGCTACAACATCGAGACACTGGTCGCCCTCCTCACGAATGAGACGCTCGGCGAACTTGCCGCCACCGAACTCAAGCATACTTTGCTGGTGTTTGAAGCCTTCCACGATGTCGCCGATCTGGCCCAGCGAGGCAATGCCCATGCCGATTCGGTGATGCAGAGCTGGGCTGCGGGAGAGTGGTTTACCTCGCGTGAGGCCGTGCCCGAGTCGATCAAGGTCTCGGTATTCAAAGTTCCCGGTGAAACCAACACCGATGATCTCTCCCCCGCTCCCGATGCCTGGTCGCGACCGGACATACCGCTGCACGCGCTGGCCATGTACAAGATGGCCCGGGACGACATCCAGCCGGATGAGCCAGGCAGCGTCGGACCGATGAAACAGATCAACGAGATCAAAGCCAAAGGCTATCCGGTCGCCTTTGTCGGCGATGTGGTAGGGACTGGTTCATCACGCAAGTCGGCGACCAACTCAGTCCTGTGGTTCTTCGGTAATGACGTGCCCGGAGTACCTAACAAGAAGGCTGGCGGCATCTGCATTGGCGGCAAGGTCGCGCCAATCTTCTACAACACCATGGAAGATGCCGGCGCGCTGGTGTTTGAGGCTCCCGTAGATGATCTCAACATGGGCGACGTTATCGAGATCCGGCCGTACGACGGTAAAATCCTGGCGGAGGACGGCAGCGTGATCAGCGAGTTCGCGCTGAAATCGCAGGTTCTGCTGGATGAGGTGCGTGCCGGAGGCCGCATCAACCTGATCATCGGCCGCGGCCTCACCGCCCGCGCACGAGAATCTCTCGGCCTGCCCGACACCAACCTGTTCCGCACGCCGGAGCAACCCGTCGATTCCGGCAGCGGCTTTACCCTGGCGCAGAAGATGGTTGGCCGCGCCTGCGGCATGAACGGGGTGCGACCCGGCACTTACTGCGAGCCACAGATGACCACGGTTGGGTCCCAGGATACGACAGGCCCTATGACGCGGGACGAACTCAAGGACCTCGCCTGCCTCGGCTTCTCTGCCGACCTCACCATGCAGTCTTTCTGCCACACGGCGGCCTACCCCAAGCCGGTGGATATCGACACGCAGCACAGCCTGCCCGATTTCATCATGACACGCGGTGGTGTTTCCCTGCGACCCGGTGACGGCATCATCCACTCCTGGCTCAATCGCATGCTCCTGCCCGACACCGTAGGCACCGGCGGTGACTCGCATACGCGATTCCCCATGGGTATTTCGTTCCCCGCAGGCTCCGGCCTGGTGGCTTTCGCCGCCGCCACCGGCGTCATGCCGCTCGACATGCCCGAGTCCGTGCTGGTGCGCTTCAAGGGCACAATGCAGCCCGGGGTCACTTTGCGCGACCTGGTGCATGCCATTCCTTACTATGCAATCCAGCAAGGCCTGCTGACGGTCGACAAAAAAGGCAAGAAAAACATCTTCAGCGGTCGCATTCTTGAAATCGAGGGACTTCCGGACCTCACCGTGGAGCAGGCTTTCGAGCTGTCAGACGCCTCGGCGGAACGCTCTGCCGCCGGCTGCACGATCGACCTCTCCGAAGAGACGATTTCGGAGTATCTGCGCTCGAACATCGTGCTGCTGCGTTCCATGGTGGCAGAAGGCTATGGCGACCCGCGCACACTGGAGCGCCGCGCCCAGAAAATGGAAGAGTGGCTGGCAAATCCGTCTCTGATGCGCGCCGATGCCGATGCCGAATACGCTGCCGTTATCGAGATCGACCTGGCAGAAGTGGCCGAGCCAATAATCTGTGCCCCCAATGATCCCGATGATGCACGGCTGCTATCCGAGGTCGCCGGCGACAGCGTCGACGAGGTCTTTATCGGCTCCTGCATGACCAATATCGGTCACTTCCGCGCCGCCGGCAAACTGCTGGAGCAGCACAAGAAAGGCATCGCAACCCGACTGTGGATCGTGCCGCCAACGCGGATGGATGAACATCAGCTGATGGAGGAAGGGTATTACAATATTTTTGGTGCCGCCGGCGCTCGCACCGAGATGCCCGGCTGCTCGCTCTGCATGGGTAACCAGGCGCGGGTCGCGGCAAATTCCACCGTGCTGTCGACCTCAACCCGAAACTTCCCCAACCGCCTGGGAGACGGTGCCAATGTCTACCTGACCTCAGCAGAACTCGCGGCTGTCGGCGCGATCCTCGGCAGGCTGCCGACACCCGAAGAGTATATGCAGTATGTGGCCAACCTGGACGCGATGGCCTCCGATGTTTATCGCTACCTGAACTTCGACCAGATTCTGGACTTCCAGAAAAAAGCGGATGAGGGCAAGCGCATCGCGGCGGTGGAGATAACGCAACTCAGCGCCTGAGTCAGCGACTCGCGCGTAGCCGCAGGCGCCGCACATGATGGCGCAGGCTGCGCTGCAGTTTGCGGCGTTGCTCCGGCCCCAGTGGCCGGTACAGCGCTGCATCCGCGATATGCGCAATTGCATGCAGTTCATCCGCTGCATCGGGAAACCGATCTGCGGCTCTGCGGCCCATGGCGCCCGGGCCCTCGCCCGGTCGCAGATCAAAGCCACTCCGGCTCAGTCTCGCCTGCAGAAGACGGATGTGCTGTAGCGCGGGATCTCTGGGCTGCGCATATCGCCTGCGCAGGAAGAGCGATGCCGCAACCAGTCCCAGCATGGCCCCAAAACTGGCGAGTGTGACGCCGATAAACAGTTGCGCGTTTATCCGCCCGAACACCCCGCGCAGCACATCAACCTGCTGCTGGCCATCAAAACCTACAACCCACGACTGCCACTGATAGGTAACAGCGTCATAGCGCAGGCGCAGTGCATTGATCCAGGAGATTCCCCGGTAGCGCAGCGGCGACAACAGCGACGATGACAGGAAACTGCCCTCTTCCTCCATGGCGTTTTCCAGTCCGAACTCGATGCGTGCCGGCGACACCGCCGCGGTTGGATCAACCCGCACCCAACCGCGGTCCTCCAGCCATACCTCGTTCCAGGCATGTGCATCGAACTGATGCACGATGACCGTACCGTTGACGGGATTGATCTCGCCTCCCTGGTAGCCGGAAACGACACGGGCGGGCACACCGACGGCGCGCATCAACACGGCGAAAGCGTAGGCATAGTGCTCGCAAAATCCCGCACGTGTCTCCAGCAGAAACTGGTCCATGCTGTTATTGTCCAGCAATGGCGGTTGCAGGGTGTAGCGGAACGGTTGCTGCCGGAACAGCGCCAGAACCCGCAGCACGTACTCGGCATCGTTTTCAGTATCGCGATACAGCCGTTCTGCGAGCGCGCGCGTTCGCGGATTAGAGCCCTCTGGAAGCTGTGTCTCGAGGCGTCTGCGCCAGGAGCTGATGTCCCGGCCCAACACGACCGCCGGCCAGCTCCGCACCCGGTAGCGGAACTCCTGCTCCAGAACAACGGGATTGAGAAGGCGAAAATCCGGAAGCTGCAGAATGCCGCTTTGCCGCGGTTCGGCATAACGCAGTCCATATAGAAACTGCTGCTGTGTGGGCTCAATAATCACGCTGTAGTCCAGCGACTCCCCTATCTTTTCTACCGGGGGCACGCGCCGTTCCGATGGCGGTATGTCAAAATAGGAAACGGTACGCCAGGCACCCTCCTCGATCCGGCTCATCACCAGTCCACGCCAGTAGAGGCTGGAGACGGGCGGGACTTCACCGGCAAAACTGGCACGAAAGGCGACGTCGGACGACTGGGCCAGGCTGGAAATATCGCCCGGGCGCAGCATGTCACTGACCCCGGTCTTCGCCGCCTGCGTCTTTATCGGGACGTTCCACAGAGGGCCAATGCGTGGAAACAGAAAAAAAAGCACCAGCATTAGCGGCAGCGCCTGCAGCAGCATGACAGCAGCCAGTCGCATGGGACCCGTATCGTCTATGGCCGCCGAACGGTGGAGTGCGATGAGCCCCGTCGTGAGCACCCAGACGACGACAGCGCTGTAAATGACAACCAACAAATCCTGACTGAACAGAAACTCGGTGATGCAGATAAAAAAGCCGAGAAAGATCACCACATACCCGTCCTTGCGCGCCACCGACTCCAGCAGCTTCAGCGCAAATGCCACCAGCAATAGCGCGACCGTCGGCTCCAGCCCGATAACGGACCCGTAGCTCCAGGCAATACCGGTCATGGAGGCGAGGATGAGAAACAGCTTGAGCCAACGGTTCGGCACCGCCCAGCGACCGCGGTAGATCTGCAGTCGCCAGAAGAACGCAGCACCGTACAAAAGCACGATCCACAGCGGAAGCCGAAACATGTGCGGTAATAAGAGCAGCACCTGCGCGGCGATAATCCACGCCAGTGCGTTGCGTGAAATAAGATCCGGGGGCCTCATTCCGGTGTCGAGCCCTGCAGGGCCAGCGCCGTCAGCACGCGATCGCGATGCGCTGCCCCAGTGGATGGATTGAGTCGAAGGCCGGGCAGCCGGAGACCGTATTGCTGTCGTCGAGCGTGCAGCTGCAGGCACTGATAACACAGGTATGAAAGGCGCTGCTCCGCGGCTACACCCGGATAACTGTCCCAGTCCAGCCAGTCGTCCTCAGTGGCATAGGTGGAATACTGCTTGCTCTGTAGTGACTGCCCGCGAGCAAGACCTTTCCAGTAAACCTGCCGTGGACGATCCCCTTTGCGATACGCCCGAAGACCGAAGAACTCATCTTCCCCGGGGAGGGGGCGCCATCGTCCGCGCTGTCCCGGGTCGGCGCTTTGCTGGACATCCGGATGCCGCTGCGGCGTCGGATAGACGATCCCGCTAAGCCCCAGGTCTACCCAGGTCCAGCAGCGCAGTAGACCCAGCGGGTAGCTGCTCTCAATCAGCAGACGGCCAGGCAGAAATCGTCCTCGCTGCAAGGCCCGCGCATAAAGCTGCACCTCGATGATCGCGTTTACGGGCACATCCTGCTGCACCTCCCCACCACCGAGGGAGCGGTCACGCCAGCGAAGCCGGAGCGCATACCGGCTTTGCCCGCCACCCATCAGGCGCACCGAAAACAGCAGGGCGTCTCCGGGAAAACCACTGCCTCCGGTACTGCCCTGCAGCGTAAGCCCGGAAAGGTTGGCGTAAGTGTGCAGGACCGCAACCACGAACAGCGTAGCCAGCAGGAACGTCAGCGCGTAGCTCATATTGTTTTCATAGTTGATCGCCGCAATGAGCATGACCAGCAGCGCAGCAAAAAAGAACAAACCAACGCGAGAGGGAAAAATGAATATCCGATGGCGATCCAGAGTGACGCTCGAGGCCGCGGGAATACGTCGATCTATCCAGCGAGCGTAACGCTTCAGGTAACGTTGCTTCAGGCTATCTGGCAGAATGACTCACCCCACGGCCTATGCTCACATCATGACGCCACGACAGGCACGTCCTGCTGTAGCAGTGCGACCAGCGCCATTCCGTCGCCGGCGAAGCGCTCGCCCGGCACCAGCCGATGGCCCGCAACGGGCCCCAGGACCGCCTGCAGGTCCTCAGGCAGAACATGATCGCGGTCATCCATGAGTGCCCAGGTCTTGGCGGCGCGCAGGAGGGCAAGCACACCGCGCGGCGACAGGCCGACAGAGAAATCGCCACCGGCGCGAGTCCGGGCGACCAGTCTCTGCAGGTAATCCAGCAGGGCATCCGAGGTATGCACGCCTTCGACCTGATCGCGTATAGCGCGCAGTCGCTCCACTGACATCACCTGCTCAAGAGTGGCTGCCCGGCGGCCCAGGTCACCCCGTTTCATCAGGTCGCGCTCTGCCTCGGGGTCGGGGTAGCCAAGCTCGATGCGCATGAGGAAGCGGTCGAGCTGCGATTCCGGCAGGGCGTAGGTTCCCGACTGCTCACTCGGATTCTGTGTGGCAATGACAAAAAACGGCGTCGGCAGTGGCCGCGTCTCGCCCTCAATACTGACCTGGCCCTCTGCCATCGCCTCCAGCAACGCGCTCTGGGTCCGCGGCGTGGTTCGATTGATTTCGTCTGCAAGAAGAACCTGGGTAAACACCGGCCCGGGATGAAACAGGAAGCTGTTATCCTCCCGTTCATAAACCGCGACACCCAGAATATCCGCGGGCAGCAGGTCACTGGTGAACTGCACCCGGTTATAGGACAGTCCGAGCACCCCCGCCAGCGCGTGCGCAAGTGTGGTCTTGCCCATACCGGGAAGATCCTCAATCAGCAGATGGCCGCGCGCAAGCAGACAGCACAGCGCCAGTCGAATGGGCTGTGATTTCCCGAGCAGAACGGTTGACACCGCGGCCACCGCGGCGTCGATGGCTTCTTTATGACTTTTCACGACGACGTAACCGCGGCCAGTCCACGCGCCAGATCCGCCTGCAAATCTGCCACATCCTCAAGGCCCACGGCGATGCGAATGAGGCCATCGTGGATACCCGACGTGTCGCGCTGCGCCTGGGTCAGTCGACCGTGAGTCGTCGTTGCCGGGTGAACGATCGTGGTTTTCGCATCCCCGAGATTTGCGGTGAGCGACATGACGCGTGTTGCATCGATGCAGCGCCATGCAGCCTCCCTCCCCCCAACCACAACGAAAGAGAGCACACCGCCAAAGGCAGATTGCTGCCGCACCGCCAGTGCATGCCCCGGATGAGTCTCCAGCCCCGCATAATACACCTGCTCGACCGCGGGCTGCTTCTGCAGCCACTGAGCTAGCGTCATTGCCGCCTCGCTGTGCGCCCGCATGCGCAGACCCAGCGTTTCCAGTCCCTTGAGGAATACCCAGGCATTGAATGGACTCATGGTCGGGCCGCAGGTGCGCAGGAAGGCGATAATTTCCTGTAGGTGTTCTGCCCGACCAACCACCGCGCCTCCCACACAGCGACCCTGGCCATCGAGGTACTTGGTGGCAGAGTGCGTCACGATGTCTGCACCCAGGTCCAGGGGCCTCTGCAGCGCCGGCGTGCAGAAACAGTTGTCGACCACCAGCAGACTGTTGCTGGCACGGGCAATTTCCGCCAGCGCGCCAATATCTGCAACCTCGCATAGCGGATTCGAGGGTGTCTCCAGAAACAGCATGGCGGTTTCCGGACGGACGGCAGCGCGCCAGGCCGAGAGGTCAACCAACGGCACAAAGGTCGTGCTGACGCCGAACTTTTCGAGGTAGCGAGTAAAGAGACCGCTGGTCGTGCCAAAAACATCCTGCGAACAGACAACATGATCGCCGGACTTGAGCAATGCCATGCAGACGCTGAGAATTGCCGCCATTCCGGAGCTGGTGCCGACAGCCTGCTCACCGCCCTCCAGGGCAGCCAGGCGTTCCTCGAACGTACGCACCGTCGGGTTGGTGTAACGCGAGTAGACATTCCCTATGCGTTCACCGGTAAAGCGGGCGGCGGCATCGGCGGCAGAGTCGAACACATAGCTGGACGTCGCGAAAATCGGCTCTGAGTGTTCTCCCTCGGCGCTTCTTGTCACCCCGGAGCGGACCGCGCGGGTCTGCGGCCCCAGTGTTTCAAGAAACGCCTTATCGAGCTCTCTCATTAATCCTCCGGCCAGGCATGGCTAGCGGTCGTTGTGTATGCCGACAACGGCACCATGGGCGGGCTCATTCGTATCCTGCTGTGCTCTGGCTTCATCGTTACGCGCCACGTCGAGATCCCTGAGGTAACCTGCATCAACATCGCCGGTAATGTACTTGCCATCAAATACCGAGCAATCAAAGCCGCTGACCTGGCTGTTGCCCTCCTGGGAGCAGCGTACCAGGTCGTCCAGATCCTGATACACAAGCCAGTCTGCGCCAATTGCTGCACACACCTCATCCACCGTCCGGCCATGTGCAATGAGCTCGCTGGCGGATGGCATATCGATCCCGTAGACGTTCGGGTAGCGCACAGGGGGCGCAGCAGATGCAACGTAGACCCGCGCTGCGCCGGCATCTCTCGCCATCTGGATAATTTCCCGGGATGTTGTGCCACGAACAATGGAGTCATCCACAAGCATCACGTTCTTGCCTTCGAACTCGAGCCGGATCGGGTTCAGCTTCTGGCGCACGGACTTACGCCGCTGCCGCTGTCCCGGCATGATGAATGTGCGGCCGATGTAGCGGTTCTTGATGAAACCTTCGCGGAACTTGATATCCAGGTCATGGGCCAGCGATTGTCCGGCAGTGCGACTGGTATCGGGAATGGGAATCACAACGTCGATATCGTGTTGCGGGCGCTCACGCTGGATCTTGCTAGCCAGCGCAGACCCTTGCCGCATGCGCGTTTTGTAGACAGAGATCCTGTCTATCATGCTGTCAGGGCGGGCGAAGTACACATGCTCGAAAATACAGGGGCGCAGTTCGGGGCTTTCCGCACACTGCTGACGATGCAAAACGCCGTCTGCATCAACGAACACGGCCTCCCCTGGAACGACATCATCTATCAGGGTAAAACCGACAACGTCCAGCGCGACACTTTCAGAGGCCACCAGATAATCCCTGCCGCCGGGACTGTCCCTGTAGCCGATCACCAGCGGGCGTATACCGTAAGGGTCGCGGAAAGCCACCATACCGTGGTTGACCAGCATGGCCACCGCTGCATACGCCCCGCGACAGCGACGATGCACCGCGCTGACCGCAGCAAAGATATCGGCGGGCCTGGGCTTGAGTTTGCCCAGCCGCTGCAGCTCATAGGCGAAGATGTTCAGCAGCACCTCGGAGTCCGAGTCTGTGTTCAGGTGCCGCAGCTGACTCTCAAAAAGGGCGCGTGTCAGTGCCGCCGAGTTGGTCAGGTTACCGTTGTGTGCCAGCGCGATGCCATAAGGTGAATTTACATAGAACGGCTGCGCCAGCGCGGGCCCGGAACTGCCGGCCGTCGGATAGCGCACATGCCCGATGCCTGTGGAACCCTCAAGCCGCTGCATATGCTGCTGGCGGAAAACGTCGCGTACCAGGCCCTCACTTTTGCGCTGATTGAATTTGCCGCGACTGCAGGTCATTATCCCCGCAGCATCCTGCCCTCGGTGCTGTAATACCGTCAGGGCATCATATATCTCGGGCGCCACGTTGATATTGCCACGACTCACCAGACCTACAAGACCGCACATAGACTACTTTCCAGGTTGTAACGCAGAGTGTTTGTTTCGCTTTCACAGCGCTAATGAAGGCACCTCGCCTGCGCGCACATCGGCAAAAGCCCGAAGGCTCCAATCGAGTGTCATATCGATGGACGGCATCAGTGCCGACTCGTATAGCACCTGCTGATCGCGTGCTGGCACCAGATCCCGCAGCACAAAGACAATCGCCAGAACAATGAGCAAACCACGCAGAAAACCGAACACCGTGCCCAGCAGCCGATCGAGTAAGCCCAGGCCTGACGCCTTGACCGCGCGCGAGAAGATCTTTGCCAGCAGGCCACAGACAAGCAGCACCACCACGAACACCAGCGACCACGCGACAATATAGCGACCTGTCAGGTTCTCTATCACGCCCGTCAGCAACGTTGCGACATCGCTTGCAAACAGATTGGCAGTCACAAAGGCAACCACCCAGCCAGCCAGTGACAGTGCCTCCCGGGAGAAACCCCGCCACAGGCTGATCAGCATGGATATCGATAGCAGTACCACCACGAACCAGTCAAAACCGTTGAACGCGGCAAGCTCAAGGGACATAGCGCGCTACCAGGGATTCAACGCCGTAACGTGCATCAACGCGCTGCTTGATGGTTTCAAGCTCCGCACGTTCAAACTTGGGGCCGACGTAGACACGGTACAGAGTGCCGCTGCCGCGCTCTAAGGGCCTTATATAGGCTTTCATCTTCTGGTCATTCAGTTCATCGCGAAGTTGCTGTGCCTTGTCGCGGGAGCTCATGGTGGCTACCTGCAGCGACCAGGCAATCGGAATGCCGTCGGCATCCAGTGACGGCAGCGCCGGCGCCGCATCGCGGGTAACGGGGCCCGGATCAGGCGCAGGCAAGGGCTCTGCATCCCCGGACTCTTCCGGTAGCGTCACATCTACCCCCTCGTCCACGGCAGCAATGGCAGGTTCCGGTGACGCGCGCAGGCCCTCTCTGTCCGGGGATGGCATAACCCGGTTGTCCACGCGTGGCGCAGGGGGAATACCCTCTGGTCGCGTTGGCGAAGCGCGCTCGGGCGCTACAAAAATAATCGGCCAGAACACCACGCCAAGAGCGACCAGTATCAGGGCTCCAACCAGTCTCTGTTTTAGAGGGGCGTCCACGTCTTCTCCAGGTCTCCTGCGACACCGGTATTCAACACTGCAGGCATTATACCCCCCACCGTATGGAAGGACCCAAAGACGACGATACGACTCCCGGGTGGCACTATCTTCAACAGGCCATTCCACGCCTGCAGCGGATCATCCGTCTCCTCGATGATGTTCACACCGGACGCACGGACAAGGCGGGAAAGCGCCGCCGAGGACATCGAACGCGGCGTATCCGGCAGGCCGCAGACCACGGCGCCAGAGAAATGGGGCGCCAGGGGATCGATGACGCCTTTGACGTCCTTGTCGCCAAGAACACCTACAATGCCGATCGTCTCGGCAGCGGGCAGGGTTTCAAGGTGCTCAGCCAGTGCCTGCGCAGCGTCGGGGTTGTGGGCGACATCAAAAACGACGTCGAGGCCCTGGAGTGCCACGTGCTGTTGCCGTCCCGGGAAAACCAGACCATCAAGCGCCTGCTCGGCGATGGCCTGCGTGACCGGCAGACCAGACAGACTGGCGGCGCACAGTGCAGCGGCAACGTTGGATGGCTGCAGACCTGCCGACAGCCGCACCTTAAGCTGCCGGGCATTCGGCAGCGTCACTGCGAGTCTCCGCTCGCCGGACAGCTGCCACTGCCAATCGATACCTGCGCGCTGAGCCCGTGCAGATCGACTCTCGATAATACGGTACAGGGATGCAGGGTAGCCGGATTCGGCGAGCACAACCGGCTGCATCTCCCGCACGATGCCGGC